>Ga0315289_10005103_pt1 | contig 19456 bp, 13 predicted proteins | sample YL17G11_40_MG_FD_203452 | JGI IMG/M metagenome (GOLD analysis project Ga0315289, IMG submission 203452) | Sediment microbial communities from Yellowstone Lake, YNP, Wyoming, USA - YL17G11_40 | ecosystem: Environmental > Aquatic > Freshwater > Lake > Sediment | place: USA: Wyoming | collected...
GGCCTGGGCGTGGGAAAATCCCTGGTCGAGGAAGACCAGGGGGAGATCGCTTTGGTCATTCTGGAGAAGTCCCGGACGAAGAGCGGAAGTTTCCATCTTCCGCTCGACCATGTCCTGGCCAGGTCCGTCGAGGCCGGCATCGGGACCCGGACCGTGGAATCCCTCCCCTTCCCCGAAGACATGATGGGCGTCGACATCGGCCCCAAGACGGTCGCCGTTTATTCGGCCGTCATCGCCCGGGCCAAGACGATCTTCTGGAACGGCCCGATGGGCATTTTCGAGATCGAGGAGTTCGCCCAGGGCACGATCGGCATCGCCAAGGCCGTCGCCGGGTCCGGCGCGGTCTCCATCGTCGGCGGCGGCGATTCCGTCGCGGCCGTGAGGAAGGCCGGCGTCACGGACAAGATCAGTCACATCTCGACGGGCGGCGGCGCCTCCCTCGAGTACATCGCCTACGAAACCCTACCCGGGATAACCGCCCTGGAAAACTAGATGGCCGGCAGCGGGCAAGGTCCCTTCGTCGCGGGCAACTGGAAGATGCACCTGACGCGCCCGGAGGCCCGGGCGCTCGCTCAAAAGGTGGCCACGTCCATGCCCGGCCTGCAGGGAAGCCGCATCGTCCTCATCCCCCCGTTCACCGCCCTCGGTGCAGTCGGGGAGGTCCTCGCCGGCTCGGACGTCCGGCTCTGCGCCCAAGACCTCTTCTGGGAGGACAGGGGGGCCTACACGGGCGAGGTCTCGGCCCCCATGCTCAAGGAGACCGGCTGTGCGCATGTCCTCATCGGCCATTCCGAGAGGCGGCAGTATTTCGGGGAGACCGACGAATCGGTCAACCGGAAGATCCGCGCTGCCTTGCGCTGGGGCCTCTCGCCCATCGTCTGCGTCGGGGAAGTCCTCGAGGAACGGGAAAGCGGCCGGACGACCGAGCGGATCGACGCCCAGCTTTCGGCCGGCCTCCGGGGCCTCTCCCCCGCCGAAATGGGGGAGATCGTCCTCGCTTACGAGCCCGTCTGGGCCATCGGCACGGGAAAAACCGCCTCACCGGGCCAGGCCGAGGAGGTCCACGCCCACATCCGGAGGCGTCTCCGGGAAAACTATGGAAATGACAGGGCCACCTGTGCTATAATTCTCTACGGCGGCTCCGTCAAGCCGGCCAACTCTTATCCGCTGTTCAAAGAAAAGAACATCGACGGATTTTTGGTCGGAGGAGCGTCCCTCGACGCCGTCGATTTCGTCGGCATCGCCGGGGAGGCCCTCCGCGCCTACGGGGAAGAGAAGTGAGCGCTTTAATCATTATCCTGCACGTCATTGTTTGTCTGATCCTGATTTTCGCGGTCCTCCTGCAGTCGGGCAAGGCCGCGGACCTGGCCGGGGCCTTCGGCGGAGGCGGCAGTCAGACCGCTTTCGGGGGCCGCGGGTCCGCCTCCCTGCTCTCGAAGGTGACGACCGCTGCGGCGATCCTCTTCATGCTGACCTCGCTCGGCCTTTGGATCATATCCGGCCGGCAGGGGTCCTCCGTCGTCGGCGGAGAAAAGGCCCCGGCGACGGCCGCCGAAAAAGCCGCCCCACCTGCGGCCAAGCCCGCGGCTAAGACCGGGACCGGCGAGAAGACGGCCCAGCCCGCCGAGAAGACCGATCCGCAGAAACCCCCCGCTACGGGCGGGACGGCCGAGAAGAAATAATTGCCGAAGTGGTGGAATTGGCAGACACGCTAGCTTGAGGGGTTAGTTCCCGCAAGGGATTGGGGGTTCGAGTCCCCCCTTCGGCATTCCCCGTCACTCCTCCGGGCCGGCGCGCTGCGGCAAGATTGTTTACGTCCTGGAAAATATCTTTACGCGGGGTCCCGTCAACGCCTCCCGGTGTGGCGGGCATAATTCTTGCAATACCTAAGCATGGAGATCGGGAGGCCGGCAAAGGATGGAGCAATGAGAAATGCAAGAAACTGGCTTTATGGGGAGAGATTCGCGGCCTCTCTGATAGGGATCGCGCTGCTCGTGTCCATGGCCGTTCCGGCGGCCCGCGTCGGCCGTGGTACGACCGTCGCGCCCATCGAAGTCCCCGTCCGCGTTTTCGACGGGACCCGTTTCGTCGACGACCTGAAGCTTGGGGACTTCGAGATTCTCGAAAACGGTCTCCCCTTCCCCCCCGACACGCTTTTCCTGGTCAAAGGTCAGTCGATCGCCCGGCGCGAAGGGCCGGAGACCGTCCAGCCCAACACGTCACGTAGGTACTATCTCATGTTCCAGACCGTCGACTGGGACCCCAATCTGGCCGAAGCCATCAACCATCTCTTCTCCTCGGTTCTCCTCGCCGGAGACACCATGACCCTCGTCACGCCGACGAAGCCCTACGCCTTGCAGAAGGACGCCCTGGCGACGAAATCCTCGAGCCAGTTGTCCAAGGCCATGCAGGACATCCTGAAAACGGACATCCAAAGGGGCGGCGGGCAGTACCGGGAGATCACCCGGGAGCTGATACGTTTGACCCGGTCGATCGGCAACGTCGGGGCGGGTGCCACGGATGAGATCGAAAGGGAGCTCGATTCCGAGTCGACCATGGGCTTCGGGCTCGAACAGCAGATCGACCATTACCGGAACGCTTTGATGACCATGGAGAGCCTCCGCCTCGTCGACGAAAAGAAGCTCCTGGCCTTCGCCAACTTGCTCAAAACAGTGCCCGGGCGGAAGACCCTCTTCCTCTTCTACGCCCGGGAGTTCCGTCCCGAGATCAACCCCCAGGCGATCCAAACTCTGATGAGCCTATACCAGGACAACCCGACCATCCTCGGCAACCTGATGGATCTCTTCCAGCTGTACAAGCACGAAACGACGTTTAACTCCGATCTCGTCAAGAAGGCCTTCGCCGACGCCGGCATCGTCTTCCACTTCATCTTCATGGAGAAGAAATCCCAGCGGGTCTTCGGGGCCTACATGCGCGAGCAGTCCGAGGACATCTTCCCCGGATTCCGGGAGATCGCGGCCGCGACGGGGGGTATCACCGAGACCTCGCGGAATCCGGCCGCGGCCTTCGCCCACGCTTCGGCCGCCTCCGGGGATTACTACCTGCTGTGCTACACCCCCCCCACCTCGGGGGCAGGCCCCGGCTTCCGGACGATCCAGGTGAAAATCAACAGGCCTGGCACCGCGTACACCGTCGTCAACCAGCTGGGTTACTTCGCCCGCTGAGGCCGTCCTCAGGTCCGGCCGGCCACCCCTACTTCTTGATCGGGAACGGCGGGATCGGAGGAATCTCCCGTCCCTTCGTTTTCAGCTCTTCCAGGATCACTTCGATCGCCTTGTTGAGCTGGTCGTCGACTCCCGCGAATTCCCGGGCCGGGTCGTTGTCGATGACGATGTCGGGCTCGACGCCGACGCCTTCGATGATCCAGCCCTTGCCGTCCGGGCTGTAGGGCGCGAATTCGGGCTTGTTGAGCGCGCCGCCGTCGAGCAGAGGCAGCGTGCCGCGGATGCCGACGACGCCTCCCCACGTCCGCTTGCCGATGATCTTGCCGAGCTTCAGGGTCTTGAACCTGTAGGGGAAGATATCGCCGTCCGAGGCCGAGAACTCGTCGGCCAGGCAGACCTTGGGCCCGAGGAAGGCCGCGCCGGGGTCCGGGACGCCGACCGCGTTCCGGGCCATCTCGACCATGACCATCTCCCGGACGAGGCGGTCGATGACCATGGGCGAGACGTTGCCGCCGCCGTTACCGCGGACGTCGATGATCAGGGCCTTCTTGCGGAGTTGGGGATAGAAGTGCTTGACGAACTCGTTCAGGCCGTCGACGCCCATGTTAGGGATGTGGATGTAGCCCACCCGGCCCCCCGTGGCTTTGTCGACCTTGGCGATGTTGCCCTCCACCCAGTCGTAGTAATAAAGGGCGTTCTCGGTCTCGATGGGGACAACGACGACCTCGCGGCTCCCTTTCTCCTCGGGCACCGGGCCGACCTTGAGCGTGACCTGTTTTCCGACCGTGTTGTAGAGGGCCTCGTACATGTCGGCGAACTTGTCGAGCGGCCGGCCGTTGACGGCCAGGAGGTACTCCCCTTCCCGGACGTTGACGCCGACCTCGGTCAGGGGCGAGCGCAGGGCCCGGTTCCAGTTCTGACCCTTGAGGACCTTGACGATCCGGTAATAGCCCGTCGCGGCGTCGCGCTCGAACTTCGCGCCGAGCATCCCGACCTTGACCTTTTTCACGACGGGCAGCTCGCCGCCACCGACATAAGTGTGCCCGGCGCTGAGCTCGCCGATGAGCTCGCCGATGACGTAGGTCAGGTCCGCCCGGTGGTTGACGGCTCCGGCCAGCGGCTTGTAACGGAGACGGAGCGCCTCCCAATCGACGCCGTGCATGTTCGGGGCATAGAAGAACTCCTTCATCTGCCGTCCGCACTCCTCGTAGATCTGGTCCCACTCCTGGCGGAGGTCCAGGGCCATTTCCATTTTCGAGAGGTCGAGTTTCGTTTCGATGTTGACCGGGCCCTTGGGCAAGTCGATGATGCTGTAGGCCCCGTCCTTCGCGACGAGCATCTTTTTCTTGTCGGCCGAGATTTCGTAACCCCGGATCTTGCCCAGGTCCTTCTCCTTGAGTTCGGCCAGGTCGAAGAGCATCAGGGACGGGGCCTGTTCCATATCCTTTTGCCTGCCGTAATAAACGGAATCGCCGACGGCGTTGATCCCGCCGTAATTGGCCGCCTCGACCGGCAGGGCGATGATCCGGTCCATGAGGCCCTCGGGGTCGACCTTGACTGGCTGGACGCCTTCGGCCTCCTTCTTTTCCGCGGGTTTCTTATCGTCCTTCGTCGGCTTCCCCGCCCCGACGGCCTTGGCGTCCGGTTCGGCCTTGACCGCCACTTCATCGCTTTTCGGCTCGAAAGGCGACTTCACGTCCTTGGACAGGGTCACGAAATAGACCCTGGACATGGCCAGGTAGGCGTGGTTCCACTCGGTCGAGCTGTAAACGGGGCTGAAGTCCCTGTCCGAAACGAAGAACAGGTACTTGCCGTCGCTGCTGAAGGAGGGGTCGCCGGAGTTGTACCAGGCGTCCGTCACCGCGAAGGTTTTTTTCGCGTCGAGCGAATAGAGATAGACCCGGTTCATGCCCTCGGTCTCGGGCTTGCCGTAGGCGATCCAGCGGCTGTCGGGGGACCAGGCGAACTGGACGATCTCGCCGGACTCGGCCTTGGCCGCGAGCGTGACCGCCTTGGTCGCGAGGTCGACAGAGCAGAGCCGCTGCATCTTGTCGTTCCACAGGATCTTCGTCCCGTCGGGCGACCAGCGGATCTCGTACTTGTAGGTGTCGCCGCCGGAGGTGAGCTGCTGCGGCGCGCCGCTGCCGTCCTGGTTCATGAGCCAGATCTCCTCCATGCCGCTGCGGTCGGAGATAAAGGCGATGGTCCTGCCGTCGGGCGACCACTTGGAGTTGCGCTCGTGGACGCCGGGCGTCCCGGTCAGGTTCCGGGTGTTGCCGTGCTGGGCGGGGACCGTGAAGATCTCGCCGCGCGCGCCGAAAAGGGCCCGCTTGCCGTCCGGGCCGATCTCGAAATTGGTCACCCGGTCGTCGACCTTGACCACCTTGGCCCGGCCGGAGACCATGTCGTCGGCGATGACGACGGGGACCTTGGCTGTTTTTTCCGCGGCCAGGTCGAACGTGTAGAGGTACCCGCCGTTCTCGAAGACGATGTGCTTGGGGCCCAGAGAGGGGAACTTGATGTCGAAATCGGCGAAGTTCGTCAGCTTTCTCGTCTCCTTGGAGGCGAGGTCGTGGACGTAGAGGTTCATCCGCTTGTTCTCGTCGCGGTCGGACAGAAAATAGACCTTGTCGCCGGTCCACATGGGAATGATGTCCAGGGCCGGGTTGGCGGTGATGTTCTCGACCTTCTTCGAGGCGAAATCGTAGATCCAGATGTCGTCGGCCATGCCGCCCCGGTAGCGTTTCCAGGTCCGGAACTCGCGGAAGATGCGGTTGTAGGCCAATTTCGTATCGTCCGGCGAGAACGAGCAGAAGCCGCCCCGCGGCAGCGGGAGCCGCTCCGGCGTCCCGCCGTCCTTGCCGGCCAGGTAGAGCTGGCCGTTGAAGTCGTTCCATTCGGCCATCCGGGAGCGGAAGACGATATGCTTCCCGTCGTGAGTCCAGCCCATGACCAGGTTGTTCGGCCCCATCCGGTCCGAAATGTCGTCGCGGCCGAGAGAGGGCGTGTAGGTCAGCCGTTTCGGGACGCCGCCTTCGGCCGGGATGAGGTAGACCTCGCGGTTGCCGTCGTATTCGCCGGTGAAGGCGATGGACGCGCCGTCGGGCGAAAACCGGGCGAACGCCTCGTAGCCCTCAGCGAACGAGGTGAGCTTGCGGGCCACGCCCCCGGCGATGGGCACCGTGTACAAGTCTCCGGCATAGCTGAAGACGATCTGGTCCGCCGAGACCGCCGGGAAGCGGAGGACGCGCCCTTCCTGGGGCCCGAAAGACAGGCTCGTCAGGGCCAGCAGAAAAGTCACGAGGATGGTCAGCTTTTTCGTTTTCATGGGGACTCCTTCCAAATCGCTGTGGTATTCACCTTCTATCGGGTGTCGCTTCAGAGCGACGCGGGCGACTTCGCGGGGGCTCGGCCCATTCTCGGTCATGGTTTCTCCCGGGCAGGGATACAAGAGAGTATTTTACGGGATTGCCGGAACGAGGTCAAACGAACCTATTCAGTATCCGGTTGGAAACGAGGAGCTTCCCGGGAGGGATCTTTAGCCGGCCGTCGGAGAGGGAAAGCATTCCCTCGGCGATGAGCTCGTCGATCTCGGGACCGAAGCGATGACGGAGGTCCACGCCGAACCTAGCTCCGAATGAGGCGACGTCCACCCCTTCGACGAGCCTCAGCCCGAAGATCAGGGCTTCGCGAGCGGCGGCCATGGGGTCGAGCTCGACGACGTCCTCCCGGGCCGAGTCGCCGCGCTTCAGGGCGGCCGCCCAAGCTTCGAGGGACGATGTGTTCGACCACCGCCTGCCGGCGATGTGCGAGCCGGCCGAGGGGCCCAACCCGACGAACGGCTCATACCGCCAGTATTTCAGGTTGTGACGGCACTCCTTCCCCGGCCTGGCAAAGTTCGATATTTCGTACTGGCGCAGGCCAGCCGCCTCGAGCGTTTCCCGCGTCCTGCCATAAGCCTCGACGACCGCGTCCTCGTCGACGGGATGCCGAGTAAGGACCTCCTCGAAAGGCAGTCCCTCGACATTCTCGAGGATATAGAGGGAAACATGATCCGGTTCGAGGCCGAGCGCGGTTTTGAGCGAGCGCTCGACGGCCGCTTGCGTTTGGCCGGGGATCCCGATCATCAGGTCCAGCGAAAGGGCGCCGAAGCCGGCCTTGCGGGCGGATCGGCAGAAGCGCAAGGCCTCCTCGGCCGCGTAGGGCCGCCCGAGAGTCCGAAGGACGGCGTCGTCGAAAGACTGGACGCCGACGCTCAACCGGGTCACACCGGCCTTGCGCCAGCCGGGTAAGCGGTCGGCTCCGCCGGCGCCGGGGTTCGCTTCGAGAGTGAATTCGCCGACCTCCAAAGAAAAACGGGCCCGGATGCGGTCGAGGAGCCGGACGATGTCGCCGGGTTGGAGGAGGGACGGCGTCCCTCCGCCGAGATAGATCGTATCGAAGACGAGGCCCGGTTCGATCGGCAGAGCGGCCTCCCGTTCCAGGCTCTCGCGCCAATTCCGGAAGGCCGACGGCGTCCAGAGCTGGCTTGAAAAATGGCAATACGGGCACTTGGCCGCGCAGAATGGGAAGTGGATATACAGGCCGGCGCGCAGGGGTCTCTCTCAGTCCTTCTCTTCGTATCCGACGGCCGAGTAGAAGATGGCCCGGTCGAAGAACACGATGACCCTGTGGTAGAGATCCATGGCCTGGTACAGGTCGAGTGCGGTGTCCAGCAGGCCGGCAGCCTGGATCTTTCCCCAGAGGAGCCGCCGGATATGGCAGAGCGAAAGCACGATCTCCGAGAACGGGAAGCCCTCCCGCCGGCGCTGGCGGCCCAGGGCCGTCCAGTAGCTCCTCACTTCCTCCCTGGTCGTCTCGTGGGAGATCCATTTTCCGAGCTGGCTGTAGACACGGAAGGCCCGCCTGTAGATCTCCTTCTGGTCGAACCCCTGGTAGCTGGGCATCCGCGGGTCGCGGCGGATGTCCTCGACGTAACCCATCGTCAACTCGTCGGCGTTGCGCTCGATGAGGTCGACCAGCTTTCGCGAAGCGGTAGTCTCAAAAAAGACGTCCTCACCTGACTCTTGCATGGTTCCCCTGCCTCTCGTCCGGAATGTAGCACGGGGTCGGGGCCTTGTCAAATAAAAAGCCCCCTTCCCCGGCGGGGGAAGAGGGCTGATCGTAATCGGCAGGGGCGAGATTACTTGATGACGTCTTTTTCTTCTTTCATCTTCTTCATCATGGCCACGTGCTCGGTCATATGCTCTTGGATGGCCTTGACGGTCTCGGCGTTCTTGGAGGTGACCTTGAGCGTGACGCCGTCCTTGGTCTTCTCGACCGTCATTTCGACGTCGGCGCCGTGGAGCGGGCAATCCGGGCCGCAGGCCATGCCCATTCCGCGCTCCATGCCCATTCCGCCTCCCATTCGCATGCCCATGCCGCCGCGCATCATGCCCATCCGGCCCATCCGGCCGCGCATCGGCATACGCCGGGCCATCATCGGGCAGCCGGCCATGGGCGCGCCTTCAGGCATGGGGGCCTGTCCCATGTGCGCGCCATGCATCATGCCCATCGGAGCAGCCTTCTCTTTACCCTTCGCCTGGGCCTTGAGATACTTCTCGGGGTCCTTGGCGAAGGCCTCTTTGCAGCCCGTGCTGCAGAAGTAATACGCTGTCCCCTTGTACTCAAAAGTGGCCTTGGCCGTGGCCTTGACGACGGTCATCCCGCAGACGGGGTCGATGGCCGTATCGCCGCTTTTCTGCTGGCCCACCGCCCCGATGACAAGGATGACGGCCAGGGCGGCCATGATAGCGATCGATCGGATGTTTCTGTTCATTTAATCCTCCTCTATTCTCAAATATTATATCGGAATAATCGGGAAAATGCAAAGCCTGCCGCCTGCCCGGCGTGGTCATCCCGACGGCTTTCCGGAGCCTTCGGTTTTGCCTATAATGGAGAACGAGGGAATGATATGCCCGGTACCGCTATGCACCTCTCCGGTAAGGGCGGAGCGATCCTGGCACTTGTCCTACCGGCCTTTCTCTCCCTGTCCCCCTCTCCTCCCCTGCCGGCGCAAAAGAACGCGGACGTTCCCGGCCTCCTCCGGCAAATCCATCGGGAGGTCCGCAAGATCGGCGGCTACCCCGGAGAGGATTTCGTCCGCGGGGAGTTTTTCCTGGGCGAGGGCGACGACGACACCAACAAAACCCACTACGTGGGGATACTGATCAAGGACGATGCCGAAGGCCCCCGGATGACCATCCAGGTCACTCGGCTCGAGCCGTCGAGAGACAATCCCAGGGTCAAATATGCGCGGGACCCCAAAACGATCGTCTGCCGCTTTCCCGCGGACAGGGTCGAGGTCGTGCGGTCCGATTATTTATCAGCCGACCTGGAAATCCTTCTTCAGGAAGTCCTCCGGGCCGTCGTCGATAAGAAGAACCTGCTCAAGAAATAGAAGGACCGGCGGATCGTTTCATTTCCATACGCCCTTGACGTATTTTTTATAGCGCTCGCGGACTCGGCCGCCGCCGGCATCGCCGTTATGGACGAGGACGCCGACGCGTTGGGTGATCGACTCGCCCTTTTTAAGCGTGAAGGGCTTGCCGCTCCGGTCGTCGGGCCGCCGCGGACCGAAGGTCCCGTATTCCCGGGTCAGCCAGCGATGTTCCCGGCCGTCCGGCCATTGGAACACGGCCACGCCTTCCGGGATCCCCTCCACGGAGTTCGAATAGTCGATCCAGAGAGCCGGCTTCATGTTCGTGGCTTCCTGGCCGGCGGCCCCGGTATCGGAGGTGATCTTGCCGCCCTTTTCGCCGCTGAAGTCGGTCGCGAGCCTAAGGAACGGCCAGGCGTAGTGCACGTCGTCGCTCGCGAAGAGAACATCGCCTAGTGAGGCCGTGAGGATCCAGGTCAGGTCGAGGAGGTACTCCCCCGCTCCCAAACTGTGGACGACGAGCCGCCGCCTTTCGTCGAGGACCGGACGTCCTCCGTCCATCTCCCAGACAAGTCGGGCTTCGATGTCGGCCCGGCCGCCCCGCGCGTCGAGCCGGTCAAAAGACCGGTGACGTATCTTGTCGCGGAACGGGGGGACGTATTCCCCGGCCTCGGTCTTGACCCCGCCGTAGAGGGCGTTGTAGAAGCTCGCGTCCCTATCGCTTCCCTCCGGACGGATGGTATCGGCGAACCAGAACGAGCGGTGGTGGGGGTAGGGTTCCGTCTTCTGGACGAGCATGTTCTTCCCGCTCGGGCTTCGCATCGGCCAGTAGTGAGGCAGGTCGAGCGAGTCGCCGAATTGATAGACGACGGCTTCGCGGCCGCCGATGAGAACGGTCATTCGCCCGGCTGGCTCATCGAAGACGAGGCCGACCTCTTCTATTTTCGGCTTCTCCGGGAAGCTGGCCATGACGAGAGCTCCCAGACAGAGAAGGAGCAAGACCGCCCGCGGAAAGCTCCGGCCTCGGGCGTTCAGACGGTCCATGGCTTCCGGTGCGGGTAGTCCAAGCGGCGGTTGGCCTCGTCGTCCCCGACGAAGCGCTCCGCGGCGGGGTCCCAGGCCAGCTTGCGGCCGAGCTTCATGGCGATGTGGGTCATCATGCAGATGGTATTGGAACGATGGCCGACCTCGACCGGGGCCGCCGGCGCCTTCCGGCTCCGCATGGCCTCCAGAAAATTCTTCATGTGGTTGCCGCTCTGGACGAGCTTGACCTCGCCCTGACCGGGTTTCCAGCGCAGGATCTCCGGGTCGGAGGCCTGGATGGCGCCGCGCTGGACGAAAACCCAGCCCTTGTCCCCCTCGAACCGGACGCCGGCCGGGTCGCCGGTTTCCATGATCAGCCGGACGCCGTTCGCGTACACCGCCTCGGCCTGGAACTTGGTGTGGACGTTGAACAGGCCGCGGTCGGGGAACTCGGCCTTGGCCTCGACGCTGACGGGGCCCGTCTCGTCGGTGCCGTTCCCCCACTGGGCGATGTCCATCATGTGGGAGCCCCAGCCCGTGACCATGCCCAGGCAATACGGCTCGATCTGGAGCCACCCGGGCCGCTCGTAGCCGGAATGGGGATGGACGCGATCTTCGCAGTAGAGGGCCGGGACCGTGGGACCCATCCAGAAATCGTAGTCGAGGTTCCTGGGGACGGGAGCGGGCCTCGGGTCGCCGGCGCCCTGGTCCTCGGGAAGCCAGACGCGGATCGTCTGGAGCTTGCCGACGCGCCCGTTACGGGCGAGCTCGCAGGCCATGAGGAAATGGATCGAGGAACGCTGCTGGGAGCCGACTTGAAGCACGCGCTTGTTTTTCTTGACCGCATCGACGAGCTTGCGGCCCTCGGCGATGGAGTAGGTCAGCGGCTTCTCCAGATAGATGTCCTTGCCCGCTTCCGCGGCCGCGACGCCCATGGCCGCGTGCCAGAAGTCGGGGGTGACGATGAGGACGCCATCGATGTCTTTTCGGGCCAGGAGGTCCCGGAAGTCGCGGTAGGCGGTGACGCTCTTCGCCGCGTCTTTGCCCGTCTCGAGGGTGTAGATCTTTTCGGCCAGCCACTGGGCATCGTCCAGCCTGTGCGAGTCGACGTCGCAGACGGCCGTGACCCGGGCCCCGGCTTCGAGGCCCCGGTAGATGAGCTCCTGCATGTCGGCCTGGCCCTGCCGGCCGACACCGATGCAGCCGAATTGCAGGGTGTCGCTCGGCGCGGGCCGGGCGAAGACGGATGATGGGACGATGGCCGGAGCGACGGCCGAGACCGCCGCGGCCTTTAAAAAGCTCCTTCGGGTCATGCCATTGGACGTCTGCTTACGACTCATGATTGCCTCCACGCCCAAAACCTATCACGGCGAATAATCGCTGTCAACGCCGTGGAGGCCTCTCCCTTCAGCCGCAGGACGCCGCCCGTTTTGGCAGCGACGGGGATCATGCATCTCCCCCGGCCCCCGGGAACCAGTCCCGGCGGTCGGCCAGGGAATCTTCTAATATTGCGAATCTTTTGAGGCCTGATATTCAAGACTCGATCCGGATATTTCCCAGAAGTGCGGCTCCGAGCCGCTCCGCCGCACTTCTGCCGGTCGCTCCTTAGAATCCGCTCCCTGCCGCCCCTCCGCTACGGGGGCTATGCATGGCCCCCATCGCTGCCCCGGTCAACGTCCTTCGGCCGAAGGGCGACTCGCCCTATGCCTCAGAGATTCGTGCCTGCACGAGCCCAACATAACCCTGTGGTTAGCCCTGAGGAGGCTGCGGAAAAAGGGCAGAAGGGTGTCGTCGGAGGCAGCATAAAGCGGTGATTTAGTCATCCCGGGATGGATACGCGGACTCCTCCCATCGAATCCGTCCCGGGATGGCGTTAAAAATCACCGCAGCGAACGACGACGATACCCGAGGCCCCTCCGCGGCCAACGGCAGAAAAGCCGCAAAGAGCGTTATTATTAGTTCATATGGGCAAGTGGCTCAAAGGAGGGAAAGGATCTTGACGATGGCGCCGGCGGCCACGACCAGGATGGCCAAAAGGAGCAGGATGTTCCAGACGGTTCCCTTCAGTCCCTTGGCGACCTCGTCGCCGAGGTAGCTTCTCTTATTCTGGAGGATGAAGAAGGCGATGTAGGCGATGGGCATCATGACCAACGCGATGGAGGACGCCAGGACCGGCAGCCAGAACGGCGTGGGATAGAAGGCGCCGAGGATGCCGATATTCGCCGTCATCGTCGCCGCCCGATAGGCCCAGCCCCGCGGCTCGAACCCGAACATTTCGCTCAGGACGAAGCCGCAGATGACCATCTCGATCGTCAGCGTCGTGAAGCACATGCCGAGGACGCCCAGCGAGAAGATCACCCGGCCCGCGGCCACCCCGACCACGGGGGCCAGGGCGTGGGCCGCGTCGACCGCGCCCCGAACCTTGATCCCCTGGACATGAAGCGTGTTGGCGCAGGCGATGACGACCAGGCTCGTCGTCAGGACGAAGGGCGCGAACATCGAGACGGCCAGGTCGAAGTTCTTGAGCCCCCGGTGCTCTTTCCCCCAGCCGCGGGCGAGGAGCGTGTAGGGATAGAGAAAGGTCATGTTGACGCCCACGGCCGCGCCCAGAGCGCCGAGCACGATGGTCAGGCCTTCGCGGTCACGGGGGATATAGAATCCGAAAAGTCCGTTGAGCAGGGCCTTGAAATCGACGCCGGTCTTGATGACGACGAGGAGAAAAAAGAACGACATGACCAGGACGAGGTACTTCAGGACGCGCTCGAAGAGACGGACGGCCCGGCGGCTGCCTTGCCCGTAGCTCCAGCAGAGCGCGGTTCCGGCGGCGAGGAGGGCGAAGGCGATGGGCGCCTTGGGGACGGTCCGTCCGGCCACGTCGAAGATGTCCTGGGTGACGTTGACGGCCAGGGCGTATTGCGGGAATTGCCAGATGATGGAGGCCAGGAGCACGACCGCACCCCACGATACGGCCAAGGCCGGGTGGAGCTTTTTCCGGAACACGTCGTAAGGCCGGGCCTCCGTCGCCAGGAGCTGGTGGCCGATGGCCGAAAACACGACGACGCCGAGAAACATGGCCACGGGCTGGACCCACAGAAGCTTGTAGCCGAAGACGGCGCCGGCGAAGATCGACGACCCGGCCGAACCGGCGCCCAAGGTCAAGGCGCTTTGGACCCAGCCGGGACCGGAGAGCGACCAGTAGCCCCGCCACCTGCGCCAGAAGCCGGGTCGGGCGTCGATCTCCCTCAGCCGGGCTTTCTCCCGCTCCAAGGCTTCGGGGTCGCGGGCCTGGACCATGGACAGGCCGCGGCGAAGGCCGTCGGTCCGGTTATCAGCTGACAAAGCTCGATCCCTATTTTATCGGCTCGGAGCTCTTGCCGGGGCCCACCGCTTCGAGTTTCGTCACGGGACGGAGGATGCCGCACATGCCCAGGGCCGGTTCCTCGGCCGGCAGATGGAGGACGGCCGCAGGCTCCTCGCTCCCGAGCGGCAGGTTCTCGAGGCGCCTGCGGAACCGTTCGCCCCAGGCCACGGGGCCCGCTTCGACGGCCTCGGAAAAGCCTTTACGGAGCCCCGCTGCGGCCTTCATGTGCACGCCGATGAATCGTTCGAGCTCGCGGTCATAGGCCGTACGGTCCTTCGCCCAGAGTTCGAGGAGACCGACATAAGCCCGGATGGCCGCGTCCCTCCGGTCGAGCGCCCCCTCGAGCCCTTTGGCCTTGGCCAGGCCGACAAGCCGGGCGAACTCGGCCGGACTCTCGTCGACGGCTTTTCCGAAATAGATGCGGGCATCGCCGCGCTCGGCCAAGCCGGCGTTACCCATGACCACCAGCAGAACGAGGTGGTCCGTGTTGACCAGCCGGTGCACGACCCCGGGCGGAAACTGGATGTAGCGCCCGGGCGAGAGTTCGACCGAGCGGAACCCGCGCTGGAGGTCGTGAAGCTCGACCCGCCCCCGCCCGCTCACCACATAGTACCCCTCGTCGGTCACGGCGTGGACATGGGGAGAGCCCGACATGAGCCCGTCGGGGGCCGGGCGCTGATCGTAGACCGTCAGGTGCGTCAGGCCGATGCCGCTGATCAAGTCCTCCGCCCGTCCTTCGGCCGGCCGGGAGGCCATGGCTGCGAGGCCTAGGAGAACGGCCGCGGCCGACATGCCCCGCGGGAACCGGGCGGGCGGATTATCCGATATGGGCGAGCCCTGGTGATCGAATCTGGTCATGGGTCCCTCCTCACTCGCCCCCATTCTTATCAGAAGCCGGATAAAATGCCAAGGAAGGATCGGTCTTGCGCGGACGCTGTCGAAAGTTCCGAGGCTACGGGATAAGGAGCCCGTATGGGGCGACATAGAGGGAGGACGAGTAGAAGGCGTCGACCGACGCGCCTTTCGGCTTGGCCGTCCTGGCCTTCAGCGATGTGAGCTTTTTCCGCGCGGCCGCGACCTCGGGGAGTCCGGGGTCGGCGCCCTTCCAGCCTTTGACCAGGATTTCGTACTGCTCGACGGCCCTGTCCAGGTCTCCCTTGGCTTCGTAGAGGGCGGCCAGACGGATCCGGCTGAACGGATGGACCAGGGCCTTCTCCCGGGCGTCGGCGTCGGGCGAGACCAGGCGCTCGTATTCGGCGATGGCCTTGCCCGTCTCGCCCTTTTTCAAGAGCGCCCGGGCGACAAAGTCCGCCTGGAAAGGCAGGTTTTTCTGCTGGACCGTCGTGAAAACACCGAGGTCGATCATGACCCCGGCACTGTCCCTGAACACCCTGATGGCCGCGTCGTAGGCGCCCTCGGCGAAAAGGATCTCCCTCTTCAGGTGGTTGGCGGCCATGAGGTTGAAATCCTTTTCCTTTTCTCCGACCGAGGCGGACAGGGACAGGATCTCCTCGAGCTTCTTGCGCGCCGCGGCGACGTTGCCGCCTTTGATGTCCAGGAGGCCCGAGTAAAGATTTTCGTAGATCTTGTTCAGGGTCGGCGTCGCCTGTTTGCTCTCGGCCCTATAGGCGAGCCGCTTTTCGAGGTAGGTCTTGAAGAGGTCGTACCGGCCCCAGTCGTAACAGGTCCAGAGGGCATCGCGAAGGGTGATGTCGGCCAGTTGGAAGTTGCCCGATGCCTTGGCCAGGGCCTCCGCCGTGTCGAATTCGCGGAGGGCCTCGTTGAAGTGACCCATGAGGGAATAATAGAACCCCTTCCACTGGTGGCCCTGGGCCCTGATGCCGTCGGTCTCGGCATGGGCGATGAGATGGTCGGCCCACTGGAGGGCCTGGCCGTAGTCGCCCTCCATGGCATAGAGATAGGCCAGCTTCCAGGCCGAAGGGAACTGGGGCCGGATGGCCAAAGCCTGTTCGTACTTGGCCCTGGCCGTGCCGAACTTGCCCGTCAGGAAATAGAGGTCGCCCATGGAGTCGATGGGATTGGCGTCGCCCGGCTGGGCCGCGGCATAGCGGTCGAACGTCTTGATCGCTTTCTCATTCTCTCCCATCTCGCTATACGTGTAGGCCAGCATGTTCAGGGCGTAGCCGAAGGCTGGGTCGATCTCGAGGGCCTTGTCGAATAGGGGGATGGCCTCGGCGTATTTTTTCTGGTTTTTGAAGAACCAGGCCAGGTCCACAAGGGCCCGCTTGTCCCGGGGATCGGCTTTAATGACATCCTTCAGCCCCCCGACGTATCCCTCGGGGTCTTTCTCCATGAGGCGGGACAGGGCCGCGATATAGAGTCCGTCCTTGCCCTTGGCCGTGCCGGTCCGGCTGAGCTTTTTGAATTGCTCCAAGGCCTTCTCGGCCCGGGGAGCATCGGCCAGGTTCTGATAAACGCGGGTCAGGTAAAAGTAGGCCAGGGCGAAATCCGGGTCCTTCTCGACGGCCTTCTCGAGGGACAGCCGCGCTTCGTCGAAGTAATAGCGGTCGAAGTCCTCCTGCCCTTTGAGGAAGGATTCATAGGCTTCCATGGAGGCGGTCGTAACATGGGTTATGGGCACCGCACCCTTGGCGGCCGCGCGTTCCGAGAGCCCCACGCCCTTGGAGATCTCCCGGCTCAGCTCGTCGATCTGCGTCCTCAGGATGCTGCCGACCCCCTCTCCCCTCGAGCCCGTGCTCTTGATGAGGTTTTTCGTCCGGACGTCGTAGATCTTGGCGTCCGTGGCGAAGAAGTTTTCTGCCTTGGTGAAGCTGCCCAAGACGATGGCCTCGACGCCTTCGCGGCGACAGATCTCGAACCAGACATCCCGCTCGGCCGGCAGGGACATGTCTCTTTCCCTCGGACCGGCGAGGTCGTTCAGCCGTTCCCAGGACATGACCTCCAGATATTTCGACTGTTCGAGGCTGGTGATGAGGAGGTTGGGGATGGCTTTCTTCAAGTATTCGTAGGCCGCGTCCCCGGTCAGGTTCTCGAAGCCGACGACGGCCAGCGTGCGGACCGCGCCCTTGGCCTTGGGGATGATCCCCCTGATGGCGATGCCCGCCGCCATGATGCCGAAAAAGGCGACGGCCGGGATGAGTGCCTTCCGCCAGGGGAAAGACAGGACGGGGGCCGGCAGACGTGTTTTCCGCGTCGTGGGCTTGGCCCAGGGCGCAGGTACGGGGGTGGTCTGCATGGTTTCCTCGACCTGGCTCAGGTCGCGGCAGACCTCTTCGGCCGACTGGTATCTTTTCTCCCGGTCCTTCTCCAGGCACTTGAGGATGATGGCGGCCAGCTGGGGCGGGGTCTGCGGGTTCAGTTCTTCGGGCTGCGGCGGCCGCTCGGACTGCTGTTTGAAGGCGACGACGAAGGGCGTGTCCGCCGCGAACGGCAGCCGCCCGGTGACCATCTCGAAGAGGATGACGCCGAAGGAGTAGATGTCGGACCGCCGGTCGGACTCCTTGCCCTCGACCTGCTCGGGCGACATGTACTCGGGCGTGCCGATGACGATCCCCTCGACCGTGAGGCTCTGGCTGCCCACCGCCCGGGCGATGCCGAAATCCAGGATCTTGGCGTTCCCTTCCTTGTCGATCATGATGTTGCTGGGCTTGAGGTCGCGGTGGACGATGCCCGCATCGTGGGCCTCGCTCAGGCCTCCACAGACCTGCTTGGCGATGGTCACGGTCGTGGCGATGTCGAGCCGCCGCGAACGCCGGATGAAGCTCTTCAGGTCCTCCCCGGGCACGTACTCCATGGTGATGTAGTGGAGGCCCATGTCCTCGCTGAGGTGGTACATCCGGCCGATGTTCCGGTGGGAGATCTTGTGGGCCAGCTTGATCTCGTTGACGAAGCGCTCGAGGGTCCGCTTGTCCTCGGCGATGTCGGGGCGGATGAGCTTGAGGGCCACCTCTTCGCGCGTCTTTGTATCGAGGGCCCGGTAGACGCGGCCCATGCCTCCCCGGCCCAGGAGTTCGATGATCTGATAGCGGCCGCCGAATATGGCCCCCGTCACGAGGTCCCAGGCGCGGGATTCGATGGTCTGGGTGGCCGCGAGCGGAAGGGCCTGGGCGCGCGGCTGGGGAGTGACTTCATGCAAGGACGTCGCGCAATTATTGCAGAAATTGGCGGTGTCCGAATTGTCCGTTTGACAGCTGGGGCAGCGGGTGGCCATCTTTCGTGTCTCTCTCGACCCTCAGTCCTTTTCCGTTCTCCTCGGATCCTCGACGCCCAAATTCCGCACCTCGTAAGGTAATACGCCTTGAGGAGCCAAAATGTTTCAGTGCAAAGAACATGCCAATCGCCTCCCGAGGAGACGGGGAGATTCCGGACCGTTCCCGGACAGGATTTTTACACCGCTTTACACGGATTTTTTACAATCCGACGACGAGCGGCGGGCGTGAAGCTCTTTCAGAGGCCGAAGCCGCCGTCACTGGGGAAGCCAGCCGACGATCCGCCGCGCGGCCTGACCGGCCGTCGGCGGGTCGAAATTGGTCAAGACGATCACGATGTAGCCGCTGCGCGGGTCCCACTCGACGGCCGAATTGATCCCCGGCGCCCCTCCGGCGATGCCCAGGCCGCTTCCGACGTCGGGCAGGTAGACCTTCTTGTCCTTCAAGGCCAGCACGTACGTCAGCATGTCCTCGGCGGTGGAGTAGCCGCCGCCGGCCGAGCTTCCCCGGCCGGGGAGCGTGGAGTGGTTGAGGACGCGCCCGCCCTCCGCCGCTCTTTCGAGGGTGTAGCCCCGGGCCAGGTCGGGCACGTCCGCGTCCCGGGCGAAGGAGTCCGTGTTCGGCATGCCGCACGGCTTGAAGATATTCTCCCGGACGTAGGTGTAATAGTCGACGCCGCTGACCTTTTCGATGATGATCCCCAGGACGACGTAGCCGCCGTTCGAGTAGCGGTTGTTCGTCCCCGGTTCGAACTCGAGAGGGAGGTCGGCGAAGAGAGGCAGATAGTCCTTGAGGGTCCTGATCTTGTCCTTAGGCGTCGCGTCATAGCGGTTGCCGAAGAAATCGCCGATGCCCGAGGTCATGTTGAGCAGGTGCCGGACGGTCACCTTCTCCGCGGCCTGGGCGTTGGGGTAGTCGGGCAGGAACTTTTTGATCGGGTCGTCGAGCGAGAGCTTCCCCTGCCTCGCCAGCTGATAGATGGCGACACGGGTGAAGTTTTTGTTGATCGAGCCGAGGTTGAACTTGGTGTCCTTCCGGTTGGGGACCTTCTTCTCCCGGTCGGCATTGCCGTAGGCCTCGTGGAACAGGATCCGGGAATCCCTGGCGATGAGCACGACGCCGGAGAACTCGTCCGCCTTGGTCTGGCCTTCGAAGAGGGCCCGGACGGCGGTGACCAGTTCCTTCTCGTCGGCCTTGGGTTCCGGAACGACGATATTCGCCGGGTCCTCGACCAGCTCGATCGTGATGGACACCAGCTTGTGCGGCGGCGTTTTCTCGA
>Ga0315289_10005104_pt1 | contig 19455 bp, 20 predicted proteins | sample YL17G11_40_MG_FD_203452 | JGI IMG/M metagenome (GOLD analysis project Ga0315289, IMG submission 203452) | Sediment microbial communities from Yellowstone Lake, YNP, Wyoming, USA - YL17G11_40 | ecosystem: Environmental > Aquatic > Freshwater > Lake > Sediment | place: USA: Wyoming | collected...
GAACTACTGGAACTATGAGAGACCGCATCAAGGAATAGGCTATCTGTACCCTGCAGACGTATACTTCAGAGATCTCCGGGACACATCATAGTGGATAGAACATCTCAGGCGAGACTCTTCAGAAGCAAGGATGCTCTTCCGGCAATACTAGGTGGACGGGATTTGAGTCTGAATGAGGATGCCCTCTCCCGGCCCCAAGCTCTGTGGCTATGACAGAGTTGTTACTGAGGAGTGGTGAGTGCGGGAGGGGGATTCAAACCCCCGAAGCGCATCGCTTCGATCGTCAGCACCCCCATACCATCAGGAGGTGGGTCGTCGGCCAGTCGAGATTGACCGTGCCCCCAAAATGCCTCATTTTCGGACTATTGGGACCTGATCGCCTCCATATCAGCCGACAGTTGGCACAGGGTCTGGATTTCCTCTGCAAGAAGTTCAATACAGCGTGTTTCGCGGTCAACGTGATGGGGATCGGCGGATTCCCAGCGATTTGCGCCTCAATGCCCTTCTTCCTCAACGCTCCAAGCTTCCTTGATCCCTTTGTGGCGGTAGATGAGCAGTCTGATTCGGTGGTCCAAAAGAGCAACGAGAGCGAGATCGGGTGAGGTTTGTGATTCACCATTCTCTTGCCATGTTCGCCAAGCCCCCAAAATGAGGAGCGCAACCCCGCCGAACAGGCAAATTAGAATCGCCAAGGGCACGACTATGCCAGCAACAGAATCTTTCACTAAAGGAATGAATAGCCACAAGACCCCCCAGAATAGTTCCTCCCAATCCAACCACGATCATATACGGGCCTATGGTGACTCGAGAGAAACTCGAGAGAAGTCGCAGTGCGTATTCACAAATCGCTAAGATCGCACACTTGGCTTTCAATGCCAAACCTCCCAACTCTATGCTTGGTTCTTGGGGTGTGATGCGTGACTTGCAGGCTGCATCGGCCTAGCTTGCGAACACTCGTTCACGTTTCTCGATGATTCTGCCGTAGTATAGAAGGAGTAACGAGGCAAGCACGAGACCGCCTGCGACAACCATCACGTACCTGAAATTGAAGTAGTATGGGGACCAAACTGATTGAACCCTCACAGAATAGGTACTGTTCCAGCTTGTGATCCTAAGCGAGTAGACTCCCGATCTTGTCGCCCGACCAAAGACAACCAGTTCCGTCTCGTTTTCCCTAAGCATCTCGTTCACAACCGGTGGTCCGGAAAAGAGGGATGTCTGCAAGTCGAATGGTCCTAGGCATACCTGTGTCGAGCCAGGTTTGCTGCTCACCAAAGCCAGCGTGATCGGCTGTCCTTCGTCGATGGGCGCGATCAGATAGAAATCGATCCAATAATTCCTCTCCGAAGTGAAGGTCACATTCGGCCCTGAAGCTGTGAAGGTCTGCGGTGTCTTGTAGGCGGGAAGGATAGCGCCGAGGATGAGGAAACCCACGCTCAAGGATAGCAGCACAGCCCCGAGTACTCGGTACTTTCTCAAGACAAACGGCGTTCTTGTAGTCTGCACTAGATGCCCTTTCCGATGACCCTTCTAGTTCTCTTGCTTCAGTCGCTCGATGCAAACGATGCCGATATAGGACTTGCCACAAAACCAGCATAATCGTCATAATGACACACACAGAACACTATGGGATGGATTTCGATGGTTGAAAAAGTGATCCTCTCTTGGAGCGGCGGCAAAGACAGTGCAATGGCACTGAGAGAGCTGTTACGCGACCGGCAGTACCAGACCGAGTCCTTGCTGACGACCATCACAAAAGGCTACGACCGCATCAGTATGCATGGTGTTCGGGTCTCGTTGCTTGATCTTCAGGCCAGGGCGTTGGGTCTACCGCTCGTCAAAGTCTTCATCCCTCAAGCACCAAGTAACGAGCAATACGAGTCCACGATGAGAGAAGTGCTGGAACGTGAGCACACCAATGGAGTCACAACTGTAGCTTTCGGGGACATCTTTCTAGAGAACATACGGCGTTATCGTGAGGAAAAACTCAGCCAAGTAGGCATGAAGGCCATCTTTCCTATTTGGAAGAAAGATACGCGAGAGTTGGCCTCGGAGTTCATCGTGGCAGAGTTCCGAGCCATTCTCACATGTGTTGACTCCACACAACTCGACAGATCGTTCGTCGGCCGGACATTTGACGCATCACTTCTAAGCGACCTACCTGTGGGGGTCGACCCAAGCGGTGAAAACGGCGAGTTTCACACGTTCGTGTATGACGGACCGATCTTCAGTCAGCCAATCTCCGTCCGGAAGGGAGAGATTGTACTGCGCGAAAATCGATTCTACTATTGCGACCTGTTCCCGGACAGTGGAGAATAGACAGGGATGTCTAGTGTAGCTGTTACCTGGACTGGTGGAAAAGATTCTTCTCTGGCCCTTCATGAAGCAGAAATATCAGACTGCAGGATCAACTGCCTTCTCACTTTCGCTCCGAGTCAAGGGAGATTTCTTGCACATCCCCTCGCCTTCACGCGACTACAGGCCCAAGCTTTGGGCCTTCCGCATCATGTAATCGTTGTCGAGGAGCCATTCGAGCGAAGCTACGAGAATGCAATCCGTTCCCTCAAGGAAGAACATGGAATTGACACACTGGTAACCGGCGATATCAGCGAGGTTGCTGGGCACGATCCGAATTGGATGGTCGATCGCGGTGCACATTGCGGTGTTGACGTCCTTAGGCCTTTGTGGCACCAAGACAAACTTGAACTTCTGAATAGACTACTATCGCTCAGGTTCAAGATACTCTTCTCGTGTGTTAAGAGGCCTTGGTTCACTAAGGAATGGCTTGGATTGGAACTTTCTCGAGGTTCGATTGAACGGCTTTGTGAATTGGGCAAGAGGACTGGACTTGATATCTGCGGAGAACAGGGCGAATATCATACGCTGGTCTTGGATGGACCACGATTCAAGAAAAGCATTACAATGCTTTCGTATTCGAAACATGTGGATGACTGGGTAATGTACATTTCCCCGGAGAATCTTCGACTAACAGACAAGGACACATGACGGCCTTGTGGAGTAGCTTGTCCACGTGGACGTTACCCTTGCGCCACCCCGCTCGGTGGCTACTACGTTCCAATATGACTTGACATCCCGGAGCTTCAAACAATCGTAGTCGAATATTTATGAGCAATGGGAGCCGCTGGTGGACCTGACACCATAGTGTCTTTTGACAAGGGGTTCAATGCATCCCAAACTTCGGAGAGTGCTCGGAAGAGGATATCTGCCCCCAGTTAGGTGCGAGTACCACCAGGCCCGCCACGATTCTTGTCCGGGTCCCTTTCCCCACAACAAGACTTCAAGCGATTGGCAGGTTCAAATTCGGTCACCCTCACCACGAGACCCACACACACTCTGACAGGTGCTCGCTTCGCGAGCAAAACCTTGCTATCACGCAAACCGCTGAATCCGATAAGTCGTATTGGTCTCGTGTTGAGGTGGGCGATCACAGCTCTTGCTTTGAATTATGCTATCAGACAAGGCACCTAGCCTCGCGCGTTTCCATGCTCAGCGTTCGATGAAACTATTCGCTTTAAGTGTCTATTAGTTGGGTAAACCTCTAGAACCTGCGCAGATGCTACGCTAGGGAGGGAGTGGCTTTGACTGAAGACAAAGGCGACGTTCTAGCCAAAATGGACGCTGCGGCGGAGGAAGCGGAAAAAGACCTCGAGACTCTCGATCGGGCAGCTATTGAAGTTGTAGCTGCATGGTGGCTAAAGTGGTACATGAAAGCCGGACATAAACGTCTTGGCCGGATCATGGTAAAAGTCGCAAAGAGCAAGTGAGGTCTTCACCGTCACATTTCTTATGACTGCAACCCTTCTCCAGTTGACAAAAAGAACTCGTGAATCTGCCTCACAGTCCAACGAGTGAGACTCTCTTGTCGACTTCTGGAAGATGATATTTCCGAGGGAATCCGATACTGTAGGGAGATGCGGGCGGAACCTGAGAATTTGCGTGTGGCCCTCTTTGGGCGTCCTGATTTGAACCCTCATCTGTTTTCTTTTTGTGTATGTGCGAACCAAGAGACCCGATGACGTGATCTTATTAGCTGATGCAACAACTAGCCTCAATCTGATGATTCAATTGGACATCAAGAGAATAGCTGTCTCAGCCATTGTTGCGGGAATTGTGGTTCTGTCAATTTCAATGATAATCAGTACTGCAATACAAACACTGTCGAATTACAATGTCTTGACCCTCGCGGGCATGCGCTCAGTGAACGACCCAATAGCGATACTGTTCTTCTTTCATCCGTTCGTTGTCGCACTGGGGATGGCAATACTCTACGATTTCACAAAGAAAAGCTTCACAGGAAGCACAATGCAAAACGGAATCGCACTAGGGTTGCTTGGATGGATTGTCTACGGCATTCCATCGGCATTCATAGTATTCAGCAGCATGGACTATCCAATCGGGTTCACGATAAATTCTGTGATTGGACCACTGGTTTACATGCTCGGCGCAGGAATTGCGATGACAACGCTGTCCAAACAACGTGCACTCGAAAACTGATGGTTCATACTACCGGGGATTCTTTGACAATGAGAATTTCGCATGCTGAGCGAGCGACGCGAGGACACTAGAGTCCAAAGGCTAATATTCGTGGCTTAGATTCGGGGCTTCACAGCGGAGTGACATAGATGAATCTCACCAGAATCTCTGTTCTGATCCTTGGAATCATCATATTCGGTATGGGATTCTCCGGCTACCTCACCGCAGGTGTACTCTTGGTCGCTTGCCCGCTGAACGGTGGCTGCACAGAAGTTCTCGGGTACCCCGCCTGCATGTACGGCTTCACTATCTACATCGTCTTGCTGATCATTTTCCTGCTGACCTGGAGAGAGAGAATTGTTTTCGGGACCGGCCGGAAGCTCATCCTTGTCGTAACGGTCATCGGCATGCTATTCTCCGGCTCCCTAATCGTCCAAGAATACCTAAACATGAATCCGCTGACAATTTGCGCCGCAGGATTCTCAATGTACCTCCTCATCTTCCTGCTAAGTCTATTCTTCTGGAAGAAAGAGAAACCATGACAGAATCGATCGGAAAGAGCTAACCATCGGAAATACATCGGCAGGTCTGCAAGGACTTTACTCTGGAGTGTGACCGGTGGGTATCCCCCGGGGGAGTGGTCGTGGTCGGCAGACCGAGATTCAACACGCCTCCAGAATGCCTCATTTTGGGCCCATTAGGGGCCTTATCGCCCTGTCTCAGAAGTTGGTCGCCATTTAGCACAGGATTTGGATTCTTCGTGCAAGAAGCTCAATGCAGCGACGACTGCGATGAGAACCGGCCGATCCTCAGCAAAAAACTGGGGGCTTTGTCTGCTGTGTGGGGTGATCTGCTTCGCGGTTAGGCTGGTTTTGTTACCGTGATCTCGATCGTTGACACATTTCGTACTTGTCCTTCCTCGCCCAGCTGCTCGGTTCCGATGGTGATGTTCTTCACGTGAAGCTTGCCTTCGAAGAATCGTCTTCTGGACACTTCGACGACATCAACGGCTGCCGATATAGCTCGCCCTCTCGCTTTGATTGAAACCTCATTGCTGCCACTGGTGAATTGCATCATGAGTGCTGTAACATATGCCATGATAGGCTTCTGTCCGATGAAAACCGTGTTAGAGGGGGCGTCTCTTTGCCGGGTAGGCGGGGTTGGCTCAACTTTCTGTTGTTCTGTCATGTTCTGCTCACCACTCTCTGCTTCTGTTACGCATTGGATCGGACAGAGGATCCGAATCCGCTGCGCATGCCCACGAAAGGAGCTACCCTCTACTTAAGTGTCCTTTGCTGGGTTCACATTTCCGCCCCTAAATATGTGCCCTTGTTGCGAGCGGGGCTGCAAGTTCATAACTATCATAAGACTGCGACCTAGGTGTGCGAAGGCTGTGCCGTGAGGTCGAGGGGCACATCTTATCAGTGCCGCTTCACTGCGCTAATTGGTTCTCGATGACTTGAAGTCTACCATTTCTGCCAACGCTCACTTGCAGTTCGCCTCTAAACGTTCTTACTCGCCCATTCTCAATTTGAACTGTGTCGCCAATCGAGACTCTATCTATCTGGGCGTTCCACAGCGGCAACTTCACAGACCCGGTGCCATCAGTGATCGTCGCTATCGATAGAGCAAGAGCGTCGCCGAACCTCGAGAAAACGTTCCTTGCATCTGACTTCCCAACGACCTTCGCTATCAGACTGACCCATTTGACTCTAGCATCTATGTCTTTGATTTGCACGTCGGTCGTCTCCAACGGCGTCTCCATTTTCCTAGCTGGAGAGGATTCGATGGATGGGAAACTTGCGGGGTCAACTTCTGGAAGATGTTTCAATAGGTTATGGCTGAGGTGTAGCTGCGCGATCACCTTTTGATCTTGCGTTACGAGAAAGACGCAGTAGTTCTCTGTCTTCTGGCGGAGTTGGATCGATATGCCGTTGTGCGACGATTTCTCATGAGTCCACGCGTGTGGAAAGCACATGAGGAATTTACGTGCGTCAAGTCCGTACTTGTTTGAGACCCTCATCAGATACCAGAGACGAGTCATTTCGGCCATGGATTGCCGTTGGCCACGTGGTCTCCCTCGACCGCAGTGCACCATGTCTCTTGGCAGGCCTTTCAACAAGATCGTTACATGTTGGGTTGGCTTGCTCTTTAAGGCCCCTACGCACACGTGGACAAGTGTACGTCCCCTAACCGCCTGACAGCAACAGCGAGGCTATTGCTAACCATAATCCGGGAAGGCGAGCGGCAGCAACCCGGTCAGATTCCGCTGAAACTGCTCTCGCCGTTAGGTGACAGCTGTGGTTCGACGCAAAAAGAAGCGGGCCTTAGGTTCCTTCCATAACCATCATGGTCAGCGATGATCTGAGGTTCTTGAGCCTACGGACTTTCGAAGTTATGACTTCTTTGAGTTCTTTCATCGTCTCCGCCTCGACTTTGGCGACGATGTCATACACACCATACACGGCGTACGCTTCGCTAACGTTGTTGAGCTTCCTGAGTTCCCTCAGAAGTTCGTCTTCCGAGCCGACCTCAGCGTTAATCAAGACGATGGCTAGTGACCTCGTTTGGATACTCACTTCCGAGAAACGGCACGTCCGCGCAGGGTAAAAAGGAGTTCGGTGCAACCGATCCATTCAGAAGCCCTGATGGAACTTCATCCCGAGTGGGCTCGGGATTGCTAGTAGGTTATGAGTCCCTTCTCTTCGAGCGCTTCCTGCAGTTTTGCGATGGCTATAGGTACTTCCGCCTCTTTCTTGGCACCTGTACACACTAGCTTTCCGGTCGCAAAGATTAGTATGACTACTTTGGGGACGTCCATTCTGTAGATAAGGCCTGGGAACTGTTCGGGTTCGTACATCGTCCTCTTTAGCGAGTATGTTGTTTTTTCTAGGTCGATTTTGCCTCCAAGTCCTGCTGAGGCTACTATGTTTTGGATCTGGATTTCCGGCTTTCCAAGGATGACTATGCCGGTCCTCTTGAGTTCGTCGACAACTTTCGTGACTGCTTTCCTTGCTTGTCTCTCGGATTTCGCTCCGGTGCAGACCATCTTCCCAGAACTGAAGATCAGTGTCGCGGTCTTCGGCTTCTTCAGCCGGTATACGAGTCCGGGGAACTGTTCAGGCCTGTATTCGACGCCAGGAGAGAGCCGGACAATCGAGTTGAGGTCTATCTTCTGGTTCAGTGTAGCCGACGCGACGACGTTCTCTATGTTGATGTACGATTCGTGTTTGGCCAGAGGGCGCACCTGAGTGATACTTGAGGTCTGCCTTATGAAGGAAGCCTATATGAATACGATTTGCGGAGCACGCAAGAAGTTCGTGACCCTCTGATTGAGCGCGATTGGTCGCACCATGAACGTCGTCGGGTTCACTTTGTGTGTGTCGGTCGCTTGGTGCGCACACACTTGAATACATGTCACGCCCCCGAGCATTATCATGAAAGTCGATCTCATAACCTGCACGGGCATGGCAACTGCTACAATTAAAGCCAGCGACTTGCCTACAAGCGGGTTATGAAGCTCAAGAGTAGCGTCACAATAATCTCGACTATCACCTTGGTCATCATATTCTCCACTTTCCTTGCAAGTCAATTGGGCAGGAATACTTGGACGAGTACATTTCTAATGATTCTGTTTGGTGTCATAGGAATGGCTGGACTCGTCAAGTTCAGAGATCCCATAATCCTGGAACTTGGCGTTATTGGTTTTGTGGCAGATATCGTGTGGGAGCTCTATGGAACTGGAAATCGACTGTGGGTTTACTATGGTTCTCCGTTCTACATGATACGTGGAACTCTGCCAATAGAAGTTACAGTCCTATACTTTTTCTTGGGGATGACTGCCGCTGTCTACGCACTATTCAGATTGCGGAAGCAGTGAAGAGTGAAGCATCGCATGTCCGGAGTCTTCAACGACATATGGAAGATCTACCCCAAGAACATGCTAAGAAACCGCTCTTGGCAATGGTGGTGGTGGCTTCATTTTTTCGAGAATCCAGACAATCCAGAACTACCTAGGCAACTCATGATCCTTTGGGGCAACAGGAACTGCAAGAAAGTTCGCGTGAACGATTACTACTGGGAGCCAAGAATTCCCGTGGAGGTTAAGGAGAATCGCGCCGCTTTCGAATCAATGGTCGCGTCCTGGTACTTTGATGGGAAAAGGATGCATGATCCCTTTGTCCTTGACCACGGGAAGACTGAGACCGGGTGGGATGATCACTCTGGACGAATTAGAATGGAAAGCGATGAGGGGTTCTATTCATTCGGTGGTAGCCCTGCGGATTTCAAGCTGGACGTAAACAGCGAGAAGGTCGGAATCGAACTATCGATGCAGCGATGGAAAGACACGCTGGCGGAACTGGTGCCGACAGGAAGGGACTTCATCGGAAACATGGGATATTCTATGCTCAAATACAGGGCGCTCTCGTCATCGGGAAAAATCCGAGTAGGCGAAATCGAGACTCCTGTGAGGGGTAGGTCCTATTTCCAGGGTGTGCGGATATCTTCGATAACCCCCTGCTGGTACTGGGCTATAGTACAATGGGATAATGGCGCTTACCTACAGTATTTCCTGCCACATATCGGAATACCAATGCTCAGGCGGTCAATATCACACGAGAGCTCGATGGACTGGGGGGAAAAGATGGTTTCAAACACCCTCAACTTCTACGACCCTGAGGAAGGGAAGGAGTATCTCATGAAGGATATCAGAATAGCCAAGCGCTACGAGAATGACCTGCCGATATTCAGTGTGAACGCATCCTCCGATGAAGCCGAGCTCAGCATAGAGATGGCAACCTACGCAAGATGCTGCTGGAACATATCGCAACCCCTCATAGGACCGATTTGGCACGGAATATTCTACAACGAGTACCCTGCAAGGGTCACGCATTTCGAATTCAAGAATGGTACTCGCAGGGTGAGCAACGATGACTTTGGCAAGAGCTACTGTAACTGCGAGCACACCTGGGGGGCTGTCTGAAGCATCTGTGTGCGCGCACCAGAAGGTCCATGCAAAGAAGGCCCGCCCCTCTTCGTTCCCAAAGTCCATTGCTCCAATCGTCAGTACCCCCTCCTCCCATTAGGGGGTGCCCGGTGGGTACCCCCCCTAGAGGGGGGGTCGGCAGACCGAGAATCAGCGCACCTACAGAATGCCTCATTTTGGACCCATTAGGGCCTGATCGCCTCTCTATCAGAAGTTATCCGCTATTGGAACAGGAATTGGATTATTCGTGCAAGAAACCCAACACAGCGACGAGCGCGATGAGAACCGGCGGATTCTCAGCGATTCTCGTCTCTATGTCCTTCAATGCTCCAAGCCTTCTCGACATGCTTGACTCGATAGATTGTCCATTTGAGATGGCGCAAGCCGTGTGCCAGAAACCGTTCACCCTGGTTGTATGCTCTCTCTAAGATCGCGTCTCGGGCCAGGAATGCCTCCTTCAGTTCCCGTAGCTCTTTCTTGGGCGAGAAGAAGACGTACAACGGGACGCCAATACCGAGAAGTATCAATGAGATCAAGATCTCCTGTCCGCCCACTTGCGTCATTAGCAAGAATGAGAAGATGGTGCCCAGCACGGGGATCAATCGTTGCCCGGTGGTCCTCACGGCTGTGTGAGGATGCTTCCTCTCTAGCATGATCGTGGAGATGCAAGTCGAGAGATACGTGAGCGAGAGAAGGAAGACGGAGCTGTTGATCAACGCCGATAGGGTGCCAAAGACGCTTGCGACGAAGGCTGTTGAACATATCAGAGCCAATCCGATGTATGGAGTGTGGAAGGACTTGTGCAACCTGCTGAAGAGGTGGGGAAGTAGGCCGTCGAGTGACATCGCAAAAGCCAATCGAGATGTCCCTATTGTCCCTGACTCGTCGGCCCCCATAATCGAGACCAAAGCGCCCACGCCCACGATCAGGCTTCCAATCTGCGCCAAACCGGGGGATAGGCTGAACACGTTGGCCGCGGCCACAGTCAGCGGAGCTGGTGAGGATGCCAGTGTCTCTTGGTCGACAACGCCAACTATTACAAAGTTCGTGATTAGATAGAAACAAGCTACAATCGTCATGCCCACTGCGATAGCTCTTGGAATGGTTCTTCTCGGGTTCTGTATCTCATCAGCGGGCAAAGTGGAAAGCTCGAAACCGGCATAGGCCCAAAATATCAACACTAGTGCTTGTCCGGCGTTTCGCAGATCGCCCTTGACGAAAGGCTGGAAATTAGGAAACGCAACCTGAGGGCGTAATGTCATGAACAACAGTCCTGAGGCCATCAGAAGGAGAAGCGGAGCGAGTTTGCCGACAGTTAGGATGTCGTTGAATTTGCCTGCAGATCTCACTCCCACTATGTTGGTCACGAGTATGATTGCGATGAACAGTCCTTTCAACATGATCTGGGAAGACAGATCCAAGTTTGGGATGAACGATAGGAAATACTGAGTGAAGGCCACAGGGAAGACCGCGAGGGAGAACCATTCGGCGAGCAGAAGCGCCCAACCAACAAGGAATCCTGCAAACGGGCCACCCACATCCCTTGTGTAGGCATACGGCCCGCCGACCCTAGGCAATATGGTGGCACAGTAGGAGAAGGAGACGGCGATCACAATCGACATCACGCCCGCGGCCAACCAGAGCACAAGCGAGGCTGGGCCCACGAGTCTCGCGCCGAGTGCGGCCGCCACATATATGTCAGCGCCGATGATCGAGCCAACCACGAGATTCGTAACATCGAAAGTATTCAGTTGCCTTGTTAGGCTGACTTTGCGACCCAAGCTCATCCACTCGGTGCCGACGAGTCACCGTATAGGCATCGACGCGTTGCTACTAAAGTATCGGATTCCAAGCAGTATTGTGGATCTCAGAAGCAAACGAGCATGGCGGGCCGCGAATGTATTTGTACATGTTGCGTCAGGATACAGTCCGGCAAGATATGTCATGGACTCTCGACCGATGAACCAACGCCAATGCGGTGAGTATCACGCATGAGATCGAAGCTGCGAGTGGAGATCAAACCTGAACGCCCTTGCATGGTTGCGGGGCTTCCTGGCGCCGCGGGTGTCGCGAGACTATCCGCGGACTACCTGGTGAAGCAACTGAAAGGAGAACTGTTCCAGGAGTTATACTCAGACGCATTTCCGCCACATGTTCTCATACAGAAGGACGGAACAGTCGAACTCCTGAGGAATGAGTTCTATTACTGCAAGGATACGAAATCACGGAATGATCTTGTAGTCTTCACAGGGAACACGCAGGCTGTTTCCCCTGAAGGTCAGTACGAAGTTGCCAACGAAACCATAGCTTGTGCGAAGAGGCTTGGTGTTGTGAAGTTTTTCGCAACCGCAGCCTACGTTGTTGAGAAGCCTGTGGAGAAGCCAACAGTTCATGGAGCAGCCAGTGACGCAAACCTGATTGAAGAACTGAAACAGTTCGGGGTCGTTCCGATGGAGACTGGCAGCATCACTGGCACAAACGGATTACTGTTTGGACTTGCAGCTCTTGAGAGCATCCCGAGCGTGTGTTTGCTCAGTGAGACTCCTGCATACGCAACGCCGACTGGACGGTATGTGGTTGATGCGAAAGCCGCGAAAGCACTGCTTGAGGTGTTGACGAAAATGCTGGGTATTGAGATAGATATGAAACCGTTAGACGAGGAGGCAAAGCTGAGCGAAGAGTTCACTCGACGAATGGAAGAAATCGAACAACGCACAATCGATGAAGTCCGAAAAGCTGCAGCGTCACGTGCACCCAAGGAGCAAATGTACACCTAACGACATCTGCGATCAAGTGCGCCTGGAGGAATGTGGGATGACTGAGCTTGTCGGGATCGCTGCGTCACGCGGTATGAGGTCGATCGGAATAATCGCAATCGATTATCTGATCAAGAAGCTCCAACCGAGATTGATTGACGAGCTATACTCCGCACATTTCCCGGCAATCTACGAGACGCAGCCGTCCTATGCTGCGCATCCGGACCATCCCGGTATACCTGGCGTTTTGATTCAGAAGAGCGGAGCAACGCTTCCCAGAATCGAGTTCTATCTATCCGACTCCCCTCGGCTTCTGCTGACAAGGGGATATCATGCGAACTTCCAGGGCCAGCATGAGGTTGCCGAGCGAGTCTTGGACATTTACGAGAAGCACAGTGTCAACCGACTTTTCGTGTTGGCAGGATATGGCGTGGGCGAGGGTGAGGTCTGCTGTGCAGCAACCGACCTTGAGCTTGTGGAAGAGCTCAAGAAGCATGGCGTCAGAACCGGGTACGAGGGGCCGTTCATGGGCTTCTCAGGTCTTGTTCTCGGCTTGGCCAAGCTCAGAGGCATCAAGGGAGTGTGCCTATTCGGTAGGAGTCAGCCAAGCGTGGACGATCCCGAGTTCCCAGATCCTCAAGCCGCTAAGCGAGTCCTTGAAACACTTAGTCGTGTTCTTGATCTCAATCTTGATCTTACGGGATTCGACGAAAAGCAGACAGGGCAACCCGAGCCAACAGTGATTGGCTCGTAGACTGCGAGAAGGATCCATCCCAAGAGAGAGACAGTGAGTCAGTAACACCAATATGTAGGAGTCGTGCCCACGGGTCGGAAACGAGCCGGCAGATCATGAGGACTTCCGAAGACAACATTCTAGAAGTTTCAGATCTCACTGTGAAAGCCCAGGACCGAACGATTCTGGAGAACGTCAGTTTCAAAGTGAAGCGAGGCACGACGCTGGCAATCGTTGGTCCGAACGGCGCGGGCAAGACTATGCTGTTCAGGGCTTTGCTGGGCCTTGTACCACACACTGGGGAAATCAAATGGGCCCGTGACGTGAAGATCGGGTACGTACCTCAGAAATTGTCGGCGACTGACATACCAATCTCCGTCAGAGAATTCCTTTCATTCAAGAAAGCATCTGACTTGGAGAAATGTCTTCGAGCCGTCGGCCTAGACAAAGTCGTCTTGGATAGAGCGCTGGGCATCCTATCAGGCGGTCAATTGCAGAGAGTGCTGATCGCGTATGCCGTCATAGACGAGCCGAACGTTCTCTTGTTCGATGAACCAACAACTGGAGTTGACCTAGACAGTGAAGAAGCAGTCTATGAAATGCTGAACGCGCTCGAACATGAGCACGGAATCACAGTGATTCTGATATCGCATGATGTGCACGTCATCAGAGACTACTCTGAACATATGTTGGCCTTGAACAAGAAAGTGATCTGCTATGCCGAATCAGAAGAAATAACCAAACCATCTGTTCTGCACGCGATATACGGCCCTGAGACCTCGTTGAAACGACGCAAGGAAAGGAAGCATCCACAATGACGCCCGTCTTGTTCTTCAGTTTGATAGTCGGTGTCTTCGTTGGCCTGTCAGCCGGCTATCTTGGTTCGTTGATGGTGCTGAAGAGAATGGCGCTCGTGGGCGACGCGCTGTCGCATGTGGCGCTACCAGGTCTCGCTCTCGGGATCTTGTTCAATTTCAGCCCGTTCATTGGAGCCTTCGTTTTCCTATTCGGCTGTGCCCTGGTAGTGTGGCATGTCGAAAGAATAACGAGACTGTCTGTCGAAACGATCGTCGGCGCCATGTTCACGTTGGCATTAGCGGTTGGAATACTGATCATTCCACAGCCGGATCTACTTGAAGCTCTCTTCGGCGATATCACGAAAGTTGCTCTATTGGACGCTGTCGTTGCAGTGATCGTGGGGACGTTCGCAGTTTTGGTGACGAGGGCGGTCTACAAGAAGCTGGTTTTGGGGATGATCTCAGAGGAACTTGCCACATCAAGCGGTGTTAATGTTGCGAGAACGAATCTCGTGTACCTCCTGCTCGTCTCCCTAGTGGTGGCGATAGGAATCAGGATCGCAGGAAGCCTCCTCGTGGGCTTTCTGGTAATTGTGCCGGCCGCGACCGCGAGAAACGTGAGTTCCACCCTCCACAGATATGCGCTGTTGAGTTCTCTCTTCGGCATAATCAGTTCATGCTCGGGGGTTCTGCTGGCCGATTCTTTCACGCTGCCATCAGGTCCGCTGGTGGTCGTTTCAGGCATTGTACTGTTCGTGGCGACTGTTTTGATGAAGTGGGTGTCGGCGCGCTTTCGCTGAACGCGATCCTTCAGGATGCCCTTGAATCCTTGAGCTCGAGGGGGCATCCAGCTCCGCAAACTGGAAGCTCTGTGCAGCCATGGCAGTCTTCAGGTGCATAGTCGCGAGCTCTCAGCTGCTTGGAGAGCGGATGGTTCCAGATCTTCTTCCAGTCTGTTTCGAGGAATTTGCCGAGGCTTTGGAAGTAGCTCTGACAGGGGTACACGTCCCCTGATGGTCCTATGCACATGTTCATGCCGCTGGCCGTGCAGCTCTTCACACCTAGCCCGAGATTGACGGGGTTGAGTTCACAGTACCGCGTAGGCGTGTACCATAGGAAACTCATGCCCATATGAGATGCCTTCTCCTGAACTTCTTGGAGGAGGTGTTTCAGTTCGTCCGGCTTCAAGGCGTTGCTTTCGGCAAATGAGGGGCCTTTTCCTGAGTATATGAGGCCGTTGCATCCGAACGCTTTCACGCCCAGACTGTGCACAAGGTCCAGCGTTTCTAGGAAACCTGCTGCATTGAGCTTGGTCAGTATTGTGTTGGTCGTTGTGTAGATCGTTGTCGGGATCAGGTTTCTGATTCCTTCAATCGTCTCTTGCCAGCTTCCCTTCGATGCTGTCATCGCGTCATGGATCTCAGGTTTGCTCGAGTCAAGCGTGACTTGAGCAAAGTCGAGACCAGCTTTCTCCAAAGTAGAAACGAAGTCCTTGTCTTTGAGTCTACGTCCGTTGGTGACGAGTCCTGTGACGATCCCGATCTTCTGTGCGTGCGCGATAAGTTCAGGTAGATCTTCGCGAAGCGTGGACTCGCCGCCGGTGAACGTGGCTATGAAGATACCCTGATCCTTCATCTTATCTAGGACGCGTTTCCAGTTCTCGGTATCCATCTCATCAGTCTCGTGTGGTCCTCCGGCGTAGCAGTGCGGACAATCGTTCTGGCACCGGAACGTCAGTGCCAGATCCATTCTAATCGGAGCAGAGAGTTCCTGGCTGAAGGGCTCGACCTTCTCAACGCCAAGGTACGAGACTGGGCAGACCTCTTGCGTCTGTGCGAGCGTGCTGATCGCATAGATCAGCCTCTCATGATCCCTCCTTGCAGTCTCTTCACTGACGCGGTAGATACTCCGGATATGATGGACGGCCTTCTCAGTTGGCATCCCTTGCATGAAATGGTAGACATGTGTCGTCGCGGTCTCGTTCAGGTATAAGACGGTCTTCGCGTTTATTGCCAAGACGCCATTTCCGTCACCCTCGACGCGCAACTGTAGGGTCATCTGGCTGAACCTATCGCGTCCGCGATAGGAGTAGAGTCCAGCGGGGGCCGGGGGTTTTCTCAGCCAAGATCGCAGACGAGTCCTTGGCGAGTTTCTTCCCATTATCCCACTCCGCCTCCACTAGCGCATGCACACGCGCATGAGACACATGCGCAGACGCAGGCGCATGAGACGCATGCGCAAGCACAATTCGCATTATGGCGTACCGGTTCTCTGGAAAGCTGCTTCGGCGGCGGGGCGGGTAGGATTGAGTTCGTGAATTTCTCTAGGCTCATCACGAAATTGTTTGCAGTCTTCTCTATGGAGCTCGCGATATTGTTCGCAAACTCAGCTCCCGGGATCGTGGGGGGCGGATGTCCTACGCTCGCAACTGGGTCATAGGTGGGATTCGGGTTGTATTGCGAGTGTCCGTACCAGTACCACCAGAAGAAGGGCATGGGCTGGAAATCGAATCCTTTGAAGGCATTTTCGCTTCTTCCCTTGAAGTTGTCGTCTAGCATGAGCCAAAGCAGATTCTCATCAAACGCCTTCGATGCTACGTCGGCTGTTCCAGCTCTCTCGACTTGGGTCCAAGCTTCGTTAACGGTCTTCTTGTAGAAGGCGATCGTATCCTCTCTGCAGTATCCCGTCAACGCGTTCTCGACAGCGGTCCTGACTCGCATGAATGCTTCTGCGAGTATCTTCTCATCCAACCTTCCGCCTGGCTGGACGGCGCGCAGGAAGTCCTTCTCATAGTATCTCAGGGCCTCAGCCAGTCGCGTCGGATCTTTGAATCCTTCAGAGATCTGCAGTTTCAAGCTTGGTTGAGCTGAGCTCACCCATACAGCGTGCTTCAATAGGAGGCCGTAGAGCATCATCACAATGACTTTGGCTGCCGGAACCCCAAGCAGGTAGGCCGCCTCAGCGGCAGTGAATCCGCGTCTAATGCCAAGAGTCTCCATTTGCATCTTCGGAGCAAGGTAGTTGTGTTTCAGTCTCTTCACTGCGATGATTATGATCGCGATGACGGCGAGAACTAGGAGACTGGATATGATCCCGCCGTTTTCCGAGATGATGTCTGTCCGCTTCGTTTCATAATGCTGCACAGCGGTCTCGGGGAATGAGACGCCGACCTGGAACTTCGTGCCGGGAGCAACGTCCTTTCTCTCCCAGTAGACAACGAGTCTACCGCCCTCGTTCGGGTCTGTGAATGCGTTATCCCAGTCCGGCGTGACTCTGATCTGGTCCTGTGAGACTCCTGCCGGAAGCACTACCAGAATTCTGAGGTCACTGATTCCAACACTCCATGAAGTCGGAATGAACTGCACCCCAACGTTGCTAGGGTTCATCTCGTCCTTCCAGATCATCTGGCCAACGTTCGTGGTGGCTGTGAACTCGGCAGTCTGGCCATCAGTTATCGGTTCGAAGAGGTACACTCTCACCTTGTAGTCCGACCCTTCGGTGGCGTCCTCAAACGTGAGTGCATGACCGGAATCATCAATCGCCTCACCAAGCTTGAAGTCACCGACCGGCTGATCGAACGTGACATACCTGATACGACCTTGATCGCAGACAATCCGTATCGTGTACTGCAGATCAATCGTCCCATCCGTGTTGACCCAGATCTTCACCCACTGCTTCTCCAGGTGATACTGTATGTCCGCGGCCCAACCCATCTGCAGACAGACGGCGCCCGCGAGTAGTGTCAAGACTAGAAGTGCTGGCAAAACAGCGAATGCTCTTCGTCGCTTCACCATTTGGGCTCCTCTGCCACCTCGAACTCATTGCCACAGTAAGAGCACTTGATGGTCGGAGCGCCTTGCTTCAACTGCATCTTGGACGGGTCTAGGCCGGCACCGCAGTTGGGACACTTTATCGAGTCAACTTTGAGACTGCCAGGCATCTGAAGCTCATACTTGACTGGAGCTTGACTCACTCCCGATTTCCATATGAGCAAGGCGATTCCGAGCCCGGCCACAACTAGGGTGGTGCCCACAAGAAGCCGCGAAGCCGCGTAGACAGACGCCAGTAGGAAGATGATGCCCAAGAATATGAGCGCCGCAGATGCAAGATATCCCACCACTTTTCCAAGGCCCAAGCGAATCAGCCTCAGGACAATTGCGGCCAAGTCATCGCCGTAGCTTGATAAGCCCACCTGATGACTCGATTTGAAACCCCCGAAACACTCGTATCAAGTACTCAGTCGCAATCAAGCGTCTTTCTCGATCTTCAGGAACCTGAAGACATTCTAGTATGCGAAGGGGACACCTAGGTCCAGAAATTCTCGCTTCACGGTTCTGTAGAGTTCGGTGTATTCCTTGGTGGGCGCCGTCTTCTTGACATCATAGCATTCCGGAAACGTTTTCCCTAGCGGGGCTTCCGGAACCCTGCTCTCGTATTTTGACACGATCTTCTTGACAAGTTCGTTTGCTTCCGCTCTCTTGATGCCTGATTCTGCTGCGCCGCATCCAACTTCGCAGGCCATTTTCGCCTCCATGGGTGTGGCTCTGTTCTTGTACTTGTTTCTGGCAACGGCGATCTCCCACAGATTTGCTCCAGAGACAACGCTCGTTAGGCCGTGTGCTGCAGCTTCGTAGAGAACCATAGGGGTGCAGGGGCCAGCGGCTGCGAACCCGTTTGAGAGGGAAATCAGAGGAGTGTTCTTCGCCAACGCTTGGTAGACGAGGCTTATGCCCCAGAGAAGCTCGCCTGTCGTGTTGTGCATGTGTTTGATGTGGATTGGAAAATAGTTGAGATAATGGGCTTGGTTGACCATCAAACCTTGAATGTGGTAGGCCATTCCGACAACGGCGGTGCCCTCGGGCCCACCGCAGTATCCGCCAAGCATAGGTCCCGTGAGCGCTCCCACGAACGAGCCGTATTGATGAAAATGAACCATCTTATTGAGCAGTGAATGGTCGACTTTCAGTTCGGATATTGAAGCTACGAATCTGCCGTCAGTCGGTCTTTCTCCCCACGTGGTGTTGCTGGCTGCGATTTGAGCCGCGTCGGATTGCGCTGTTCCCACGCCTTGTAGGAAGATGCCGGGCCTCCCAACTCTTCTCGCTGCTTCTCTGAACATCATAGCGTGGGCGATTGCGCCTTTCGTTTCGTACGGCGCACCCGTTTTGATGCTTCTTCCCTCAACTTCTTCCAGGATTGGGGCGCATACGCCATCTGCGAGTGGTTCTTGCAGGTAAGCCATCGCCATTGGAATGAAGAGCTCTTCATCACAGGTGATGTCAGGACTGAACAGACAGAACGGTCGTCTTGGGTCCTCTATCTTTCTGTGGCATATCTCCTTGGAATCCTTCCCGTATCCCACTGTATATCTTCCAGGGAAGTTTTTCATCGCTTCTTGTATTTCGTTTTCATCAAACAGTATTCTCCGGTGCGTGCTTGTGCAGAGCGTTCCCACTTCTAGATAGAGGTCGAGTGCGGCTCTCCATAGATCATCTGCGAGTGAGTCGTCAGATGGTACGAGGTTCTCTGGATCGAATTTGATCTCGTACTGTCTGATCACGTCTTTGAGCTTCGGAACGAGGACCTTTAGGTCGAAATCTCTTTCCAGGCAGATCGGTCCCGTTTCGGCTCGGTCAAGTACCTCATTCATTCGCCAGGGTGGGGTCATTGAATCACCTTTCTTTGATC
>Ga0315289_10005106_pt1 | contig 19453 bp, 27 predicted proteins | sample YL17G11_40_MG_FD_203452 | JGI IMG/M metagenome (GOLD analysis project Ga0315289, IMG submission 203452) | Sediment microbial communities from Yellowstone Lake, YNP, Wyoming, USA - YL17G11_40 | ecosystem: Environmental > Aquatic > Freshwater > Lake > Sediment | place: USA: Wyoming | collected...
AAAGGATAATCACAGTGATTTTGGACTCCCAGGTGGTAAAATGGAAGAACAAGATGGTGATAATCCAATGCTTACTGCTTATCGTGAGCTTAAAGAAGAAACGGGTCTTGAAATGTGCAGCTCCCCTGCTCCTGAGATGATATTTGCAATACACAAAGATGATTTCATGGGATATACTTATTTAGCAAAGTTCACAGGAGAAATCAACCACAATGAAGCGCATGTTGTTAAGTGGGTTCCATTTGAAGTAATCATAAAAGGTTCTTTTGGTAAATATAATAAGCTAGTGGCTGAGTCATTAGATGATATGGGTATTAAATATCAAAAACTAGTTGATAGAAGACCGATGATTGCTGAGTTAAAAGAGTTTATTGACACCACAATAAGAAAGGGGTATAACAAACCATTTGTGTTTGAAGATATATACCCAGACAGTTTTGGTCATGGTGGATATTATATAGCTTTTAAAGAAAACATGGAGGAAGAATTTGACGATCATGATGAAGAATATGAAAATAAGATAAGTGAAATTGGGGCAAAATATCACCTGAGTGTTAAGTTGCCATATTACTATTATATGAAATAATATGAATAAGATTTTAAACATAATACTTTTTATATGTCTTCCGATGTATGTAATAATGATATCATATTATACATTATTGCTTTATAATTTTTCTAAGTGGGGATTTTTTGTTACATTTACACTCACAATTTTACCAACAATTGGTAGTATTTATTTTGGATATGCACTTAAAAATAGAAAAAAATGAAAATTAAAATTTGCGTAGCAACAGGAGAAAGAGAAGGAAGGTACGGCGGTCAACAATTTGTGCATCTTGTATCTCGACTTGACGATAGAAAGAAGACAATTAAATTGTTGAAATCAGTTCAGGGTGGTCGTTATTGGGAAGATCTAGCATGGAGCTGGGTTTATGAGTTGGGTATAGTTCCTTCAGATGTAGATGCTAATAGTAAACGTGCTGAAAAATATTTGCTTTCTACGACAAATAAGAAATGGGAAAAGTTTGTTCGTGTGTTTTGCCCAAAACAAGATACAACAATAGAGATAAAAACTATTGAAGTTGGATTGAGTGATGTAAAGAATTGGTAAATGAGTAGAGAAATAACATACCACGACTCAATAGGCCATTATTATAGCGTTCATAAGGATCGTAATAATCCTGACTATGAATATTTGCTAAATTTCTATAAAAAAACCACTTACAGAGGCAAAGATTGGTATGAAAAAATACAATCAATACCTGTAAATTATTTAGCATATTCTAGAAAGACTGATGTTGTAGAATTTAAAGCGGTAGGCGAATTTCATATACCAGAAAAATTTGATGCATGTGAATATGTTGAGCTGCCACTTGACGAAGAAGACAGAAGTAAATTGGCAGTAGCAACTGTTTTTAGGCCGATGATTGATGAAACTGCTAAGAGAGATGTTGATTTGATGAGAGATATGTTTTATTTCAAACTAGAACTTCATGGAGCAAAATTTAAAGTAAAAAATAATTTAATAATAGCAAAAGTTGGCTATTGGATAGCAACACAATAAAATGGAAAAAATAAACGTATTATCATTATTTGACGGACTAGGATGTGCAAGAATTGCATTAGATCAATTAGGAATTGACTGTAATTATTATGCTTCAGAAATCGATGAGCCTTGTGTAGAAGTTCATAAACATAATTATCCAGAAACAATTCATTTGGGTGATGTGGAGAAAGTTTATGGGAAGAATTTACCAAAGATTGATTTATTAATTGGAGGTTCTCCTTGTCAGTCATTGTCAGGTCTAGTGAATCTAACTGATAAGACAAAAGGCTTTGCAGGTAAATCTAAATTATTCTTTGAGTATATAAGAATATTGCAAGAGGTTAGACCAAAATATTTTCTCCTTGAAAATGTTGCATCCATGAAAGATAGAGATAGAGATATTATGTCTGAACTCATAGGAGTGAAGCCAATAAAGATTGACAGCAGACTAGTAACAGGTCAAGTAAGAAAAAGGTATTATTGGACCAATATTCCTGGAGTAACACAACCTGAGGATCTTGGAATAAAATTGCAAGACATATTAGAAAGTGGTTATACAGAAAAAGAAAAATCTTATTGTTTAACTGCGACATACTTCAATGCTTGTCCTCAGAATTATTTTATTAAATCAGAAAGACAGCATAAGTTTTTAAGACCTGTTGAAAAAATTGGTCATACATTTCACATTGGAGATGATACTAAAATTGAGATTATCGCTTCTAAAGGCGCTGATTTAAATAGGCCTGCACTTCATGAGATTAAACATCATACATCTATGTTGTCTCCTGTAGAATGTGAAAGGCTCCAAGGTATTCCTGATAATAAAAAAACCATATATTTATATACATGGAAAGAAAATTACACAGACCATCAAAAGAGTTATGTAAATGCGGAAAGTCAAAATCTCAAGTTGCAAAAACATGTGCAGAATGCAGAAAAAGAAGAGTTCAAAGAAAGTGTTGCATATGCGGAAACGAATTTGAATATAAGTTATCAACAAACAAACAAACTTGTGGAAAATCATGTGCTTATAAATTGCGAGGAAAAAAAAGTGGAGATACTCAATCAAAATCAGTTAATTTTCAGTGTAAACACTGCGGATGTTCAAAAAAATGCCCCCCTTCAAAAGTCCGTAGCGGATTTTGTTCGCTCGATTGTTTTTATAAATACAATATCGGATCTAATAATAAAAACTGGAAAGGAGGAGTTACTCCTGAAAGACAACATATTGCTTCAACAGAAGAATGGAAAAAATGTGTTAAATTTGTTTGGAAAAGAGATAATGCAACTTGCCAAAGATGTGGAGATGGATTCAATCACACACAAAAAACTTTTGAAATACACCACATCATCTCTTTTAGGTATAAACAATTTAGAACAGATACAAAAAATCTTATCTTATTATGTCATCCATGCCATAAATGGGTTCACTCAAGAAAAAATAAACTTGGAGAATTCATTAATAGAAATAAATTTTAAAACTGGTTATACATTTACAGCTTCAGAAAAAGAAAGATATAAGATGGTAGGAAATGGGTTTACAGTTCCTGTTATTAAGCATATATTATCATTTATGAAATTTGAAGAATAATGATTATTCCTGAAATAGAAGTAAAACAAGTTGGTGATGATATTATATGTAAGATTTCTTATGATAATGCGATTGCTCATGTTGGATATAAACCTGATGGTACGCCTTTCGTGTTATCTAATAAGTCGACGCTCGACATTTCAAATGAATTCCGCACAATAAGCGGTAAAATGTGGAGTGCAGTTTGTAAGAAATTTGATATGAATCCAGGCTACGCTCTTGAGGCAGGTCTTATAGATTTGAAGTATTGTAAACAAATGCAACTTGCTAGTGTTATTGGATATGATTTATGTAGTATGGATTTATACAAAAATAAGACTTATAGGGTAGAAGAATTATTTAAACAATATTTAAAATTTAAATGAAGAATAAATTAAAATATTTTTGGTATTGGGCTGTTTGTTTTTTTACACATTCGCACAATTTTTATAACCGTGAAATTGTTCATGGTAATGTTAAACGTTGTTTAGAGTGTGGAAGATTTTGTGCCCCACTTGGAGAATCAACAGAAATTAAGTTTTAAATGAAACAGATTGAATCATATTGGAAATGGGATCAAGAGGCATTAGCAATGATTGCTAATCTTAAGACAACTCCTCAGAGTGAAAAACATCATGCTGAAGGAGATGTTTATGTCCATACTCAAATGGTCCTAAGCGAAGTTGAAAAAGCTTATGAGAGATTTTCGGATAGAGTAAAAATAAATTTATTATTAACTGCTTGTCTTCATGATATAGCCAAGCCAATGACAACTGTTTGGGAGGATGGAGACTGGAGAAGTCCAAAACATTCTAAGATAGGAGAAAAGATTTCTAGAGAAATTTTATGGGACAGCATCGATTATCGCAATAGAGAAGAAATTGCATCTATGATCAAATATCATGGATTACCAATTTGGTTCCAAGACAAGAGAAGTCCAGAAATGTCTGTTATTGAAGCATCATTAAGATGTTCAAATGAAGAATTGTCTTTATTTGCAGAGTGTGATTTTAAAGGCAGAATTTGTGGTGATCTTGACGAGAGTTTGTTTAGGATAGAGTTGTATAGAGAAAAGGCACAAGAGCTTAATTGTTTTAACGCTCCTTATCAATTTACAAGTGATTGGGCTAGATTACATTATTTTAGAAATGGAGGATATCCTGGAAAAGAAATATGGGAACCTGCAGGCGGATGGGTTACAATTATGTGTGGCTTGCCTGGAAGTGGAAAAAATACTTGGATTGAAAAGAACTATGATGGGCCAATTATTGAGCTTGATGCCATCAGAAAAAAGCATAAAATAAAATGGGATGATAAGGATGCTCAAGGATTTGTTTTTCAAGAAGCAAAAGAAGAGTTGAAAGTAAATCTCAGAAAGAAACAAGATGTTCTTTGGAATGGAACGAACATGACTGAATTGCAAAGGAAAATAATTAGAGATACCACACTTGATTATAATGCAAAAGTAAGGATTGTTTATGTTGATTGTTCTGTTCAGCAAGCTTTGGCTCAAAACAGAAAGAGAGAAGAAGATAAAAGAGTTAAGGATTCTGTAATAGAAAAATATAGTCATAAAATGGAATTACCAAATTTGACTGAATGTCATGAATTAATTATAATTTAATAAAACATCACCTTAATTTACAGTTATCAAAATGAAATCTTTTCATCAACGTAAGTCCTCCTGTTTTATTACAGTGTGGGCAAATAACAATTGGTTGTTTTATGCCTTTTTTTGAAATACTCATTTTTTTGCGTGTTTCTTTAGAGAGTTTTTTTCCAATATTAGCTTTAGACAATTTACTCCTATGTTCTTCAGACTTTGATTTACCTAATGCTGATTGGCTCATTTTTTTCTTAGTTTCTTCAGTTCTTTTTTGTCCAGTCATAGCTATTCTTCTTTTTTTATTTGATTCTTTTGTTTGTGGTGGCAATTTCATCCCTTTATTCCATACTCCATATTTTCTAGAAGGATTTTTATCGCCTTTCATTCTTTCACTAATGTTTTTTTTAATTTCATCTGATAATTTTTGGCCATAACCTGAGGCATTTTTACCAGTACAGTTTTTTGAAACTAATAGCTTTGCTGATTCATATTTTTTTGCTGAAATATTTCTTTTTTGATTAGGATTACGCACACACATTAACATAAAAGCATAGCACATTTTTGCTTTTATTTTTCCAGTATAAATATTAGTTAGCAAAAGATGCGCAATATAATGCTCTTTTGGAGTTAGTAAAATTAGGTTTTCGCTCTTATTAGAGCCTCTTATGCATTTTGGCTTTATATGATGCTTTTCATATATTCCGTTTTTCTTAGATCTGTCTAATAATTTTCTTGTATTTATTAGATTTTCGTATTGTTTTTTATAGTTCATTTTTTATGTGCTACTAATTTACCTTTTCTAATAAATAGATAAAATTTATGTTTATTAGAAAATTATTTGTATTTTTGTATAAATTAATAAAAATGGATGAGAAACAAACAAAAATGGTCATTGTAGTCAGGAAAGACCTAAAAAACAAAAAAGGAGAAAAAGTCAGAAGTGGTAAAATAACGTCTCAATGTTCACATTCTGCTCTTGGTTTTATATGGAATAATTTAAAAGGTAATAAAATTTGTTTTGAATTGTCGGAAGTACAATATAATTGGTATAAAACAGGACAAACAAAAATAACTTTGCAAGTAAAAGATGAAGCAGAATTAGTTGAAATATATAAATCTGCTACAGAAGTTGGGTTAGATGTTACAATGATTACAGATGAAGGAAGAACAGAATTTGAAGGACCTACAAAAACATGTTTATCAATAGGTCCTGATTATTCTGAAAAAATTGATAGTATAACTAAACACCTACAATTATTTTAATATGGCAGCATTTATAATACTTCAAGCCGCAACAAGAAGAAATAGAGAACATTGGGAAGAGATAAATAAAGAAAAAGAAAAACACGCAAAAGAAATGATTGCTAAAGGCTATCGTCGAGAACTTGCCTTGCAAAATCCTAATTATAGATATCATCATTCTTATAGAAAAATATCAAAACAAAATGTTGGAACTTTATTTATAGCAATATCAATAGCTGGACTATGTTCTATATTCACAACTTTATTTGTTTTAGGGTCACTTAGTGCATATTGGTTTATTCCGATTGGAGTTTTTATAATAGTGTTGATAATGGGCGGTAATAAGTTTAATAATGAAACAACTGATTGGTCACAAGAAGCTAAGGCCCCAGAAAAACCTGGGCACTACCATCTTAAAACTTCTGATGAAGCTAGATATGATTATGAATGGGTAAAAAAAGAAAATACAAATGGGAAAAGAAAATAAAGAAGCAAAACAGCTTAAAAAAGAAGTAATCAAAAAGGTTAAGCCTGAAATAAGATTGTTAGAAAAAAAACTCCAAAAAAAATTGGGTTTTAAAGAAGAATGGTTTGATGATGGTTCTGCATATTGGTTAACTAAATCTTATAAACACAAAAATGTAAAAATTGTGTTTAATATTAGCAATGACGATAAAGTGCCTTTTGATATTTGGTTAAAACACAAAGATGAGTATTGTGATTTGCCGAGTGAAAGTACAAAAAAAGATCTTAATTTCGAAAAAATAAAATCTGTTGATGAAGAATTAAATCTTATGGCAAAAATATTTAAAAAAATAACAAAATGAGAGAAGGTAAAATACTAACACTAGACAGACGTGATTTAAATAAAGCTGCTAGCAAAAAAACAATCGAAGAAATTTCTCATCTTGATTTTATGGTTACTTCTATGCAAGTGTTCTTTGAGGCTGCGTTTATTTTGTTTACTGATGATGATGGCAGAATGAAAGTGTTAAAAAACAGACATGGTAAAGACGGCATTGTCTTTTAATATAACTTTATTTACAAAATTTCGTATAATACATATATGACAGTACTTACAATTATCGGATTATCAATATTAGCATTATTAGTATTGGTTTTCATTTCTGATGTATTCATCAACAAGAAACACACTATTTTAAGAAATTTTCCAGTGGTTGGACATATTCGATATTTCCTGGAATCAATCGGACCTGAACTGAGACAATATTTGGTTGCTCAAAACAGAGAAGAACAACCATTTAATAGAGTTGAAAGGAGTTATGTTTATGCTTCAGCAAAAAAACAGAACAATATGCAAGGCTTTGGATCTGATGCGGATTTTAGAAAACCTGGTCATTTCTTTTTTAAACAAGCCACATTTCCTTATGGAGCAGTTAAGCAAGATTCATGGTTTGATAAACCTGTAACTGCAGATTACCTTCCTTGTGCCAAAATAGTTGGCCCTCACAGACAAAAACCTTATCAACCAAAATCAATTATAAACATTTCAGCCATGAGCTATGGAGCTCTAGGCAATAAAGCCACAACTGCGAATAATAAAGGTGCAGGATTAGCAGGGGCTTATCACAACACAGGCGAAGGTGGTTTCTCAGATTATCACAACAATGGCGCTGATGTCGTTTTTCAAATAGGAACAGCATATTATGGGTGTAGAGATGAAAAAGGTAAGTTCTCTATGGATGTGCTTGTGAATCTTGTCAAGGATCACCCAAACATCAAAATGATTGAAATAAAACTTTCTCAGGGCGCAAAACCAGGTAAGGGCGGAATATTGCCTGCTGAGAAAGTAACACCTGAGATAGCAAGCATAAGAGGAATTAAGCCATATACAGCATCTATATCTCCAGGGTATCACACAGAATTTTCTAATGCAAATGAATTGGTTACTTTTATTGAGGATATTGCTGAACTTACAGGGCTTCCTGTTGGAATAAAATCTGCAGTTGGAAGACTTGATTTTTGGGTGCAATTGGCATATGAAATGGAGAGTGGAAAAGGTCCAGACTTTATTACGATTGATGGTGGTGAGGGTGGAACTGGAGCTGCGCCTGCATCTTTTGCTGATAATGTAAGCCTTCCTTTTGAGGTTGCATTTACGTCTGTTTATAGTATATTTCAAAAAGCGGGATTACATAATAAAATTGTGTTTATAGGATCAGCAAAATTAGGTCTACCTTCAAATGCAATTAAAGCGTTTGCCATGGGCGTTGACATGATAAATTTAGCTAGAGAGATTTTGATGTCAATCGGCTGTATACAAGCTCAGAAATGTCACACAGGTAATTGTCCTGCTGGTATAGCCACAAATAAATGGTGGTTACAAAAAGGTCTTAACATAGAGTCTAAGAGCGAGCGAGTGGAGGCTTATATTCACACATTAAGAAAAGATATTTTAGAAATAACTCATGCGATGGGATTTGAACATCCTACAGAAGTAAGAATGTCGACGGTTACTGTTAATCATAAAGATGGATTTGCAAATGCAACATTATGTGACATATATCATTATGAAAAAGATTTAAATTGGTTTTATGAAAAAAGAAATAAATAATACATTCTTATATATATCATGGGCCTCAACGAACCCCATTAGAGGATATTTTAAGTCGTACATGGCTGTTGTAAAAGCTATGATACATGAAGAGATAAGTGTTGGAATTGAAAATATAGGCGAAAACGGAATTGTTTTTTTATCCCCTCTATCTTTTAAAGAAGTAAAAGAAAAGTTGAAACACAGCAAGTTTCCTTATTTGCTTATTGATGTATCTTTGAATATTCAAACAGATACTATGGATGGATATTTAACAGCAACTGAAATAGAAAAATTAAAAGCTTTTTTAGTGACTAGCAAAGAAACAAAACTCACGGCTTTACAAATGAGGTTAGAAAATGCCTTAGACGAAGAAGACTATAGAAGCGCTATAGTATACAGAGATCAAATGAATGAATTAGAGGGTAAATAAAATGTTAAACGAAGAACAATTAAAAAAGCTTAGCAAAGCAATGTCTTATTGGTTAAGACATAAGCCAGAAGATATTGGTTTGAACATTTCTAAAGATGGCTGGGCTGACATGCAAGAGCTAATAGAGAAGGGTCAGAAGAAAATGGTATTTAACTTCAATGATATAAAACAAGTTGTCCAACAAAATGATAAACAAAGATTTGCAATGTCTGGTGATTTTTTAAGAATCAGAGCAAATCAAGGCCATTCGGTTGATGTTAAAATAGAATTTCAAGAAATTGTTCCTCCTGTTTTTTTGTATCATGGAACTCCAAAAAAATCTGTTGATCAGATTTTAAAAGAAGGATTAAAGAAAATGAAAAGAACTCATGTACATTTATCTCCTGACAAAGAAACAGCTGCAATTGTTGGCTCTAGAAGAGGTGATTTTGTGATATTGAAAGTTGAGGCTATGAGAATGAGGGCTGATGGTTATAAAATTTACATAAGCGAGAACGGGGTTTATTTAACCGATGTGGTTCCTCCTGGATATATAGGTTTATGAAAGGATATACAGAATTACAACAACTTGTTGATTGTGAACTTAGAACTAAGCTTTCTATTGCAGATTATAATACTCTAGTAAATAGAATGTATAAAGCAATGTATGAAGATAAAACAAAGTTTATTGAAAGTGTGATATCGGAATTTAATTTGAATAACACAAAAAAAATAAAGAAAGAGATTGAAGAAGTTATAAACGATATTTTAATTGAAAATATAGAAGAATAATCTTGTATATCTCATAAAAAATAATGATATTTGCAAAAAATAAATTATGAGTGAAAAGAGAGATTGTATGTTGGTGGTTGATTTAGAAGCCACATGTTGGAGAGGACCAGCGCCAGAGGGAATGGCAAACGAAATAATAGAGATAGGACTAGCAGTTGTTGACGGTAGAACAAAAAATATTATTGAAACTGATTCGTTAATAATAAAACCAGAATATTCCACATTAAGTCCGTTTTGTACAGAATTAACAAGTCTTACAGAAGAATATGTCCAAGAACACGGTATCCCATTTAGAGATGCTGTAGACATCCTTATAAACAAATATAAATCAAAACCTAGAATATGGTGTAGTTGGGGTAAGTATGATTATAATCAATTTAGAAAAGATTGTGCTAAAAAAGGAGTTCCGTTTCCATTTTCAGAAAACCACTACAACTTAAAACCTTTGTTTAGTTTCAAGCATGGTATAAATAAAGATTTAGGCGTTTCAAGCGCTTTGGATCATCTTAAAATGCCATTTGAAGGTACTCATCACAGAGGTGTAGATGATGCTATAAATATAGCTAGGTTACTTAAAACAATGTTCTAAAATATGGATAAATTTAGAAGTGCATCACTAGCTCAAAAATGGGCCAAACTACATCAGGATCGTCAAAAATTACTTGAGGGTAAGCAAACTTTAAAAAAAGAAGATGAAATAGATTGTCTTAGTAGTTTTATGTCTGCTTGTAAAATTGGCTTTTTACTTAATGAAGCTAAGATTAAAAAAATAATTAAAGTTTTAAGAGAGTTGACTGGAAAGAGGCGCATAAAATATGGCGTTATACCAGAAGGCTCAAAAACCAATACGATTCTTTATAAAGATATTGTAATTTTATATGCTGAAAAAGGTGAGTATATTTTTTTTAGAGAACATGATGAAAAGTAACTTATTTTAATTAAATTCGTATAATAGTAGAATGGCAAAGAATTATTATGAAATATTAGGCGTTGATAGGAATGCTACGGCTGACCAAATAAAGAAAGCTTATAAAAAACTTGCCGTAAAACACCATCCTGATAAAAACCAAGGAGATAAAAGTGCTGAGGAAAAATTCAAAGAAATAAACGATGCTTATCAAGTTCTTTCAGATGAACAAAAAAGAAGTCATTATGACTTAACAGGAAGTGCGAATGGAAATGCAGGATTTGGCGGAGCTAACAGAAATGGAAGGCATCCTTCTGAAGAGGATATTTTCAGAGAATTTGAAAAATTTAGAACAGGTAACTTTGGTGGTGGCATAAGAAAAGGCTCATCTATTCAAGTTATAGTTACTATGACTTTAGAAGAAATATTTTCTGGAGCAAAAAAGAAAGTAAAATACAAGAAAGATATAAATTGTGATCATTGCAAAGGCAATGGAGCAAAAAATGGTACTAGTTTGCATAATTGTAATACTTGTGGTGGCACAGGCCGTGTTGCTATGCGACATGGTAATTTTTTTATAGAAAATTTTTGTCACAGTTGCGGTGGATATGGGAAGATAATTACAGAAGAATGCAATTATTGCTCAGGCGCAGGAGTTTCAAAAAAAGATGTAGAATTAGATGTTGAAATACCAGCAGGAGTAAGAGAAGGGTGGCAGACTGCTGTGAATGGGTATGGCAACGACGCTATAACTGATGGAAACGGAGTTCCTGGTGATTTGTTTTTGATAATATCACAAGTGCAGAACGATAAATTTGAAAGAGAAGCTGATAATTTAATTTATAGAATGAAAATACCTTTCACTTTAGCTGCGCTAGGAGGTAAAATAGAAGTTCCAACAATTGATGGTAAAGCAATAACTTTTGATTTGAATGAATGTACATCATATGGTCAATTCTTCAGAGTGAGAGAAAGAGGTCTGCCTTCTTTTGCGAGAAAAGGATTTGTTGGAGATATGTTAGTTTTGGTTGAATTTAAAATGCCAACTAAGTTAACAGATAAAGAAAAAGAATTGTTAATAGAATTGTCAAAAGAAGAAAATTTTAAAACTAAATAATATGAATTCAAAAAACGAAAAAATAGCATTGTTAATTATAGATCCACAAAACGATTTTTGTTCACCAAAAGGAACATTATATGTTCCAGGCGCAGAAAATGACAATGAAAGATTGGCTATGTGGATGTTAAAAAATAAAAGTCAAATAGATCAAACTGTTGTGACTCTTGATTCTCACCATATATTAGACATATCTCATCCAAAATTTTGGGTTGGAAAAGATGGCAATTCTCCTAATCCATTCACAATAATAACAGCAAAAGATGTACTTGATGGTGTTTGGAAATCTACTGTTACATTATTTGGTAAAGATATGGAATATACATATTTAGAAGAATTAGAAAAACAAGGAGAATTTCCTCATTGTATTTGGCCTGAACACTGTATTGTTGGTTCATGGGGAGGTGCAGTGGACACTATAATAAACGGAGCTTTGAGAGAGTGGGTATTGAGTGGCCCTACAGCAAGATATGTTAGCTATGTAAGTAAGGGGACTCATCCAATGACAGAATATTTTGGAGCATTCAGACCACAGGTTTCAATTGAAGGATCCTCAATAAATGTTCAATTAATAGACACGTTAGCTAAGTATGACGTTATTTATTTGGCAGGACAAGCAAAATCTCATTGTGTTGCAAACACTCTTAAGCAGATCATGGATTTATCTATGCCAGTTGCAAAAAGGTTTGTCGTGTTAGAAGATACAATGTCTAATGTTGAAAATTATGAACACATTGCTGATCCTATTTATGAGCGTGCAAAAAACGAAGGTATTAGATTTACAACAACTACAGAAGAGAATTTATGATAGAAAAAACACCAGCTCAATTTGAGCAAGTAAAAGGGGCAACATGTGATTGTTGCGGAGAAAAAATAAAGGCCAACTGGGGCAATCTTGAGGACCATCTTTTAATAGGTGGTTATCATAATGGTAAAATACTTGAGGCTATTGTTTGTATAAAGTGTATGGAAGAAAAATTAAGCTTCATTAACATACAAAAAAAAGAAAACACAATAGGCTACTGTTAAAAAAATATATATATACAATTTTTAAAAGCTAGAATGATTAACATTCTAGCTTTTTTTATTAATAAAATTATTTGTTTTATTAAAAATAAAATTATACTTTAGTGACCACAAAAAATCCAAACTATGTCAGAAAAAAAATACACAAAAACAGAAGTCCAAGAGGGCGAAAGAAAAAAAGAAAAGCTCATAAGCAATCTAAAAGAACTAAGTGATGCTGTAGCGGATATTTATGAAGAAATAGAAGAAGGCAAGCAGGAGTTGGAAGACATAGAGGATTTAGATAAAAAAGATGAGCTCTCTAAGTTTGTATCTGAAGTAGAATACCAAGTTGCTAATTTAAAACATAATTTAAAACTAGAGAGTGACAGAGTAAGTAATATAGTGTTAGATTACGACGATTTAAAAACAGAACCATTAGATCCTGTTTTTAAAGATAATTTAGATGAAATCAGAACTAGCATTCAGTTAAATGGTCCACTAATGGGTATGTTTATTGAATATTTAAATTATTTAAATTACAATAAACTTTTCCAAGAAAAAACAGGCGTTGAAATTAAGTATATATTTAATGATGCTTTTGGTTTCGAAAATAAAATAAACACCAATATATCTTCTGTTCAGAAATATGATAAATTTATTTTGATTAAATTTAAAAATACAGAGATAGTTGTTTCTCTTAAAAAATTTATACAAGATGGGAAAATACAACATACTTTAGATTTTTCCTCAAAAGGAAGAACGTATTTGAATGAGAATTATTTGTATAAAAAACTCCTATTTAATTCTGTATCTCATAGTAGCGTTAAAGGTAAATTTATAACCATGAAACCAGAGAGTTTGTATTGGGAATATGAGATACTTGAAAAAAGAGATTTTTCAGACATATACCTGCCTAAGAGTAATTTTCAAGATTTACAACTTTACCTTTCATTGTTTGAAAAATCAGGAAGACTACTGAGATATCTTTTAATTGGTAATCCTGGAACAGGAAAGACCGAAGCTACAATAGCTATGGCTAATTTGTTAAAAAGACTTGGTGTTACTGTTATAAAAACTAATGTTTGTTCTAAGTTGAAAGAAAAGATTGAGCTAGCAGAATTATTATCTCCTTCTATATTGTTAATTGATGATATTGACTTGTCTTTAGGGTCTAGGTCTAGAGGAATGGTATCTGGACATTTGCAGGACTTTTTAAACATATTAGATGGTACACAGAAGCTTAGAAAAGATGTTGGTATAATGGCAACAACAAACTCTTTAGAGTTATTGGATTTAGCAGCTCAAAGGCCAGGAAGATTTGATAAATTAGTAGCTTTTGATAGTTTAGAAAAGGAAAATATACGAGACATTATATTAAAATCTCTTAGATATGGTTTTGGGTTTGATGCAGATAATGAAATGGCAAAGATGCTTGTCGACAAACAAATCATAGATCAATTTTTTAATGCAGGAGTTACTGGAGCGCATATCTACAATACTGCAAATATGTTAGTTGCAAAAATTGATACTTTAGAATTAGAAGGTATAACTGTTGATTGGTTTTTGGATCAGATTAAATCAGAAATAAAAACATTGGAGAAAATAAAAAAGACATCTTTCTTATCAGATAAAATGTCTAGAAGTGTTTTAGATAACGGAGGAGGATTAGGATTTGGAACGTCAGATTATGATAATGCTCCAGTGCCAATGGTTAATGATTTACCTTGGGAAAAAAACGGAGCTTCAAAAATTGAGGCACCACAACAAGAAGATGCATCTTATTTACTTAGAAAATCAAGAGACTAAAAAATATGAAACCACAAATACAGAAAAATAAATATCAAGGCAATTTTGATTTTAGCGAATATTCAAACGCAACAATATTCAAATTACTTTCTGAATACTTTAATAAACTAATATACAACGAAACCCTTCAGAAAGAAAGTGGTATAAAAGTTATTGGGTATATAAAAGAAAGTGAATTTGTAGACAATGTTAGATTAGAAGAAAGATTTGCAGAAAATCAAGTATTGCTAGAGTTCGAAGGATTGCTGATAAGCATGAATTTTGAAGTATATAAACAACATGGCGAAGTATATTTCTATGTTTATATATCTTCTAACAAAGAAACTTTTTATGAAGCTGATTCTTTTTATAAACATGTCTTGTCTTCAGCAATAACAAACAGTGATCTTAAAGGTTCTTCTTTTAAAATGCCAAGAAATGAATTAGAATGGGAAAAGATAAACATAGAAGAAAAAGGTTTTGACGATATTTTTTTACCAGAAAATAGTACTGATGATTTAAAATTATATATAAACACAGCGACTGAAATTAAGGTCTTAATGAGATATTTATTGGTTGGGCATCCTGGAACAGGTAAGACAGAAGCTACAACAATTATTTCAAAAATACTTAATAAACATGGTGTTACTATCATAAAGACTTCTGTGTGTGATAAGATAAAAGAGAAATTTGATTTAGCTGCATTATTAGCTCCTAGTATTCTTATGATAGATGATATTGATTTATCTTTAGGGTCTAGAAATAAAGGTGTTTATGCAGAAAGATTACAAGATTTTCTAGATATATTGGATGGTACAGAAAAGCTTAAAGAAAACGTTGGTGTTATAGCTACAACAAACTCTACGGCTTTATTGGACTTAGCAGTTCAAAGACCAGGAAGATTTGATAAGGTTTTAATGTTCGATGAGTTGAATGTTGGTAATATAAAAAACATTATCTTAAAATCACTTAGAAGTAATTTTAAAATCAAATCTGATAAAAACAGATATGTCTCTTTATTCACTAATGATAAAATAATAAAATTGTTTTTTGATAGTGCTGTAACTGGAGCTTATATCTATAGCAAGATAAAGATTTTAAAGATAAAAATAGACATGTTAAAAAAACAAGATACAGTTACTGTAGATTGGGTTATTAGCGAGCTTAAATCTGAAATGAATGTTTGGAACAAAGTAAAGAATACAGACTTTCTTGGGGACAAACTAAGTAATTCTAGAAAAAGCATTGGCTTTGAAGAAGAAACAGAAGGATCTGAAAAAGAAGAAAAAGGCCCTGATATTACAGAAGAAGAATTGCGTGAAGGAGAGGAAGAATATGACAGAACCAATAATTCTAGTAAAAGCCTAAGAAAGAGAATTGTAAAAGATATGCAGAGAGGGAAAATGGGTTTAGGTGGGTCATTAAGCGATGATGATGAGTAACTTTTTCGTTTATTTTTCGTATAATAAACTAATATGGAAACAGTAGTTGAAAGTAAATATAATGTAAGCTTTTATGACAAGCTTAAAGAAAATGGTCTTATCATTTTCGAGGTTGTTGTTGGTTCTCAGGCTTATGGGACAGCGACTCCAGCGAGCGATGTGGACAAAAAGTTTGTTTATATACTTCCTGAAGAAGATGTATTAGGAACTAACTATGTGCCTCAAATTGAGGTTAACAAAGATTATGTTGGGTATGAAATAAAAAGGTTTTTAGAATTAATCGCCTCTAACAATCCAACTATTCTTGAAATGTTACACAGCCCTGAGGATTGTATTCTAATAGAGCATCCTGTTTTTAGGTATGTTCTAGAAAACAAGGAAAAGTTTATAACAACAATTTGTGCTGATTCATTTGGTGGATATGCAAGACAGCAAATCAAAAAAGCTAAAGGTCTTGATAAGAAACAAAACTACGAAAAAGAAAGAGTTACTAGAAAGGAACCAATTGATTTCTGCTATATCATAAATGGATATGAGTCATATTCTCTGAAAAAGTTTTTAGAAGACAAGAACTTAGATCAAAAATTTTGCGGAGTTACAAACGTTCCTCATGCTAGAGATACATATGCTTTGTTTTATGATTTTAGCGCTCATTCTATTTTTAGCGAAAAAGTTAAGCCTAGAATCAGAAGGTTTAATAAATGGCTTGCTAAAATAACATCTAGATTCACAGGATCAAGTATGGGTCTTGGTTATAAAGGAATTTATAAAAACGGGGAAGGAACTAGTAAGCCAGAATCCAACGCTTTAAGGTTAAGTTCTATTAAGAAAGGTCAAACGTGTTTAGCCAACTTTTCTTATAATAAAGATGGTTATACAGCTCATTGCGACGACTTCAATGAATATCAGAAGTGGTTAGAAACAAGAAATGTCACTAGATGGGTTGAAACACAAGCTCATGGTCAAAAAATTGACGGTAAGAACATGATGCATTGTGCTAGACTTATCAGAATGGCCATTGAGATAGCTGAAGGTAAAGGTTTAATCGTTAGAAGGCCAGACGCACAGGAATTATTAAGCATAAGAAGAGGAGAGGTTTCTTTAGAAGAGCTTATCCAAAGTGCGGATGAACAAATAAGCAGAATGGATCAGTTATTTGCTGATTCTAATCTGCCTAACTCTATTGATAAAAATGTAGTACATGAATTGTTGGTTAAAATAAGAAAAGAATTCTATGGAAGAAATAAAGTTTGAAAATAAAATATCTGATCTTGATGAGTTTTCAAAACTTTTCAAAATTAACATTCCCCTTAACAAGCATTTCTATTATTATTTAGATACTCTTGTTAAGTCAAAGGAATATGCACATTTATATACTCTCATAGAGGATTTTATAAGACTAGAGGCTTTTGCTAGGTTTGAAGGATATACTACTGCTAAATCGTATAAGCTAGATTTTGCGTTTCCTAGATTAGTAAAATACATCGAGGAAAGTCATGTCTATGATGTTATTCAAAATTATCAATTTACAGAGAACAAGCATTTAGTAACGAAAGATGATTTTAAGAGAACGATAGGCCAGAATTATTGGTATATATCTTTTGATATTTCTAAAGCAAATTATTCGTCTTTTAAACTTCTTGATGATAAGAATGAAATGATGGGTTCTTGGGAAGAGTTATGCGCTCACTTAGATATACATCCGACACTTATCAAATCAAAGTCTTTTAGGCAAGTTGTTTTTGGAAATACAAATCCTAAGAGACTTCAGAAATTGCAACATTTGCAAGTAATATCTGCAATTGAATATTTGAAATTAAAAGGAATATCTGATGAGAACATCTGCTTTATTTCTCATGATGAATTTGTGCTGAGATTTAACCAAGATGATCCAAATGATGTTTGGATGACAAAGCAATCCTTAAAGAAGGAAATGCTTATAGAATTATCTGCCCAAATGAGTAGCATGCCTTTAAAGTCAACAATATACGAACTTGATAAAGTTTCTAAAGATATATTCTTAAAAACAGTGCATTCATCTGATCCTATTTTACCTAGATACAAAACTCTTGTTGGAGCTCCTGGTAATAAGTTCTATAAATACTTTAAGCTGTATGTTTTAAAAGAAGAATTAGACGAGAGAGATTTGTTGTTTATGAATGATGGAGAAGTTGCTAAATGGATGTCTGATGAAGACTCTATTGAGACTTCTTTTGCTCCTGATGGTGAATTGTCTTTGGATCAAGTTAAGCAAGATTATGGATATTTTTATGACCAAATTTCTAAAGAATTGCCATCTTTAAGTGAGGCCCAAAAAAGAAAGATTATAAATATAGCTACAAGTCTTTGTCGTTCTTGCATGAACAATGATGGCAGTAATTGTGTGTGTTGGAAGGATGAATAAATTTTAAAATAAATTTGCACGAAAGAAAAAATAGTATTACTTTTGAAAACAATTGAATAAAATGGAAAATTTAAAAGAAAGAATATCTAGAGAATACTTAGAAGCATTTAAGTCTAGAGATAATATTAAGAAAAATCTTCTTGGTGTTGTGAAAAGTGAAATAACAACTCAAGAAAAAAACACAGTAGTGGAAAGTTTATCTGATGCTGATGTTTCTAAGATATTAAACAAGATAGCGAAAAATTTAAAAGAAACAATAACTCAGTCTAATTCAGAAGAGGCAAAGACTGAACTTGCTATTATAGAAAATTATTTGCCAAAACAAATGAGTGAGTCTGAGATCAGAGACGCTCTAAAAGATATTTTGAATGAATTTGGAGAGACTAGTTCAACTCCTGCTTTCCAAATCGGAAAGCTTATGGGTGCATTTAACTCTAAGCATGCAGGCAAAGCTGACAACAAAGTAGTGTCAAACGTAATAAAGGAATTATTAACAAAAGTATAAATTTAAAACCAAACCAAAAATGAAAAAATCATTATTAATCCTGTGTTGCGCAATATCAATGTTATGTAGTGCGCAAAGCGAAGACAAAAGTAGAATAACTTATATTACAGGCACTCCAAAAGTGAATGGATATAGCATTAGAACATGTGTTGTAGACGCATCTAATTTAAATGTTACAAATCAAGCCCCAGCCCCTATTTTACAGTTTTATATAGCTTCAAAACAAAAATTTGTTGGTGAAAATTTGATAGACGAAAAAGGTAAAGTAACAAAAATAACAGATATTAAAATTGAGCCATCTGGAAAGGATAATATATTTACAGTTGTTGGCAAAAACTTCTCTAGAGGTTTTCGTTTGTCTGATGGGTTTATTTTGTTAGACGAAAAGAATACTATTGTTTTCTATACTGAAGGTGTAGGTGTTTGGAAAATAAACAGAAAGTTATAATGAATGTTCAAAGCTACAGCAAGAATAGTGTTCGACCCACTTCCTTTGAGTGGTGGACCCCAAATGTTTAAACCGTTTTGGGTTATTGCTGTTGTGGATGGATATGATGGTA
>Ga0315289_10005108_pt1 | contig 19453 bp, 21 predicted proteins | sample YL17G11_40_MG_FD_203452 | JGI IMG/M metagenome (GOLD analysis project Ga0315289, IMG submission 203452) | Sediment microbial communities from Yellowstone Lake, YNP, Wyoming, USA - YL17G11_40 | ecosystem: Environmental > Aquatic > Freshwater > Lake > Sediment | place: USA: Wyoming | collected...
AACATTTTCCTTTTATTATACAATAAAAATTATTAAAATAATAAACATACATATATATATCTATATTAGGGAACGTACGTAGAAAATTTCACCTCCCCAACCTCCTGGCTCATAGCTCACAGGAGATAGGTGGAAGTAAATGGCCGAGTAACAATGATCATTTAAACCATCCAACTCCAGATGAAAGCATATCTCCGGTCAAATGCCAGAGTGTTTTCCATCCAAAAAGTCAGGGAAATGGCCCTTATGCCCAGTGTAAAAATTGGGGAGAGGGTTAGTGAATCCATCGGCTCCCGGAGGATGAGTTGTCAATACCCCCCATACTTCAAACGATAGTCCAGACAGTATATATAGTAGTACAGAGATAATACTACCTGTTATGCCAATCCCGGCAGTTCGTATGTCAGAGGGCAAGCCAACAAATGGCGGAGCGTTGGCTGTTCGTAAGGAAGAGGTTCCCTCTCATTATGATGATGAGGAAGGGGATGCGTTAGTGGTAACTCAGCCGAAGTCACTTTTCAAGGAGAATATAGAGAAGAAGGTTGGTACTCCGAGAGAGAATTGTATATTGTGTAAGCACAAAGATAGGAAGATGATTGAAGAAGGGTTGGCGAAGCAAGAGCTGACCAAAAGGACTGTATCAGAGGATTTGGGCTGCTCAGTTGAAGATATTTATGATCATATGATGAACCACTTTAGGAGTGGTCCCCTTTTAATCGATGTTGATGATAAGCCCAAGAAGCTCAAAGAGCTCTATGATAAGAAAGACATATTGATGACGTCTTTTATACAGCTCAGTGAGAGGCTAAATGTTTTCATTGCCAATGATAAGTTTGAGGCGAGTGATACTAATCAAATAATTAGGCAGACGGAAGAATTGCGTAAGCTCTCCGAAACCCTGGCCAAGCTAGAAGGAGAGTTAAAGTCAGAGGCCTCGTACACTTTAAATATGTATGTTGATTTGCGGAATGTTGTTCTGGGATTGCTCTGCCCGGAATGTAGAAAGAGAGTCATTGAAGAGTTAGCAAAGACAGAGCAAGCGATGCAGACTATTGATTTAACGAGGGTGGCAAGATGAGCGGGATAACTTGGAAGAGTGGTATAAGTTTTACGTCTTATGGACTTTTGTTAGATACCAATGGTGCTGGTGTTACAGGAGCTGCTGGTAACCTAGTCTGTAAGGTTTTGGATGAAGCGGATGGTGTTTTTAGTACTCCCGCAGTTTCAGAGGTTGATTCTACTAATGCTCCGGGTCTTTATAAAGCGAGTTTCATTCCGGATGCTCATGGTCTATGGAAGACTCATTGGAAGTCCACTTCCCCCAGTGCAACTGTGATGGGTGGGGAAATTATTAACGTGATACAGGTAGTTGAAGAAAAGTCTAGCTTCACTTATCCTGGGACTGATGCTACAGAGAAGGATGTTACGGAGTTATTAACTACCCCCTGGTCAACTTTCTATGCAAAGAGGCGTCATCATAAGATTATGGAATTTGACTGGAATGCTGTGTTGGCTGATGTTAATGTTCCGAATATAACAGTTAGGGAGTATTTAAAAGAGGATGCTACTAATTGGCGAAAGGTTAGTGAGGTCGTACACACGAATGCCACCGCTATGAAAGCCTTAAGAATGGGTTCTATGTATGCCTCTGTTGATTATAAGATAACGATGCAATTGAGTGCGGGGTTGTCAGTTGGTAGAACGGTATACTACAACCAGTTGATTGAGCTGGAGGAACCGTAGTTGAAGCGGTCTTTAGTTTTATGGAATGTGGTTCTTTACCTATACTGTCTCATCTTCGCTGTGCTCTTTGTTCAACATCAAATGTTTTATAACTTTCCGCCAAGTGGTCAGTGGAATAATGTTTCACTCCCCACTTACTTTTTCGTAGGGTTGGTTGTTATGGGTGGGTATAAGATAGCCAACTACGCTGCGGATAGAGGAGAGTTTATAGAGGATGGGGAGTATGCTAGGTCAATAAAGAAGGAGGAATAGATATGTTTGGAACTAAGGCTACATGGATAAGGACTGTGAAAGGAAGTCATTTTACAACTGCGATTGCAGCTGGGGCTAAGGAAGATGAGAATATTACCGGGTTGTCTTCCAGGGGGCCCGAGTTTAAGATTGCTAGGATTATAATTGTCAGTACTGAACAAAAGGCCTGGGAAGTTCAGTTTTATGGTAGTGATCTCTTTGCAACTGGGGATGCTGATACGGAGAAGTATTTAGGGAGTAAGATATTCGCCGAGGGGGATGGCCAAAGAGTTGGTGGGGCTGGTCTTTATAAATATGATTCTGGAAATCTAAACATGTATTATAAAGACTTTGATGCCAGTGGCGAGCTACATATCTCATTGGCGAATAGGAGTGCGACGGCTAAGACTGTAGATGCTGGTGGTTATCTAACGGTGTTAGTAGAAGTGCAGGGGTGAGTTAAATGGATGTTGGTAGCTCACAGCCAAGAATGGCTATGCATGTCACTATGCCAAATATTGCAGCAGCTGCGGTTACCATTCTAGCCGTACAATCCGCGAATTTTGATACAGGGGCTGTTACAAGTCCTGCCAGACCTAGGGCTGCCCAATGTGTATTCGCGTCCACTTGGAATGGTGGAGATATAGAGTTTACTGGGGTGGATGTTGCTGGAGAAGTGGCCACCGATGTTATTATAGCGGTAGGTACTGGCACTGTATTAGGGGTTGTTCCTTTTGCAACTATTTCTAGGGTGAGGAATTTAGGGAATAGGACAACTGGCACGTGTACCATACAAACGTCGACAAAGATTGGGATTCCCTGTAAGAGGGGGCAGTTGTTAACTGTTCAAAAGTCATTAATTGCGGATGCCGGAGAAGCTGTAGGGACTGTAGATTACGCCAATAGCACAATTATCTTTACGACTGTGCCAAATGGTACGAATGATTATGAAGTGTATTTCTCGCAAAGGATTAGTATAGGTGATTGAAATGACATTGTTAGCTATTGAGAAGACATCAGAAGTGGCTTCCATTGCTGTTGGTGGAGCATATGATGATGATAAGTGGAATGTTACCACCTTGATTAGGAAGAGGACTGATACTTCTCCTAAGTTTATTGGGCCCATTTCTCCAGCATCCGCAAGACCCGTTGAATCTCCTCTGGCCAATGCAGGTAACTCCATATTGGATGGTTACAAGTGGTCTGATACTGAAGACTATGTCTTTATTGGTGATAGTTCGACGGCTGCAAATACAAGAAAGATTCAAAAGTTCACATTTAATAAGACAACTTCTGTATGGACATGGGATGGATATATTACATTAACCTTACCCTATAGGACGGCAGCTGCAGCAGTTACCATGAGAGGGTTTAAAGTTGTTAGGGAATTATACACTGCAGGGACAGCTGCGGCCTCTGGTACGGCTGTTACGGGTACCTCTACGGTTTGGCAAGCATCAAGACTTACTGTAGGTTCAAGGATAGGGTTTGGTTCCATTAATCCAACGGCTATTAGTACTTGGTATCAGATATCAGCAATAGGTTCAGATACTGGAATTACTCTTACTGGGAGTGCTGGGACTGTTGTTGATGGACCATATGTCATTGAAGATATAAGAATAGCCTTCACAGTAACAAATGCCACTCCAGCTAATGGTTCGGGGTTATTCCTGGTGAAGGGGATGAGGCCCGAGTTGTTTACAGGTGGAGGAACAACTATACCTGCAGCGACAACTGTTGATAATATAAGGGCGGTATATTGGTTATCTGATGCTGCTGTTACACAGGTCCACAATGTACCTTATAATTGTTGTGTGATGCCTACGAAGGATAGTTGGACACAACAATATGCATATTATCTTGATGGTCATTCGCCAACGGATATTTCCAAATTTAACATTCGGGCGGCATTGACATTGACAGCTGGTGTTGATCCAGCCAATGCTTGGATATTTGCTACGGGTGTAATGACAATTGCAGGAACGATAGTGGCCACTAATGATGGTGGGATATGGATAGCATCCCATGGAACTGGTAGTGGGTTAAACTGTATGTATTGGTGTACAACCACTAGAGTTTACTGCTCGAAGGATTCGAGTATAACTAATGGGGGTACTTCTTGGTTTGATGCAGCAATGACTGAGGTTCCTCCGGGTGGTGCGAATACTTTCGCTTTGTCAGCTGCTATTAACCAAGTATGTTATGATTCTGTGATAGATAAGTTTATAGTTGCTACATCTGGAGCGACTTCTTTCAGGCATTATGTTACGCAATTCCGTGGTGATGGTTCCCAGATGGACCATATCTGGGGGTGTAATTTAAAGCAAATATCACAAGGGTCTGCAGATGGAAGCATTACTCCCTTCCACAACAGCTTAGAAGTTGCTGTAACAATGATAAGTGTTGAGGGGATGCTTTATATATTAACTACAGGAACGACTGCCCTAAATAACATAATGCATAATATACCAGTGGGTGCACATTGGACTTATGCTGCGAGCAAGAGTCAGAGGTTAATATGCCCGAGGTTTGAAACTCCAAATTGTCAGAAGTTCCAAAGGGTGTTTGTTATTAGGGACAGGATAATTGGTGGAGATAACTTAGGTCAACCGCCAGAACCAATTACACTATATTATAGAACTACTGGAATCTCAGATAACTCTGGTAGTTGGAATCAGGTAACTGATGGAAATGACTTGACTGGAGTGAGTGGATCTACTGAGATACAGTTTGCCATTGATTTCAGGATATTGGGGGCACAATGTGTTCCTGCAAGGATATATTCAGTGGGGATTGTCTATAATGACTTTGGTAATGATTCCCACTATCAATCATCTGCCGATAAGAGTAATAAGACTACGAAGAAGTTCGCTTGGAGATTTGCAACTGCGTTTGGTGGAACTGTTCCCAAGTTGTATGTGCGTCTCTATGATGCCACGAGCAAAACATTGTTGCTGACTGATAATACGGTGGATCATACATTGGGGGCGTTTGATAAGAGTACAAATGATGGTGGTGCTTGGGGAGCATATGATACATCAGATAAGGGGAATGAGACAACTTACATTGGATATACTCCTACAACTCTCGCGGATAATATTAAGGTGATATATGTTATTTCGCAGACTTAGGGTGATTAAATGTTGAGCAATGGAGAAGCTAGAGAATTGGCTAAGGAGATAGATGCTGACCCTAAGAAAGTTATATCTTGTAAGCAGGGTCAGTGTTTATCCAGACAATCAGAATATACGGTTGTGGATAGTGTGGATGTAGGGGCAACCGATTTGGTGGTGTGTAGACATAAGGATGGGTATGATGTGCAATTCCAAGCTGGATATGTGGTGACTGGTCATAACCCTGGAGTAGACTAAATGGCTCTAGATGATTGTTTGGCATATGATGGCGATTATGGGATGATGGAACTTAGCATCCCAGCCTTTGGTAGTGGGTACACTATCAATGATATATTAACTGAGGGTGTACATGGTATGATGGAATTGTCTATACCTATTGCTACACCGGGCACACCAAGTGATATATTAACAGGAGAGTTTCCGCATAATAACTCGATGATGTTGACCTATGGATATGTTTGGCCGGATGAAGATAATGTGGATAATGGTGTGCCGTATGGTGTAACTGGTGAGAGGACAGGGAATCTTGTACAACCAGCAGTGAATGATGTTAAGAAGACTGTTCAATATGGTGCACATGGAACGGAGTTCACTGGTACTTATGATCCTGGTGGAGCACCAACACCACCGCCGACTCCTAGACCAAGATTTGGTGGGGGGTTAGGATAATGCCATTCGCCGTAAAGCTGAGTGAATCAACAGCTGCAAGACGTAGAATCCCTGTTTACCTCGTTGATGTTACTGATAGGATTACGCCGGAGACTGGGATATTAGCACCGACCATTGAGATTTCGAAGAATGGTGGGGGACAGGGTGCTGGGGCTGGAAACTGGGGGGAAGTAGGTGATGGCCTCTACTACTATGAATTTACTACAGGGGAAATAGATACCTTGGGTGGGGGACATACTATCCGAATTGTCAAAGCAGGTGTTACAGCGGAGTTTGTAGATTCGATAGTTGTTACGGCCTATGACCCATATTCCTCAACAAATTTAGGGTTGTCTTACTTGTCTGGGAGTGTTGCTTTAGATTCAACTGTATCGAAAGAAGCGACATTAAATACGAAGATACCTACTGCCCTCTCTTTCACTGGTGCGAATGTCAATGCCGAAAGCAAAGTAACTGCAGCTCCAACAGATATGGCCCTTAATTCCACGGTTGCGAAGGATGCCACAGTGTCGAAGGCAGCTGGGGGCAAGGGTACAGATGATATCCACGATACGATGGCTACGGAGGCAAATGTTAATGCGAAGATTCCTACGGCTTTGTCATTTACTGGAGCTAATGTAAATGCTGAGAGTAAGGTGACTGCTGCACCTACGGACATGGCACTCAATTCAACAGTCGCTAAAGAGGCGACGTTGAACACTAAAATACCAACCGCGTTGAGTTTCACGGGTGCCAATGTTAATAGTGAGAGTAAGATTACAGCTTCTCCCACGGATATGGCGTTGAATTCCACTGTTGCAAAAGAGGCGACGATTAATACAAAGATTCCTACTGCTCTGGGATTTACAGGTAGTAATGTCAATGCGGAAAGTAAAGTGACGGCTGCTCCGACTGATATGGCATTAAACTCAACGGTGGCAAAATCCGCTGGATCAAAAGGAACGGATGAAATACACGATGATGTGGCAGGTATAACTGGGTTTGCGCTGGATTCCACCGTTGCTAAGGAAGCAACACTGAATACTAAGATACCGACGGCTTTAGGATTTACTGGAGCGAATGTTAACAGTGAGTCTAAAGTTACTGCACCTCCAACCGATATGGCATTAAATTCGACTGTGGCTAAGGCAGCTGGTACAAAGGGCACTGACGCAATCTATGATGATACTATACTTCATCCGACACTTGGGGAGATTGAAGGGTCGACTGTGTTAGCGAAGCAGGCAGAGTTATTAAGGGCATTGGGATTAATGCAAGAGAATCAGTACATAGATACTATTTTTTATACTTCGGGGAAGGTTACTTCGATGAGATTAAGAACCTATGACACCAAGGCTAATGTAGGGACTGGGACTGGAGTAATTGCAACTTATACCATAACTGCAAATTACACTGGTGATGTGTTGAATTGGTTTAAGGCGGTTAAGGAATGAAGACTGAGGTAATTGTCACCAGGGGTCATCTAGTGGATGACTCGTTAGAATTTGGGGTGTTAGGACACCTATCCTATAGTTATGGGGTTCCGACTATAGAGTCGAGGGAGTTAATAGCCTTTGATTTTGAACTTGATTTAATTAATACTCATATTGTAAATCAACAATTTGTTCCACCAGTCATAATAAACAGAACAGGTATAGATTACCGCTATTGGAGAGGTCAACAATTTACAACGGGGGAAGTATGCTTATGTTCACATATTAGTATTCCTTTACATAAACAAAACCAGCCAAATGGTCCTTTGTATATTGAGATAAGAGAAGTAAATGTAAATGGTTATCCTATAGGACCGACTCTTGGACAGATTATAGTTGACCCAAACAATCCGAATGTACCTATTGCTCCTACATTGCAAGATCCCGGTATTCAGATATGGACTGATTGGTATTTTGATGAGAAAGTCTTTTTGGACAATGGTATGTATTGTCTATTTTTATGGAGCACTGATACTAATTATCCATCGTGGCGTTGGGGGATAGACACAAACCTTGGATATGATTATGGGGCATTTGTATATACAAACAATGGTGGTGTTATTTGGATTATAAATACCAATTATGATTTACCATTTATCGTCCATATTGAAGGGTTTCACATAATAGGGTTAGAAGCCACGCTCGAAATTATTAGTAAATGGGAAATGGAAACAGGAGATATGATTGAAACCACTGCTGAAATAGACCAGTTATGCATATCAGATCCTGGAGGAATGTAGTTGATCAAACTAAAAGTTTCAGATGATGCTACTGCTATTATACTTGCGAAGAAACTTGATGGTATGATAAACGATTTAAAGAATAAAAATGAGATGAATATTGTTGTGCCTGACTGGATAGAGTATGTTAGTGGGTGGCCTAAAGATGTTATAGATACAATAAAGAATACTGTAGGTTCGGTTGGTCTGAATATAAATGTCGGCGAATTATCGGAGGAGGATAAACAGCATTTAATAGATACTATGGTTAGCATAAAAGGGGATTTATTATTGAAGGGGAAGATTGGTATTGAGGTGAGAGATGACTCATTGGCATCATTTTATGCGCGTGCTAAGAAGGTAGGTTAAATGACCCACGATATAAATTATCATGCTGGTTTGTGGTACGGTAATGCTATACGTGATCGTTTCAATGTGATATATGCTGCCACTCAGAGCGGTAGTTATGCATATATATCCAAGTCAACAGATGAAGGAGCAAATTGGAGTGTGGTTAGAACATTTAGTAGTATTGTTTCTGAGATTGGGCCATTGCTGATAGACCCAAATGGCAATTATCATTTTTGGTATACAAGTGGGTCATACAACTGGCGTCACATCCGTTCTACAGATGGGTTTGTAACTATAATCGACCAAATTAGGACAGTAACAGGTGGTGATAGATTACAAGCTAGTGCAAGCCCTCTTGGGTTTATATTTGGAACTATAATTGGCAGCAGTAACTATGCACAAACAGCATTCAACTTTAATTTCGATTATGGGTGGGGTGAACCTGAAGCTTATTTCAATAGTTATTCGCTCAATGTAGCCAGTAGTAATCCTTATTTATCCAGCATACAAATAGACCCATTGGACAATAAGATACATTTCATATTGATAAAGATAGATGGTACTTCATTTAAGCTCTATTCCTCCAATGTAGCAAATCCCACGGTGTTAGCCGATTGGACCGTTCAGAATTTTACTGAGACTTTTGTAACATGTGCGGTTGATATATGCATAACTCCAGCTATTGGAACGAAGTTTATTACTGACATGTTGCCGACCGGTAGTCTAAGAATAAGAAAGGCGAATCCCGGATCAACAGTATTCAGTATAGTTTCAACTACGGTGATACCTAATCCGAATGTTGCGGCATTTGGGGCCGGTACTCAATCCTATTTCGGGGTGTTATATGTATTTCTTGGAAATGGTACCAATTCCCTAGCCAGAGTATTATGGTCAATTGATAATGGAGTAACTACCCATATAGATGTGGTTGGAACCCTAAATAATGTCTTTTACTCAATAAAGAATTATCAGAGAAGTCAGTGGAGTTGGCATTTTGGGCCAGATTATGAAATACCTTCAATTTATTGTAGTCAGGCGGCAGATCAATCGTATTATATCACAATGGAAGCTATAAATATTATTCCAAAGGCTGCATTTCCATGTGTTGACAAATGGTTTGCTCAACAGTTTGTTTCCTCGAAGAAGAGTAATATTCTTGGATTAAAGCTAAATGTCTTTAGATTATATGGTAAATCTACAACTTATCCATTGATAGTTGACATATATGAGACAAGTGGTGGTTTGCCTACTGGTCCCTCATTATCGCATATTGAGTTAGATGTAAGTACATTCAGAGATTCATCAGATTTAGACCCAGGGCATTATTCGACTAATGATTTTTATTATGCTGCCTTCTTTCAAATGCCAGTTGCCATGCTGAATGCTGAGCAGATGTATATAATGGTGTTTAGTACTTATGAACCGCTGGAGGTATCTGGATTATGTTATGGATATATGGGTCCTGGATATGGCCAACCTTATATCCCTGGAGTCTCTATGCATAGTATTAATCAAGGGGCAACCTGGTTGGATGATGATTATGATTTTCAGTTTGCTGAGTATATCGGTGAGTGGTTGGTGAAAAGGGTAGAGGATCATAGGTTGGAATTTACTGATTTACAAGATTTTAATTTAGAGGTTGTAGAGGAGAGTACGGAAGAACTGGGGATATTCTAATGAGCGAAGTACATGTGGGTGACATTGGCACGAAGTTTCTAATTACTGTCCTGAAGGATGGAGAATTAGTTGACATCTCTCTGGCTATTGAAAAGAAGATTTATTTCGAGAAGCCTGATAAGACAACATTGGAAAAGACTGCTATTTTTGAAACTGATGGTACGGATGGTAAAATCTTCTGGATGACAACTTTAGTTACAGATTTAAATTTAATGGGTCAGTGGAAAATACAAGGGAAAATCTCAATATGTGGCGGAACGTGGAGAACGCAGATAGGAGTCTTTAGGGTATATGATAACATAGCATAGGAGGCACAATGTTAGCAAAGGATTTGGATGAGTGTTTCCGAATTATTGAAAAGGGATTAACAGTAATTGAGACTGCGGCAGGCAATGGTGGAATCAAAGATGTTAATCATGTGGAGGTTGAGAAATGGCGGGACAAGGAATTGAGAGAGAAATTGGAGAGATTAAAGCCTGCGTGCAGTACATCAAGCTCGGTTTAGATAAGCAGTCTGAGCATAATACAGAGATTTATAGAAGGTTAAATTCCATAGAGCAAAGAACTGCGTTGGCGGAACAATGGATGAATAATTATGATAAGGACATTGATAGAAAAATGGCCAGCGCAAATATTAAGATTGGGGTGGTGGGAGCTGTGGTGGCTATAGTTAGTATTCTTGTGTCAACAGGATTGGTAATATATTTCGGAGGGTGAAAAATATGGATTGGGAAATGATAATAGCGGCAATAATAACGATGTTGGTGTGTGGTGTAGGATCTATTTTGTGGGTGGTAATACCGCCTCAGGAGACAGATTGGAAGAAGATTGTACCCAAGTGGGTGTGTGCACTCATAGTTGGGTTAGCTCTCTTCCTCGGAGGGTTGGATCCGCGACAGTTCGAAATACCATCGTATGAAATACTGTTCGTGTGGTTTATACCTCTGGTGTCAAGTGGATATGTGTCGATTGAGGTTTTGAAGAAGATGTTAGAACCTCAGACGCTGCCTCCAAAACCGCCAGAAGCGTAAGTTTAAAGGGATGGTGTCCTAATGGTAGAGATGAAGATGGAGTTTGGAAGTAGGTCAATGGTAATGCTTACCAAGTCCTACTTTAGCAAGTCATTAGGACATCGTCTCCCTATTTTGAGAAAGAGCTCTCCAGTATCTGCTGTTTGTAATATAGTCGATAGGTTAATGTCTAGAATACCTGAGGCTTATTATAAGGTGTCTGATGGTAATTTGTATAAGGTGGAACAGGTGGAAGCTAGTCAACTATGTTTGATTAGGGATATGTTGGAAGATGTCCAAGAGGCACATTGGGTGGATTATGCTTTGGGACCAGCTTTAGATCACATGGGTAAGTTGTTTGGTATTACGCGTAGAGTGGATGAGAGCGATAGTACGTTAAGGTTGAGAATTAAGACGATGATACCCACATTGACTGGTGGGGGCACTTTAGAATCATTGGCTAGGGCAATAGTACCTATTCTTGGGGTTAGTGAAAGTGATATAGTGTTGAGTGATGGTTATCTAGCTGGGGATTCTAAAGGAGGTAATATATTTTTGTTAAAGTTAGATGGGAATGGGAATGACTGGGAGGGGAATCACAATGCTATACCGCAGTATATAGTTAATCCATATGTAACTGGTAGATTTGATCAGGCAATTAAGATGTTGCCTAATGAATATTTCATTATGCCAACTCACTCGGATTACAATACTCAAAGTTTCCAGGTTGGGGCATGGATAAAGAAAACTAATGCCAATAGCAGTGGGGTAATTATAAGGAGACATAACTTTGATGCCAATATAACAGAGTGGTCATTATCTTGTTTGGCGTCTGGGAAGTTGAGGGCGGCTGTTAAGACTATAGATTCATTAGTTGTGACTTTAGATTCTGCATTTACTCTTAAAACTGGTGAATGGTATTTTGTTGCAATGTCTTGGAATGAGACTACCAAAACACTATCTCTATATCAAATACAAGATGGAAAGAGGGGAAGGGTTTATTATATAGATAATGAGTCAATTGTTGGTGCTGTAGGCGCAAGATTCTTTGTAGGTGGAGATATAGAGATTGGTGGTTCTAGGGTACTTGGCAATACAATCATGGCAACCCTCGACCATGTTTATTATAGGTCACATACTGCCAATATAAAGGAAATAGCTGAGTTAGCATATTGCGCGCCTGGATTAGATCATTATGGTCATTTTAATTTGACAATAAAGGGGAATGTTGCTGGTATTTCAAATGATCAGTGGAATTTCGCTGAGGGGATAGTTAATAAGTATAAAGCGGCTGGTATAGTATTTGATGGATTTGGCAATAAGTTACCGCATAATATTAGTATGGATGTAGATGGTATGTATTGGCATTATACGAATTGTTCGAGGACTGACTCGTTGAACAAGGTGAAATTGGCATGATAGAAAATATAGGGGTAAAATTGGTGGGGAATGTTACCTGGGTTCATCGTAGTAAGGATGGTAGCATTATAGCTATGGGACAGAAGAGAAACTTGCTATTGCAGGATGGCCAAGAGGTAATGGTAGATAGGTTAGGAGGTTTAGGTGGGGCGGCTGCTATTACAGTCATCGCTATTGGTGATTCTGATAGTGCGGCTAGTATGGATCAAACAGATTTACAGGGAACTGAATTACATTATCATACATGTACGAATAGCCGTGTTACTAACAATAAGTTAGTGTGTTATTCCGACTTTGCTGCAGGTCATGGTACTGGAACTATTAAGGAGACAGTTTGTGCTGATACCAATGCGGCTAAGGGAGCTAGGAAATGTTTGGCGAGATGTGTAATTGGGCCCATTGTTAAGGCCGGTGGGGATACGGTTACTATAATTTGGGAGTTTATCTTTGCGGAGGTTTGAATATGGCATCTAGATATACGCAGAAGACTTGGGTAAGTGAGGTAATTTCCTCGACTGATATGAATAGGATGGAAGCTGGTATTTCAGGAAGGGTTTGGTTCGTTGACCCGACTGGACTTAAGGGTGATTTTGCAACTATTGCACTTGCGTTAGCTCAATGTGTAACTGATGGTTATGGTACTATTAGATTAATGTCGGGTCTTTACACATTGGCTACAAAATTAACTATGTCTACTCTCAATGTAGCAATAGTTGCTAATAGGGATGCTACTATTAAGAAGGGGAATGCTCTTAATGATAATTTGATTGAGATTAATAATGGGTATGTTACTTTGTCTGGGTTGATAATAGATGGGAATAAGACAAATCAGGCGGGTGGTGCGTCTGATATCTATTTGACGGCTGCAAGTGATTTAATTATTGAGAATTGCCAATTTAATAGTGCATATACCCATGCTATAATGTGGGCGAATAACACGACTGGGTTTAACACCAGGATAACCAACTGCACGTTCTATAATTGCAATACATCTGCTATATATGGAAGTATTAGTGGGGCTGGATCGTTAAGAAAGTTATGGATTGAAAACTGTAATTTTAATACCATAGTGAATGAGGCAGTATATCTGATATTGGCCAATACTAGTTATGATATAAATATCCTGAATAACAATGTAGATGGTTCGTCAATGGCTGCTTCAAAGATAGGTATATATGTTGATTTGAATACGACACCTGCCGCCAGGGTATTTGTAATGCATAATGATGTTGTGAATACCACTGGATCTGGAATATTTGTAACTGCCTCCGCTAGTAAGGTGGATGACAATCACACTGGAGGGTGTGTTGGATCTGGTATAGAATGTTATGGCAATGCAAATTCGATATGTGATAATACAGTTGATGCTATAACACTCTATGGTATTTATATCGATGATATAGTAGGTGGGACGATAGTGGCGAATAATAATCTATTTCAGGTCGGAAGAGATGGTATAATAGTAACAGATACCAATTGTCTTGATGTGAAGATAACTGGTAATATGATGAAGAATATCGGCACAGCATCTAACAACACATATTCAGGGGTGAAGTTAGTTGGTGGCACCACTATAATAGTAGATGGTAATTCCGTGTCAGGGAAGGCCGCAAATAAGCACAAGTATTCTGTTGATGAGGCTGGAACTGGAAACTTTGTAATGAATAACACGTCTAAGAGCGATGTAAGTGGTGGAGCGACTCTTGGTATAAATTTAACGGGAGCTGGTTCGTTACAGGGTGGAAATCTGAGGATAGCATAATGAGTGGGAATCCCTTGGGTTCGCTAATGATTGACGATTTGCGTGCGTACGATGACGTTATGTACTTCGTTAAGAAGCACCTGGGGATTGGATGGTTGTATCCTAAACAAATAGAGATATTGACTGATTTTTACAAGCCTGGGAACCAGAATATGGTATTAATTTGTGGAATGAGGTCAGGGAAAACTACCATAGCCTCCATTGTCATGTGCTATGAGGCCTTTAAAATGATTTCGAGGGGCACGCCGAATAAGTTCTATGGACTGCCTGCTGGTACAGAGATATTCCTCATAAATGTAGCGACGTCTGATAGGCAGGCGAAGGACACTGTATTTGCGAGTGTTAAGGCGAGAATAGCTAATAGCCCGTGGTTTCAGAATCAACCAGTCGTAGAACATTATAACGAGTTTATCTTCCCAACGCGGGATGGTAGGGTAATCATTAGAAGTGAGCATAGTAATAGCGCTTCGCTGGCTGGTAAAACCATATTAGCTGTGGGTTTCGATGAATTGTCTCGGTTTAAGGATACTGGTGGTAATTCTTCGGCATCGATGGTGTATGATACTCTTTCAAGGTCAGTAAAAACGTTTAGAAAGGATGGGCGGAAGGTTATTATTACCTCTCCCATGTATGTACATGATTATGCCATGGAGTTATATAATCAGATGAAGGGGCAACCTGGCTGGTATTGTCGGAAGTTGCCTACTTGGGAGATGAACCCGACTATCTCCTTTGAATCTCTTGAAGAGGAGTTTATACGAAATCCTGAGACCGCTTGGAGAGACTGGGGGGCTGTTCCTAGCGCGGCTATTGAGGCCTTCTTTAAGGAGCCTTATAGGTTGGATAACTGTATTTCCTCCAGGTTGAAGAACCAGTTGGGAGAGGATGAAAATACAGGGAGGGTGAAAGTTAATCCTGAGTGGAGGGGAATACCTGGTATGGCATATATGATGGCAGGTGACCCTGCAGTTAAGAACGATTCGTTTGGTATGGCTTTGGGTCATCTGGATCAGGAGAGGGACATTCCTATTATTGATATGATACATGAATTTCAGCCAGTGAGGAAAAATGTAGAGGAAATTAAAGAGGTAGATGCTGGTGAGATTAAGGCGTTTATACTGGATATTATGACTAGGTGCGAGTTAACTACATTTATCACTGATATATGGAATTTCCCCGAGACTTTGCAAGATATCAGAGAGAGAGGGGTAGAGGTAATACAAAATCACGTTGGTATAGAGCATTATACCTCTTTTAAAGAATCTGCATATTCAGGAAAAGTGGAGTATGTAAGGAATGAGAAGTTTTTAGAGGAGATGAAGAGTGTGGAGTTGATTAGGGGGATGAAGATTGACCATCCCAAGAGTGGATCTAAGGATGTAGCTGATGCGGTAGTTAATCTTTGCTGGCATTTAAAGCCAGAAAATGCATTAGATGGCGTGAGAGAAGCCCCAGTATATGTTACATTTTAAAGGGAGAGGTTTGAATGACTGAAGTTGTAATGCAAAGAAGTTTAAGTCAGAGGATTAGAGGAGTTTATCCTGAGAGAGCATTGGGGAATACTGTCTATTGGTCAATGGAAGAAATGCTTAGAACTGATGTAAATAATGAGGATATTACTGTACATGATGTTTATGATGCTTTTAAAAAGGTGTCTATTGTAAGGAGAAGCATCACGTCAGTAGGGTTCTATACTGTTAGGAAGGGGTTTCAGACGGAGGTTACTGGGCCCAAAGCAAGTATATGTGAAAAGATTAAAGAGATGGTGGATAAGATTAACAGGATTGTTAATCTGGATAATGTTTTGTATACTTCTGTTGTTAAGAGGCAGGTTTGGGGGAAGTGTGCCTGGGAGATAGCTCCAGATAACCAGGAGAATATTGCAAGTTTGGTGCCCTTAGTTTCGAATAATATACATCCGGTAGTTAATTCAGAGACTTTGGCAATTGAATATTTTGTTTATAGAACAAATCAAGGGGAGAGAAAATTATTACCTGATGATATTTTGTATTTTAATCTTGACTCTTTGGAATTGGATCAAGAGGGTATTTCGTCTATTCAAACGGTAATGGGCCCTATAAAGTCGAAGATGTTATATGAGAGGGATTTGAAGGAAGCATCTAAGAGACATTGGGCGCCCATTGGTCTTTTCCAGATGGATACTGCCGATATACGCGGGCAGTCTGAAAAGACTGCTGCTATGATTGCCTTTAAGGATCAGTTGAAGCCGGGGCAGTCAGTAGTTTACAATAAGAAGATAGAGGCGAAGGTAGTTGATTTAAAACCGGATTTGGGTGCAATTATTCGAGCAATTGAGAAGGTGGATGAGGAGATTATAGGTAATTGGGGAATTCCTAAGATGTTATTGGGTAGGGAAAAGACTACCATGAGAGCATCTTTAGAGGCGGCCTTAATAGCATTGTATGATGGGCCCATTGGATTTGAGCAATTGTACTTTAGAAGAGCGTTGGAGAGGCAATGGTATGATCTAATAGTGAGGAAGATGGGGTATGATCCATTTGTATATAGGGTTAAGCATCAGTGGACAAATGCTGCGCCTATTGACTATCAATTGTTAAGGGCATGTACATATGCTGGTGTTAATGGAATGATGACAAAGGAAGAGATGTTTGATATAATGAATATTGAGCAGTATATGAAGAGTCCTCAAACATTGCCGCCGAAGAGTGGTGGTGGACCAATACCAGAGGATGGCAGTCCAGTTGATGATGGAACGCCTGGGGGGCCGGTAGACAGTAAAGATGATGAGCCTGAAGATGATGAACCTGTGGATGATGAGGAGGGAGCTTAATGAAATTAACGTTGGGTTTGGTGGAGACTGTCAACTCTTTAGATGAAGGCCAAGTGATGATGATACATCATGAATTGCACAAGGCTTTTGCTCAATGGAAAAATGATAAGTTTGTTAGTGATGGATATAGTTGGACGAAGGATGACTTCTTCAATACTCACAAGTTGGTAGTGGGTAGAATGGAAGTATTGGGATTGGAGCATGGTATAAAGGATGAGTTGGATCAATTAACTCTTCCCAAGAAGAATGAGAGAGAGGAAATAAGGACGAATGAGGCATTTATTACACTGGAGACTGTGTTAGAGAGGATAAAGGGCTTTAAGGTAAAGGATTTTATTTCTCTGGATGGAGAGTTGGTTAATAAGGGGAAGACGTCTGGGCCTGTGGAAGTTGTGATTGAGGGATTAGAGGCCCAAATATGCGGGATGATTAAATGGCCCTGTAGGGTTTATACTGCACATATGCCAGGAAGTTACATACCGGTGTTTCATGCAGAATTTCCTAGTAGGACACCTCAGATTAAAACGATGACTGATAATGGAGATGTAGTGAAGCCTGGGGTGTTCTTCAAATTTCCCGAGGTTAAGGAAAGTGTGTTTGGAGTGGGGATCTTAGCCACTAAGACATTTGGAGAGAATATTGTTGTGCAGAAGCTGCAGAGGGGGGTTAGGGTACAGGTACACAAGGTGGATAATAAGGTGTTCGTTTGGAATGAGCAGGGGGTTAATCTTTCACATAAGTTACCCTGTTTTGTTAATATGCTCCTATCCAGGGTGCAGAAGGAGATGATGTTAGAGGGGGTTATTTATTCTAAGGATAGTGAGATGAAAGTTGAGGGGATGTTAAAAGGTCCAGAACCCATGATCCTAACAGAAGATATTAAGCTTGTGGTTCAGCTACTGGATATTATTTGGTGGGGGGAGAGCATCCATAACAAGGGATTTGTTGAGAGGTTGGATCTTTTGGGTAGGGAGTTTAAGGGGTTGCCCTGTTGCAATACAGATGGGGCGAATGTTTTCGGAAGTAAAGAGAGTATGTTGTCCTATTTGGGTAGGGAGGATGGTTTCCATCTCGTGAATAAGGAGATTGGATTTAAGAAATCTCCTGATTTCGTTGGAAATGTCTTGGAGAAGGTAGATGGTGGATATAATGTCTACTTTGAGAGAGATAAATCCGTAGAAACTGACCCAAAGGACATAAAATCTGAGAATTTAGCCTTTGTGGGGAAGGTAAATACTACATTATCCTTAAATGCTGGAGAAAGGATTATTATAAATACCTGTGGGGTGTACAAATATCCTGAGAAGGTTAGATTAAGTGAAATGATGATAGTTGATAAGACGTCAGAATTTCAGTGGAATTTGAAAAAGGCATTGGAAATGGCTGAAAGTTCCGGGATTTTGCATAAAATGGTGGATTTTGAGGAGGAGAAGCCCCAGTGTTATGAGGCAAATGATAAGGGGTTATTGTTAGGGGACCAGAAGATTCAACTCTTAAGAGATACCACGAATGATAAGAAGAGTGGGAAGTTGGAGTGGGGGGTATCTAATGATATCTTTAGGGAGTTTTGGTTGGACGAGCAACTATTCCGTATGACGAAAGTTGAACAGGTAGATAAAGAGAGGTTTCTCTTTGGGACTATTGAGCTTGAAAATGCTAAATGGGCTGTGGTCGAAATAGACACCCCGTATGTGCTCAGTCAAGAGGCAATTAAAGAGGAGTTTATTCCCAAGATGGGTATGAGTTGCTTGTCTAAAGAGGAGAGGGATAGGGTACCTTTGGAGTATCAGTGGTGGAAGTTAGAGAATAGAGGAGAGAGGTTAAAGGTTAGGGGAGAGTATGTCAAGAAACTCTCTACCAGGTTTAAGATAGTGGAACAATATGGTGGGGTAAATGTTCTTTTAGAAAGGGAAGGATGTAAATACTTTGCGAAGTTAATTCATCCTTACTTGGTGGAGAATAATGTCAATTATCTTGAGATAGAGACTCTTACCAAGATAAAAGAGGAGTTGAAGGATTTTACCTTGAGTCACCACTGGTGGAAGGAGAGTACCAGTCATTGGGACCTTTTCATAGGGGATGAAATGATGGTATTGACAAAGGAACCCATAGGGGATAGTAAGGGGTTTGTTAGGAGGCCATATTCCAAAGGGTCAATAAATAAGGGAATTAAAGGTCCAGAGTTCTTATCGCCGATGTCTAGTGAGAATAAGACGAGTTTGTTAGCTTGGATGGAAAGGAAAGATGAGGGGAAAGTTATAGTGTTGGATGATACGCCCCTGTGTAAGAGGTTCAACTTTTTGGGGAAGGTATTAGTGGGCACTTATGAGATGGTTAGAGAGAAGGCTGACATAAATAGTTGGAAGTGGGCGAAAGTGCCTGTGGGTAAGGTATCTTTATCGAAGGATGAGGGAATTGTTAAAGGGAGAATGATGTTAAGTGTTAGTAACTTTG
>Ga0315289_10005109_pt1 | contig 19451 bp, 22 predicted proteins | sample YL17G11_40_MG_FD_203452 | JGI IMG/M metagenome (GOLD analysis project Ga0315289, IMG submission 203452) | Sediment microbial communities from Yellowstone Lake, YNP, Wyoming, USA - YL17G11_40 | ecosystem: Environmental > Aquatic > Freshwater > Lake > Sediment | place: USA: Wyoming | collected...
GGCCTATTGCACGCGCGTAGGCGCTGGGCCATTTCCCACTAAAATAAATGGTGAATTGGCTGCAAAAATCCAGGAAAGAGGTAAAGAATTTGGCGCTACAACAGGCCGTCCTCGGGATGTTGGTTGGGTAGATGCTACTCAGTTAGCCCATGCCGCGCGCATTAACGGGTTAACTGGCCTAGTCATTACCAAAGGTGATGTTCTTCAGGGAATTGAGCCGAAAATTTGCACTCACTATGTTCATCAGGGTCGCGAAATACATAACTTTGATGAACTGGATTGCTGCGAATTGTCTGATGCAGAGCCAATCTACGAAACTCTGGCAGGGTTTACTGAAGATATTTCCGGCTGCAGAAAATTCGACGACTTGCCAAAGGGCGCGCAGGAACTTTATAATAAAATTCAAGCGTATGCTGGCGTGCCTATTCTGGCGATTTCAGTTGGTCCGGAACGCGGCCAGACAATTATCATGAAAAATCTGTGGCAATAATTTTTTGCCAATGGATTTAATAAGGACAGGTTAAGATGACTTGTCCTTTTTTGTTTTTTTGTATTATGATACTAATAGGGCGTTTGAAATTTTAAAAGGGAGTGAATATCATAAATAATTAAATGTAGCTAATTTATGTATAAAAATAATGATAATTTTTGTACTCTCTATCTGGTTAGACATGGAGAGACAGAGTGGAATAAAAACGGAATTATTCAAGGCCAATTAGATTCTCCGCTCACCAATGAAGGAATAAAACAAGTTCAACAAATTGCCAATGAACTAAAGGATATTCATTTTGACGCAATTTTTTCTTCGGATTTGCATAGGGCTTATAAATCAGCAGATATTATAAACATTGAAAGGCAATTAGTTATCCAAACTTCAAAAGCGCTAAGAGAACGTAGCTGGGGGCATTATGAAGGAACTTCAAGGGAAGAATACTGGAAAAAATTTCAGCATCTTATGGATAAAGTGAAGGAACTGTCAGAACAAACAAAATTTAAATTTGATTATGATATTGAAAGTGAAGAGGATGTTATTGGCCGATTTTTCACTCAACTTAGAGAGATCGCCGTAGCTTACCCGAGTAAAAATGTACTAATTGTTAGTCATGGCGGTTGTCTAAGGACTTTTTTGACCCACCTGGGATTTGCCAAATATGGCGAGCTACCAATGGGTTCATTCTCAAACGCCGGCTATATAAAAGTTTTATGCGATGGTATTGATTTCTTTATCCAGGAAGTCAAAGGCGTTAAAAAGCAAACCCTTAAATAAAATAAACTTAACTTATGGCTAATAATAATATTGAAATTGAAATACAAGTTAATATTGAAAATGTTAAGCCACTTCAGGATTTTCTTGAGTCTAAGGCTGTTTTTTTTGCGGAAAAAAGACAGATTGATGAATATTTTTCTCCAATCCATGATGATTTTTTGGCAGTCAGACCAGTAAAAAGATGGCTGCGTTTACGCAATGTTAATGGCAAATATTCATTAAATTATAAAAACTGGTATTTTGATGCCAATGGAAAAAGTAATCATTGTGATGAATTTGAAACTAAAATTGACGAACTTGAACCAGTTAAGAAAATGTTACATGCGCTTAATTTTAAATCAATCGTTATTGTTGATAAGTTAAGAAAAATTTGGACTTATCAGGATTATGAGATTGCCGTTGATACAGTTAAAAATTTAGGTGATTTTGTAGAAATTGAATATATTGGCACGGATAATCAGGCTGACCCGCAAAAAATAACAGATGAAATGATTATTTTTTTAAAAAATTTCGACTGCGGCAAAATAACTAGGAATTATGTAGGCTATCCTTTTCTTTTACTTTTCCCTAATGAGGTGAATTATGATGTTTTATGAAAAAATTTAAACAAACAATAGTAATTTCCTTGGGTGGCTCTTTAATTTCGCCTTATGATATTGATGTGGACTATCTTAAGAAATTTAAAAAAATTATTGAAAAGTTTGTTAAATTAGGTTTTTGTTTTGTGATTGTTACTGGTGGCGGAAAAATTTGCCGTAAATACAATCAGGCAGCCAGAGAATTAAATAATAAAGTTAAACCAGCAGAATTGGACTGGTTGGGGATTAAAGCTACAAAAGTCAATGCTGAATTGGTTAAAGTTATGTTTGGGCAACAGGCATATTTTAAAGTCATTGATGCTCCAGAGGAAAGAATACTTGAGTCAAAGCCAATAATTATTGCTGGTGGCTGGAATCCAGGTGCTTCTTCAGATAATATGGCAGTTAATTTGGCCAAGGCATTTAAAGCACCCGTGGTGATTAATTTAAGCAATGTGGAGTATGTTTATGATAAGGATCCTAATAAATATAAAGGCGCCAAGCCTTTTAAATCCTTAACCTGGGCTCATTATCGCCGTTTAATAGGCGCTAAATGGGATCCAGGCGCTAATTGGCCTTTTGACCCCATTGCCAGCAAATTAGCCCAGAAATTAAAATTAGAAGTGGTCGTAATTAATGGCCATAATTTGGAAAATTATTTAAGTAATAAAAATTTTAAAGGGACAATAATCAGATAATTGATCCTGGGTAGAAGGGAGCACCTGCTCCCGACTTTCCGCTTGGAGCAGATGCTCTAAGCTACCCGTATTTATTTTTTATGAAAGAAATCTACCCACCCATGCACACGGCAGAGCATTTGCTCAACCAGACTATGATTCGCTTATTCGGCACTAAGCGCTGCTTTAGCGCCCATATTGAGAAAAAGAAATCAAAATGCGATTATCATTTTGACCGGGCTTTAAATCCCAAAGAGATTAAATTGCTGGAAGATAAAGTTAATGAAGTGATTGCCCAAGATTTGCCTGTTGTAGAAAAATTTATTAATTATGAAATTGCCACCAAACAATTTGATCTGACCCGTTTGCCAGAAGGTAAAAGCGAGGATTTGAGGATTATTGAAATAGGAGATTATGATTCAGTGCCTTGCATTGGCCCGCATGTAAAGTCAACCAAAGAACTTGGCCAGTTTAAAATTATTTCCAGTGATTTTAATGATGGGGTTTTGAGGATAAGGTATAAATTGGTTGAAAATAACTAAGCATTGACATTAGTAATATTTTTTGCTAAGCTATAGAATCCATTGTAAATGGAATTGAACTTAAAAAATCTAGCAAAAAGAAAATGAAAAACAGGAGGTAAAGATGACTCGTAAAGAAATTCTAAGAAACCTTAAAAGGTTTATTCAGAGTAAGGATTTTAAGCAACTCTGGCATGGTCAGCGCAACATTTTTATAGCTTTGTACAATTTTTTAAAGAAAGGAAATTTACTCGGCTATTTGAAACAGCCAAGCGGCATAGGCAAAACAAATCTTGCCATTGCCCTAACCAATGCTGGCCAGTTTAAAAAAGTTTTGTTCCTGGTCCCCACTCTGACTCTGGTTGACCAGACTGACAAACGTTATCGCAAGTTTGGAAAAGATATAATATCAATCAGTACATTCACTGGGACAAAAAAAGAAATGGATGGCCAGATAATCATTGCTACTTACCAGTCCATCCAGAGACTAAAAAAACTCCCGATTGATCCAAGATCATTGGATCTGGTCATTTGGGATGAAGTGCATGAAGCATTGTCAGACGCTCGCCAAAAGATCATGGAATTTTTTAGCGAGGAGACGATTCATCTCGGCTTAACAGCTTCTGATAAATTTGATGAATCTAAAAAGGTTAAGAATCTAATGCCCTTGATTGCTAAAATGGAAATTGAGGAAGCGATCAAATTAAATTTGCTCTGTGCCGTGGAGTGCTGGATTGCTCAAACAAATATTGATATCTCCAAAATCATGAGGCGAGGAAATGATTATGATATCAAAACCCAGAAACGTTATATTGATGTTACCAGGCGTAATCAGGCGGCTGTTGACATTTACACTAGGTTTTTTAAAAACCAAACCTGTCTGGTTACCTGCATCAATGTTAAGCATGCGATTAAGGTAGCGGAAATTTTCCAGCGCGCTGGTATCCCCAGCCACGCGGTTTGGGGTTCAACTCAAGATAATCCCTTGCCCAAAAGGGAATTGAGGCAGCGTTTGGAAGATTTTAAAACAGGTAAAATCAAGGTCATGACCACAGTTGACTTAATTGGCACGGGTTTTGACAATACTTCACTGACTGTCTTGATCAATCTGCGTATCACCAGTTCAGTGGTTAAAGCAACCCAGCGTGGTGGCCGCGTCTTACGGCTTTTCAGTCAAGAAGACGAGCTTCAGCCATTTGTTCGCAAAATGATTAAAAAATTAGGCGGCAAACTGGCAATCGTGGTAGATTTTCTTGACGAATGTAAAAACCACGACTTCAGACCAGTGCTTTTCTATGACATATTGAAAAAGGCGGCTGTCTATCCACCAGCCATGGAAAAGGCTAAAGGCAATGGAAATGGGGATAGAGATGGCTATCTTTGGCCGCCAGGCAGTAATCGCATTAAAATCAAGTTGATTACTGATGTGACCCAGGTAGCAAAGATTACCTCTAAAATGACAACTTTTGACAATCTGCCAGTGGCAGATAAACGGGGCATAATTTTTGTCCCAGTCAACCGCTAATCATTCTTTCTTGTAAAATATCAGCCCGACAATTATATTTGCCGGGCTTTTTTATTGACAAAACATAAATTTTTTGCTACCTTTAATCATCGGACTTTGAAAATTTAAAAAGGAGGCCACAATGAATCTGAATGAATTAGTAAAAGAATATCGCCTCCTTCAGGATGAAGAAGGGCGGTATTATAAGCTGGATGATAACTCTAATAGAGTTGAGCCTTTTGTTAATATTAGTTTCTTGGAAGAATTAAGTGGTTTACATGTAAGAACAATTACGCGATATTTAAAAAACTTAAATCCTCACAAATGCAGAAGTCTAAGAGGGAGGATTGTAAATGTTTATGACTTTAATCAGGTCATTCAGATTTGTCCGGCTATTTTACAGTTAAAACATAACATTACTCGTCTCAATGATTATGTTTTAATCAAGGGGGAAAAATATGCTCCTTTAAGTTTTTTGGCTCAAGTGTTTAGTCTTAGAGTACGAACAGTCAGGGAATGTGTTAAGAATTTAACGCATGTTGAGGGTAAGCCATTGAAGGGGCGGCATGTCAAATTGTATAAAGTTGAAGAAGTTAAATCTGTTTGCGCCCGTTTAATTAATCCGCAATTAGTCATTGCTAACAAAAATGGTATGGCTACTATTGGTAAAGATCTTTTTGCACCGCTGTCTGTAATTTCTAAAAAGATAAAAGTTTCTAAACATAACTTAAAAAAACGTGTAAAGAATTTAGTATTGGTTGAGGGCAAATCTCCTTATGGTCGACTTTGTGCTTTCTATAGCCTTAATCAGGTTATAAATGAATGTTCTGACTTACTTAATCCATCTTTGATAATTGCAGCAGATAATGGCTGGGTTATTAAAAGTGGTAAAAAATATGCCTCTCTTAATTTAATTGCCAAGGAATTACAAATTTCTAACGAAGCCCTTGGAAAACGTGTCAAAACTTTAACTGTTTTAAAGGGCAAAAATAGAAACAATCGTCTTGTTGATTATTATGATTTTAATCAGGTTAAATCTGCTTGTGCAGATATTCTTGATTCAAAATTGCTAATTATTAACCAGGATGGTTGGGTATTAATTGATGGTGAAAAATATGCCCCTCTTAATGTAATCGCTGCAGAATTGAAAATTTCCAGATATCATCTGGGAATACGTGTCAAAGGTTTGGTTTCTTTCCGTGGCAAAAAACAAGCTGGTAAAGTCACTGACCTTTATTGCTTTAATCAAGTCAAATCTGTTTGTTCAGATTTGCTAGCTGAGGGGTTATTAATTGCTGATAAAACTGGTTTTGCTAATAAAGATGGTCAACTATATGCCACTATCAATTTAATAGCTAAACAGTTAAGCATCAGTAAAGCAGCGGTTGAACATCGTGTTAAACTAATAACTCCGGTTAAAGGAATGTCCTTGAAAGGGCGTATTGTCGATTTTTACAACTTTGAAAATTCAAAATCTTCGTGTGCAGATTTGTGTATTCCTGGGCTACTTTTTGCGGCTGGCAATGGTTGGGCGATTAAAGATGGGGAAGAATTTGCTCCACTTTGCATTATCGCAAAGAAATTAAAGATTTCTACAAATGCGGTAAATAGGCGTGTCAAAAATTTGCCTTCGTTGCCAGGAAAATCTCGTAATAATCTCGTTGCACAGTTTTATTGTTTAGATGATGTTAAGACAGCCTGCGCTGATCTTCTAATTAAGAAAAGGAAATACAAATAACCCGTTTTATAAAAAATATAAAGCGGGTTTTTAATTGACATAATATGTTTTTTTTGCTAATGTTAAATATCGAACTTTGAAAATTGAAAAGGAGGTATTAATGAACTTAGATGAATTAGCCAAAGAATACCACCTCCTTAAAGATAATGAGGGAAGGTATTACAAGATTAAAAATGGACAAAGAATAGAGCCCCATGGGACTATGAGAGACTTAGGGAAATTACTCGGTATTAGTGAAACCGGAGTAAAGATCCGCATAAAAAAAAATAAATTAAAAGTTAAGAGGGGAAGAGCTGCAAGAGGTAAGTCAGCAAGTTATTACAATTTAAACGATGTTATAAAAGTCTGCGCTGACTTGATAAAAGAATTGCCGCGGGCTGATAAGGATGGCATAATTATCTATAAGGGAAAAAAATATGCCACATTAAGAACAATAAGTAAATTGTTAAATATTAGTGTCGAATCTATAAGACGGCGCGTAAAAAAACATAAGCCGAAATCTCTGATTGCAAAAAATCAAGTTGGTGGATTGTCTGAATTCTACGAGATCAAAATCATTAATAGAATTTGCGCTGATTTGGCAAATGATTTACCTAAATCAGATGAAAATGGCATCATAATTTACCAACGGAAAAAATATGCAACCGTTAAGGCTTTGGCTGAATTATTTAACATCAGTGTGGGTGCTATCAAACCAAGATTGGAAAATAATAAAGTTCCCATCTTAAAAGGCAAAGATCTTGCTGGCAGGAAATGCGATTTTTATTCAGTAGAAGAATCAAGAAAAGCTTGCGCTGATCTAGATTTACTTATTACAGACGAAGAAGGGTGGGCTATCAAAGATGGCCAAGTTTATGCTCCTTTAGAAGTTATTGCCAAAAAATTAAAACTTAGCTTAGGTGACGTGAAAGAGCGCATTAAAGATTTAACTTCCAAAAAAGGTAAATTTAAAGATGAGTCAGTAAAAAAAATTTATAATTTAATTGAGGTCAAGGAAGTCTGTGCTGATCTGCTTGATCCCGATTTGCTTATTGCTGATAAAAATGGCTGGGCAGTTAAAGATGGGCAGCGCTATGCTCCCCTGGGGATTATTGCTAAAGAACTAAATCTTAGCAATACTGCCTTAAGAAAAAGAATCAAGGATTTAGATACATTTCCAGGCAAAAATCGTCGTGGCAATAAAATCGGTTTTTACAACTTTGAAGAAGTCAAAGTTGTTTGTGCTGACCTACTCAATCCAGACTTACTTATTGCGAACGAAGAAGGCTGGGCTATTAAAGACGGCCAACTTTATGCTCCTATGGCAACTATTGCCAAAAAATTAGAACTGAGCTTAGGTGCAGTAAAAAGACGCATTAAGAAGTTAACTTCATTAAAAGGAAAATGTAGAGATGGATCAGTAAAAGACTTTTATAACTTTGAGGAAGTTAAAGAAGCCTGCGCTGATCTACTTGATCCCGAATTACTTATTGCCAATGAAGAAGGTTGGGCTATTACAAAAGATGGGCAGCTCTATGCTCCCATGAGAATTATTGCCCAAGAATTAAAAATTGGTCTAAGCACAATAATAATACGAGTGGAAAAATTAACATCAATTAAAGGTAAATGTAGGGATGGATCAGTAAAGGACTTTTATAACTTTGAGGAAGTAAAAAAAGTTTGTGCTGATCTGCTTGATCCTGATTTGCTTATAGCAGATAAGGAGGGGTGGGCAGTTAAAGATGGGCAGCGTTACGCTCCCATTAGAATTATTGCTAAGGAATTAAATTTAACCGAGCCAATGCTTAGGAGTCGGATAAAAAATTCAAATTCAGTTAAAGGTAAAGATCGTAATTCTTCTGTAAGAGATTTTTATAATTTTGAGGAGGCCAAAAAAGTATGTGCTGATCTTCTTATCAAAAAGAAAAAGAGAAAAAACAATAAACCCGTTTCTAAATGAAACGGGTTTTTTAATCCACAATTAAATTTGACAAAAATTTAACCCATTGTTATTATATTTTTATATGAAAAATATTAATCAAGCTTGGTTTAACTTTTACTTTTTTAGCAGTTTGAAACGGCCAGCTTGTTTAGTTAATTAAATTTAGGAATAATTATTTCCATAAGAACAAAGAGCTGGCTTTAACAAGTCAGCTCTTTAAGTTTCTGACAAACTAAAAAAAGGAGGATAAGCTAGATGAATTGTAAGGAAAAAAAAAGAAAAGCCATTCTTTGCACAAAGCTACGGATGGCAAAGGAGGAAAGAGATGAGCAGTTATTGGGTGGTGTCTGAAAAACTGAGGACCGGGAAAGATGTGAAGCCCGAAGTGGTAGCTCTTTTGGACCAATTGAAGATTGAGGTAAAGAGCGTGCATAATGACAATATGGTGGAACTTGTCGGTCCGCCTGAACAAATGAAAGCCCTGAAACTTTTAATTGGGGCAAAAATTGCCAAGTAAAGGAGAAAAAAATGAAAGAGCAAAGAAGCCCAAGAAAGGATGACTGGATTTTAACTGAAGACATTTCCAGCCCTCCTGACAAGGTGAAATTGGAGGAATTACTTGCGCTCTTAGATGTAAAAATGATAGAATTCTCGCCTTCAGGAAATGGCAACAATCGATGCATGTTGCACCTAGAAGGTCCAGAACATCTTGTTGAAGGCCTTAAAGTAATCCTGAAGCCAGGAATTACTTTCTGAAAGAATTAAAGAGACGCGCTCAAAAGCGCGCTCTTTTTCTTGACAGATTTTTTCACTATGCTATACTAAATACTAACCGCAGACAATAGGTATTCCGCAAGGATATAAAGCCTATCGAGGTGAATATTTGCTATTAGCCAATGAGCCATTGGCCAAAAAGCTATTAGCTATTTGTATTTCTGCGGTATTATCGCAGTTTTTTTATTCCTATACCTAATTACCAATTACTAATTACTAATATCTAACACATATGCCTAAAACAAGAGACCAAAAAAAGCAAATAATCGAAGTTTTAACTGATAAATTTAAATCTTTAAAGAGTTTAGTTTTTACTGATTATAAAGGTTTAACTGTTAAAGATTGTTCTGAATTAAAAAGATTATGTAAAAAGCAGGGCGTAGAGTATATCGTAGCTAAAAAGACCCTGATTGCCAAAGCTTTAGAAAATGCTGGCCTAAAAGATATAAATGTTAAAAATTTACAAGGCAATATTGCCCTGGTGATTGGCTTTGAAGATGAAATAGCTCCAGCAAAAATTACTGCAAATTTTGCTAAAAATCATGAAAGTATAAAAATGTTAGGCGGTATTATGGAATCTAAATATATTGATTTGGCTCAGGTTGAATCCTTGTCCAAGATTCCAAGCAAACTAGAATTATTGGCCAAATTAGTCGGCAGTATTAATGCGCCAGTTTCTGGCTTTGTTAATGTTTTAGCTGGCAATTTACGCGGTTTGGTTCAGGTATTAAATTCTATCAAAGAACAAAAAGCTTAAATAATTAATAATTTTTAAATTTTATGACCGAAGAAAAAAAATCCACCTCCGCTGAAGCTACGGTGGATAAAGAGAAAAAAGAGGTAGAAGTACCTAAAAAAATTAAAGCTTTAGTGGAAGAAATTGAAAAAATGTCTGTTTTGGACTTGGCTGAATTGGTCAAGGTTTTAGAAGATAAATTTGGTGTAAGTGCTGCCGCTCCAGTTGCAGTGGCTGTGGCAGGCGCTGCTGGCGCAGTTGAAGCTGCTCCGGTTAAATCAGAATTTGACGTGGAATTGGCCGCTGCTGGTGATAATAAAATAGGTGTAATTAAAGTTGTGAAAGAAGTAACTGGCTTAGGATTGAAAGAAGCCAAAGATATGGTTGATGCTGCTCCTCAGATTGTTAAAAAAGCTTTAAAAAAAGCAGAAGCCGAAGCTTTAAAGAAAAAATTAGAAGAAGCTGGCGCTACCGTAAATTTAAAATAAAGTTTTGCCTCAATTCTATTTAAAAAACCCGCTAATTACATTGGCGGGTTTTTGTTTAGATGATATTTATTAAAAATTAAATATGGCTTAAATTGATAAAGTAGATTTTATTGCCATCAATTAAAAACATTTTCTTTTCTTTTTCCACAATTTCCATTGCCTTGAGGTTATCAAAAGCATTACTATAATACTGGGTAATTAAATTACCTTCTTTATCCAAGACAACAATTCTTTTATTTTTAGGTTCCAAAATATACAAATAATTAGTTTGATCATTGGTAATTAACTGGACTGGTGCCTCTAAAGCCGGTTCTAAATTTTTCGGCTCAAAGTTTGATTTTTTCCCCTTATTAAATTTTAAAATCGAACCGGTTTTATCAAGCAGCCAGATATTAGTGTCAATATTCATGCCAATTATATTGGCTAAATCATTCTGATCGCGCAGCCAGTTATTGCCAGTTCCAAAACCAGTATCAGTTTTTGGCTGGCGGTAAATCTGGTTAGCTGCTTGATCAGCAGTATAAAGCCGATTATTGTAAAAGGAAAAATCAATTATTTTAGCATTAGCCGGTAAATCAACAGTAATGGGGGAATAGCGTTCATCTTTATATTCAACAAAACCATTTTTGCTATGATAGAGTAAAATTCTATTATCAATCATTTTAGCTTTTGAAATTAGACCAATATCTGAAAGATTGGATGCTACTTTTTTAATTTCCCGGCTGTCAATATTTATCTGATAAGAATTATTTGTGCCAGAATCAAAAACCAGCAAATTATTTGCTTTGAAAATTATATTTTTTAAATCTGAATCAGTATCAATTTGTGAGCTTAGGTCAGCAATTAAGTCGGGCGCAGAAATGGTAGTAATATGCCTTAATTTGGCGATAATTGATTCTAAAGTCGCGGCCAATTCCTTTTGCTTGTCTTTTTGGCGCTGCGATTCAACTGATAAAGATGCTAATAATGTTTGCGCTTCAGCTAGTTCAGTCCTGGCTTTTTCCTCATTGCCATAAATCAAATCAGATTCTGCCTGGTTGCGTTTTTCTTCAAATTGACTGGCAATATTTTGAAATTCAGCAGAGGTTATATCTTTTTGCTTTTGTTGTTTAAAGTAACTGGTGCTATAGACAAATAAGATTACGAGTAATATAGCAATAATTAAAAGAATCTTACTAAGATTTGGTATCTTTTTAATCCTGATACCGAAATAAGCAATTTTTAGACGCAAGAAATTTTTTAAAATTTGGGATTTTTCTTTGACTGCTGGCATTTTATTCATAAGTATATGTCCGGCTCTTTTTAATTTTAGTCCGATAAATTTAAGCGCCATACTTAAAAAATTTAATGGTCTGTTTGTTCTCTTTTGTTTTATTGTCGGAATTTTTTCGGCACCTACATCTTGGACTGCTTCATTCGGAACTATTTTTACTTCAGGACTTTTAAATTGCAGTTTGGTCCAAGAAAAATTTAAAAATGCTTTTATATTATCCCAAAAAGACGGTTCCAGCAATTTTTCAGTGGAAGTTTCCGTGTAGTTTAATTCAGTTATAGAACTTAAAGAATATGGAGTTTTTATTTCGGTCTGATCCTGGAAAGAATTTTTAATAATTATTGAGGCAAAATTGTGGCCCTCATGCTGTAATAAAGAGTTTTTAAAATATTCCGCGGCTTTATGAATCGGCAAGGAAGTAATAATTTTAAGAATTCTTTCTTGGGAAATAAAATTTAAAAAATCATTATTTGCTAAAAAAAGAAAATCAGGGGGATTTATTTCCCCGGAAATTAAATTAGAAAAAAGTTTAGTGCCCTGTCCGTTTTTGTCACTTTTTTCTTCACTGGCAATTTTTCTGATATCAATGATTTTATAGTCCTGCTTGGTCTTGTGGACTAGAAATACGCCAATATTATTGAGATAGGCCAGATGCAGCTGGTTGTTTTTTAAAACACCTACGGCCAAATTAATTTTTTCTTTTATTGTTTGTTCACTTAAATTACCCACTAAATAAAATTTTTTATCCTTGATTAGCTGGGAGAATTTTTGATTGATTTGGTCTAAACTTTTTTCAAAAATTGTTTCTAATTCTAAATTTTCCTCTTCAGCTTGGCTGTAATATATTTCTTCCAAATCACTGATAATCTGGGTAATGATAGAAGCATTTTCCCGGCTGGGAGTATTTATTTCCACAATGCCAAAAAGCCGACCCATTTTATCTTCCTGCCTTTTAGTAGGCTCGCTAATAAAAAGCTTGCAGGTCGAAAAGGCCTTATTAGAATAATAATGGATAAAAATATTAGCAAATTGGCTAATTATTGGGGCCATATTGCATAAAAGATTGACTTAGTTTTCCTAGTTGTATTATACTAAAAATATACAAATTTTAAAAGGGTTAGGCCAATTTGCCTATATATAACATTATGCTTGAACAATTATTTGGTTCACAAACTAGAATGAAGCTTTTGCACTTGTTTTTAAGCAATGCAGAAGAAAAATATTTTGTTCGGGAACTTACTAGATTATTAGATTCTCAAATCAATGCCATTAGGCGCGAATTAGAAAATCTAGCTGATTTTGGGATCATTATTTTAGTTGAAGAAGGGATAGAGGGAAAACGCAAATTTTATCAGGCCAATACTAAATTTGTTCTATATCCTGAATTAAAATCAATTTTTCAAAAATCCCAGTTTCTATTAGAAAAGAAATTCGCTAAATCATTGAAAAAGATTGGCAAGGTTTATTATTTAGCATTAACAGGCGCATTTGTCGGAGACAAAAGCGTGCCCATAGACCTTTTAATTGTCGGCAGTATCCACAAGAAGAAATTCTTAAAAATCTTAAAAAGCTTTGAAAAAGATTTGCGCCGGGAAATAAATTATACGCTTTTAGACAAAGAAGAATTTGAATATCGCCGCAGTGTAGCTGATCGCTATTTGTATTCAATCTTAGATGCGGAAAAAATAGTGATGGTTGACGAAATATTTAATAAATACGAGCCAGAAGATGAAGAAAAATAAAAAACTAGCCAAAGAAATAGTTTTATTTATAAATACATCTAAAGATAAGCAATTAGATGTTTTTTTAATTAAGAAGGAAAGGATTGCAGATAAGATTAAGATAATGGGTGATTTTAAAGTGTCAGAAAACCTTTTAAAATTAATAAATAAATTGCTCAAGAAAAACAAGATAGTACCCGAGCAATTAAAGGGGATTATCGTTGTTTCTGGGCCAGGGCCTTTTACTTCTTTAAGAATCGCAGCCGCAGTCGCTAATACTTTATCCTTTACTCTGCAAATCCCAATTGCAGGCATTGCTAATAAAGATAATCTTCCAGATTCGCAATTAATAAAAAAAGGCCTTAAAGAAATAAAAATAGGGAATTATATTCATCCTTTTTATAACCGCGAGCCGAATATAACTATTTCTAAATAACCATAGAATTCCCGAAGAAGCGAATCATGATTCGCTTCTTCGGTTTTTTACAGAGCAAATTGACTTAATTATGCAGTCTTGTTAAAGTAAATTTAAGGGGGTAGATTAATAATGAAATATTTTAAGAGTTTTAATCAGGCACACTATACTTTTTTTAAGATGATTGTGGAAGAGAAATGTCCTAAATGTGGAGCAACGAAATTAATGCATTATTCTTGGTGCGCTTTAACCGACAGTTCAGGACATTTTCGTGCTTGTTTAAATGAGGAATGTGATTTTAATGAATTTCTCGGCCCCTTAGAAGAAGCATGCAAAAGTTGCGATTTCCCGGGGGAAGAAATACCATGTGGTCTATTCCAAGTAAATTTGTGTTTACCTAAAAGTGTAAAACAAGCAAAAAATTCATCTTAAAAATAATCCACAAAACAATTAAATTTATTAACTAGGCTATGCACAGCCTAGTTTTTTTATTGATTTTAAGCCTAAAAGGGCCTGTGTATAAAATGGTTGACTGGTATATTGCAGTGGGGTATAATGTTTATATAAAGGTGAAAAGTGGATAAAAGTGGGGATAAATAACAGAAACTGTGGATAACTCAAAATTATTAAAATCTTTTTAAAAATACTATGTTTATTGGCGAATATCAACACAATTTAGATGATAAAGGCCGGCTGGCAATCCCAGCTAAGTTTCGGGCTAAATTAGCCAAGGGTGCTGTAGTAACCAAGGGTTTAGATAATTGCTTATTTTTATACACAGCTGCTGAATGGGAAAAGTTAGCGACTAAGCTAGCTAATTTAACCATTAGCAAAGCTAATACCCGAGCCTTTAGCCGCTTGATGTTAGCCGGTGCCATGGATGTGCAGCTGGATAAACAGGGTAGAATTATTCTGCCTGAATATTTACGCAAATTTGGCAACTTAAAAAAGAAAGCCATTTTAGCCGGCTTATACAGCCGATTGGAAATTTGGGATGAAGATAATTGGAATAAATATAAAAAGGGGACTGAAAAACAGAGTACAGATATTGCTGAAGCTTTAGAAGGATTGGACGTTTAAAAATAATTTCAAATTTAAATAATTTATATATATTATTTAAATCACTTGTTTTCCAGTTAATACTTGTAGGTCAATAAATCGTTCTTTTCTTTTTGCACCTTACAAAGTAATAAAATGACTGTTAAACAAGTAGGGTTTTATTCAGGAGAGAAATGGCCATACTTATCCTATTTCTCTCCTGCAAAAACTTTGAAAAATCAAAAAAAATTTAAGGAGGTGTGTGTATGTTCGAAAGAGAAAGAGTAATGGTTAATCTGAAGTTCACAGCATTAAGGCTTAAGACAAAAAGTCTAGCTGTCTATAATGGCGCATGCAGGATACTTTCTCAGCTTGAAAATCCAAGCGTCAGTGACGAGGATTTTGGTTGCGGAATATCATTCCTCTGTGAATATCTTTTTCCGCAAGCCAGATGAAACCTAAAAAGTACTCGTTAAAAAGGAGGTTAGCATGAGAAAAGTTTTCCCGAAGTTAAATATCGGGGGAAAGGTCTGTATTACTTATAACGGTCGTATAATCGAAGTCGGATCACCAGAGTACAAAAATTTGGTTTACGGTACAAAAGAACCAAAGTCAGAGATGATTGGGAAGTCCGGCACAGTAAAAGTGGAGGCAGAAAATAAATCGTTAGCTCATCTTGCCTTAAGAATTTCTACAGCCCATAAACTACTTTTTGCCACTCCACCAACCTAGAATCAAGTAAAAAGGAGGTAAAGTTATGCAGGTCAAGAATGCAACAGAAAGAAAAACTCCATTGTATTGTTCTCCAATAAAGCCTGGCATCTTAACCCCCAAGCAAAGACGTGAGATTTTTATAGCCAGAGCAGAAGCTGCTCGCAATCAAGCTGGGGAAAGATATTTGGCATTTGCTCAGAGAGCAGGACAAAATTTTGCTCATCAATTGAGCGTTTAAAAATTTTGGGGATAAATTTTTATCCCCACCTTCAAAAACAAAAATTAAAATACTTAAAAATTAATCATTGATAATGAAATTTGCGCATGTCCCAGTTTTAAGCAAAGAAGTGATTGAATACTTGGTACCAAAGTCCAATGAAAATTTTATTGATTGCACAATCGGCGGGGGAGGCCATGCTAAAGAAATTTTAAAAAGAACAAATCCTAATGGCAAGCTTTTAGGCATAGATCAGGACCCAGTAGCAATTTCAGCGGCTAAGGAAAATTTAAAAGAATTTTCTAAGAAGATAACTTTAATAACAGATAATTTTAAAAATTTAAAAGAAATAATATATGATACAGGATTTAATAAAATTGACGGGATATTATTGGATCTTGGCATATCCAGTTATGAGCTACAAGATGTCTCAAGGGGTTTTTCTTTTAAAGGATCGGCTTTTTTAGACATGCGTTTTGGCCAGGAAGGTCTGACTGCCGCCGATGTACTTAATAATTATAAAGAAACAGATTTGATTAGAATATTTAAGGATTATGGCGAGGAAAGATATGCACGGCAAATTGCCGAAGAGATTGTTAAACAGCGTAAAATCAGCAAGATTATCAAAACAGATCAATTAGTGGCAATTATTGAAAATGTCTATAAAAATAAGCCCAAACCTAGAAAAATTCATATAGCGACCAGAGTTTTTCAGGCCTTAAGAATTGAAGTAAATGATGAATTAAATAATTTAAAAAAAGTTTTACCCGTAATTTTGTCGCTTTTGAACAAGGGCGGCCGGCTGGCTATCATTAGTTTTCATTCTTTGGAAGATAGAATTGTTAAGCAATTTTTAAAGAGGGAAGCCAAAGAATGTCTTTGCCCGCCATATCTGCCAGTTTGCCAGTGCGGACATCATGCCCAATTAAAAATTTTAACTAAAAAGGTAATTACACCGAGTTTGGCTGAAATAAAAGCCAACCCAAAAAGTCGGAGCGCCAAACTGCGCGCTGCCGTAAAAATCATTTAAAGCTATGACTATAATTTGCTCCAATGCCCATACGATCGGCTTTAAAGGAAATATTTATTGGCAAAGACTAAAATCAAAAAAGATGCTGGTGTTTTTATTTGGCTTGCTTTTAATCGTTTTGGTCTTTTATTTAAAACAAATTAATAGTATAACAACCAGTGGCTATAAAATGAGAGAATTAGAAAATAAAGCAGCAGAATTACGGGATAAGAATAAAAAATTAGAATTGCAGATTACTGAACTTCGCTCCAGTGAAAGAGTGGCTACAGAAGTTGAAATATTAAAAATGGAAGAAGTTGTGCGCTTGGAATATCTCAAAACAGATGGCACTTCAGTTGCCTGGAATAGATAATAATAATTTAAATAAAAAAAGCCCTCCGACGTACGTCAGAGGGTTTTTGTTTTAGCTGCCGTTGAATTTGATAACCCGCAAATGCCCTATTAGGCTGTTTGTGCCTAAGATTATGCAGGCGATTAATAAGGGGAAAGAAATGTGCAATAAGGTGAGTTTATTTGGCAGAAAAACATATTTTTCATGGATGGCAAATGATGTTTCAGGGTCGAATAAGAGCAGGAATGAAAGAACGATTACTTGAGTTACCATTTTGGCTTTACCCCAATTATTAGCACCTGTTTGGGTAATAATTAGATTTTGGCAGAGCCAGTGGTTTTTAGGCAAGATTTCCTTAACTAGGTATTTAAATAGTGCTACTTGAAAAAGTGTTAAATCAATGATGATGATTGGGATAATACAGTAGAGGTAATAATCAGCACTTACGTAGAAAAGAAAGCCCAAAAATACAGCAAAATTAACTGCCTTATCCGCAGTTGGGTCAAGAAAGGCGCCTAATTTCGTTTCCTGATCTCTTAGGCGGGCCAGTGAACCATCTATGGCATCTAAGAGAGCGGCTATTAGAAAGAGTGCGCCAGCAATCTTGTAAAAATGCTGCCACATGAGCAGAATCAGCGGCAAAGTCAGGCAAAAGCGTAAAGCCGAAATGTGGTTGGGTTTGACAGAATGTGGTAAAATCTCTATGATAGGTAGAAAAAGATAATCATGAGCTTTTACTCTAGGCTTGGTTTTATCGGCAGAAACTGTTGTTGCCATTTCCATGGTTAAATCCTCCCTTTTGATTTTTTTAAGAACAATATAAATAGGTTAACAAATATTTTATTTTTTGTAAATTGATTATGTATAAAATAATAATTAAGTCAAAATTATCTAATGCACGGCTGGGTAATTTAAAAACCGAACATGGTGAAATTGCTACGCCCTTTTTTATGCCTATTGCTACTAAAGCAGCGGTAAAAAATGTTTCCACAGATGAATTGGAAGAATTAGGGGCTGAAATAATTTTAGCCAATACTTATCATCTTTACTTGCAACCGGGCGAAAAGATCATTAAAGAACATCATGGTTTGCATAAATTCTTAAATTGGCCAAAGCCGATTCTAACTGATTCTGGCGGTTATCAGGTTTTTTCATTATCTAAAATCAGGAAGATTAAGCCAGAAGGAGTTGAATTCCAGTCGCATTTGGATGGTTCTAAGCATTTATTAAGCCCGGAAAAATCAATTCAAATCCAACAGGACTTGGGTGTTGATATAATGATGGCTTTGGATGTTTGTCCTCCAGGTGAGGCTGAATTTGAAGCTGTTAGAGAAGCTTGTGATATTACTTATCTTTGGGCAAAAAGATGCCGAGAGCAGTGGTCAAAGCAGACTTATCAACAATTATTCGGAATTATTCAGGGTGGCATTTTTAAAAATTTACGTGAACAAAGTTTAGCGCAAATAACTTCCTTAGATTTTTCCGGTTATGCTATTGGCGGTTTGGCAGTTGGCGAACCCAGGGAAAAGATGTATGTGATATTAGAATATATAACCCCAAAATTACCTGAAGATAAACCAAGATATTTAATGGGCCTGGGTCGGCCAGAGGAAATTGTTTTTGCAGTTAAGCAAGGCGTGGATATGTTTGATTGTGTTATTCCCACAAGGGAAGCACGTCATAGCCGGTTGTATCAATTTTGTATTCAGACTGAAAAAGGCGCTATTTCTTTATTTGGAGATTTGGTTTATAAAACTTTAACAGCTACTAATGAACAATATAAAGAAGATTTTTCTGCCATAAATTCAGATTCTAAGATTAAGCTTCTACAAAATCATTCTAAAGCATATTTACACCATTTATTTAAAACCAATGAAGGTCTGGGTTTGCGCCTGGCTACCTTAAATAATTTGGAGTTTTATTTGGAGTTAATGAAGAAGATACGAGAGGGGATTAAAAATAATAAATTGTGAATTTGATGGGCGAAAACGCCCTTTGTCATTCTGAGTGAAACGAAGAATCTGATATTAACAGATCCTTCACTTCGTTCAGGATGACAATTACCGACAAAGGGCGTTTTCGCCCAGTTGACAATACATTTTTTACCCGTTAAAATCAATTCAAACTAAGCGAAAGGAGGTCGCAAATGACCCTGGAAGAGTTCGTTAACTTATTAGGCCAGTCCAAGTCTATTGAAGCTAGACTTTGGATTGAACAGTTTAAATTAGTAATTGACTTAAGGCAATGGGAAGAAACAAAGGGGAATCCCTTGAATCGAGCTAATGTGATTAGCATTGCTCGATTTTTAGCTAACTTAATTCGGGGAAGGATTATTTCAATTGGCACAGAGGAACTTTATAAGGAAGTTATAGAACAGGGACATGCTTTCCTGCGTGAAATTCACCAAAAAGCTGTTTCGCAGGGCATTGAAGTAAAAGAAGATGAAATTGACAGCTTTTTATCCTACACTGAAATGATGGCAGCAGTCGGATATATCAAGATTGAAGA
>Ga0315289_10005110_pt1 | contig 19449 bp, 14 predicted proteins | sample YL17G11_40_MG_FD_203452 | JGI IMG/M metagenome (GOLD analysis project Ga0315289, IMG submission 203452) | Sediment microbial communities from Yellowstone Lake, YNP, Wyoming, USA - YL17G11_40 | ecosystem: Environmental > Aquatic > Freshwater > Lake > Sediment | place: USA: Wyoming | collected...
GCGTTCCCGCCGCCCAGGCACAGCGCCGCAATCCCGCGCCGCGCGTTGCGGCGTGCCATCTCATAAAGGAGGGTGACCAGGATGCGCGCCCCGGAAGCTCCGATGGGATGACCTAGCGCCACCGCGCCGCCGTTCACGTTAGTCCGGGCGGGATCGAGACCCAACTCCTGGATCACGGCCAGCGCCTGCACCGCGAAGGCTTCGTTCAGCTCAACGAGATCCACATCCCCCAGTTTCCAGCCGACCTTCCCGAGCAGCGACCGCAGGGCCTCCACCGGCGCCATCATCACCCAGCGCGGTTCGAGGCCGCTCACGGCCTGGCCTACAATGCGTGCCAGCGGCTTCTTTCCGAGTTCCCGCGCCTTTTCTGCGGAGGTGACCAGAAGCGCCGCGGCACCGTCGTTGGTGCCGGGAGCGTTTCCGGCTGTCACGGTGCCGTCGGGCTTGAACGCGGGCTGCAAGCGAGCCAACGCGTCGAGCGACGTATCCGCGCGCGGGGATTCGTCCACGCTGAACTGAATCGGCTCACCTTTCTTCTGCGGGATAGGTACTGGCACGATTTCATCCTTGAACCGGCCGGTCTTGATGGCGTCAAGGGCCCGCCGGTGGCTCTCGAAGGCGTAAGCGTCCTGACGTGCGCGGGAGATTTGATATTTCTCCGCCACTAGCTCCGCGGTCATGCCCATGTGGGAATCTTCGTAGGCGTCCCACAGGCCGTCCGTTATCATGGAGTCCAGGGCCTGGCCGTGGCCCAGCCTGTACCCCTGCCGGAGACGCGGCAGGAGATAAGGGCAGTTGGTTATGGACTCCATGCCGCCGGCGACGACGATTTCTGCATTGCCCGTCTGAATGGCCTGCGCCGCCAGCGCCACCGCTTTCAGTCCCGAGCCGCAAACCTTGTTGATGGTCAGCGCCGCGACCCGGTGGTCGAGCCCGCCTTTGAGCCCGGCCTGCCGTGCCGGGTTCTGTCCGAGCCCCGCCGAGACCACGTTGCCCATGATGATCTCGTCAACCTGGCTAGGCTCGATTCCCGCCCGGCGTACCACCTCGCGCACTACGCAAGCGCCCAGCGCGACGGCCGAAAAGGGGGAGAGAGAACCATGGAACTTGCCGATGGCAGTGCGAACCGCGGCAAGTATAACCGCTTCGCGCATGACCTTCAAACCCGCCAGGATTATAGTCGCGCGTTTACGGCAAAGTCAATGAATTGGGCGCCGGACACCTAGACATTCTTTGTCTCCAGCGGGATTGTGATCGGTAGTAAGATCTGTTTCTCCAAGAGGGTTGTGGGGACCCCCGGTGCCTTGGGAGGCGCCTGAGATGCGTCGCTCTATAGCTACGACGTTGGTGGCAGTGATGATTCTGTCATTGCCTCTTGTCTTAGGTAAGCCGGTCTCTGCCCGGATATCGACCCGGGCCACCGTCGAGACAAGGGACGTGCGGGTGTGGGTAAACACGAGGAGCGGGGTATATTGGTGCCCGGGCACCAGGTACTACGGCAAGACCAAGCAGGGAAAGTACATGGGGGAATGTGCAGCACGAAAAGCTGGTTATCGGCCTGCCTATGGCCGAGTCTGCGGGTCAAGTTGTCAATAGCCGTATGTGCCGTCTTAGGTTCGTTCACCGCCTATTGAAACACGCCAATGCTTCAAGTCAATCCTGAGCAGCAGCGTGCCGTCGAACACGGCGAGGGGCCGCTGCTCATCATTGCCGGGCCGGGCACGGGCAAGACCCGCGTCATCACCGAGCGGGTTGTATATCTTCTGGAAAACGTCGCGGGACTTCAGCCCCAGAATCTCCTGGCTGTGACCTTCACCGATAAGGCGGCGGAAGAGATGAAGCGCCGCGTGCGCGAGGCTTTGCCGGGCCTTGACCCGCTGCCGCATATTTCCACCTTCCATTCCTTCTGCTACGAGGCGCTGCGCAAGCGGCATTTCGAGCGGCGCCTGCTCGACAAAGTGGACGTCTGGATCTTCCTGCGGCGGCGCATGGAGCAGCTTGGCCTCGAGTTCTACCAGAAACTCGCCGAGCCCGGAGCGTTTCTCCACGACCTGAACGATTTCTTCTCCCGCTGTCAGGACGAATTGATTGAGCCGGATGACTTCGAGGCCTACGTTGCCAAAGTCGAAAAGGATTTTCTGCCGCGCGCCGCCCGCCTCGACCCTGCCGCGCGGCAACTGGAGGAGGAAGAGGTTCTGAAGAAGAAGGAACTGGCGCGCGTCTTCCGCCACAGCCGGACACTGATTGAAGACGCCGGATGCTCAAGCCTCGGTAGCCTGATTCCAGAGACCGTGCACCTTTTCGACCGGGAACCCGAGGTGCTACGCACTTATCGCGACCGGTTCCAGTACGTTCTGGTGGATGAACTCCAGGACACCAATTTCGCTCAGGTCGAGCTGCTGCGGCGGCTGGTGGCGGCGCCGGGCAACATCACGGCAGTGGGTGACGACGACCAAGCCATCTATCGCTTTCGTGGTGCCGCGCACGGGGCATTCCAGATGTTTCATCAGGCTTTCCCGGGCGCGGAAGTCGTTCACCTCTACCGCAACTATCGCTCGACGAAACGAATTCTGCGCGTGGCGGATGTGGTCATTGCCAAGAATACCCACGAAGAGAAGAAGCCGGCGCTCCACACCGAGCACGAAGAAGGTTGCCGGGTCTTCTTGCTGGAATCTCCAGACTACCGGAGCGAGGCGGCGTGGATGGCCGAGGAAGTCGCGCGGCTGGCGGGCCGCGGGACGCTGCTGGCCGATGTGGCCATCCTCTATCGCGCCCACAACCACCGCGACTTGCTGGTGGAGGAGTTTCGTCGCCGCAAGATTCCCTTCTCGATCCGAGGCCTCTCCGTTCTCTCCACCGTCATCCTGCGCGACCTGATGGCCTATCTGAACCTGCTTCATTCGCCGCATCACAACATCAGCCTGACGCGCGTCTTGCTTGCCCCGCGCTGGCGGTTCCCCGAAGACGTGGCGCTCCAAGTCCGCCAGGAAGCGGCCAAGAACCGGTGTTCACTCTACGACGTGCTGGAAGCGTGGGAGAAAGCCGCGGCCACGCCGGCGCTGACCGAGACCGGCTGGCCGGAGTTGAAGAAACTCATATTTGGCATCCGGCGATTCGCGCAAGAACTGCCGGTGACGAAGCTCTTTGATCTCTTGCTCGAGGGGCTGGAGCTGTCCTTTTTGCCCGGCGAGACGGATCAGATCTACGTGAAAGCTTTCCGCAACTTCCTCGCCGGTTGGGAAGTAAAGAGTGAAACGGGGAAGCTGCGGGAGTTCATGGAGTACTTCCAGTACTTCCAGGATGCGGGCGGAAAGATTGAAACTCCGGATCCCGAGGATCCCGCGAACGCGGTCCAGATGATGACGGTGCACGCGGCCAAGGGGCTGGAGTTCCCTGTGGTCTTCATCCTGAGCGTCGCGCCGCGCCGCTTCCCGCATAGCGAGCGGCGGCCGGTAATTGAGTTTCCCGACGAGCTGCGCAAGGGGCCCGCGCCGCCCTCCAACATCCATCAGCAAGAGGAACGGCGGCTGTTCTTCGTGGCCACGACCCGGGCGCGCGAGCGGCTATATGTCTCGGGGGTCGGCAAGCCCGGCAAGAAACCCTCCGTGTTTGTGGATGACCTGCTATCAAGTCCCGTGATCGCCGCGCGCGACATTGAGCGGATCCTGATTCCTGAGGTTCTGGCGGAAGAAACGGCGCCGCCCACGCGGGTTGCCCTCTCGGAGGCGCGGATACGCGAGGGAGCGCAGCCAGGATTGTTCAGCGAGGTTGTGACACATTCGCAGTCAGTCTATCCTGACCTCACTTCCTGGGCTGCGCGGCCGCCTGTGCTGGCGCCCGACGGAAAACTGCGGCTGAGCGCCACCGCCATTGAGGACTATCGGAGCTGCCCGCTGAAATTCAAATTCAGCCACTTCTGGAAAATCCCGACCGGGCCGCAGGCCGCGCTGACCTTCGGCAACATCATGCACCAGGCGGTCCGTTATTACTTCGAGCTGCGCAAACAGGGGCTGCCGCCCTTCGCGGCGATGGAGGAGTTCTTTCTGCGTGCCTGGAAGGATGTGGGGTTTGAGGACGCCTACCAGGAGCAGGCGTACAAGAAGGCGGGGCTCGAGCAACTCCGCGAGTTCGTGGAGCGGCAAAAAGAGAGCAAGGTTCCCTTGGACAGCATCCGCCTGGAGGAGAACTTCCGTCTGGATCTCGGCGACGTGGAGCTGGATGGGCGGGTGGACCAGATCAACCCTGTCGGGCCCGCCGGCGACGCCGCGGAGTTGATTGATTACAAGACCGGCCGTCCGCGCTCGCAGAAGGACGCCGACACTAGTCTCCAACTCTCGATTTATGCCCTGGCGGCACGCGAGCAACTGCGGTTGAAGCCCGTGCGGCTGACGTTCTACAACCTGACCAACAACCAGCCGGTCTCGACCGCGCGCACGGCCCGCGACTTGGACCGAGCCGTCGAGGAGATCCGCGAGGTGGCGGGCCTGATTCGGGACTTGCTGTTCCCTGCCACCCCGGGCTATGTTTGCCGGTGGTGTGACTACGAACCTGTGTGTCCCGCCCACGAAGAGACGTATTGACGCACCAGCTCAACGAAGAGAAGGGATTGACCTATGCTTGATGCCGCACTGTTGATCATCGGGTTGCTGGTGGGCGCCTTGGCGGCCTGGCTATGGGCGGGGGCGAAGCTGCGGGAGAGCGAGAACCGTGCGGCCGCCGCCGAGGCAACCGCCGCAGGATTGCGTGAGCAGCAGGACAAACTCCGGCAGGAAGTTGCGGGCCTCCGCGAACGGCTGGAAACGGAGCAACAAACCAGGGCCGCCAGGGAGGCCTCTCTGGAAGCCGAGCGGAAGAATCTGGAAGAGCAGCGGGCGCTCTTGCAGGACGCCGAAGCGAAGCTCAGCGACACCTTCAAGGCTTTGTCCCAGGACGTTCTCGGCAAGCAGAGCACATCGTTCCTACAGCTGGCGGCCCAGAGCTTTGACAAGCTTCGCGCCGAGTCGGAGGGCGACCTCGTAGCACGCCAGGAGGCTATCTCCGGCTTGGTCCAGCCGCTCAAGGATGTCCTCGAAAAGTACGAGCAGGGGATCAAACAGATTGAGGCCCAGCGCCAAGAGGCTTACGGCTCCTTGCGGCAACACCTGTTCCTGCTCGGCGAGACGCAGTCGCAACTGCAGCGTGAAACTGCCAACCTGGTGACCGCCTTGCGCAAGCCGCAGGTGCGCGGCCGTTGGGGGGAGATCACTCTCCGCCGTTTGGCGGAACTCGCCGGCATGGTGGATCGTTGCGACTTCTATGAACAACCGACGGTTTCCTCGGAAGAACGGCTCATGCGCCCGGACATGGTCGTGCACATCCCGGGAGGCCGGGAGATCATCGTGGATTCCAAGGTCGCGCTGGATGCCTACCTCGATGCCATCGAAGCGCCCTCCGAGGAATTGAAGCAACAACACCTGGTGCGCCATGCGACCCAGGTGCGCCGGCACATGGAGCAACTGGGTTCGAAAGCTTACTGGGATCACTTGCCCAAGGCGCCGGAGTTTGTGGTGCTCTTCCTTCCCGGCGACCCGTTCCTGGGTGCCGCCGTGGAACACGACCCCGCGCTGATTGAAAACGGCATGGCCCAGCGCGTCGTCATCGCGACGCCCAATACGCTCATCGCGCTTCTCCTGGCGGTCTATCACGGATGGCGGCAGGAAGCGATCACCAAGAACGCGCAGTTGATCAGCGAACTGGGGAAACAAGTCTATAAGAGGATCAGCATCCTGTGGGAACACCTGGACAGTCTGCGCGGGGCCATCGACAAGGCGGTGGAGGCGTGGAACCGCGTGGTGGGTTCCCTGGAGCACCAGGTGCTGCCCAGTGTGCGGCGCTTCCGCGATTTGAAGGCGACCACGGCGGAGGAAATTGCGCAGTTGGAGGAAGTGGATCGGACGACCCGCGCCCTGCCCCCGGCGCCCGGTGAGGATTCGTGAGGTGAACAGCGACCAGGAAAGTCGCGCCCCGGAAGGCCCCCAAAAAACTTCGGGGATGCATTGCTGCATCCCCGAGCGTTCCAAACTGGCGAGAAGAGGCTTATCTCTTCTTCTTGGCTTTCTTCTTCGCTGCCATTCTATTCTCCTCTCAAATCTTTAGAATTCGCGCCAGCATAGCTGGCGGAGCGCGTATTCAACCTCCATGTATAGTGACTGCGCGGAATCTTGTCAAGAGGAAAGTGATCGCACGGCACAAAAAAAGCAGAGCAGGAAGAGAACTCCTCAGCGGCGGGGCGCACTCACGCTGCGGACGAGCGAACCAGCCGTCGGGGCGAATACCTCGGCGGAAGCAGAAGCAAGCTCGACAGGCGAAGGATTGCATCCCCCAACCTCAGCGGTGGTAAGCTGCGTCACGTGCCGGGTTCCGTTTGAAGGGAAAGCGCACGAGGGGGCCGCGAGATGGGTTGTCTGCATCTAACTTGACGGGAGATGCGATGAGTGAACACAGGCGAGCTTGGCGGGCCGGGGTGAAAGCGACGGCGGCGAGGTTGTGGGTGCTGGGATTTCTCCTCTCGCTGGGCGTCTCCCCCGCGCTGAGCCAGGAAAGCGCGCCCGCGACCGCGGAGCAGACGCTGCGGGTTTCCACCGAGGTCGTCAACGTTTACGCTGTCGTGAGAGAGAAGACGAACCGCCTCATCCCGAACCTCAACCGCGAAGATTTTGAACTGAGCGAAGACAACGTTCCCCAGGATATCCGCTATTTCTCCCGCGAGACGGACACACCTCTGACGCTGGGCATCATGATCGATACCAGTCCCAGCCAGGGGCGTGTGCTGGACGTCGAACAGGCGGAGGCCAAGACTTTCCTGCGCCAGGTGCTGCGGCCCAAGGATCTGGCGTTTGTGCTCCACTTCGATTCGGACGTGGAGTTGCTCCAGGACTTCACGAGCAATTTGAATCTGCTTACGCGCGCCATTGACGAGACCGTGGTCCGCGGAGGCTCGAGCGGCCCGTTACGCTCCCCCCTGCCGTCGCCGCTCCCGGCGCCCATGCCCCCGCCCGACCCCATGGCCGGCGTGGGCGGGACTCACCTGTACGACGCCATCTACTTGGCCGCGCGCGAGTTGATGAAGAACGAAGTGGGACGCAAGGTACTGATCTTGCTGAGCGACGGTGAGGATCAGGGCAGTAAGGTCAAACTGGACGCGGCGCTCGAAGCCGCGCACAGGTCGGACGTCATCGTCTACTCGGTCGCTGTCATCGACCGCCGCTTTTACTGGGGGCACGTGATGGGCTTCAGCGGGGATTCCGTGCTGCGGAAGCTCTCCGAGCAGACCGGCGGGCGAGTAATCGAGGTGAAGCGGGCTAGCGATACGGGCGCCGCCTTTCAGGAAATCGCCGACGAACTGCGCACGCAGTACTTCCTGGGGTACACTCCCTCCCACACGCGGCGCGGTGGTTCCTTCCGCAAAATCCGTCTGCGGGTGCGCGACCGCGACTACAAGGTCCAGGCCCGCCGCGGCTACTACGCGCCCAGCGAGTAGGTTGCAGGTGCCGGGTATCAGGGGCCAGACATCCGGGCACAAGTGCACGTGTCCCCGACACCTGACACCTGCAACCTGCTATTGGGAGGGAGCGAAGTAGCCGCTCTTGGCGCGCACGCGCATGGGCTTATCCCGCGGCTGGATGGTGATGGTGCGGAAGGTCCCGTTGTGGGCGGTGTTGGTGGAAACGTAAGCCAAGCTGTACTGGCTCCGCAGCTCGCGCGCGATCTCCTGGAAGTCGGCGGCCAGGTCGCTGGCGGAAAACGGGAAGAAGGGTCGCCCGCCGGTTTCCTCCGCCAGGTATTTCAGCACCTTGTCCCCTTTTCCCTGCTTGTCCCCTACTTCCAGGTTGGGGCGATTTGTACTGATAGCGAAGATGGTGACCTCGCCGCGCTGGGCCATGGCCAGGGCTTCATCCCGGGTATGCTCGCTGGAGTTATCCTGCCCGTCGCTGATGACGATCATCACGCGCCGCAGATAAGGCTCGGGCGGAGGAAAGAACAGCATTTTTTCCTTGGCCGCAAAGTACATGGTGTCATACAGGCCCGTGGCTCCCCCCGCCTGTAGGCTGCGAATCGCCGTGGAGAGCTTCTCCACGTTGTCCGTGTAATCCTGCAAGAGCTGCGCCTCCACATCGAACGCCACGACGAACGCCATGTCCTTCCCGGGACGCAGTGTGGTGTTCAAGAAATCGATGGCCGCTTCCTGCTCGAAGCGTAGCCGTTCGCGAATGCTGTTGCTGGTGTCAATCAGGATGCCGATGCGCAACGGCAAATCTGATTCTCGGCTGAAGAAGCGGATGGTCTGCGGTTTGTTGTCCTCGGAGACGCGGACATCATCCTTGGTGAGATTGAGCATCAGACGGTTTTTCCGGTCGGTGGCGGTGAAGAGCACGTTGACCAGCTCAACGCGCACCCGGATGCGGGGGGTTTCGCTAGGTCCCTGTGCGGGGGTGGCGGGCGCCGGATTCTGGGGGCTGGCGGTGTTTTGCGCCCCCAGGTATGCAGCCAAGATTCCGAGCAGAAACACCACGCTGAAAAGCTTCTTCATGGCCAAGTCTCCCGTTCCTTGACAAGAGTATAGAGAGCGTTCAGGGAGCCGTCAAGGAAGGTTGAGCCAGCGGTCTGCGGCTGTGCCGATAGACTTTCAGGCCCCGCTCGTGGGTGCCACGGTCGGCGGACCGGTGGCGTTTTTGCGCCGGGCGACCAGCTTCTGGAGCCGCCGCGCCACGGCCTCGCGCGCCACGACCTGGCCGTTCTCGAATCTGAAGTCGAGCGCCGCCGTGCCTTCCAGTCCCAGGGTTACGAGCGCTTCGATGTCGAGTCCGACTTCGGCCCGGTCAAGTTCCTCGGGATGGGCGAAGATGGCTGGCGAACGCGGCATGAAGCGCGGACAGCAATCTTCAAAGGGCTCGCAGGAGATCTTGTAGGTTCCGATCTGCCGCGCCAAGCGCAGGATTTCGGATTTGTCATCTCCGGCCAGCGGTCGATAGACGGGCAGGTCGAACCCGCGGTCGATCGCCGCCAAGTTGTGCAAGGTCTGCGAGGCCACCTGGGAGACGCTGTCGCCCGTAATGATACCCAACGCCCGCTCCGCCCGCGCCAGTTCACGCGCCAGGCGGGCCATCATGCGCCGGTAAAGCAGCACGCGGTAACTTTCGTGAGTCGCAGCCACGATCTGGCGTTGGACCAGGTCGAAGGGAACCAGGTACAGCCGGGAGGTGAACTGGTAAGGCGTGAGCACGCGCACGATTTCTTCGGCGATGGGTTTGGAGGAGCCCCGCGCCGGAGAAGGTGGTCCGAAGAAGTGTGCAAAGCTGACGTGCGCGCCGCGCCGCATCATTTTGTAAGCGGCAACCGCCGAATCGAACCCTCCCGAGAGCAGCGCCACCAGCCGCCCACTGGTCACCGCGGGCAGGCCGCCGGCGCCTTCCACGCGGTCGGTGTACACGAGCGCTTTCCCCGGCAACACTTCGACCCGGCAGGTTACCTGGGGATCGTTCAGCTTCACCCGGACGTCGCTGCCCCGCGCCCGCAGGTGATCGAGCACGGCGCGCCCGAGCGCCCGTTCAAGCTCCATGGAATTCAACGCGTAGTCCGGGTCGGCAATCTTGGCGCGCACGGCAAAATTGGCGGGATTCTTCTCCGCCATCATCTCGCACGCGAGCGGAGCGAGCTGGGCGAGAGCGCTCGGCACTTCGCGCGCGGACGCTACGTAGGCCAGCCCAAAAACCCGGCGCAGGCGCTCGAGAATGGTGGGAATGGCCGCTTCCTCGTGCGGAGCAATCAGTAGCCGTTCGCAGATAAACTGCGGCGCCGAGACGGGCAAGTCCGCCAACGCGCGCTTCACGGCCGCGATCAAGCGGCTCAGGAAATAGTTCTTGTTGCCGCCTTTGAGCCAGATCTCGTGGTAATGGAGAACCAGCACTCGATCCATAAGACGCTGCACAACCCGGCACGCAAAGCCTTCCTGAAACGCGCGGTCGGTCGCGCGAAGCTAGAATATCGGTTTTGCCCAAGGGCCGCAACCAAGGCGGGTGCGGCGGCAGGGCACCCGTCCGCATGGTAGGCGTGAAGTGGGCGCTGAATTTGCGCCATGCGGGAGTCAGCAAGTCTCCGGTTGGGCAGGAGCCTTGGACTTCAGGGAGCAGGGAAGGCTGCCGCGCCGGGGAAGCGCTCGCCCTCACGCGCAAGCTGCATGTAGCCGAGAGATATCAGGTGGAGGCCGAAGAAAAAGGGCAGGAAACCCCACATACCCATCTGCACGACATCGATGAGCAACAGACCGTCGGCCACGGCCACGGGGACGTACATCTGGAGCACGCGCCGGCGAATGCCCGGCCATTGAACCCGCAGTTCGTCCCGCCGGGAAAGGCCAAAGCGAAACCACAGGACGACAGGCACCAGCCAGTAAAGAAATGCCGGCGCGGCCATCATCCAGCCAGCCAGCTCGTCGCCCAGAAAACCTTGGGATTGAAAGAGAGACAGTAGGAAATCGGCCAGGAGAAGCAGACAAGAAGCTCCGGCAAGCGCAAACAGCCCGACGATCCAGCGCTGCTTGCGCAGAAACCGGGAGCGAAGGCAGAGCGCCAGCACGAGAAACGCCGCGGCGGGGAGCGTTGCGACGCTGACATGCTCGCTGACCTCAAGCCACTGAAGAAGCTTATCGATCCGACGGAAGGCAAAGACCCAGAAGAAATCCGCCAGGACGAACAGCGAGAGGGCACCGGCGAGGGCAAAGAGGCAAAGCGTCAAACGGGGCCGCCGCAACAATTCAGGGCGCAGGAGGGAGAGAAGAACAAGCAGGAGCGTGAAGGCGGCCAGCCCGAGAGCCAGAACGTAGAAGCCTCGGGCGCCCCAACCAAAGACCAGGCCGAGCAGACCGGGCCACAGACCATAGCCCCCAACGAATTCGTAGCCCTTTCCCGGGGGGCCGCAGGCTTCATAGGCGATAGGCAGGAACAAGGTGAGTAGGGTGAGGACGCTGCCCGAGGCCAGCGAGACTCTGGCGCGGAGGCGCAGCAGCGGGGAGCGCACCCGGCGGCCGCCCTCCCAGCCCGCCGCGACCCAATCGCGAATCGAAACCAGCCCCTTCCACATGGCTCGTACCCTCGGTGCGAGATTGTACCAGGGAATTGGTCGGCAGGCGATCTGCTGCCCAACTTTAGAAGGGCTGGCAGGCCAGGAGGGATTTAAACCCCGACCCGCCTTTCAAGAGTAGAAATCCTTGGGTCTTTGTTGAGAACAAGGGGCTGCCTTTCCCTGGGGTTACTCATCCGAACCCGCGAAGGCTGCCTTAGCAACGCGGCCAGGGCCCCCACTTCGACACCCGGTATGTCGCGCCCATGAATGCCAGGGCTTGCGGCCCGGCAGAGGCGCGAAGCGCGCTATAATCCCCTCGCGACGGAGGGACACCATGCGACCAACACTAAGACTGCTGCAGGATGGACTGATGGAGAGAATCATCGCGGAAGCGCGGGAGGTGCTCTGCAAGCTCGGCGTCGAGATCCACAACCGGTCGGTGCTCGACCTGTTGGGCGACCACGGTGCCGAGGTGGATGTGGGAAAGCAAAACGCCCGCCTCACGGAGCACCTCCTCGACCAAGCGCTGAGTACCGTCCCCCGCTCTTTCAAGCTCTATGACGTCCTGGGGAACGAGACCCACGACTTCCAGGGTGACAACGTCTACTTCACTCCCGGCTCGACAGCGATCAACATCCTGGACAACGGCAGCGGCGAAATGCGCCGGCCCACCACGGCGGACTATATCCGGTACGTAAAGCTGACGAGCGAGCTCGAGCATCTCGCCGCGCAAAGCACCGCGCTGATTCCCGCCGACGTGCACGAGCGGATCTCGGACAGCTACCGACTCTATTTGAGCCTCCTCTACGGTGAGAAGCCGGTGGTCACCGGCGCCTTTACGGTCGAAGCGTTCGAGATCATGAAAGACTTGCAAGTCGCCGTTCGTGGCAGTGATGCGGCGCTCGGAGCCAAGCCGCTGACCATCTTTTCCTGTTGCCCCACGGCGCCGATCAAGTGGAGCAACGTGACCAGCCAGAATCTGGTTGACTGCGCGCGCTGGTTAATTCCGGTGGAGCTGGTGTCCATGCCACTTTCCGGGTTCATGGCGCCCGTCACGCTGGTGGGGAGTCTTATCCAGCAAACGGCCGAAAATCTGAGCGGCGTGGTGATCAGCCAGCTTGCGAACCCTGGGCATCCGCTCTTGTATGGCGGCTCGCCTGCGATCTTCGACGTCCGGTTTGAAACCACGCCCATGGGGGCAGTGGAAACGATGATGCTCGATTGTGCGTCGAGCGAGATTGGGAAGCGCCTGGGCATGCCCACCCAGGGTTACATTGTCCTCAGCGACGCGAAGCAGTTGGACGCGCAGGCCGGGCTGGAGACGGGCATGGGGGCGATCCTGGCGGCACTCTCGGGAATCAACAGCATTTCGGGTCCGGGGATGCTGGATTTTGAAAGTTGCCAGAGCCTGGAGAAGCTGGTCGTCGATAACGAGATCTGCGGCATGACCTATCGCCTGCTGCGCGGCATCGAGGCGCGGGAAGACTTTCCGGCGCTTCCCCTGTTCGAGGAACTGCGGCGTGAGAAGCATCTGCTGATTGCTGACCACACCCGCCGCCACCTGCGTGAGGAGATTACTTTTCCCGGCGCCGTCATCGATCGCGCCAACCGCGCCCGCTGGCTCAAGGCCGGCCGGCTGAGCTTGTGGGAGAGAGCCGCACGGGAGGTTTCCCGGCTCATCCAGGGATACACGCCCTCACGGCTGCCACAGGAAACGAAATTGGAGCTAACCCGGCTGATGGCGCAGGAAGCCCAGCGGCACGGGATGGAAGCCTTGCCGAAGAGAGAGGAATGAGGTTGCGCCTCCCGCCGGAAACGCACTCTCCATTGAGCGCGTGAAAGTTTACGCTGGCGGTTTCGACGTGACGGACCCAACAAACCTTGGAGGAATCAAGTGTCAACTTCAAGACGAATTTTCCTGAAGCGCACGATGGCCGGCGCGAGTGTGGCCTTGGGGGGATTGCAAAACCTGGCCATGGCCTCCAGCAGGCCCACGGGCGCTGCGGACCTCCGGGCGGGCCTGAGCGGCGAACTATCCGGACGGAGTTGGAGAATCCCGACACGCGCGGCGAAAGGCCGCGGATGGTGATTGAGGGCTTCAACACGGGAGAGGTGACGGAGACTTAGCAGCGATCACCATTGAATCGTGAGAGCGGAGAATTCGAGCCTCATCTCGGCCACCCTGTCATGTGTAAGGGCGCACGCGCGTACGCCCCCTCACCCCCAGCCCCTCTCCCCAAGGGAGAGGGTGTCTCCGTCAGCCGACGGACTGACGGACGGGTGAGGGGTCGCAGTCGGTTAAGGCACGGAGAGCGCGTGGCGCAGGGCCCGGCTTTTTCGAACTCTGCGGTTCTTTCGGTCAGGAGAGCCGCAGAGTTTCTGGGACGCGAAACTCTGCGCACCCCCTTCAACGACGGATGAAAAGTGGTAGGCCTGGAGGGATTCGAACCCCCGACCCACGGTTTAGGAAACCGTTGCTCTATCCTTCTGAGCTACAGGCCCACGCAGTAGAGGGCGCCCAGGCCCTCGCCACGCATTCAAAGCGTAGCACTGTAACGCTGCGCCTGTCCACGGCTTGCGGACTTGGGACGTACGCGGGCGCAGCAAGCGGCAGAAGGGGCTGGAAGTAATCTCCCGCATCTTCCAGGGAAAGCTCGACCGGCGGGTCGTCTCGCTCCCGTGCGGGGGCCGGCCCGGGTTGAGCTTCAGCTTGGAGGTAGGCGGTGGGGCTCCCAGACGCGCCGCTCCCCACCCTGGGCGTCGAGATGGCTGCTTATGCCGTGGGAACTTTCGCGCGGCGCTTGGCGGCGGGCCGTTTCTTCTTGGGTGCTTCGCCCTCGGCCACCTCGAAGGCGGCCAGGGAGGTGACGAACATTTTCAGGCCAGCCGTATCGAACTCAACGGTGGTCCGGTCGTCGTCACGTGCCACGATGGTGCCACACCCGTACTTGGCATGGCGAATGTACTGTCCAGGCTTCAAATGCATCGGTTTCCTCTCGATTCAGAACCGGCGTTTGCGGTCGGGGCGATCGTGGTGACCACGGTCCCCGTGGGGCCGCGCGAAGTCCGCGCGCTGCGGCCGCGCCTCGTTGACGGTCAGCTTGCGGCCTTCGAGCTCTTGCCCGTTCAAGCCCTCGATGGCCCGCTGAAAGTCCTCGCCTTCGGCTAACTCGACGAAGCCAAATCCCCGCGACTGGCCGGTGAGCTTGTCGCGGATAACCACCGCCGATCCCACCTGAAATCCCGCACCCACCACGAAATCCGTGAGCGTGGCGTCGGTAATGCTCTGGGGAAGATTCCCCACGAACAATCTATGGGCCATCGTGTCCTCCGGTTCGGGGCGGCCTTGGAAAGCCTCCCCGTTCAATTACACGCGTTCGACGTTATCGGCCTGCAAACCCTTGGGGCCCTTGCGAACCTCAAAGCTCACACGCGCGCCCTCTTCCAGGGAGCGGTAACCTTCACCCTGAATAGCCGAAAAGTGCACGAAGACGTCCTCGCCACTCTCGCGCCGGATGAACCCGTAACCCTTGGAGGCATTAAACCACTTCACGGTACCTTGTTCCTTCATTCGACAAATGTCCTTTACGGTTGATTTGGCAATTTGTGGGTACGGCAACGGCGGGGGAGACCCGACGATCCGCTGTAACGCCGCGGGTCACAAAGGCACAGAGCTACTCGCTCAACCGCTCCAGAAGCTTTTGGAAGCTCGCCGGAATTACAACTACAAACTGCAAGAATAGCATAGCACAATGTAGTCAGATTAGCTATCACAAAAAATGTAGAGAATAACCCCCGCCAATCCCTCACGTTACCGGTGACGTCGACCTCGGGACCGCTTATACTCGGCGGGGCAAGGAATATGAAGGCCGCCTTTCTGACCGGCATCGGAAGAATCGAGATACGCGACGCGCCCGACCCGAAGCTGATGCGCCCCGGTGACGTGCTGCTGCGCGTCGCCACGGTAGGGGTGTGCGGCTCGGACGTGCACTATTTCCGGGCCGGACGCATCGGTTGCCAGGTCGTCGAATACCCGTGGATGGTGGGCCACGAGTGCGCCGGGAGAGTGGTGGAGGTCGGCGCGGAGGTGAAACACCTGGAGGTGGGCCAACGGGTGGCCGTCGATCCTCTGATTAGCTGCGGCCAGTGCGACCAGTGCCGCCAGGGGCGGCAGCATACCTGTCGCAACCAACGTTTTCTCGGCTGTCCAGGGCAGTTGCCGGGCGCTCTGGCGGAATACTTGGTGCTGCCCGCCGAGTGCTGCCATCCGATCCCCGAGGCCATGACGTTCGTGCGTGCTACCCTGGTTGAGCCGTTTTCCATCGGGCTTTACGCTCAGCGTCGCGCGAGCGCGCCGCCGGGAGCTGCGCTGGCCGTTCTGGGCTCCGGCTCGATTGGCCTTTGTGTTTTGCTGGCCTGCCGCGCGGCAGGGGCAGGCGCTGTCTACGTCACCGACCTCGTGGAGGAACGGCTGGAATTGGCGCGGCGCTGCGGCGCAAGCTGGACCGGCAATCCAAGGCGAACCGATATTGTCGCGGCCATCCGCGAGCTTGAGCCTCTGGGGCTGGACTATGTCTTCGAGTGCGCGGGTGAGCAGGAAACCCTCGACCAAGGCGTCGCGCTGCTCAAGCCCGGCGGCACGCTGCTGATTGTGGGCATCCCGGAGGATGTCCGCATCAGCTTCAACATCGACCTGCTGCGGCGAAAGGAGCTGCGCATCGAGAACGTGCGCCGCCAGAACCAATGCCTCGCGCCCGCCATCGAGATGGTGGCCCACGGCGCGGTTGACCTCGATCCACTCGCCACGCACCATTTCCCGTTGGCGGAGGCCCAGGCGGCGTTTGAGCTGGTGGCCGGCTATCGCGACGGGGTCGTGAAGGCCATCATCCACCTGTCCCCGCCCTCGTAACGCCACCGCAAGCGTGCCTGAACCCGGACCGTCTGAAGGCTGAGAGGGGCTGGAAAGGGGAGCAGCCGGGATCGTTCGGAATAGGGCTTTGTGACCTAACTTCGCTCGAATCTGCACTCCAAGCCTGACTATAACCGGCTTGTTTTCAATAAGATTCCGACTATTGGCGTCTAAGCAGCCTGTTTTCATAGAGATTCCGGCTTCGTTTGGGGATTTTTGGGAGGGCGACCCTTTGTTTTCAACAAGATTCCGGCTTCGTTCGGCCTTTTTTCAAGTAACTTTATTTTTCGCCTTTCCCGCGCCGCCTCGGCCCTCAATCATCCCAACATCTGACGATTCACGACATCGACGAACACGAAGGCCAGCCGACGGATTGCTAGGGCGCCAAAAGCCACTCCCGCCTGATATCTTCGACGACCTCCCGGGCGGCCTGCTCCACCTGCTCCCGGCCCCATTGGACGTTGGTGTGGTAGCGCGGGTCCTGCGCCTCGCGCAGCGTGTGGTCAGGAGTCGGTGAGCGGTCGAACGTGTCTCCATCCACAATTGCATATTCCGTGTTTTTCAGTTTTCCCTCGGCAGGGAGGCGCGTGAGGTCCACGCAGCCGGGCCAGGTGGCAGCCAGCATGGAGCTTTCTTCCGCGGCGGCATGGCCAATGGCTCCGGCAATCAAGGAACGCGGGAAGCCCGGATAGACCCAGATCACGCGTCTACCGTTGGGGCTGGCAGCATTGAATTCCCGGCACAAGCGATCCAGTACCGCCCGCTGGTTGTCCGCGCCGTGGCCGTTGACGATCAAAACCCGCCGGAATCGCATCCTGCCCAACAGGATGTTCAGGATATCCCGCATCACCTGGGCGAAGACTTCCTCCCGAAAATAAGCACTGGCGATCGGGAGCTTGGGGAAGTCCATGCCTTCGATGAAGGCTTGGCGCGGAAACCCCAGCGACTCCAGCATGTCGGGGTTCCGCTCCCTTTCGGTGCCGAGGAAGAGCGGCGGATGATAAGGACAGCGAAACTCCGCGGCCAAGCGACGGGCAAAAGCATGGGCCAGCAGATTGTCGCATCCCATGGCCAGATGCGGACCGTGCCACTCGATAGTGGCGATGGGGAGAATGACCATTCCCGTCCGCTCCCGCGCGGCTACGACCTCGTCGGGAAAAAGATAGGCCATGTTCCAGTCCCCATCGTCAATGGGCCGGCGCACTTTGGGGATATCCACCCTTTGCATGTCGTTCCTCCCTTCTTTTTTGCTGGGCGCAACGCAATCCGCAACTCGGTTCAGCCCGGGCCAGTGCTTACCTTGGCACGGAGTACCAACGCACGCCGTGGCGGTTCACCAGTTCGATGGCGTAGCGAATGGGCACAGCCACAGTTTCCGAGGGGCGCGCGGGATTCTGCCGCTCGACGATGCCTACCACGCCGCCTCCTGCTTGCAGAAAAACCGGACTGCCGCTGGCGCCACGTTCGAGCGGTATGTCGAGGACGATCACGTCACTCTTCTCTTTGCTCTTTTCTGAGAGGCCCAGAGCAGCGCGGCGGATGACCCTGCCTTTTTGCGTTGTGGGGTGCCAGACAAACGCCGGATGGCCGGTGACCGCCACGGCTGTGCCTTCCGCCACCTCGACCGGATCGAGCCGCGCATAGGCTGGGCGCTCGCCTTCCGGCAGCGGGCGTTCGGTCTTGAGCAGCGCCAGGTCGTGCAGGTCATCCAAGGCCACGACGTCACAGGAAACGGCGGGGGCGGTTCGCGCTCCCGCCCGGGCGAGCTTGGCCATGATTTTCGTTCCGGGGCTCGCCGCCAAACAGCGCCGGGCATCGGCGATGACGTGCGCGTTGGTGAGCAGGTAGCCCTCCTCGTTGACCAGAAAGCCCGTCGCCGCGCATTCACGATTCTTATCCTCCGCACCGGGGCCGACCGCTAGAAGTTGCACGACCGCTGCGGTCACGGGCTCCGTGGCGAGCGAGTCCGGCGTCCCAACATCCTGAGGCAAAGCGAGCGACGCGCAGCTCAGGCCAATGGCCAGCAGAAAGGTCTGAAGGCTGCCCCGAAGGATATCGAGCCGTGAATCCATACGCATGTCTGGCAATGCAGCAAGGCCGTCGCCGCGAAGACTACCTCCCCATCTGCTTCGCCTTCTCCCGGATTGCCGGGCGGGCGGCTTCCATAATCTCGCGCAGATCCTCGTAGCGCAGAGTGCGCTGCTCGAAGGTGCGCTTCGCGAGCGAGCCCAGGAAGCGGGTTTCGAACTCTTTGAAGTACGACCCGTAGATGTGGTAGCTGTCGGCCAGGTGGCAGTAGCGGCCGATCTGCACGGGCTTCCCGGAAAGTTCCGAGATGCGTTCGGCGATCTTTTTCTGCATCTGCACCAGGGCGAAGATATTCATGAACGCGGCCTTGTAAGCGTCGTTCGAGCGGAAGCGGACGTTCATGCTGAGGACGGATTCCCCGTTACCCTCCGTGATGCGGCACCAGAGGCTCTGGAGGCAAGCGGGATCGTAGCAGTCATTGTCCTCCCACACTTTCCAGGTCACCGCCTGGGCCCGGCGGGTGTGAGGAGCCTTGGCGAGCTTCTGGCACAGAGTCTCGATCTGGTCGAAGGGCCGGAGCGTGGGGACTTCGTAGGCAAACAGGCGCTGATGATAAGTGTATTCCCAGCGGTGGTCGTCGGGATTGCGCGGGTCGCGCACGAGGTGATCCTTGATGCCCTCCAAAACTTCCATGACGTATTCCTGCAACTCCTCGGGCCCTCCGGGAAAATCCTTGTGGATCATGGGCTCGCGCAGAGGCTCGGTGACGGTGATGATCATCGTGGCATCTTTGCTGGGAGGATCGTCAGGCTTGTCGTACTGGGTTTTGATGTCGCAACCTCTCTGGTACAGCTCGATCAGCGACGCTTCCCAGGCCCGCGCAATCGAGTCTCCCTCAACATGCAGGATCGGTATGCCGTTCATGCAACCACCTCTTTTCTGTAGCGGCGATATCTCATCGCCGAACTGATTGAGAGTCCGAGGGCGGCGGTGGGGACACCGCCGCTACAGCAGATTCACCAATCCTGCACGCTGCCATCCTTGCGGCGCGCCGTGGGCAAATACGAACGCGTGTAAGGATACTTCTTGGCCAACTCCTCGTTGACGTCAGTGCCGAGCCCGGGCGTGTCGTCCACATTCATGTAACCGTCCTTGAAAGTCGGGCCGCCGGGAATGACCTCGCGTGTGACCTCCGGGAAGAAGACCATTTCCTGGACGCCGAAATTGGGAATCGAGATGTCCAGATGGATTTGGGCGGCCTGGGTAGGCGGCCCCAGGTCGGCGGCGCCGTGCCAGGCCGTCTTGACGTGAAACGCTTCGGCCAGGGCTGCCACTTTGCGCGCCGGCGTAATGCCGCCAATGTGGACGACGCCGCAGCGAATGTAGTCGATCAACTGTTCGGTGATGAGCGG
>Ga0315289_10005111_pt1 | contig 19449 bp, 18 predicted proteins | sample YL17G11_40_MG_FD_203452 | JGI IMG/M metagenome (GOLD analysis project Ga0315289, IMG submission 203452) | Sediment microbial communities from Yellowstone Lake, YNP, Wyoming, USA - YL17G11_40 | ecosystem: Environmental > Aquatic > Freshwater > Lake > Sediment | place: USA: Wyoming | collected...
AGGAGTTGAACGTGATGTTTTTCAAGGTAAATTTCTCCTTTGTAAATGTACATATGTTTCACCTTTGTTTCTCATGGGCCTTGCCATGATAAACCAAGGGGATGACATATGTCCTGTCCTAACACAACGACCATGTAATACCACCATGCAAAACTATTTAAGTAAGACGTGCTTGGTGTTTACTAAAGAAATAGAGACTTAGAGTTTCATTTTTCAGCTCTTTGAATCTTTGAAATTTTGTGTTTTTGTTTCTCATTAGACATCTGATAAAGAATTACGGGATGTAAATAATATGAACAGAAATAACTCAAATCGACAGCGCGGAAATCAGCACTCAGTTGAGAAAAGATTGACAAGATGCAAATTAATTTCCCGTCCGATGTGGGAACATGATGTTTGTCCGAAATTTATGCATAAAATAGAGGCAAACACACAACGAAATTGTAAGAATTGCGGACATTCATTTTGATTAGAATAACGATTAACATGAAAAATATTTTAAAAATTTTATGAGAATAAATGATATAATAGGTGAAAAAAAATGAAATTTGAGGAAATCAAAATAAACAGAAAACTAATAGATAAAACACGTGAACAAGGATTCGAAGAACTGACGCTCATTCAGGAGAAATGTTTACCTGAAATCATCAATGGAAAAGATGTCGTTGGTCAAGCAGAAACTGGTTCAGGAAAAACGCTTGCGTTTTGTCTTCCAATACTGGACAAAATAGTTCTTGGTAGAGGAATTCAGGCGCTGGTTATTACACCTACAAGAGAACTCTGTGCACAAGTAACAGACGTCTTCTTTGATTATGGAAAACCACTTGGTATAAGGATATCAAGCGTGTATGGTGGTGTGGGCATAGAACCACAGATAAAAAACTTACGCACTTCCGAAATAGTTGTTGGAACTCCGGGTAGAATACTAGATCACCTGAGAAGAAGAACAATAGATTTCAGGAATGTAGAATTTCTGGTGATTGACGAAACTGATAAAATGTTTGAGATGGGTTTTATCGATGATGTGGAGGAAATCGTACGTCATGTGCCAAAGAAAAGACAGACACTCATGTTCAGCGCAACAATATCAAATGACATTAATGGACTTGTAAATAAACATCTCAATAATCCATTAATTGTAAAAACTCAACCTTGCGTGGACAAAAGCAAATTAAGACAGGTATATTATGACATATGCCAACAGAATGAAAAATTCTCCATTCTTGTGCATTTACTTAAGAACAATACTTCAGGCTTAGCAATTGTGTTTTGTGGTACAAGACGAGAATCTGACGCCGTTGCAAGGAATCTCAGGCATCAGGGCATAAATGCTTCTGCAATACATGGTGGAATGAGTCAACACAAGAGATCTCAATCGCTTGATGCTCTGAAAAACCAGAGAACAGATGTTCTTGTGGCGACCGATGTAGCTGCCAGAGGTCTTGATGTAAAGAACGTTACGCATATTTACAACTACGACGTACCTAAGACGCCTACGGATTACATTCATCGCATTGGTAGAACCGCACGTGCTGGAGCAAATGGAGCTGCAATCACGCTACTCACTCAACGCGATCATGACAATTTCAGACGAGTGCAGAGCAACGATGATCTCGTGATAGAAAAAGCAGATATTCCCGATTTCAGAAGGATTCCTTTTGTAAGAGGATCTGAACAGAGAGGAAGACCATTTCGAGGGCAACAAAATCATCGTCAGCACCGTCGCTCTTTTGATCATGGGCCAAGGCCACGTTTCTATTAGTGGATTTAGAAGAATCTTAATGTTTGACAAGGTCATAGTGATGCAAAAATGAAATCATTATGACAAATAATTTTTAAAAATGTCATTTTGACACGATGGATTTATATAGTAACAGTGACACATAGTATCATGGTTTTGAAGGAGAGAAAGATGAAAAAGAGGTGTATTGATAGGCTGGTGGGGAAATACTGCAAGATTGTAACCAAAGAACCAGGCGATGACAGAGCTCACGTTATTTTTGGTTTTGTCAAAAACATTGACCATGAATCAGGTTTGGTAGTTATTGAATCTCAGCAGGGCGTAGGTTGTCTAAATATAGAAATAATAGAAGCAATAAAACCGACAAACAAAAAGATTTAGCTTGCTTTTTTTCCTTTTTATTTTTGATTTCAGAACAAAGAGAAATAAAAAAGAAAAAGATTTGTGGATGACTTTATCTTCCTTTTAGGATTTCATCCACTGCTTCTGGGTTGGCAAGCGTTGAAGTATCTCCAACCTCTTGACCAAGTGCTCGTGCTCGAATGACACGTCTCATAATTTTTCCACTTCGAGTCTTTGGTACATCAGAAACAAACCATATCTCGTCAGGTTTTGCTATTTTTCCCAGTTCTTTTGATACATGATTCATCAGCTCAATTCTCAGTGCATCGCTTGGCTCAATGCCTCTCTTAAGAACAACATAGGATGTTATTGATTCTCCTTTGAGCTCATGTGGTTTGCCTATTACTGCAGCCTCGGCAACCATTGGATGACTGACAAGGGCAGATTCAACTTCAGAGTTACCGATTCTGTGACCTGAGATTTTCAGAACATCGTCTGATCTTCCCTGAATCCAGAAGTACCCATCATCATCTCGTCTGGTAACATCACCTGCAAGATATATGCCTGGGAATTTGCTCCAGTAGGTATTTTTGTATCGATCTGGACTCTTGTAGATGCCTCTGAGCATACCGGGCCATGGGTGTGTTAGAACGAGGTTTCCTCCAGCGTTTTTAATAGATTTACCATCTTCACTGTAGACTTCCGCTGACATGCCGGGCAGTGCTCTTGTTGCAGAGCCAGGTTTCAACGGAGTAATCGGTAGTGGTGAAATAACGAAATGTCCAGTTTCGGTTTGCCACCACGTGTCCATGATTTGGCATTTCTCATTACCAATATTCTTGTAATACCATATCCAAGCTTCAGGATTTATCGGTTCACCAACAGATCCTAACAACCTTAAACTGTTCAAATTGTGTTTCTTTGGCCATTCCTCGCCAAATTTCATGAACAATCGTATACTAGTTGGTGAAGTATATAGAACACTTACCTTGTATTTCTCAATAATTTCCCACCAGCGATCGGCTTGCGGCCAATCGGGGGCTCCCTCATAGATTATCGATGTGGCACCAAGAATCAAAGGTGCATAAACAATATATGAGTGTCCTGTGACCCAGCCTATATCCGCAGCACACCACCAGATGTCCTCGTCTTTTATGTCAAATACCCACTTCAGAGTAAGAGCGGTTCCTACCGCATATCCGCCATGGGCATGTATGATACCCTTTGGTTTACCTGTTGTACCTGATGTATACAAGAAATACAATGGATCATTTGCATCTAATTTCTCGGTTTCGCATTCCTTTGATACATCTTTTACTGCCTCGTGCCACCAGACATCTCTTCCCTGTTTCCAGTCAACTGGATCACCAGTTCTCTTGAAAACAACGACATGCTGAACAGTGGGCGCCTCCATTAAAGCCTCATCAGTCTGTTTTTTCAAGTTAACTTTTTTGCCACGCCTGTAAAAACTGTCACAAGTAATAACCGCTTTTGCTTCACAGTCGTTCATTCGTTCTCTAAAAGCAGTTGCACTAAAACCAGAGAACACAACTGAGTGGACAGCACCAATCTTTGCACAGGCGAGCATTGCTATAGGAAGCTCAGGAATCATTGGTAAATAGATACCGACTCGATCACCTTTCTTGACACCCAATTTTTTCAGAACGTTTGCAAGTTTGTTTACTTCAATATATAAATCGTTGTAGGTTAATTTTCTAACGTCACCAGGTTCGCCTTCAAAAATATAGGCAATTTTGTCTTTCTTAGCACCTTTGGCGTGTTTATCAACCGCATCGTGTACAATATTGTATTTTGCGCCAACGAACCATTTTGCCCATGGTAGATCCCATTCAACAACTTTCTTGTATGGTGTGTACCATTCGACAAGTTCTTTTGAAACTTCCCCCCAAAACCATTCCCAGTTCTCTGCTTTCTTATAAAGTTCGTCCAGCGTTTTTATGCCGTGTTTGTCCATCCACTGTTTAACATTTGTTTGTTTTACAAACTTTTCAGATGGCTTGAATACACGCTTTTCATCTAGCAATACAGATATATCTTCTTTCGCCATATTTTTCGCCTTTCTCAATCCTATATACTTCCTTTTCATCATTAATTTTTCAATACGTCCGTTCATCCTACTTATAATCACAACCTTTAGATATCTCCTGGCAACGCACCGGTAAGCATTGCATACTGTTCGAAATCCTCAACCCAGTCAAACTCGAGATCCATTTCATCAGCAGGGGTTTTCTTTGCTCTTTCAGCCAGATATTTTTTCTGTTGCTCAATTAATTTTTCAAGAGAAGCAAATCGTTTCGCTCTGAATACTGGATATAACGATGCTTGATCAATGCCATCCAAAGTTCGTATATGTTCTTTTAAGAATCTATTAGCTGTTTCCTTAGAATCCGCAGCAACACTCATGATAATATCTTCATCCCCAAGGGAATATGATATGTATATGGGGAAAAGATTGTAGGAGTAGTGATGGTCAATTAAGTAATTATAAATATTCTTGTAATATCGTGGATGAGTATATACACGAATAAGATAACGCTGAGTGGTGGCAGGTTTATTTTTTGGAATGGGGAAAAACACGGGTTTCATGAGCGATATCGTCTTCGTGTGATGAACCTCGTCACACTTGACAATCTCTTCAGTAAGAAAACGAGCGATATCGTCAGGATCTTTCGTCTCAAAAATGACACCGATATCCATCATTCCTTCTGTTTGAGTAGCATATAACGGTGTAATCGCCTTCAACGTCTCTTCCTTAATTTCATTTTCAACATAATTCCATATTTTATTTAGGTCTGTTTTTGGATACAATCTAACAATCATCAACATATTGTTTTCCCCCTAATTTTTGGTATAACGAGGTTGCTGGAATGGAATTACAGTATAAGAAATTTTGCATAATTTTTATATAACTATATTCTATCATGTTTTCTTACCTAGTATCTTTTTTGTTATGGGTGCAAAATCAAAATCTTTTATGACCGCCATTCGTTCAAACATATAAGTTCCAATGAATGGTGGATAGAATATGAGGTCGTTTTCTTTCAAAAACCTAATTTTGTTCATCTCATCTTCCTTATAATCTTGATAAGTTGGATAGGCAGAAAGAACAATGGCTTCGAATTTTCTATTGGCGAGGAGTATGGTAAATGGTGAGTCGAGATAGTCAATGTCTGCTTTGCTTGGAGCTTTATGAGGATTGAATTTTATGTGATAAAAAGCAAGTATTTCGACCCCCAAGCGACGGAGATCTGGGAGTACAATCTGCTTTAGTAATCCTTCCTCAAAAAAATGATTTTTCATCCTCGCGATGGTATGACGGGAGAGCCCCATCTTTTTACCGATGTATTGGGTAGTAGCAGAAGGATATTCAACAAGGGCAACGAAGACCTTTCGCTCTTTCAAAGATAAATCTATTTCTTTCACATCATGGAACCACTTGGCCGCAGTTCCAACTTTTTTCTCTTCATCTAGAGAAAACATCCTATGAAGAAGACGCGAGTAGTCAAAGAATCTTGCAATGCGACTCGTTTCAAAAGGAAACACGACTTCATGAGGGTACTCCTTTTCAAGTAGTCCCAGTTTTCCAAATGTTTCCGTTCGTATCTCATTTATTCTACCAATATTTGTATAATTCTGTGACAAACTCAGAGAAAATCCTTTTTCCTGTTCCCCTACAGAAAAGAAGATCTCGTCAAAGACTTCTATGGTTCTTTTTGTTGTCTGTAGACGCTTCTCCAACGGTATGACTGGATTGAATTGCATGTAAATTGCTGCCAACAGTTCGCAACCCAATCGATTAACCATGGGTACAGTGAGTTGGCTGAAGAAACCACGATCGGCAAGCCTTCGTTTTATCGATGTGAGCGTGGAAAGTTTCACATCTATAATTGATGATAGTTCAGAATCATTCAATTCAGGATATCGCACCAATCCATGAAGGACTTCGCCCTCTTTCTTTGTCAAAAGTGATTTTTTCACAATCCAATATTGGCGCGCTTAGATATATAATTTTCTCATTTTTTGCAAAATGATTGATTTATTTTATTATAATGCTCAAAATTTTACAATATTTTATCAAAATAACATTTTATTACTGTGTAGATTGGTAATATGTAGAAAACAAATGCAAAAAGTTTATTAAATAATTTACCATTCATGACGAGCACACGTAATGCGGAGGATTACTTATGGGAATAACAATAACCGAAAAAATACTTGCCAAGCATATTGTAGAAGGAAAAACTGAAAAAGGAAAAGAAGTAGGAATAAAGATCGATCAAACGCTGACTCAAGATGCAACAGGGACCATGGCCTATCTTCAATTCGAGGCGATGGGTGTTCCGAAGGTAAAAACGGAGCTCTCGGTAAGCTACGTTGACCACAATACCGTCCAGGTTGGTTTTGAAAACGCTGATGACCACAAGTATTTGCAGAGTGTTGCAGCAAAATATGGAATCGTCTACTCGCGAGCGGGAAATGGAATTTGTCATCAAGTTCACTTAGAGCGATTCGGAAAACCTGGAAAGACATTGCTCGGCTCAGATTCTCACACACCAACTGGCGGTGGAATCGGAATGATGGCCATTGGTGCCGGTGGTCTTGATGTTGCTGTGGCCATGGCAGGTGGACCTTTTTATTTGACATATCCGAAAGTGATTAAGATCGAACTGAAGGGAAAATTACGACCATGGGTCTCTGCAAAAGATGTGATTCTCAAAGTTTTAGAAATATTTACAACAAAGGGAAATGTCGGATGCGTCTTTGAATATGGTGGGGATGGAGTGAAAACACTTTCAGTTCCTGATAGAGCAACTATAACTAATATGGGGGCTGAATGCGGAGTAACAACATCCATTTTCCCAAGCGATGAAACAACCAAACAATTCCTAAAAGCGCAAGGCAGAAAAAAAGATTGGATTGAGCTCAAAGCAGATGATGATGCGAAATATGACCGCATTGTTGAAATTAATTTAAGTGAACTCGAACCACTCGCAGCAACACCACACAGCCCAGGAAACATAAAGAAAGTTCGTGAAATAGAAGGACTCGATGTCGATCAAGTTTGCCTAGGAAGCTGTACGAACTCATCATATACTGATCTCATGAAAGTTGCCCACATTTTAAAGGGCAAAAAGGTTCATCCAAACGTTAGTTTTGTTGTTGCACCAGGATCAAAACAGGTAATTGAAAATATAGAACGAGACGGTGGACTCTTCGAACTTATTTCTGCGGGCGCAAGAATTGCCGAGTCGGCATGTGGCTTCTGCATAGGAAACAGTCAGTCACCAAAGACCGGAGCGATATCGTTACGGACAAGCAATAGAAATTTTGAAGGTAGATCTGGAACTAAAGATGCACAAGTATATCTTGTAAGCCCTGAAACCGCAGCTGCAGCAGTGATTAATGGAAAGATTACTGACCCGCGAGATCTAGAAAAAATGGGATTCAAGTATCCATCTGTTGAAATGCCAAAGAAGTATTACATCGACGACGGCATGTTCATCAAACCACCAAAAGATGGAAAAATTATCAAAATATACCGCGGACCAAACATCGGTGAACCACCAAAAAGCACGCCGACGCCTGAGAACATCACTGGGGTTGTTACCATTAAAGTCGGAGACAAGATTACAACAGATCACATTATCCCTGCTGGAGCTCGGATGAAATACAGATCCAATGTTCCGAAATACTCAGAGTTTGTCTTTGAAATCATAGACCCGAAATTCCATGAACGCGCGAAACAGATACGAGAAACTGGAAAATTCAACATCATCGTTGCTGGTGTTAGCTACGGTCAGGGTTCATCGCGTGAACATGCAGCAATCTGTCCGATGTATTTAGGTGTAAAGGCAGTCATCGCAAAATCGATGGAGCGAATACACAAAGCAAACCTAGTTAATTTTGGAATCATACCCTTAAAATTCAAAAATGAAAACGACTACGACGCCATTGATCAAAACGATGAGCTTGAGATAGCAAACATTCCTACACTTCTGAAAAAAGGCAAACCATTAGTCGTAAAAGACAAAACTAAAAATAAGACGTTCGAAGTTGAGTACGATCTCTCTGAACGTGAAAAACAGATTTTACTTGCTGGTGGAACACTCAACTACATAAAATAAGATTTTAGGAGATGAATAAGATGAAAAAACAACATGAAAAAATTAAGGTCAAAAATACAATCGTAGAAATAGATGGAGATGAAATGACTCGTGTCATGTGGAAGATGGTGAAGGAAAAACTACTTTTTCCATATCTTGACATGAAACTAGAATACTATGATCTCGGATTGAAGAAAAGAGACGAAACTGAGGATAAAATCACAGTGGATGCTGCAAATGCAATTAAGAAACACGGCGTTGGCGTTAAATGCGCAACAATCACGCCAAACAAAGACAGAATAAAAGAATACAATCTGAAAAAGGAATGGCCGAGCCCCAATGGGACGATCCGAGCAGCTCTTGATGGAACCGTGTTTCGCAGTCCAATCCTAGTGAAAAACATACCTCCTGGTGTGCGCAATTGGGCAAAGCCGATTCAAATCGGCAGACACGCGTACGGTGACGTGTATAAAAACCAAGAAATACGCGTACCAGGGCCAGGGAAAGGAGAATTGGTTTTTTCTCCAGCAGACGGTGGACAACCCATTAAACTTACTATCCAGGACTTCAAAGGACCAGGTATCCTCCAAGGGATTCACAACACCGACAAATCAATTAACAGTTTTGCAAAAGCTTGTTTCACATATGCACTCGATCAAAAAGTAGACCTATGGTTTGCAACAAAGGACACGATTTCGAAAACATACGACGCAAGATTTAGACAAATTTTCCAAGAGGAATTTGAAAATAATTGGAAGAAGAAATACGAAGACGCAGGCATTGAGTACTTCTTCACCCTTATTGATGACGCGGTCGCACGCATCATGAAATCAGAGGGGGGCATGCTGTGGGCGTGTAAGAACTATGACGGAGACGTAATGTCAGATATGCTTGGTTCTGCGTACGGAAGTCTTGCAATGATGACCTCAGTACTTGTTTCACCAGAGGGATTTTTTGAATATGAAGCAGCCCATGGAACTGTGCAAAAACACTATTATAAATATTTGAAAGGGGAAAAGACCTCATCCAATCCAATGGCACTAATATTTGCCTGGACTGGATGTCTAAAGAAACGTGGAGAACTAGACAAGACACCTGATGTTGTAGAATTTGCAAAGAAACTAGAAGAAGCTTCAATTGAAACTGTCGAAGGCGGAATTATGACTGGAGATCTTATGAAAGTAGCGACGCCGAACCCAAAGAACAAACAAGTTTATACCGAAGAATTCATTGATGCGATTACCGATAGATTAAAGAAGAAATTGTAAAAAGGGAGGAAAAAAATGGCACAAAAGGCAATTCGAGAAGCAGATGGTAAACAGATGATTGCACGTCTGCTCAATGAATATACAAATGGAAAATACTCGATTGAAAATAAATTTATTACAATTGGGCCTGAAACCGATCTGGAAAAATTACCAAATATATACAAATGGCTAACAAAGGAAAAACTCGTAGTAAAACCAGATCAACTCATCAAACGAAGAGGAAAGAGCAAACTTCTTCTTTTGAACTCAAACTGGAAAGATGCAGAGAAATGGATTCGGGAGCGCATGGGTAAACCAGTCACAGTTGAGACTGTTACTGGAATTCTCGATCACTTCATTGTTGAACCGTTCGTTCAACATAAAGAAACTGACGAGTATTATCTTGCGATCCTTTCAAAGAGAGATGGCGACGAAATTCTTTTCCATCACGAGGGTGGAATTAACGTTGGAGACATTGACACAAAGGCTGTACGCATGAAGGTTCCGATAGTAGAATACCCAACAGCGGCAGATATAGAAAAGAAATTACTTGGAAAAGTTCCTGCAGGAAGGAAAAAATTAATTGCTGGGTTCATAGAGGGCATGTTCAAATTCTATGCAAATCTTAACTACGCATATTTGGAAATCAATCCATTTGTAGTAACTGGTAATAAAATCGTACCGCTTGATCTTGCGGCAAAACTGGATGACACTGCAGAATTTGAGAGCGGCCAGAAGTGGGGCGGCATTGATTTTCCATCGCCATTCGGAAGAATGCTTAGCAAAGAAGAGGCTTACATCGAGGAGCTTGACTCCAAGACTGGCGCGTCTTTGAAATTGACCTTACTTAACCCTGAAGGTCGAGTATGGACGATGGTTGCGGGTGGTGGTGCCTCAGTCGTCTACGCAGATACAATCACTGATTTAGGGTTTATGAGTGAGATGGCAAACTATGGCGAATATTCGGGTGATCCAAATGAGGAGTTTACCTACCTCTATGCAAAAACGGTTCTCGATCTAATGATGAGAAAGAAGAATCCAAAAGGAAAATTCCTTTTAATCGGTGGTGGAATTGCAAACTTCACCGATGTAGCAAATACATTCAAAGGAATCGTAAGAGCTCTTAAAGAATACAAAGACAGACTTAGAGAGAACAAAATCAAGATTTATGTGCGAAGAGGAGGACCAAATTACAAGGAAGGATTGAATAGAATGAGGGAATTAGGTAAAGAATTAGGTGTTCCGATTGAAGTATATGGTCCTGAGACGCACATGACCAAGATTGTATCCATGGCACTCAAAGGAGGTAAATAAATGGTAAAAAAAGAGTACAATCTCTTTGATAAAGATACGCAATCATTCATCTATAACTTGCAGGTCAATGCAGTCCAAAGGATGTTGGACTTCGACTATGCGTCTGGAAGAAAAACTCCTTCGGTGGCTGGCATTGTCAATCCAACTGGCTCTGACAGTTTTCAGAAATTCTTCTTTGGCCCCAAAGAGATTTTAGTTCCGATATACAAATCACTTAAGAATGCAGCAAACAAACACAAGAACGTTGATGTGATGATTAACTTTGCATCATTCAGATCTGCCGCCGCGTCAACTGAAGAAGCATTTGCGATACCACAGATACGAACTGTTGTAATTATCGCAGAAGGTGTACCAGAGCGAAGGATGAAACTACTCATTGCGAAAGCAAAAAAGCTCAACAAAATTATCATCGGTCCAGCAACAGTTGGCGGTATTGTCGCAGGTGCATTCAAGATTGGAAACACTGGTGGAACAATCGAGAACATCATGGAATCGAAATTACATCGACCCGGTTCTGTAGGTTTTGTCTCAAAATCTGGTGGGCTGAGCAACGAAGCATATAACATCATCTCGCGCAACACAGATGGTCTGTACGAAGGTATCGCCATCGGTGGTGATAGATATCCTGGCTCCACTCTAATAGAACACCTATTGCGTTTTGAAAAGAATCCAGAAATTAAGATGATGGTGTGTCTTGGTGAAGTCGGTGGTTCAGACGAGTACGCAATCGTTGATGCGCTCAAAAAGAAACAATTAACAAAACCCTTAGTTGTATGGGTAACTGGCACATGCACAAAAGCTTTCAAGACCGAGGTTCAGTTTGGTCATGCAGGGGCAAAAGCAGGTTCTGATTTAGAAACTGCAGACACAAAGAATGCTGCACTCAAAGCAGCCGGTGCGATTGTCCCAAATTCATTTGATGACTACGGTGAAAAGATCGGTGAGGCCTATCGCAATCTTGTAAAAAAGAAGATAATTAAACCAAAGGCTGAGCCCGCAGCAATCAAGATGCCCATGGACTACAACGCAGCAGTAAAAGCAGGTCTTATTAGAAAACCAACCAATTTCATCTGTACGATATCAGATGATAGAGGTGAAGAGCTTCTCTTCGGAAACATGCCAATTAGTGAAGTTTTTGAAAAGGATATCGGAATTGGCGGTGTACTGAGCGTGCTCTGGTTTAAAAAACTCATGCCAAAATATGCAACGAAGTTTATTGAGATGGCAGTAATGGTCACTGCAGATCATGGACCTGCAGTTTCTGGTGCACACAACACGATTGTTGCAACAAGAGCTGGAAAGGACTTAATTTCGTCACTTGTTTCTGGAATGCTAACCATAGGCCCACGATTTGGTGGTGCCATTGATGGTGCTGCTCAAATGTTTTCTGAAGCATTGGATGCAGGAAAGACACCAAAACAATTCGTTAATGATATGAAAGTAAAAGGTGTAAACATCCAAGGTATCGGCCATTTGGTGAAATCAATCCACAACCCAGATATGAGAGTAACGATCATAAAGAATTATGCAAAGAAGAATTTCAAGAGAACACCGCTGCTTGATTACGCACTCGAAGTCGAAAAGATCACAACATCAAAGAGAGACAATCTAATTCTCAACGTCGACGGGTGCATTGGTGTCTGCTTTGCAGATATGCTGAGAAACGAGATGACAAAAGAAGAGGCGGATGAATACATCAAAATGGGTGCGTTGAACGGCCTCTTTGTTCTTGGTCGAAGCATCGGACTCATTGGACACTACCTTGATCAGAAACGGTTGAAACAGGGATTATACAGACATCCATGGGACGACATTGCGTACATGTTGCCTGAAAAATAGAACGACAAAACTATATTAACATAATATATACAAAAAGGCACCAATTTGTATGAACGAATTTAGAGAAGCAATACGGGATCATAAAGATGGCGCCATTCTTCATCTTTTTGTAACGTCAGGAGCAAATCGTACTGTTTTTCCTGCAGGTTATAATATCTGGCGTAAGCGCTTGGATATAAAAGTACGTTCTGAAGCTAAAGACAATAAGGCAAACAAAGACGTTATTAAAACAGTTGCAGATTATTTCAATAAATCTGTTGCGAATGTGTATATCATCTCTGGAGAAAAGAACCGCGAGAAGACATTGCTTGTTAAAGATGTCTCAGTTGATAATGCCATTAAAAGATTAAAGGAGTCTTTAGATGGATTATAAAAATTCTCTTGAGGAACTTGAAAAATTATTGTCAGAATTGCAAGAGGAGAACAAAAGTATTCCAATTATTGTCGAAGGCGATAAAGATGTTGCAGCTCTTCGTAAATTAGATATCAAAGGGACAATAATTAGCACCAACACGGGAAGATCGCTAGCTGATTTTTGTGATAGAATTGCTGAAAATTACAAAGATATAATTATTCTCACAGACTGGGATTGGCGAGGGGGGCGTCTTTGTCATACAATCAGAAAGAATCTTGAAGGACGAGTAAATTGTAATATAAAATATAGAGAGCTGTTTGCCAGATACTCAATGATTCGTACGGTTGAAGGTTTACCGTCTTGGATTGAGACGATAAAGAAGAAACTGAACTTGGTTTGATTAGAGATTTTAGTACAGTAATTAAAAAAAATAATAGTTTCAGAGGCCATGCATACGATTATATACTAAATTAGTATTACGTGAAAATCGAGGCTCCTCAAGAAAGAAGAGCCGCAAATAAATAAAGGAAGTATATAATAATGGAAAGAAAAGGTAGATCCGATAGACCAAGTCGGGGCTTTGATAGTTCACCTCGCGAAATGCATAAAGTAACTTGTGCAGATTGCGGGAAGGAAACAGAAGTTCCGTTCAAGCCGGATGGTACCAGACCCGTCTATTGCCGGGACTGTTATCAGAAACATCGGCCAAAAAGATTTTAATTAGAGGAATGCATAGAAAAAAACCTTAGGTTTTTTTTCTTCTTTTCCTTTTTTTCTTATATTAGTATTAATTTTAAATAGGAAAACAAAAATTTGTTAGAACATAGTTTTTAAACAGATATTTGTTGTTAGAGATGATAATATGACAAAATCAAGACATATAAATCAGAGAATAGGTGTGTTTGTAGATGTACAAAACATGTATTACTCTGCAAAGCAATTATACAGTAGTAAAGTTAACTTCAGAACAATTTTGAAAGATGTCATAGCTGATAGAGAACTCGTTAGAGCCATAGCCTATGTTATAAAGGCTGATGTTAAGGATGAGAACACGTTCTATGACGCTTTGGAAGATATGGGTTTTGAGGTGAGAGCAAAAGATCTTCAAGTTTTTTATAGTGGGGCCAAAAAGGGAGATTGGGACGTAGGAATAGCCATGGACGTAATGAGACTAGCGCCCAAACTAGATACAGTTGTGTTAGTTAGTGGAGATGGAGATTTTTCCGACTTGCTAGAACATGCAAAAAGTCTAGGCTGCAGAACAGAAGTGGTGGCCTTTGGTAAAACCACATCTCATAAGTTGAGAGATGTTACAGACCTCTTCATAGATCTGGACAAAGATAAAAAGTATCTATTAAAAAAGAAGAATCAGTAGAGATATGATTTATAAACAAATAGTTGTTAAGTATTTTTAAATCAGGAGAGGAAAAATCATGACTGAAGAAAAAAGAACCGACGAAAACGTAATATACGTTGGAAGCAAACCACCAATGAGCTACGTGCTTGCAGTCGTAACGCAGTTCAACGGCGGATCGGACGAAGTTATAATAAAAGCTAGAGGTAGAGCGATAAGCAGAGCAGTAGACACAGCAGAAATTGTAAGAAACAGATTCGTCACAGATGCTCAAGTGCAAGATATAAAAATTAGTACTGAAAGCATGTCAAATGAAGAAGGCAGAACTTCCAATGTGTCTTCGATCGAAATATATCTAAACAAAAAGAAGGAAGAAAAAAATAAGAGCAAGTAGACTAAAGGATTACCCCTATGTCTAGTTTTTGTGCAAGCTCTTTATAGCGGTTTCTAATTGTGACTTCCGTAACACCAGCAACATCTGCTACTTCTCGCTGAGTTCTTCTCTCACCACACAGCACAGACGCAATGTAAATTGTAGCTGCTGCCATGCCTGTGGGCCCTCTCCCACTAGTTAATTCTTTGTCTGCTGCTTGTTTTAATAATTCTAAAGCTTTTCCTTGCACGTCGCTACTGAGTTTTAGCTCACTGCAGAAACGTGCAATATAATCCTGAGGTGATGTTGGCATAAGTTTTAATTCTAGTTCTCTAGCAATGAATCGATAAATTCTACCGATTTCTTTTCTTGAAACTCTAGAAGCTTCAGATATTTCATCCAAAGTTCTTGGTACATTACATTGACGGCAGGCTGCGTACTGTGCAGCTGCTGAAACGCCTTCGATGCTTCTGCCCCTAATAAGATTCTTAGTTACAGCCCTTCGATAAATAAGTGCAGCTGTTTCTCTAACATTTCTGGGGATGCCCATGGATGAAGCGGTTCGGTCAAGTTCAGTAAGGGCGATAGCAAGATTTCTTTCAGTTGAATCTGCAACGCGTATGCGTCGTTCCCACTTCCTCAGGCGGTATAGTTGAGCACGATTTCTAGTCGGGATTGATTTTCCATAGGAATCTCTGTTTTCCCATCCTATCATTGTGCTTAGTCCCTTATCGTGAATTGTATAAGTCATGGGTGATCCGGTTCGAGCTTTTTTCTCGTGTTGATCGCTGTCAAAGGCTCGCCATTCTGGACCATGATCAATCATATCTTCATCAAGAACAAGCCCGCAGTTCCCACAAATGAGTTCACCCCGGCTATAATCCTTAGATATGCGGGTGCTACCGCATCCGGGACATTGGGTAACCTCCTCCTCTACTTTCTGCTTTCCCTTCTTAGGCAAACAAATCAGATCCTCGGTATAATTTAATCCTTCAGATTGGCTTTAAGAATGGAAAAGGAAACGCATAGGCTATATAAATATTCGTACCTGGAAATTTTTAGGATTTTCTCAAGAAATGGTTTTATAAACAAATATATAATATCGGCTTCTCGAGAGACTAGATTTAATGGCTACAGTCGTTTTAGTTTTCAATAAAAAGCAGTTTTAGCTGTGCTTGGCAATTGATCTATTTTTGTTGTTTTGGAGTCTATCTCAATGCAATTTTTATTTGAGTTGCTCTTGCTCGCGCTATAAGCTTTGGCTCTATCTTGTTTTCTCTTGCCAACCATCCCAGTGCGCAGAAGGCATCTCTTTTATCAATCTGTGCCAATGGTGCAATAGAAGTTATATCAACTTCTTTTTGTGATGCAAGTACAGTCCATATTTTGCCTGCATTTGCTCCGATCCTATCTGTCAAATTGGTTTCACCGAGTTTATACGTCATGCCATCCTTACAAATTTTGTTTTCTCTTGCCAGCCATCCGATTGCACTGTAAAACTCATCATCGCTGAGTCGTGTGGTTTGCATTAATCTAGCTTCTGTAAGCGGTCCCTGTGAATTAAGCGTCTCCCATATCTTTCCTGCATTTATACCAAATTCTTCTAGGATATTTTTCATAAATCCACCCTCTGAGGGGGGTATATGTTAGAAGGTTATATATATTATGATTATTGCACAAAAAATGCTTTTTCTACTAATTTTCTTTTTGTTATAAATGGGCCTCCGTAGGGTTCCGGAGGCCCAAATTGTGCCTCTATGTCGTCAAATCGGATCATGGTTCACCGATTCTCTTTAAAATAGAGGCAATACTTGCAAATACTGCAAGTGTTAAATAAATTAATGGTTATTCAGTTAGTATAGTATTATGAGAAAGATAGCAATTTTGACACGAGACTGTGCAGGGATAAATGCAACCATAAGAGCAGTGATAAGAACTGCCTGCGACTACAAAATGGAAGTGGTCGGCGTTTTGAAAGGTTATGATGGTTTGATAGATGGTGAACTAATTCCTTTGAATCGACGTTCGGTTTCAGGAATAATCAATCTAGGGGGAACAATACTAAAAACCACTCGCTCAAAGAGATTTCTTACTGAGGAAGGACAAAAACAAGCAGTTAAAAACATACATGATAACGGCATCGAAGGTTTGATTGTCGTAGGTGGGAACGGATCTTTGACGGGTGCGCATATTCTTGCAACAAAATATAAAATTCCTACAATAGGCATTCCAGCAACAATTGACAATGATATTAACGGTGTAGATTTGACAATTGGCGCTGATACCGCTGTCAACGTTGCTTTGGATGCTGTGGATAAAATAAGGGATACGGCAAAGAGCCTTGAAAGAATATTTATCGTGGAAGTGATGGGTCGCTACTGTGGTTATATCGCATTGCAAGTTGCATTGGCTGGTGGATGTGAAGAGGTTTTAATTCCTGAAAAAGAGCTAGACACAGAACGAATGTGCAGAGAGATTATAGAGGGAAATTCCCAAGGTAAATTAAGTTGGATTATCATTGTGGCAGAGGGGAGAGCAAACGCCCAAGATATCGCCAACATGATTACTGGAAAAACTGGTTTTGAAACACGTGTAGCGGTTTTGGGTCACATTCAAAGAGGAGGTAGCCCCACGGCAGTGGATAGAATTTTGGCTGCTCGTCTTGGCAGCTATGCTGTGGATGTTTTAAGGGCAGGTCAAACAGATAAATGTGTAGGTTTGAAGGATAAAAGTTTGGTTACCATACCATTGGAAGTTGCAATTCAAAAAAAGGAAATCGAGGCAGATAGTTACTACAAACTAATAAAACTTCTAACGTAAGTAAATCTGTTTTTAAATAGTTAAAAAATTATGCGGAGCTTTTTTTAGGTGTTATAATGGCCTTACCTAGAGGCAGCACAGTTTTGCCAGCCATACTGTTCAATAGAACTCCTGCAGCCCCATAAAATGAGAACACAGAAACAAGGACTAGAAAGACACCTACAATTTCAGCCGCTGTTTTACATAGAATATTCAGCACCAGAGCAACTATTGCCAGATCAATGAACAATAATATTGCAAATAGTGTCTTGTTCGTCATTAAAGAAGCAACGGTGAGTATAATACTAAATATCAAAAAACCAATGAGACCATAGGCGTAGTGCGTAAGGTCAAATTTGACGCCTGTAAAGATAGTTATAAAAAGTGTAAGTGAGACTGAATACCAAAGCAATGAATAAGTAGTGAAAGCAGTCGCACCAAAGATGTTGTTGCGCCTGAAATCCATTATGCCTGCTATCAGCTGGGCTGTCGCGCCTAGAAAAAGTGTCCATGGGATCATAAGAGATTTGGCTGCACTCGATGCTAACTTAAGATCGGTAGATGCAAGGACGAGGGCTGCGATTGCCAAACCTATAAGACCCAATGGTGCAGGTTCGGCTGCTAAAATTGGAAGCGATTTTACGGTCGTTTCGGATTTGATCGTATCTTTTTCAGTCATGCTAATCACATATTTTGCCAACCAGTATATTATAAATAGATTTATACGTATTGCAAAAAACAAAAAAAGAAATAGATATTTTGATATTTCAACTTGAGAGAAAGCGGTAAGGAAGGTTATGTCCAAAAGCGAAGCGAAAAGACGTTGTTGCTTCTGTAGAAAATTCTATCCAGAATGCGATCTTTTTCCTCATCGTGTTCATGGTCTTATTTGTAAACAGTGTTGCAATAAGCTACAAAAATAGATGTATGAAATTGTAATTTCTGAGAGAAGAAAACAGAGTTTTAGTAATGTTGAAATGAAATCATTGTAAAAATTTAGTGCAGGGGAAGGGATTTGAACCCCAGATTACCGGTAAAAACAGGTTTTTGTTCGGCTTTTTCCGAACGTTTTCTAACCTTTTATATACTCCCAAAGATAAAACATATTGTTTGTGATTGCTATGAAATATTGTCAAGAATGCAGAAAAAAATTAGAAAATATGGAAGAAAATACTTCTATCATAAAAACAAAAGAAGGAATGAACCATAAAAAAAACAGGCTGTTGAATGCTGCAGGCACCCTGGTAATTATCGCTACCATATTCTGCCTTTTTATTGGAGTAGTGGCTATCGGTTTATCTTGGGAACATATTGGTCATAACTACCAAGATTATTATTACTATCATTCAGAAAAATTAATGACCGGAATATTTGGTTTATTTGGGTTAATATTTGGAATTATAAGCGGTGTGTCGATATATACAAGAAAAATGTTTAGCCTTACGCTAGTTGGTTTAGGAGTTCTCTTTACTGCAGCAGCCTTCTCAGCAGTATTGGGTCTTGCTCCTTTCATAATGCTTGGTCTGCCGATTTTAATCATGGGGACCATAAGTACTGTTTTTACATGTGTTTCTATAAAGGAATTCTCCCCCTAATCTTTCTTTTTTTATTTTTCTAAAATGAAATCAGCGTAAAAAGTGCAGGGGAAGGGATTTGAACACCATTTTAATGGCAAAAATTAACCTTTACTCCTGTTAACGTTAAAAATCATAATCAATTTCTTTATTACTTTCATTTCTGTCTTTGTTTTTCTCCCTTACTGTCAGGCTCAACTTTAAGAGTAACATGTCCAAATGCTAATGGCGGTAAGAGATGAGATAATACTTGTTCTGCAGTACAACAGCGAACTATACCTTTTGAACTGGTTTGTATCCAACCGTCTTTCCCTTTACGGAAACTCTGTTTTGCACCATTTTTAGTTATGATATAGATAGTACATTCATCATTCTTCATTTTAATT
>Ga0315289_10005112_pt1 | contig 19447 bp, 21 predicted proteins | sample YL17G11_40_MG_FD_203452 | JGI IMG/M metagenome (GOLD analysis project Ga0315289, IMG submission 203452) | Sediment microbial communities from Yellowstone Lake, YNP, Wyoming, USA - YL17G11_40 | ecosystem: Environmental > Aquatic > Freshwater > Lake > Sediment | place: USA: Wyoming | collected...
GTCTGGGCGCGTGATAGCGTCATCACCTCGCTGGGCGCGCTGCATTCACCCGGGCACGAGAACTGTCTACGCGTCTCGCTCCATACGCTGGCCGGGCAGCAATCTGAACTAGGTGCCATCCCCAATAACGTCAGTGTCGCTACCGGGCGGTTGGACCATACCAACGCTGGGTCGGTGGATTCCAACCTGTGGTTCATCCTCGGTCATCTCTTCCAATATCGCACTGATGAGAATCCGGATTTCCTGCGCGCCCAATGGCCGGCACTGGAGAAAGCCCTGCTCTGGCTACGCTACCAGGATTCTAACGGCTGCGGCCTGCTCGAAGTACACGAGGCCGCCGATTGGGCCGACCTGCTCGCCAACCGCTTCAACATCCTGTATGACAACGTGCTGTGGTACGCCGCCCTGCGCGCCATGGCCGAAATGTCACGCTCTCAGGGGTTGGACGGCAAACACTATGACGACATGGCCGACGATATGCGCCACAAGATGCGCATCGTGCTGTGGGTTGGAGTGGAGAACGAGGCCGAGTGGGGGCCGAGTTGTCCCGGCCACACTGAGTGGAAGCACACGCTCAGCCAGGTAGATCCGGTGCTGGTCAAACGGCCCTTCTTCCTGCCCTACGTGGCCTTCCGCGATTTTGGGGATTACTGCGATGTGTTCGGCAATCTGCTGGCGATCCTGTTGGGCGTCGCCAACCCGGCACAGGAGAAACGCATCCTCGACTACATGCACCAGGTGGGTATCGCCGAGCCGTATCCGGTGCGGGTGCTGCACCCGATCATTCATCCCGGCAACAAGGACTGGCGCGAGTACTATCGCAACAACAACCTGAACCTGCCAGAACAATATCATAACGGCGGCATCTGGCCGTTTGTGGGTGGTTTCTACGTGGCCGCACTGATCAAAGCCGGGCGTATGGACGAGGCCCGCCGCCAGTTGGAGAAATTGGCCGAGGTCAACCATCTGGGGGTGGAAGAAGAATGGGAGTTCAACGAATGGTGTCATGGGCGTACAGGTCAACCGATGGGTTATCCTCACCTGGCCTGGTCGGCGGGGATGTACGTTTATGCCTACCATTGCGTGAACCGGGGAGATGTACCTGTTCTTTATGCAGGAGGATAACATGAGCCAAAATCCGATCCTCAGGTTAGCTGAAGCCATTCAGAACAAGCAGCCAGCCACGCTGGCGACGGTGATTGAAGCTAAAGGCTCCACACCGGCCAAAGTCGGTGCGCAAATCATTTTGCTGGCAGATGGAGCGACGGTGGGCACAGTCGGCGGTGGCAAACTAGAGGCTGCAATTCTAAATGATGCAAAAGCAGCGTTTTCGGATGGGCTGCCCAAGTTAGCCCATTATAGACTGACCGAGCAGGGCGAGGACGCGGTCGGGACGCTGTGCGGCGGGGAGGTGAGCGTCTTCATCCAACCCTTTCTCCCCCCACCCCAACTAATCATCGTCGGCGGCGGGCACATTGGGCATCCATTAAAGGCGATGGGCGAGGCCGCCGGGTTCGACGTGATGGTGGTGGATGTGAAACCTGGCCGCGCCAATGTTCCAGAGCTGGCCTCAGTCCACCTGACGACAGATTCTTATATCGTGCTGATAACAACCGATCATATCTCAGACGAGGCCGCTCTGCGGCAGGTGATTGCGTCTCCGGCGCGTTATATCGGGATGATTGGCAGTCGCGCTAAATGCGGCACCATCCTGGATCATTTGAAGACCGACGGTATCACCCATGATTCGCTCCAGCGCGTGTATGCTCCCATCGGCCTCGATCTAGGCGGTCCATCGCCTGAAGAAATCGCCGTGGCGATCCTGGCGGAGGTGATTACCGTGCGGCGCGGCGGCACTGGGAGATTGCGATCGCGTCAGGAAAACGTCACTTCGGAAAGATGACAAATGACCTTGACGTATGGAGTATCTGGTATATAATTCAACGCAGATTGAATTACTTTCAAAAAGGGATCGCCATGTCCAATGTTCTATCACCCCCCACCGATTTACAACGCCTTGCCGAACAATTAAAGGTTCTGGCCGAGCCCAAGCGCCTGCTGATCATCAACCTTCTGATGGAAGGTGTGCAGTGCAACTGCGAGCTGGGCGATACACTTCAGATGGCGCCCAACCTGATCTCGCACCATCTGAGCGTCCTGCGCCAGGCCGGGCTGGTAGATGCGGAACACGATGCTCTCGATGCCCGTTGGGTGTATTTCTCGGTCAATCGCGCCGCCCTGGATGAACTCAATGCTGCGTTCGGTGCATTCTTTGACCCAGCCCGCATCCAGCCTCGCCGCCTGACCTGTGGCCCGCAGGGCGAGTTTATTCGCCAGGATCTTATAGAAGAAAGTTAGTTTTTTTACCCAAATACTTCAACGGAGACTGAACTACCATGACACAAACTATTCCCCTCTCTGATTTAATCCAACCGCAATCCACAACGGCTGATGTGGAAATATTTGACCCACCGATGTGCTGCCCAACCGGTATCTGCGGACCAACCATTGACCAGGCTTTACTGGATCTCAACGAAATGGTGATGGCGCTCCAGTCCCAAGGGGTCAGCGTGGCGCGCTACCAGATGACCAGCCACCCATACGCCTTTCTCGGAAACGCCGAAGTGATGAAACTCGTGCGCGAGCAGCAAATGGCCGCCCTGCCGATTACTGTGGTGCGCGGCAAGGTGATAAAAACCAAAACTTACCCCTCCCTGGCAGAAGTGAAAACCCATCTCAACGGAGCCTCTGTATGACCCAATACATCTTCTTCTCTGGTAAAGGCGGCGTTGGCAAGACCAGTATGGCCTGCGCGCACGCCGTACGCTACGCCGATGAAGGCAAGCGCACGCTGATCGTCACCACCGACCCTGCTTCCAACCTGGCAGACGTTTTCGAGCAAGAAATCGGACATCACGTCACGCCAATTGCGGGTGTGCCGAATTTATCTGCCATGGAGATTGATCCTGATAAGGCCACGCAGGAATACATCGACCGCGCCATGGCACCCATCCGCGCTGCCTTCCCGCCGCAGATGGTGCAGGTGATGGAGGAGCAGATGAGCGGCCCCTGCACCACCGAAGTGGCTGCCTTTGACCGCTTCACCGATTTTTTGGATATACCGGCCGATAATGGTGCGGCTTTTGATGTGATCATCTTCGACACAGCCCCCACCGGTCACACCATCCGTTTGCTGGAACTGCCCTCCGAATGGAGTCAATCCATCGACGCGGCCAGCGCCGGCAGCGGGCAGACTTGCCTTGGCCCGGCGGCAGCCATTCAAGACGCCAAGCACAAATACGAGCGCGCCCTGGCTGCCATGCGCCAGTCTGCTCAGACGGCATTCATCTTTGTCCTGCACCCGGAAGCGATTTCTATCAAGGAAACCAGCCGCGCGATTGGTGAGTTGCGCAAATTGGATATTGCCAACTTTCGCCTGATCATCAACAGCATCATCCCGCCTGAAGGCGCACAGAATCCGCTCTTTGCCGCTCGCGCCAAAATGCAAGCGCATTACCTGGCGCAAATCGACGCGGATCTGCCCTACCTCAAACAGCGCATGTCCTTACTGGCAGGCGAGATCAAGGGCGTGGAAAGACTGCGCCAGGTAGGGAAAATTTTCTTTGATGGAACCTCCGCCGCCAAGACGTTTAAAGCCGAGCAAGTCCAACCTCAGGTTGCAACGCTTGCTACCCCCCTGGAAGATGTGCGGGCGCTCCTGCAGCCGAACGGTCATCGCCGGACAGTGTTCTTCGCCGGCAAGGGCGGGGTGGGCAAGACCGTCGCCTCCTGCATCACGGCCGTCTGGCTGGCCCGGCAGGGGCACAAAACACTGCTCCTGACCACCGATCCGGCGGCGCACCTGGGCGATGTCTTAGACAGCCCGGTGGGAGACGAGATCGCCCCTGTCGCAGGACAACCGAGCCTGTGGGCGGTCAAGATTGATCCCAAGGCCGCCGCGGAAACCTATAAAGCGCGCATTCTGGAGGATGCTCGCCAGCGCGGACGCCCCGAATCTGCTATTAAAGTTATGGAGGAGGAACTCAACTCGCCCTGTACCGAAGAGATGGCCGCTTTCGATAAGTTCATCGAGTATGCCTCTCAGGACGAATGGCAGGCGGTGGTCTTCGACACCGCACCCACCGGTCACACCCTGTGCTTGCTCGAACTGCCGGTGGACTGGAGCAAGCAGATTGACGTGAAAATCTTTGCATCGGTGGATGCTTCCGCTGCGGATGACGTGGCCAAGCAGCGTTTCGGGAAAGTCATCGAGATGATGGGCGATCCGCAGCAAAGCACGTTTGCCTTCGTGATGTACCCCGAAGCGACGCCCATTCTGGAAGCCTGGCGGGCCGCTCGTGAATTAGGCACTGTTGGCATTCAGCCTGGCCTGGCGATTGCCAATATGGTCATCCCGCCTGGGCAAGCCAACACAGCCTTCACCCACGCCCGGCGCACCATGCAGGAGAAGTACCTGGTCGAGATTGCGGAGCGCTTCCACCTGCCGCTGGCTCAAATTCCGCTCCTGTCCCACGAAATCAAGGGGCTGGAGATGCTGGCCGAGCTGGGTGAGCAGATTTACCAAAGCGATTTGAGCGCGCAAGAGTTTGCCGTTGAGGCAACGCCGGCCGGGTAGTTCGATCTACCCAGGTATCCTGTCCAAGAAGGCTCTGTATGCGTGAAATCAAGCCGAAACGAATGCTGGTGATCTTAGCTCACCCGGATGATGAGAGTTTTGCTGCCGGTGGAACGCTGGCAAAATATGCCCATCAAGATGTGCAGGTCATTCTTTTGTGCGCAACTCGTGGAGAAGCGGGTATTTCGGGAGTAAAACCTGAAGAAGCTGGAGATATCCGAGAACGTGAGCTGAGGCAAGCCGCGGAGCACCTGGGGATTGAAGTCTATTTCCTGGGCTATCCGGATGGCAAACTGGCGAATACAAATCCGGAATTCCTTTTGGAACAAATTGCTTGCTGGATTGATCTCGTGCAGCCGCAGGTCATCCTCACGTTTGGCCCGGAAGGAGTCTCGGGACATCCCGACCACGTTATGATCTCATACATCGTCACCCAAGCGTATGACCTGTCCTATAAAAAGGGGCTGCTGCTCTATATCCGCCCATCCGAAGCGACTGTCCTGGGTTGTGGCGTGTCTTTTTCAAATTCGGAAGATGGAAAACCGGTGGTGGAGGTCGACATCTCTGATTACAAGCTGGAAAAAGTCCGCGCCATTCAATGCCATGCCAGCCAGAACCCTGGCTTACCTGGCGAACCGGAAGAAGAGATGGGAAAAATCCCATGCAGTGAGCTTTACACCATTGCTCGCGATGTAAAAACAGCAGATAATTATCCGGATTGGTTTGAAACGGTAAGCGAAGAGGCGATGATTGCAATTCGTGAGCAATAGGAAATGAACGGGCCACATATTCGCACGAAAAGGATTTTTTTATGAAAACACCCATGGAACTATTGAAAGAATTTGCGCCCGAGTTTGCGCAAAACCAAATGGATGAAAAGGCGCTTTTGTTTGAAAATCCCCACTACCAGGCTGTGCCTGCCAAGTACAAACTACTGATTGGGATTGCATCCGCAGCGATCATCGGCTCGGATACCTGCACACAAATGTGGGTCAAGATGGCAAAAGAAAAAGGCGTGACGAACGAAGAAATCACCGAAGCTATCATGGTTGCCCGGTATATGAAACAAGCGACCGTCAATGACACGGTCAGCAATACCCTTCGTATGTTATTAACGGACCAGTGAGTGGAAAGCATGGGTAAGCGTAGAGTTTTGTTTCTCTGCACGGGTAATTCCTGCCGCTCGCAGATGGCTGAAGCGATTGTCAATTACCGTCTTGGCGAGAGTTGGGAAGCCGTCAGTGCGGGGACTAAGCCGGCAGGCTACGTTCACCCCAAGGCTCTGGCGGCGCTTTCCGAAATCGGGATCAAGCACCAGGGGCGCTCGAAACTGGCGGAGGAATTTCGCGGCGCAGACTTTGACCTGGTGGTCACAGTCTGCGACTCAGCCGCCGAGGAATGCCCCGTCTGGCTTGGCAAGGGGAAGCGCATCCATCACAGTTTCCCCGACCCGGCCAAAACCGACGACATGAATGATTTTCGCAAGGTGCGCGATGATATGGAGCGCGAAATCATCTACCTGTTGGTGAACTATGCAAATTGACCTGTTGTACTTCGATGGCTGTCCCTCGTGGCAGGGCGGGCTGGAAAACCTGAAAGCTGCGCTGTCAGCGGAGGGCATAGATGCGGAAATCCGCCTGGTGCAAGTGGAAGATGACGCCGAGGCAGCGCGCTTGCACTTTTTGGGGTCGCCGTCTTTTCACGTCGAGGGTCGAGAACTCTGGCCGGAGCAACGTGAGCAGTATGCACTCAGTTGCCGGGTATATTCCACACCGCTGGGTATGAAAGGCGCGCCCACGGTAGAATTGTTGCGCGAGAAGTTGCGTTCTGTGGGCGAATAGATATTAATCACCCTACTGCTCCAGCAGGTTGGAAAATATTCTCAAAAATGGAGGTTTCTCATGTCTGAAGTTGCCGTAACACAAGCCCCTGCGTTAAGCCTGACCAAAAAACTCTCGTTCCTCGACCGCTATTTAACGCTGTGGATATTCCTGGCAATGGCAGCAGGGGTGGGGCTTGGCTATTTGTTCCCGGCCGCAGTGAGTGGTTTCAACACGGCTGTTTCGGTGGGCACCACCAATATCCCCATCGCCATTGGCCTGGTGTTGATGATGTACCCACCGTTTGCCAAAGTGAAATACGAAGAACTGGGGGATGTATTCCGCAATAAAAAGGTGCTGACGCTCTCGCTGATCCAGAACTGGCTGATTGGCCCGGTGCTGATGTTCGCGCTGGCGATTATCTTTCTGCGCGGCTACCCGGAATACATGGCCGGGCTGATTATGATCGGTTTGGCGCGCTGTATCGCTATGGTGATCGTGTGGAACGAGCTGGCTCACGGTGACACCGAGTACGCCGCCGGGCTGGTGGCCTTCAACAGTGTTTTTCAGGTACTGTTCTACAGCGTGTACGCCTATGTGTTTATTACGGTTCTACCCACCTGGTTTGGCATGAGCGGGGCAACGGTGGAGATTACGATCGGCGAAATTGCCCGCAGTGTCTTTATATACCTGGGCATTCCCTTTATTGCCGGTTTCTTGACGCGCTTCTTCCTGGTGCGGATGAAGAGCAAGGAGTGGTATCACAAGGAATTCGTCCCAAAAATTAGCCCGCTGACTCTGATTGCGTTGCTCTTCACCATCGTGGTCATGTTCAGCCTGAAAGGCAATCTTATTGTGCAAATTCCGCTGGATGTGGTGCGTATTGCCATCCCGCTTCTACTTTATTTCGTGGTCATGTTCCTGGTCAGTTTTTGGATGGGCCATCGCTTGGGGGCCGATTACTCGCAGACGACCACGCTCGCGTTCACGGCGGCCAGCAACAACTTTGAACTGGCGATTGCGGTGGCGGTGGCAGTGTTCGGAATCAATTCCGGCGCGGCGTTCGCAGCGGTTATCGGCCCGTTGGTCGAAGTGCCGGTGATGATCGGGCTGGTAAACGTGGCGTTAGCTTTCCAGAAACGCTATTATGGACATGAACTTTCAGCGGCCTCCCCACAATTGGTTGCGGCGGCGGGAGAAAACTGCCCTCCATCGGAAGTGTTGGGCAAGAAATAACCGAAGTATGTTTGCCCGCGTCCTTTTCCCGACCGATTTTTCCGCCTACGCCGATTCGGTATTGGCCTGTCTGCCAGACCTGAAGTCTGCCGGGCTGCGTGAGGTTATCCTGCTCAGCGTGATTCGCAGCAGCGATGTGCCCATGCCCGAAACGGTCAACCTTGAAAGCCTGGAATACTGGCGCTGGAGCCTGGGCGAAAAGTTGAACGTTGCTAAAATGGCATTGGAAGGGAAAGGACTGCGGACACTGACTCGCATCGAGTACGGCAACCCGGCGGAACAAATTGTGCGCGTCGCCGAAGATGAGCGCGTGGAAACGATTGTCATGGGTGCGCAGGGGGCAACGGCCGCTCAGGAGTTGCTGATTGGCAGCACCGCCTATGAAGTCATCCGCCGCGCTACCTTGCCGGTATTGCTGCAGAAATTTGAAGTGATCCGCGAGTTGGGGCATGTGAGGTGCCGCCAGGTGTGCGAACACATCTTTCAGCGGGTGCTGCATCCCACGGACTTCTCCGATTGCGCCGACGCCGCCTTTCAAGTGGTCAAACGCCTGAAGGCGACTGGCTCCCAGGAAGTGATCCTGCTGCATGTGCAGGATGAGCGAGTGATGAAGCAACGCCCGCCGGTACAACTGGCCGAATTTGACCAGCATGATGCCGAACGTTTGGAAGTGCTTTGCAAAGCGCTGCGTCTGTTCGGGCTGCCAGCCCGGCCTGTGCTGCGGCATGGTATCCCATTCAAAGAAACCTTAGCCCTGGCAGATGAAACAAATGCCTCGCTGATTGTGCTCGGCTCGCACGGGCGCAGCGCCGTTCAGGAGATGCTGGCTGGAAGTACGTTTTAGAACGTGGCGCGCCTCAGCCGCCAGCCGTGTTGGTGGTGCGCCCCCAAAGGAGTTAGTTATGGAAGACATGATAAGTGAAGATATCGAAATGGCGTCTCCCTCCGTGGTGAAGCAGGCGGCGCGTGACTTTGCCGCTGTACTGGCCGAAACGCCGCAGTTCAGGACCTTCGAACAGGCGGCTTATGCTTTCCGCCAGGATCAAACCGCTCAGCAGGCTATGCAAGCCTACCAACAAAAGCAGCAGTCGCTGCGCGCCCTGGTGATGCTCAATGCCCTGAGTGCTGAACAGCGCGACGAACTTGAGCGCCTGCAAAGCGCATTTATCAACCAGCCGGTGGTACAGGAATACTTTACTGCACAGGCGGAACTGGCAACCTTGTGCCAGGCGCTGGGCGATGCTCTTTCTGAATCCATCGGTTTGAATTATGCTGCGGCGTGCGGCGTAAGCTGCTGCGGATAGAAGGCAAGTATGGATACGATTCTCAGTTCCTCAATGCATGAAGCCACCGATGCGCTTATCGGCAATCTACTGGCTTCTGAAACGTTTGTTCGTTACCAACAGGCCCACGCACGATTGAACGAAGATCACCAGGCGCGCATCCTGCTGGAACAACTCTCCCAGGCCCAGGCTGACTTGCGCAAAAAGCAGGCCAATAGCGGCGTGACCCAGGCCGAGATTGACGCCCTGCGCACACTGCAAGAACAGGTTCAGCACAACAAAGTTATCATGATCTACGCCCAAACTCAACAGGAGGCAGTTAACTTACTGCGCGAGATCAACAATGAAATCAGCCAACTGTTGGGCATTAACTTTGCCTCTTTCGCCAACCATGCGACTTGTTAGAGGAGATTGAATCTATGCCGCTTTACGATTACCAGTGTCATCACTGCCAGACAATTTTTGAAGTGCGTGCTTCATTCAAGGAGAAGGAAACCGGACTGCAACCCGAGTGTCCGCAGTGTCACAGCCAGGAAACGCATCAAATGCTAACTGCCGGGCTGTTGCTGCATGGTGTTGGAGGTGGCGTGTCCGCTAAGCTGCCAGCCTGCGGGCCTAATGCCGGGCCAGGGTGCTGTGGAAGATGAGCGCGCCGGTGCAGGTACAAATCATCGGCGCGCCGATTGCCTGTAAGGATGGCGTGAAAGATTCCTGGCGTGAGGTGGCGGAATGGGCGGCTGGGCAATTGGAGGCGCGCTTCAGCGAAGCTATTCAGGTCAAATATTACGACCTGTTCGATGCCAATTGCCCACCCATCCCTACCGGCGCGCAACTGCCTCTGGTGCTGGTCAACGCTGAAGTGCTCAGCAGCGGAGGAAAGATCTCCGTGCCAGCAATTCGCAAATGGATTGAGACGTTAGGCGTTGGAAACTAAAAGAAAATGGCTGGCATTTTATCAGATGATGATATCCGCTTCGTCAGGATGTGTAAGGCGCTGGGGAATCCTGTCCGCTTCCAGATTGTTGAAGAACTTGAGCGCTGCCAACCATGTATATGTGGGAACATCGTTGCAAAAACCGTTCTGGCGCAATCGACCGTCTCACAGCATCTGAAAGTATTGAGAGATGCAGGAATAATTCGAGGCTATGACACAGGCACATCCGTTTGTTATTGCCTAGATAGAGATGGTCTGGCCTGGTTTAAACAAAGGGTCGCGGACCGTCTATAACTTCATCGGCCTTGAGCATCCTCTAACGCCTGGCGTGTTGCATCAGGGTGGCGCGATTGTGCAAGTTAAGCACTTCCTATTCTTCAGAAACGGTATGTCTCAACCATAGCTTATGGGCAATCTTCCCACAAGCCATTAATCAACTGTCCAGGGTGGTAATGAAATGGCTGTATGGTGTAAATAATCCATCCACACCTTCTGGATAGCCTCTTCATCGCAAGTAAAGCGATAACTTCATTAGTTTACATCAGCTTACTGAAATGGGTAAGCTTTTTGGCTTGCAGAACACCATTGCTCTCAAGGGAAGGCTCATGATCTTTACACTGCTGATGTCATTATTCGCCCTATCTCTCGATCTGTTGGCGATCATCATTGTTGCCAAGAGTGACAAGGATCTGGAGATCATCATCCTTCGCCAACAGGTGCGCATATGACAACCCAAAGTGAATGTGATTTCCGGCGTAACTGTAGAAAAGCCGGTTTTTCCAACATAACTGTAGAAAAAGTCATGAAGAGGGTCAGTGGTTTTCCAGCGCAACTGTAGAAAATCTCGGTGAAATCGGGCTGCGGAGGCCAGACGGAGTGGGTCCATCTGCCCTCCGCTGATAATCAACGAAAAGGTGGTCTTTTCCTGGGCCACTTTGGTGGGAGACCAGTCCATTCAGGGCATTGGGCAAAAAGCATCCTGATTTCGGGATGATAGTTCAATATCCCTCGCGAGACGCCGATTGATTTTGCCACAGTCCTTTTTGTGACCGGCTGCCCCTGCGATTTCAATTCAGAAATAGAACGTTGAACGTTGACGGCTAATGCTTGCAAGGTTTGCTCGTTTTGCTGTCGCGTCCTTCGTCGATAGGCATCGGCCACCTGGAGTAGAATGGTTTTGACTCTTGGGTAGTGAAATAACCCCTTCGAACTCATCCCAACCAGGTGACTGATCGCCAGTTGGGTCACCCGTTTGCCTTCTGCCTGTAAACTTTCCATCGCCTGATTCACTTTTTCGACCCATTCTTGCTCCAGATGTTGTTTGCGCTGCAGGGTTTCTTGCTGGCGATCCTGGCTGATCTGGGTCAGGACAGCTCTGATTCTGGGGTAAGCTTGCAAACTCGAGCAAGGTGTACCCATAGCCCGGCTCACATTCACCTGGCTCAGGTGGGTTCCTTGCTCATGGATCTTGTCGACCGCCTGCTGAATCTGATTGAGCAATTTGGTTTCCCGTTGCTGGAACCTTTGCTCCGGGCTCAAACATTGGTGGTAGCCTTCTTCTTCCGGCGTCAGGATAGTGTTGAAAAGTTCCTCAAAAGTCAGGTCGAGGTAATCCACATAAGCCAGATAGGTGCCAAACTTAAATCCGCTCCTGGGAACGCGGCGCTCAAGGGTACGCACAGTGCGAAGCAGAGTCTGGAGGTGATCGGCAACGGCATCCACTGTCCGCTGCCTGGCCTTGCGCCAATAGGCCAGGCGCGGGCCAATCGCTCCCAACTCGGTTTCATTCTGTGGCGGCGATAACAAAAAGACCAGATCCCGATAACGTGCTTGAGCCTGGTGATGCTGGAGGTCGTCCAGAGGTTCAACCCGGCCAGTGCTCAACGCAACCCCGCACTGGGGGCAGCGGTTCATTTTCAGAGGCGCCGTCAGCAAAGGGATCTCGTATCCGCAGCAAGAGCAGCCATCCAGGAGCCGACAGCCATGCTGGGGACAACCGGCGAGAATGACAAAGCGCCAGGGGAGGATGTAGTGAGGGGGATCGGTTTGTAGACAGAGCGGACAATAACGCAACTGCGGCGCCAGGTGGCCCAGCAAGAATTGGGCCACTGCCAGGGAATTGGTTGGCCGTCCGAATTTCTTGATCAGATGGTAGAAAGTGATCGCCTGTAAAGCAGCCTCCGGGCAGAACGCCGCAATTGACAAGGAATCAAATGAATTCGGAGCGAGATCCTTCATTTCCCGGATGAAATCCGCATGGCGATCAGGAAATAGGATCGGCTGGAGTCTGTATAGGGTGGGGATGCCATTGGCCTCTGCCAGGCGGGTCAGGTAACTGGTCAGAGATTCCAAAGGCTGCGGATGAGGGTGAAGCGGCAGTACTTCAAAATAGTCGGGCTGCATGGTTAGCCTCCGTTCTTCTGCTGCAAAATAGCCAGGAAATCTGTCACCTGGTGCGTCTGAATGCGGCGCCAGGTTTCTTCGAGCAGCATGGGTGAGAGGGCGGGTAATCCCTGCTGGATGGCGCGGGCGCTGGCATCCAGAATCAGGATCATGATGTCACGGAGGATGCCCCCTGTCCAGCGCTCGATCAAGCGCGCACATCCATCCACGGACTCTTTGTGCTTCGGATGGGTTCTGATCTGATAGTCGGCCAGGGCAGAGTCAGCCGGAAAAGGCAGCAGAAGCTCCAGGAAAGCCAGCAGCTGGCTCAGGCGTTGGCCAGTATACTGCTGCAGTTCAAAGTAATCGTTCCAACGCCCTTGTACTTCGGCATCTCCCTCGGTCCAGCGTAGTGGATGGCATGAAGCACACACCATCGGCACACCGCGGGTCAGATTGGAAACCTCCAGCAGCCGACGCCGGATCTCAGGTCGCAGGATGTGCTCAACCTCATCCACAATCAGCATCTCAACGCCGCAGCGCTGAAAGTAGAGCACCAACTTCATGAGCAAAACTTCTTCATTGTCGCTGGCCGCATAAACGGCGCCGCATTCCAGCAAGATGCGTTGAAACAAAGGCTTGGGAGTGTGATTGCTGACCGGAGCATCGATCTTGATGATCGGTACGTGATTGCGCTCGACCTCAACGGTCGGTCGTTCGTACAGGGCCAGCCAATCCAGGTAAGTGGTCTTGCCCATGCCGGATGGACCTCCCAACAAGAAGTTTCGCTGTTGTCCCAGGGAACGGTATCCACGCACCTGGGCGATTTTGTCATTGAGCTGCCGCAGATCTGGGGTAACGATGAAAAGAAAGTTATTCAACCAGAGCAATCTTTCTGCCTGGGAGAGACCAGCAAACTGGGTGACCAGATGCTGGCGCAAAGCCGGATATCCCATAGCTCTGACCAAAGAAGCGGATATTTCCAGCGGTTGCCTGACCAGGTGGAGGCGCAACCGGCGCCGCAAACTGGCGATTTGGACGCCGCGCTGCAAGTCGAACCGCCGGTCAGGGATCAACTCATGCAGGCGTTGGGCCAGGCGGAGGTCTTCTTGTTCCCAGGCAGCCTGCCATTCTTTGAGTTGAACAAGACGGTGGCGCACATCTAAGCGGTCATTGGTAGGCACGGTTTGAGGGGTGGGGGCATCGGTAGATACCAGCGGATTGGTCATCATGGCTGCTTCTGCTTTCCAAGCTCATCCAGGCCGCTCACGTCAGACTCAACAAAGCTGGCTAATAAATCCGTGTAGTCTGGCTGCATGCTTTTGACGCTGATGGGCCTCATATCTGAAGGCGTGGCTGAATGGGGCACTTTGCTCGCAGAGCTTTGCCGATTGGCTGTGCGCTGAACCTTTTTCTTTTCAGCCAGGCGGCTTTGGGTCAATTCATCAATCTCACCAATATAACCCAGCCAGTCGTTCGCATCTTGTCCCTGGCTATGGACCAGGGCCTTAGCCATCTTGTGTTTCCAGAGGCTCAAAGACAGGGTCGAACCATCTGGCCGCCGTAACTCTTTGGCACGCAGATCGCCAACCCACTGCTCGTTGCGAAAGAGCGCAATACGGCTGATGTCAGCGGGTTCATAACTGAAGTTGTAACGCAGGGAATGTCCATCCAAGCCCACGCGTTGGGCGCTTCCCAGTTCGGGCGACCAATAGTGCAGGCCAAAAGCACACACCCCTTTGTTGGTAATCCTGCGTGTTTCCGAATTCATCCGCCAGAAACTGCGCTCCAGTGAGGGAGTCAGAGGCGGCACGAGCGGCGCACCCCATTGCATGCCTTCTAACCATTTCTGATGGGGGGTCAGGCCCCCCAATTCGCCATGGGGAGTGTGCTGATAAATGACAATCCATTGGTGGAGGATGCGGTAGATGTCCTGGTAAAGCAGGCAAGCTTCTTGAGCTGCCTGAGATATTCCCCTGACGTCGCTTGAACGGATTGCGCCCGGCAATAATTCCTTCATCTGGGCTGACAGGTTGCCGAAGAAACGCTCAATCAGCGCCCCATAACGCCCTTTGTAGGGCGGTCGAAAAACCAGGTCGATGCTGTTGTAGCGGCCGCCCTGCCCGATGAGGCGTGCCAGGTTCTCCAGGCTGTAGGCGTGATGGGCCCAGGCATTATCCAGGGACAACTGCTGGGGAATCCCATAACAGGCCCACTCGTCTGCAATCCCCAGCTCGCGATGGGACAACTTGGGCCAGATGGCATGGCGCAGAGCACTTTGAATGGACTCAATACAAGGGGCTTCATACAGCAATGCCAATCCCAGGATGCTGCGAGAGTAAGCGTCGATCAAGACGGTTAACCAGAGCCGATCCAGTTGGCTGCGGGTCGTTTCATCCACCGTAAAGATATCCAATAACCAATGGTCGGCGAACACATACTGGAGCGGCAGCGTTGCTCGCGCCACAAAAGTGTCAAAGACCATTTGTTCGCGTTCCCACATTTCCTTGCCATGTCGGGCGATCATGACATCCTTGCCCTGCTCGGGTTGATGTTCAAACCAGTGCAGGTACTGGTAAAACCAGGAGCGCGAGGGCAGACTCACAGCCTTGAGCAGGCGGGTTTTCTCCGGGTTATCCAGGATCGCCTGCATCGGCAGTTTGGGATTCAATAACTCTTCAACCAGGTTTTCAGGAAACGCTGCACCGCACTGCTCTGGGTCGAGCCACAACCCCAGGGTGCGCTGGAGTGTGCTCTGCAGGATGCGGTATACCGTGATCGGGCGCAGGCGCATGAAGCGGCTGCGAGCGTAGAACCGCAGAATGTGAGTATCGATGAAGTGCAGTTGCGTTTTGTTCATCTTGACCTGGTTGAACGCCGAGCGCCGCAAATCGGCGGCGATTTGGCCCCGGTCACCCTTGTGTTTCTGATAAAGATGGCGATATTTGTAATAGGTGGCCAGTTTCACCGGCTCGGCTAACTGCGCACAGGCTTGCCGGAGGGCAGGCGTACGCCGAAACGCTCCCTGCCTCAGCACCGCCCGGCCTGCTTCGGAAGCCACCAGCCGCTCCACGGTTTCAACCACCCCAATCATGGCGTCCGCACGTTTCAAGAGCTGATCCGGAAGAGCCAGGGCATGCAGGGGGGCTGATGCAGGCTGTCGGCATTCCAATTCAGCCTGCAAGGCCTCCAGCGTGAGCGCAAAAATCGGCTCCATCGCCTCCTTGCCCTGAGGCAGGAGCAATTCTTCCACCCGGAAGGTCTGGCGCTCCAGGGTGACAAGCTCCTCGACCAGCAGTGTTAGCGGGTCAGCTTCGTTACCCACCAGCAGCCGAAAGCTTCGGCCTTGCCAGTACAGGAAAGAACCGGGTCGGAGCCATTTCTCCAGATGTGGTTTATGGGTTGGCTGACTCATGCTCTTTCTCCCCGGCAGTATCCTGCCGCCCTCACCGACGATGTTCGCCGAACCCATACTTTTGGCGAAAACCCGGCGTACCCTGCCGCAAAGATCAATTGGTGCAGGTCTGTGTCGATCTGGCCGTGCCAGATCATATGGCCTAATGCGGCCACAACCACTGGCCTGGCGATACCCAGCTCTTGTGCAATCTGGATCACCAGGGTTTGTAGTGCGACCGGGCCTCCTTCAGCCAATTGTTCACCGGCCGCTCTGGATACAGCCGGGTCTGCGTAAGCTGTGGGGCGATATCGAAACAAGGCCAGTAGATTAGCCAATTCACTTCCCTGTGGCAGCGATTGTTCCGTATGGACAATGTATCGCCAACTACGCGCCCCGCAGATCTCGCTGGCTGCGGCTTCTCTCTGACCCATACTCGGACGGGTGTGTCGTCTGGTTATCGTGACCTCATGAATTTCTACCTGGCCATTGCTGCGCCACACGATGAAATCAGGCGTATAGCTGTGCTGTTGTCCATCTGGGGCAGTGAATTGGAATCGTTCGGGCTGACTGCCATAGTCGGTGATGTCTGGATCGCGATCCAGACGCAAGAGCAAAGCTCGCTCGGCCCAGGACTCAAATTGGACGAGACGCCCTGCCTTGTTGGTGATGATCCCTCGGATGTTTTGGCCTGTGGAGCCGACCTGCCGGACATTGCCGGGAGGGGGGTTACGCTTGAACTTCATTTTTTACCTCCTGGTATGGATGAGAATACGAGCAGGGCACCTGTCGTCATCAACTGATGATGAACAGGCAGGCGCCTCTCGACGTGCCTCGATTCTAATGGCAGGCTTACTTGCTCCGTGGACTTTTTCTATAGTTGCGCTGGAAACGTGAACTTTTTCTACACTTGCGTTGGATTTTTCTACGCTTTTCCCCCTTTAGGTAGCCCAAACCCGCCTTCAGATAGCCCAAAACCGCTTTTCTATTCTACAGTTACGCTGGAAATCACAGTGAAGACACTCCCGCGGATATCGGATCCCGAAAGAATGGTATTGGCGACCCTCACGGACAAGTACAGCCAATTCACGGATGGTGCACGCCAGCGCCTCCATCAGGTCATGTTGATCTTCAAACCAGATACGGTACTTCGCTGGCATCGAGAACTGGTTCGCTGTAAGTGGACCTTCAAACGAAATGGAAAGCCAGGCAGGCCTGGTATGTCGTCTGAACTTGAAGCACTGACTGTGCGCCTGGCGAAAGAGAACCCTCGCTGGGGCTATGACAATATCCAGGAAGAGCTGCTCAAGCTTGGTTACAACCTGTGCGCCTCTTCCGTGCGCAATACCCTGAAGCGACATCGGATGACACCGGCCCCTGAGGAATCCTCTGGTTCCTAGAGCATTACAAAGACCAGATCCTGGCTGGTGATTTCTTCACGCTAGAGACCATCTGGCTCAAAATCATCTACGCATCATTCTTCATCCTGCAAAAGTGGAGCCGTAATCCAAGCCATCGCAGGAAAACACTGGGTAGCTGTCAGGTAGCTGTCAGTAGCTGTCAGGGTAGCTGTCAAAATATTTTAGGCATCAATGAAACACCGCCATATCTGGCGGTATAAGTGTTAATCACCCCCATATATAGGTGACCCATGCAGGACTTGAACCTTCAACCAACTGATTAAGACGGGGGTAATTTATGTCTACACTGTCTTCCGCGTATACAGTGTCTACTGGAATTGCACGCAATTTACACGCACAGAATTCGAGCAAGGAACTGGCGGTTCGCTGGCTGCGTCGAAATACTCTCCAAAGATTGGGCTACCTATCTTAAAAATTATACCAGCTATCCATCTGAATTGACAGTTCCCAACTACTTCTCCATGACAATATAGAGCCACCTGCATTTCGCTGTTGGCCTGGACCAGGCTCTCTGATTGCTTAATTGGTAACACTGGATCATCGATTGAGAACCAGTTCTGTTTTATTTTTTGGTTGGTTGATCTATTACCTGACGAACACCAGAAATAGCCTACATCAACCAAGAATGCCTGTTTTAACAAGACGGATGAGGTAAGTAGAAGTTCTAAGTCGTGTCAAGAGCTGAACCCTAATATTTTGCCTCAATGACAGATTCACTCCGTGTAAAAAGCGCAACCTCTCCTTAGCGGCGGTACGCAGATTGACACACCGCTGCCTCGGGTATACACTATCCGTTGAGGGAAGGTTGGTCCCGTCTAATCTGAGGGAGTCTGTGACTCGCCTCTTACCTCATCGGGACGGCTTTCCCTCTTGTGTTTCTTCTCCGCTTGTTGTTCTCGGCGCGCTCGGCGCGTGCGCTGATTATTGCGCTTCCGTACCTCCTTTGGCACCGTGTAACGCTCGGCGATGATCTGGCGCGCTCGTCTGGCAGTCACAGGGGTCCCGTCCACATCGCGCAGCTCATAAGGACGGTCCTCTTTCAGGATGGTCCAGATGCGATCTAGCAGGTGGGTTGCACACGCACACAACGCCTGAGTGTGATGCTTGCCGTGATGGACGATCTGGTCGTAATAGATCGCAGCAATCTGCGGGTCCCACTGCCGGGCAGCCTCTGCCCCCATGAAGGAGAACTTCTTCACCAGATCCGGACCGGCTTGGGAAATGTGCAAACCTTTGGCTTCACTTGCACCGCTCTGGCTGCTGCGGGGGATCATCCCACTCCAACCCCGGAAAGAGGCATGATCGGGGAAACGTTCGGGATTGCCGACGAAACTGAAGTAGACTGCGGCTCCATCCTGCCCCACCCCATACAGGCTTTCAAGGTTGCGGCTGGGATGCAATTGACGATACAACGGACGGACTGTCTTGAGCTGCAACCGGCGGTGTTCCGCTTCCAGCATTGCCAGCAAAGCTTGCTCACGGGTTACCTCCGCTTGCAAATAGGCATAGTCTAGAAACTCTGCCTCGCTCCCATACAAAGCCAGTACTTCCTGTGCGAGCTGCACGAGTGCCGTGGCCCAATCGGCCGATGCAGGCATTTCGGTTGATTTTGGCCCGCTGTCCTGCCAGGCCTGCTGCAAACCTGCCGCACCCAAGGCCAACACCCGGCAGGGATCATACCAATTTTCGCGAAACCAGCGGGTGAGAGCAGCCGCGTTATCCGGCAGAACTTGCTCCAGACCTGGCCAGGCGAAGCGGTCGATCGCCCGCAGTCGATTCTGGATGGCGGTCGTCAGATCGATCAGCCGGTCGAGCTCCTTGCAGCCACGCTGACAGGCCAGTTGCGTGGCACGGATCAACTGCAGCGGATGGAGTTTCTCGGGACTCACGATCGGCAGCCTGGCCAACACCCGCGCATCAATGCGATCACTCTTGGCATGTTTCCGATAGTAGCGGCGCAGGTCAGCCACTTGCTGACTGTTGACCAGATACACCTTCACGCCCCGACGCTGGCAGAACACTGCAACCGGGAACCAGGCCATGCCGGTTGGCTCCATCACCACCACCAGGGGTTCGTCTTCCGGAGCACCCTCCCGGGCGCGTCGGAAGAGTTGCTCCAGCACAGTTGCCGAAGTATTCACACTCAAGACCGCCGTGATGGCCTGACCCCGATCGTCAATCACCCACGCTTTGTGAGCCGTGGTCAGGGCCAGATCCAAACCGATGTACCGCATAGGACACCTCCTTGTAAATGGATTGAGTCAGGCGGTTGCGGAGCGGCGGAATGACCCAAGCCCACAGGTTCTCGGCGTGAGACGATACCCACGCTAGCCAGTGATAA
>Ga0315289_10005113_pt1 | contig 19447 bp, 20 predicted proteins | sample YL17G11_40_MG_FD_203452 | JGI IMG/M metagenome (GOLD analysis project Ga0315289, IMG submission 203452) | Sediment microbial communities from Yellowstone Lake, YNP, Wyoming, USA - YL17G11_40 | ecosystem: Environmental > Aquatic > Freshwater > Lake > Sediment | place: USA: Wyoming | collected...
CAGAGGAGGAGTATTCTTTCGACCTGGGGAAGCTCGACGTAGTCTGGAGGAGAGTACAACAATCAGTACCGAATGGCGCTTAGTTAAGGCAGCAACCGGCAAAGCATTTATTGTGGTTCCGAAGTTTTTTCCGGCTCCTTGGCGGCATTTGTTTCAAAGTGGTTCATGCTTAACTTGACACCCTTCCTCCCGGGGATTCCCCACGGACTTTTTGGCCGTCACCGCCGTTCCCAACTCGATCAATTACGCGCCCAGACCGAACAGTGGCGCCAAGCTTCGCTCAGTCGGCTCTGTGAGATTTTCGGCGCGTGGCTGCCGCCGCAACTCCTGTCCCAGACGCCCCACGGCGGCCACAGCCGTCAGCGCCTGTATCCGCTGAGTTTGACCTTCTGGGCGTTCTTGAGTCAGGTCTTGAGTCCGGGCAGTGCCTGTCGGGAGATCGTGCGCAAGGTGCAGGCTTGGTACGCGCAGCACCACCGCACCCTGCCCGACAGCGGCACCAGCGCCTATTGCCAGGCGCGCGGGTTGACACGTTCCTAGCTTGTCCGTACGGTTGCGTGAGTTTTATGAACGAGTTGCACGATTCCCTGCTCGAATTGATCCGCTGTACTTCGGCGGAAATCCCCGACGACGTGCAGGAGGCTATCCTTGCGTCGCTGGAGCAGGAGAAAAAGAACACGCTCGCGGAATCCACCCTCAAGATCATCGAGCGCAACATCGAACTGGCCAAACAGAAATCGCAGCCCATTTGCCAGGACACCGGCAGCGTTTTGTTTTATGTGGATTGCCCGGTCGGCTACGACCAAATCGCGTTTGAGGAAACGGCGAAGGAAGCCGTAAAGCTGGCGACGAAGAAGGGCTATCTGCGCCAGAATTCGGTGGATTCGCTCACGGGCAAGAACGACGGCACGAATGTCGGGCCCGGTGCGCCCACGTTTCATTTTCATCAACATCGCTCGCCGGAAGTGAGCGTGCGGCTCGTGCTCAAGGGCGGCGGCTGCGAAAACGTCGGCGCGCAATACTCGTTGCCGAGCGAGAAGCTCAACGCGAATCGCGACCTCGATGGCTGCCGCAAGGTGATCCTCGACGCGGTGTTGCAGGCGCAGGGCAAAGGTTGCAGCCCGGGCATCCTCGGCGTGTGCATCGGCGGCGACCGCGCCACGGGTTACGAGTTGAGCAAAACGCAGTTCCTGCGGCTGATTCCCGACCGCAATCCGAATCCCGAACTCGGCGCGCTGGAGCAGGACATTTTGAAAACGTCGAACGAACTGGGCATCGGCCCGATGGGATTCGGCGGCAAGACGACGTTGCTGGGCGTGAAGATTTGCGTGGCGAACCGTCTGCCCGCGTCGTATTTCGTGAGCGTCAGCTACATGTGCTGGGCGTATCGGCGTCAGGGCGTGACGCTGGATGCGGGAGGGAAGATTGGGAAGTGGTTGTATTGAGCAACCACGTAACACACAATTATTTTATGCTGGCAATTTGTAAACAGTTCTAAACGATTAGAGAAACGAGAAAATGCCGGAAAGAGAAGCCATTGTTCGATACACCGAACGCCATGTTCAAGGCGTGTTGTTCGAGACGCAGGGTGCGACTCCGACCGAAGTTCACACGAATGGGAATACGCAATTAAACGGCAAGGCTGTTTTCAGCGACCCTGCTTTCACCCAGAACAAAAGCCTTCCAATTCACCGCTGGGTGCCGTGGATTGCGGGGTTCTCACAGGATTTTGTTCAGGATGCCCTGAAGCGGCATCTCGCGGAGAATGGAACCGTCCTCGACCCATTCAGCGGAGTTGGCACGACACTGATTGAATCCATCCTCGCAGGACACAGCGCAGTAGGATTTGAGATCAATCCTTATGCCGCACTCGCCTGCAAGGTGAAGCTCGGCGCTTATGGGGTTAAAGCGGCCACCCTCAAAGACGAAATCAGCCCGTTTCGTGATTTTTTCCAGCAGGCAACTGAGTCCCACACACAGCCGAGAGCAGTTCCGCTGGAAGGGTTCAGAACAAGAGGCGATTTCTACAGCCCCAAGGTTCTCACAAAAGTTTTGCTCGTACAGGATTTCATTTCTGGAATAAAAAACCCTGGTATTTGCAATCTCTTTAGAACCGCATTCAAATCAGTGACAACCAGGCCTGCTTAATGATCGTTACACTGCGACGGCCAACCATACTATTTGCAGGATTGTGCTTTGCCTTCGTCTGTGTGGGCGCAGGGTGCTCAAATGCGAGGAAAGACCCACGGGAACAATGCGTGCGAAATTTGAAGATGATCTTCACGGCTGCCCGCAGCTATCGCTTGGAACACGGTATGCCGACCAATGCGGTGATCAACCCGAAGGATTTGATTGCCTGTTTCCCAAACGGGCGACTGCCTCGCTGTCCGCTGGGAACGAACGATTATAAGCCGTTTGTTTACATGGAAGATCCCAAATGCCCTAACGCACCCGATTCACACAAGCTGCCGCCACCGACAGATGAGGATTTGAAACGGATGTGACGCAATGAGCCGGTTCGTGGCAAAAGGCGATCCGTGCCTGCTTGAAGTCCACAACCTCAAAGCCCACTTCCCGGTGAAGCGCGGGGTGTTGAGCTGCGTGCGGGGGATTTGGCTGGAAGCGGTTGAAGCGCCAACGCTCGACCCGGCGTTGAAACGCTGGGCTATTGTCTTTCGCCCTGCGGGCTTTTGACAGCTACCGTTCCTGTGGGACTGGATTTTGTATGATGGCCGACCCATCGTTGAAACGGTGGACTATTGTCTTTCGTCCTGCGGGCTTTTGACAGCGCCATCGGCGCGGAAGAAAATAGCCCACCGATTCATCGGTGGGACCCGCGGGACGAAAACAGATTAAGTCCCGTAGGGACGACAGAAAATTGTATGAGCCTGCTCGAAGTCCAAAACCTGAAAGTCCATTTCCCCGTGAAGCACGGGGTGTTCAGCCGCGTGCGCGCGCAGGTGAAGGCGGTGGATGACGTGAGCTTTCACATCGAGCTGGGCGAGACGCTGGGGCTGGTGGGCGAGAGCGGTTGCGGCAAGACGACTTTGGGCCGCGCCATTGTGCGACTCGTCGAGCCGACGGCGGGCAGCATTATGTTCGAGGGCGAAGACCTCGCGCGGATGAGCGGCGCGGAGTTGCGCGTGCGGCGGCGGAAGTTTCAGATGATTTTCCAAGACCCGTACGGTTCGCTGAATCCGCGCATGACGATCGAGGACGTGATCGGCGAGGCGCTGGACATTCACGACCTGGCGGAGAGTAAGTCCGCGCGGCAAAAGCGCATCGCCGAGTTGCTGGAGGCGGTGGGACTCGACCCGGCCTATGCGCAGCGGTATCCGCACGAGTTCAGCGGCGGGCAGCGGCAGCGCATCGGCATCGCGCGCGCGCTGGCGGTCGAGCCGGAGCTTATCGTGTGCGACGAGCCGGTCAGCGCGCTGGACGTGTCGGTGCAGGCGCAGATTATCAACCTGCTCCAGGATTTGCAGCAGGCGCGCGGCATCGCCTACCTGTTCATCGCGCACGACCTCGCGCTGGTGGAACACATCAGCCGACGTGTGATGGTGATGTATCTGGGCAAGGTGGTGGAACTGGCCGAGGCCAAAACGCTGCTTCGCGCGCCCAAGCATCCTTACACGCAGGCGCTGATTTCCGCCGTGCCGGAGTTTGACCCCGACACGAAGCGGAAGCGGATTGTTCTGCCGGGCGATGTGCCGTCGCCGATTCATCCGCCGTCGGGCTGTCCGTTTCATCCGCGCTGTCCGGTGGCCGAGAAGCCGCGTTGCCAAAAGGAAATTCCGCCGCTGCGCGAAGTGACGCCGGGACATTGGGCGGCGTGCCATTTGGCGAAGTAAACCCTCTCATACGGGGTAAAATTTCATTGCCGGCGGGACTTCAATTTGCGGGCTTTGAAATAACGCTTGCCAACTTCCGGCGAAAGGCGTAAAAGCAAAACGTCAGTTCAAAACAAATGTAGAAAGCTTAAACAAAGACAATTCGTGGCTTCGGCTGCTGTCCCTCTAAAACTGGCGTTTTGAATCAAAGACAGCGCTCGAAGCACGCCCGCAACTGGGCGTGCTGAAAGCGTTCTTTGAAGGCACGCCAGTGCCGTGAGGGAGCGTGAGTAATCACGCCCTCTCGGTTGAGGAAGCAGAAGGAACGCGGGAAAGAAAAAAATATGAAATCAACGCGAAACATTCCCGGCGGGCTGTCACTGATCACCAGTTTGGTCGTTGGGCTGCATTTTCTCCACGCGCAAACCGCCGTGGTCGGTGGTTTCAATGGCGACGCCGCCCCGGTTCAATTGGCACAGCCGGATTCCATCGTTCAGATAGCGGCGGAGGCGCAGGGATTGGAATTGGTGCCGCCGGATCAAGTGCCGCCCTTCGGAACGTTCTGGATGGTTTTGCCGGAGGCCGACGGCGGAGTCATGCCGCCGTTCCCCTGTGCGCCGCTGGATTTGAGCCTGCCCGTTTTCGCCATTGCCGATGGGCAGTTTTTGGTGGATGGCACCGTCGGGAGTCAGGCGACTTTGAACACGGCCCAAGCCGGGCGGCTGGCGGCCGGCGGCGCGAGTGCGGCGGCTCTGGCAGCGCAGGCGGACGCGGTGATAAATCTGATCACGGAGGTGCAGACGGCGGCGGCCAGCCAGCAGATGCGGGCGATGAGCAGCAGCCCGCCGTCGCCGCCAGGCGAAGGCGAGGAAGGTGGCGAGGGCAACTACACCAACAACTATTTTGGCTATGCCTTTGACACGAATCGGCTTTACTTGGAAATCACGAATGTTTCCGGCGGCTGGTCGTATTTGAATTTGCATCACGCGACCAACCAGGTTTACGCCATCTGGGGCGCGACGAATGTAGCGACCCCGTTCACCAATTGGACCGTGGAAACGGAATTGTGGCCGACGCCGGATCAAACCAACGTGATGCCCTTCACGGTGCCGACGCTGGATCGGCAGAATCTGTTTGTGCGGGTGGAAGACTGGACGGGGGTGGACAGTGATGGTGACGGCATCCCTGACTGGTGGGAATGGCAGTATTTCGGGACGCAGAGCGTGGCGGGAACCAATCTGGACTATTCCGGCAACGGCTACACCTTTGCCGAGGATTACTCAAACAACATTCCGCCGACGGTTTTCAAATTTACCGGCGTTGAAGTGACGAATAATTACGTCCGTGCCAGTTCGGCGGCGGCGCAACTGGACGTGGCGGGCTATCCGTATTATGTCGCCACGCTGGTTGATGACGCCAATTTTTCCAATGCGGTTTGGAACACCTATGCCTCTGCCAATGTCACTGTAAATCTTGGTTTGACCGAAGGCTGGCATGAGGTATGGATTGGTTTGCGCGGCCATGCGGATGACGCTTCTACCGCCGTCTGGCAATGGAGACGGTTGAAGCTGGATTTGACGCCGCCGCTGCTGGTCATCAGCAGTCCGGCTTCCAACGTGATTTCCCAGCCGATGATTCAGTTGAAGGGCTACAGTCCCGAACCGCTGGCCAGCTTCTCCTTCGATGTGGCAAATGCGGCGGGAACCTTAACGAACCAGACTGGGTTGACGGTGGATCAGTTCTACGACCGAAGTGCTTTGGATTTCACGACCAATTGGTTCGAATGCCTGGACATCGCCTTGGCGCCGGGAACCAATTACGTCACGCTACATGCCACCGACCGCGCGGGCAATGCCACGCAGACAAACCTGGTGTATACTTTTGATACCAACGGCGACACCGTCGCGCCGGTTGTCACCCTTACCTGGCCGCAACACGGGATGAATTTGAGCGGCGACAGCTTCACGTTGCGCGGGGCGCTGGACGACGAAACCGCCACCGTGACGGCGCAGATTATCAGCGCCGATGGCCTGACGAATATCGTTGCCGGTTTGGTGGAGCGGGACGGGAAATTCTGGATCGAGAATCTGCCGCTGGCCGGGGGCACAAACCTCGTGATGGTGACGGCGAGGGATGCGGCGGAGAACCTGAGCGCGACCAATATTGCGGTGGTCCAAAGCAGCGTGACGTTGACGATCAATCCCTTGGCCGATGAGCAACTGCACCAATTGACCGCCACCGTGACGGGCACGGTGACGGGTAGTGTGGATTCGGTCTGGGTCAATGGCGTGCCAGCCGTTGTGGATGAAAACGGCAATTGGACCGCGGACAATGTGCCCCTGAACCCCGGCGGCACGGCCAGTTTTAATGCCGTCGGGCAGCGGTCCCCACCCGCCGACCCGGTGCAGACCGAGTTGGATCAAGACAAGCCGCCCCAGGTTTATGTGCAGCATTACGATCTGGCCCCTTACCATTCCAAGGTGGACAGTTTCAACTTTCTGAAGCTTGTGCCGATCGTCGAGGACTTCCAAATGCAGTGGACCAGATTGGGCGGTGGCGACGCCGATTATGATTTTGTTATGGTGGTGGGCTGGCCAACGAACGTATTTCCGGGCAGCACCGAGACCACGTGGCCGGTGGATGCGTGGCTGCCGACGCTGGATGGCACCGAAATCGAGTCCGGGTTGTACGCGGGCACCAATTCGGTGGGGCCGCCCTCGATTCCGATGGAGCAATGCGACATCAAAGGCACAGGCTATTTCTACAATATCGCGGATGAGAAGATTGAGACGGCGCAGTATAACCGCACGGCGCACACGGTGGTGCGGCTGTTCACGGGCGGCAAGAACGTGGCCGGGCAGATGAATCTGCATGCGTTGAGCGTGTCGCTGTCTCGGCAGGCGTTCACCTGGTGGTTTGGCGGCGGCAGTTCGGCCGATGTCGTGGACATCGCGCCGGGTGCGAGCGCGGGCGTGTTCGGGCAAGTGGGGAGCGACGACATGGCGTATCAAGCGCTGGCAGACGGTCGTGCCGTGGTCATCACGCCGATACAGAGCGGCGTGGCGCATCAGGGCGGCGATTTGCCGACGGGCACGAAGTACAAACTGGTTTCGGAAACGGATTGTTCTACGCCGACAAATAGAGATAGGACGACAATTGGCATCGGTGAGTCAGTATATTGCTCGACCCAGCCGGGTCTCTCAGTTAATTGGTCCGTTGAAGGCGGTGGCCACTTCTCAGGAAGCACCAACGGACCAGGGATCTATTTCATAGCGAGCAAAAGCCCCTCGACATCAATCGTCCATGCTAAAAAAGGTACGACGGCAGACCTCTCGATAACATTCAATGTCATTCCGCCTAGTTCGATTAAAATCATTAGCAATTGGGACGTGTCGTTGGGAACGGAAAATCCAAGCGGCATTAAAATGGCGGCACGGACAGATTATCAATTTGTAATCGGCCCAACAAACGTCAGTTTCGTCGGGATTGAATTCAGAGAAAATCTTCCGGTGTTAGATTGGACTTGGCCTAATGGCAGCAGCGGCCACTATAGTGCAACCACGAAACAAATTCCGACACCTCCATATTGCGACAACATTGTGAACGACAATATTGAAGAACCGATGCGGGATACAAGCCTACTTTTTAACGGTACGAATTATGTTAATTTTTCCTACACTTACACTTGGACAAACCAATACAAAAATGAATCTGCGACGTGGGTTGACTTCAAAGTAATGAGTACTACAACTGAATATCGTGGCAGTGACAAAAAATGTCGGGAAACCTATCTAGGTGTTCCGGGTGGATGGCAAGGACCTTGGCAATGAACTTAATAAAAATGAAAATGAAAAAAAACGTTTCAATCGTGTTGCTAATGACTGCTTGCGCCGTCATTGCCACTCCATATCTCCCGTTTCGAAGCTGGGATGAAGTCAAAAGGCGTTCTCCGGATATCGTCATAGCAAGATGCGCCAAAACACCTGATCAAGCTACCATCAAAGATGCAGTGTTTGAATCGGAAGTTGAAATTGAGTGCGTTCTAAAAGGAACTACGAATTTGCGTCCGGCTACGGTTGATTCAAGTTATCGTCTGCGACAAGGCGAGCATTATCTGATATTTTCGATTTTCTCCGATGGAGTTTATCAGACCGCCGAAGAGTATCGCATCATTCCGCTTGGCCATTATTTTTCAACCAACGTGCTGACCGGCAAATTGCTGGATGAGCAAATCCAATTTTTGCTCCAATATCGGCTGAATAATTTGAATCGTGAACTGCAACAAGGGCAGGAAGAAAAGAAGCGTTTGGAAGAAGGGCTTAAAAAGTGAATGAAAACGACAATCTTTGTTACAGTGTTGGCAACCAGCGTCGTTGCTTTGGCGGCGGCTTATTTACCATTCCGCGGGTGGAGTTGGACGGAAGAGAAATCGTCAGATATAGTAATTGTGCGCTGCATGAAGACGCCCAGCCGGGACAATTACCGCGGAGGGATAAGGTCGGACATCGGGATTGAATTTGTGTTAAAAGGAAGAACTAACCTGGGGCCAGCACACCTTTCTTCATTCTATTGGCCACGACAAGGTGAATACTATTTAATTTTTTCTGTGTTTGATGAAGAGGTTTATCACGCGACGGAAGAGTTCCGCATAATTCCATTAGGTGTGGATTTTTCAACAAATTCAATCGTGGGAAAACCGTTGGACGAGCAGATTCGGATTTTGTTCGAGCGTCGGCTGTGGCAGTTGAATCGTGAACTAGAACAAGGCCAAGAGGAAAAAAAACGTCTGGAAGGAGGTCTGAAAAAATAAGGCGAAAGCATCTCGCGAATTCACTTGGGTTCCTGCCAAACTGAATATCGTGGCAGCGGCAAAAAGTGTCAGCAAACTTTCCAAGGTATTTCAGGCGGCTGGCAAGGGCCTTGGCAATAATCCAACAGACTAATGAAAAAATGAAAACAAAAGCGATAACTTTGATTACACTGTCGGGAGCCGTCACGTTTGCTTTGGCGGTCGGCTATTTTCCATTCCGCGATTGGAACTGGATCAAAGATAAGTCGGCAGACATAGCGATTGTGCGTTGTGTTAAAACGCCTAAACAGTTTGTCGTCGAGACGAATGGAACAATAAGCTCTTACAAAGATGGTATGATAATGTCAGACATCGAAGTCGAACTTGTGCTGAAGGGAATGACCAATCCAAGTTCGGTGCGTCTTTTTTCCTTATATTGGCCTCGACAGGGTGAACATTACTTGATTTTCTCCCATTTCGATGGCGGGGTGTATTCCGCAACGGAAGAGTATCGGATAATTCCCTTGGGCGTTGATTTCTCGACAAATTCGGTCACAGGAAAATCCTTGGATGAACAAATTCAGTTCTTACTCCAATATCGGCTTAACAATTTGAATCGTGAATTGGAACGCGGTCAGGAGGAAAAGAAGAGGTTGGAAGAAGGTCTGAAAAAATAAAGCGAAAGCGTCTCGCGAATTCACTTAAGTTCCTGCTAAACTGAATATCGTGGCAGCGACAAAAAGTGTCGGGAAACCTATCTAGGTGTTCCGGGTGGATGGCAAGGACCTTGGCAATGAACTTAATAAAAAATGAAAATGAAAAAAACGTTTCAATCGTGTTGCTAGTGACTGCTTGCGCCGCGAACTGACCAACACCATCGCGCCGACCAACCTCACCGCGAGCCTGAGTTACGATGCGGTGGGAAACCTGCAATCGAGCAAGGACGCGCGCGGCAATATCGTCAGCAACACCTGGAGCGCCACCCGCAAATTGTTGGCTACGACACTACCTGCCACGCCCCAAGGCGCGCCAATCATCACCAACGGATATGACAACCGCGATTGGCTGAGCCGAACTTTCAACAACCTGCCTTCAATCATCAACTACACAAACGACGCGGCGCAACGCGTCATCGGCATTACCGATCCCTTGCAGCGCACTACGCGGTTTGGCTACGATGGCGACAACCGGCTGATCGCCACCACCAACGCTGCCAACGAAGTCACACGCCAATACTGGAACGCCCGCAGCGAACTGACCCAGGTGACCGATCCTGCCAATCGCATCGTGAAAAGAAAATACGACGAGGCCGGAAACCAAACCCTGCTGACCAACCGCAACGGCAAAGTGTGGCAGTTCCAGTTTGATGCCGCCAATCGCCTGACCAACACCATTAGTCCTATCGGTCGTACCGCATCCCAGACCTACAACAACCGTGGGTTGCTGGCTTCCATCAAGCAACCGAGCGGCAACACGGCAACTCTAAACTATGATGCGAAAGGCCGCCTGACCAATCGCGTCGATGGCGTGGGCAGCACGACGTATCGCTACGATGCTAACAACAATCTGACCAACCTGTTTGGTGTCCCGCCTTCAGGCGGCCCGGCCACCAACACCTGGACCTACGATGCCTACAATCGCGTCAGCAGCTACCGTGACGCCGACGGCAACCTGATTCAATATCACTACGACGCCAACGGCAACGTGACGAATCTCGTTTATCCCGGAGGGAAAACCGTTGCTTACGCTTACGACAGCCTCAACCGGCTGACCAACGTGACGGACTGGGCGGGAAGAAAGACGCTGATGACCTATGATTTAGCGAGCCGATTGACCAGCATCACCCGCCCGAACGGAACGCAGAGAATCATCAATTATGACGCTGCGGGAGAAACGACCAACATCGTGGAGAAGCTGACGAACAACGCCCCCATCGCCTTCTTCAAACTGAACTGGAACTCAGCAGCGCGGGTGGAATGGGAATTTGCCGCGCCGCTGCCCCATTCCAACTCCGTGCCCACCCGCACGATGACGTATGACGACGACAACCGGCTGCTGACGGTCAACGGCCAGAGCGTGGCGAACGACCTGGACGGGAATCTCACCAGCGGGCCGCTGACCAACAGCACGTTCGTCACTTACACCTACGATGCGCGAAACAGGCTATTGGCTGTTGGCGGATTGAACTATGGTTACGACCCTGCCGGGAACCGAACCGCAGTGACTAATGGCACGAACGTCGTGCGTTTTGTCATCAACCCGAATGCGCGTCTTTCACAAGTACTCATGCGGATAAAAATCGGTGTCACCAACTACTACATCTACGGAGCGGGCTTGCTCTATGAAGTCACAGAGGCAGTGACGAGCACAAACACGCTGACATATCATTACGACTATCGCGGTTCAACCGTTGCGATCACCGATGGGAACGGCATCCCGACTGACCAGATTGAGTATTCGGCCTACGGCAGCATAACCTATCGCACGAACTACTTTGGGCCGCCGACCGACACGCCGTTCCTGTTCAACGGTGGTTACGGCGTCCAAACCGATCCCAACGGCCTGCTCTTCATGCGAGCGCGGTATTACAACCCCTACATTTGTCGCTTCCTCAATCCCGATCCTGCCAGTTTTGCGGGCGGATTGAACTTCTATGCGTATGCGGATGGGAATCCCATCAGCTACCTCGATCCGTTCGGGCTAGGCGCAACTGAAGGAGGCGTCCTGCCCTCCTGGGTAACTTACAACAATATCGCCGCCATGGTAGTGCCGGGCCAGGCGGCTTGGAACAACGCGGTGAGTTCTTTCCAAGCCGGCAATTATGGGAGCGCAGCCCTTTCCGCCGTGCAGATGGTAGGAGAGCAGATACTGTTTGTGTTCACGCTCGGCACATCGAGTTCGACCACGCCTGCTCTGCGCACGACTGAGGTAATGGCGAGCCAATTTGAGAACACAGCCGCAGAAAGAGGACTGGCTGGTTCTATCCGCAACGTAAACCCAACTGGCGGGGGGATGAACTGTGTCAACTGCGCGATTGCGGGCGATGCCACATTGGCGGGCAACGCTGCAAGCGCACTTCCAGGAGGCGCTACTTCAATCGGAGTTCTGGAACGAACATTCGGCGGCACGTTCCAACCGGTGTCTGGCCAAATGCAGATTGGCAGCATCCTGTCGCAAAGTGGCACTGGTGCGAGAGGCATTGTCTATGGCCAATCCTTGATTCCTGGCCGACCAGGACACGTCTTCAACGCCATCAACCAGGGCGGAACAATCCGCTTCCTCGACGCTCAGGCTGGCGGCCTCGGCGTGAACAACTTCAACAATTTCCAAAACTTCCGTTTCCTGCCGACCAATCCATGAACGCCAGAGGAAAGACATGATGCTCACGAAATCAGAAGCTTTGGAACTTGTCTCGCAGAAGCTCCAAAAGATGACGACGCCCGACGACCCTTTCGTTGTTGTCGATGCCGGCACGATTGAGAAGCCCTTCGGCTGGGTCTTCTTTTACAACTCAAAAAGATACTTGGAGACGGAAGACTATCGGTATGCGCTTGCTGGCAATGGCCCTGTCATCGTGAACAAGCACGATGGGGCGATTGAGTTCTTTGGCACGGTCAAGCCTCCAGCGGAGTTCATCGCTGAGTATGAAAGCAAACTGGGCGAACTTCGGAGAAGCCAGTAACCGGTGTCCCGCTAAACGGTGTAAGGAATCTAGCGCGCCAGGTCACTAGCCGTTTGAAATAGGTGATGACAATTCGTTTTGAGTTAGGCACAATCAAACTTATGAAAGCGATGCCATTCAAACTCTGCTCGCTCTTTGCCTTTTCCGTTCTGACGGGGACGGTTCACGCACAGACCAACCCCGCAGTTTTGGGGCAGAGCGCCAATCCCGACTACTTCCGCACGGAAGCTTCGCTACGCCCGCCTGCCGTCGAAGAAGTGAACGGGAAAATTGGCTACGCAGGCGGCAGTATGAATTCCGCCGAAGGCCACAACTTGGACGGCAGCATTACGTTTCCGATCTTGCGTCAGTTCGGATTCCAAGCCGACGCCCTTTACAGTCGCATTTCCAACCTGGATTTTTACGGCGGCGCCGGCCACCTCTTCCGGCGTAATCCCGACATCGGCCTGCTCGGACTTGCGGGTGGTTACCTCAGTAGAAGCGGCGTGGATACATTCCAAGTCGGGGCGGAAGGCGAATACTATCTTAGCCGGTTCACCTTCGGTTTTTTTGCCGGCGTCGGTTCCATCAGCTACGTCAACTCCGCGCCGTTCATAGACACCAACCCCACCCGGTTCGTCGGGCGGGTTTCCGCCGACTATTATCCGCTGGACGATTTGCGTCTTGGCGTCTCCTACACGACCGCGTTTCGTGACAATCTGGTCAAGGGCGAGACAGAATATCAGACGCCCATTCACGGACTGGCATTGACTGCCGAAGTTGCAGCCGGTGATCACGGGTACGATCATTGGCTGCTCGGCGTTCGGTATTATTTCGGCGGCAATAAATCCCTGCGCGACCGTCAGCGACAGGACGATCCGCGCGGAATGATGCCGCAAATACTGCACGGGCTTGGCCTTTATGGCGCGGAATATAACCGCAAAGGAAATGTATATTTGGCAGCCCATCCAGTTCCAGGAAGTTCGGACGGTTTTGGCAGCTATGGTTGCAGTGCATGGATGGCACTCCCTCGAGGCCCATATTTGGTGGAACAGTCATTTGTTCCGATCCGGGTGGTGGATGAAGGAGGCACGCCCCAAGTCCAAGATCCGCACTTTCCCCCGCCTCGCGCCCCATTGCCTCCAAAATGCGGCAACCAATGGCATGACAAAACGCCACCCATTTGAAAGTCAATACCGAAGCAGCTTCTTGGAGTCCAGGGCTCATCATAAAAACGTGAAGCGTTGGCTTGAATTGATTTTGCTGCTGCTGTCAGCGTCGGCCCTTGGCTACGCGCCGGAGCCGAAGGCGTTTTTCCAGTTTGATGGAGCAAATCGGTTGACGAATACCATCACGCCGCTGGGCAGACAGACCAAGCAGGTTTGGAACAACCGAGGCTTGCTGCAAACTGTCGTTGAGCCAAGCACCGAGACCGCCAATCTCTATTACGATGCTCGCGGAAGATTGACCAACCGCACGGATAGTGTGGGCAGCACGACGCATCGCTACGACGCCAACGACAATCTGACCAACCTGTTTGGTGTCCCGCCTTCAGGCGGCCCGGCCACCAACACCTGGACCTACGACGCTTACGACCGCGTGACCACCTATCGCGACGCCGACGGCAACCTCATTCAGTATCGCTACGACGCCAACGGAAACGTGACGAATCTCGTTTATCCCGGAGGGAAAACCGTTGCTTACGCCTATGACAGCCTAAACCGGCTGACCAACGTGACGGACTGGGCGGGAAGAAAGACGCTGATGACCTATGATTTAGCGAGCCGATTGACCAGCATCACCCGGCCCAACGGAACTCAGAGGATTATCAATTATGACGCGGCGGGAGAGACCACCAACATCGTGGAGAAGCTGACGAACAACGCGCCGATAGCGTTCTTCAAGCTGGGTTGGAACTCCAACGCGACCGTGCAATGGGAATTTGCCGCGCCTCTGCCGCACTCGAACGCGCCGCCGACACGGGTGATGACCTATGACGACGACAACCACTTGCTAACGGTGAACGGCAACAGTGTGACAATGGACTTGGACGGCAACCTGACGAGCGGCCCGCTGACGAATGCCACGTTTGCCAGCTACAGCTTAGCGGAGCAGGGAGAGCGAGTGCCCCGGCCGGACATCTGCTCCTCACGGCCGCTTTGAGGACCGCATGTTCCAGACCCAGAGGGCCACGAAAAGCCCGGCTTGGAGCAGCAGAGTGCCCCGCCAGCCCCAGTGCAGGACGAGCAGGCTCACAACCGACAACACGACGCTGACCAAGGCCAGCAGCCAGCCACCGCCGTATTCCGCCTCGCCCAGGCGGTAGTAGAAGATGGCGCAACAGAGAATGATGAGCAGACTGAAATAGGGCATCGTCAGTTGGTGGACCGGACTCGGCTGTGGCCAGCCCACACCCGATTTTGACCCAACCGGCCTCCTTTTGTCACGCGCGTCGTATTGATTCTGATTTGTCCTTGAAGCGGCCCGGTTGCCGCGCCATAATTCCGCCGCCAGGGCCCATGGACTGTGGACTTACGAACCCCGCCAGGGCCGGAAGGCAGCAACGGCAGTCTGCTCCGCATCCGCCGTGGTCACCCTGGCCTCTGAATTTGCGATTTGCGATTTCGGATTTACGATTGCCTGTGCGGTCGTTGACGACTCGAAAATCGTAAATCGTAAATCGTAAATCGAAAATGTCATACTTGGTTTTCGCGCGAAAGTATCGTCCGCAACGGTTCAGCGACGTGGTCGGGCAGGAACACGTCACGCAGACGCTCGTCAACGCCGTCCAGCAAAACCGCATCGCACACGCCTACCTGTTGTGCGGCCCGCGCGGCACGGGCAAGACCACCATCGCCCGCATCTTTGCCAAATGCCTCAACTGCACCGACGGGCCGAAAGTGGATTTCGCCGACAACGACCCCCGCTGCCAGGAAATCGCCGAGGGCCGGTCGCTCGACGTGCTGGAGATTGACGGCGCGAGCAATCGCGGCATTGACGAGGTGCGCGAACTGCGCGACACGGTGAAATACGCTCCAGCCAGTTCGCGGTTCAAGATCTACATCATTGACGAAGTCCACATGCTGACGAAGGAGGCGTTCAACGCCCTGCTCAAAACGCTCGAAGAGCCGCCCGCGCACGTGAAGTTCATGTTTGCCACGACCGAGCCGGAGAAAGTCCTGCCGACAATCCTGTCGCGCTGCCAGCGGTTCGACCTGCGGCGCATCCCGGCCGCGCTCATCGTCAAACACCTCAAGCACATCGCGAAGCTGGAGAAGGTGAAGATTGACGAGGCGGCCCTGTTCGCCATCGCCCGCGGCGCCGACGGGGCCATGCGCGACGCGGAATCCACGCTGGACCAGCTCATCAGCTTCTGCGGGGAAAAGATTGAAGAGCCAGAGGTGCTCTCGATGTTCGGGCTGGCGGCCCAAAGCCAAATTCTGGGAATGGCCAGGGCCATTCTCGGCGGAGAAGCTGAAGCGGCCTTGCGCGAACTCAACGAACTGGCCAAGCGCGGCAAGGACTTGGGGCGTTTGCTGTCCGATTTGCTGAATCACTTCCGAAACCTGCTCATTTACCGCATTTCGGGTGGCGATTTGAAGCTGCTGGAAGTCTCCGAAGCTGAGGCCGCTTCGCTGGCCGAGCAGTCCAGGGTCGTCGGCATTGACGCGCTGACCCGCATCATGGAAGTGCTGACCGATGCCGAGGCGCGGCTGCGCGATGCGGCGTCAAAGAAAATTTCGGTTGAAGTGGCGCTGCTCAGAGCCATTGAGGCGCGCAACGCCATCAGCCTGGACGCGGTGCTGAAGCAACTCCAGCAGTTGCGGGGCGAAGGTGGCGCGGGCGTCCCGCCTGCGCCCGTAGCTGTGAACGTAAGTTCGCGGACCAGTTCCAACATTCAAGCGGCAGTCTCAGCCGAAAAATCTCCGCCGACTCACGTCAACAGCTACGAAGGCTTGAGGGCACAGCAGCCCGCAAAGGAAGCAATGGCGCGCGAAGCGCTGGTCGAGCTTTGGGGAAAGGTGCTGGAAGCCGTGGGCCGCGCCAGCCCGTTCGCTAGAAGTTACCTGCTGGAAGCGCATCCGGTGTCGCTGGCTGGCGGCGTGTTCACGATCGGGTTTGATCCCGAATTTGAAGACCACATCGGGTTGGTGGACAATTCCAAAAACCACACGCTGCTACAGACCAAGCTGCACGAACTCGGCCACCCGAATGTTCAGGTGAAGTTCATCAAGGCCGATGCGCCGGCTGACTGGGCCGCGCAACGCGTGCAGTTGGCCCAGCAAGCGACTTCTACTCCGGGCCAGGATGCACAGAAACGCGGCGCGGCGACCAGCGTAGCGGCAACCAAGGGAAAGGCCGCCGTTGTTCCGGTCACGCACGGCGATTTCAAGAACGATCCTTTGATCAAGAAGGCGCTCGAAATTTTCAAAGGCCAGATTGTCGAGGTGCGGGCATGAACCAGTTTCCGATTTAACGATGTAACGATTCAACGATTCAACGATCCCATGTCCAGCATCGGCAAACTCATGAAACAGGCTGCGCGGATGCAGCAGCAGATGGAGCAAGTGCAGGCCCAACTCGCCACGCGCACGATCGAGGCCACCAGCGGCGGCGGCGCGGTCAAGGTCACCGCCAAGTGCGACGGCACGCTGGCGAGCATCAAGATTGATCCGCAGGCGCTCAACCCGTCGGATGCGCAGTTGCTCGAAGACATGATCCTGAGCGCGACAAATCAGGCGCTCTCGCAGGCCAAGGAAATTTCCAACGCCGAACTGGGCAAGGTCACCGCCGGCTTCAGCCTGCCCGGGATGGGGTGAGCCGTTGAATCGTTGAATCGTTAAATCGCCACTATGGTTGCTCCTTCACCAGGCCGTCAAAGTCCAGAGCACCGAGGTCGCAATTTAGGGTGCGTTTCATTGTTTGAGCAACAGGCATTGCCAAGACGCTTCTCATTAACACCGGGCTTCAGCCCGGTGAAACCGCGATCTCTGACACGGCGAACCGTTTCAACGGTTTGCCCGACTCGCCTGAAACCGTTGAAACGGTTGCGGTTCGCGGCATCGCCCCGCACCGGGCTGAAGCCCGGTGTTAATGAGAGTTCTGCGCGCGCGCGCAAAAGCGCGATGCGCCGCGCGATTTAACGTCTCAACGATGTAACCAACAAACAACAAACAATGGCCGCGCTCCCTGAACCCATTGCCGCGCTCATCGCCCAGTTTCGTAAACTGCCGGGCATTGGTCCGCGCTCGGCCGAGCGCCTGGCGCTGTATCTGGTTCAGAGCGACGCAACCACTGTCCGGCGACTTGCCGACGCCTTGCTTCGGGCCAAGGACAAAATTCAGACGTGTTCCGTTTGCGGCGCGTTGACCGACAAATCCCCTTGCGACATCTGTGCCGATCCTCGACGCGACGCGTCGCTGGTCTGCCTCGTCGAACAGCCGACCGACATCCTCCTCATCGAAAAGTCGGGCGCGTTTCGCGGCAAGTACCACGTGCTCGGCGGCAAAATCTCGCCCATCAACAAGGTCCAACCCGAGGACCTCCGGATCGCTGAATTGGAAAAACGACTCACGATCGAACCGATCAAGGAGGTTGTCATCGCTCTTGGCACAGATGTCGAGGGCGACGCCACGGGTTTTTACTTAGCCAAACGGCTCGCGCGCGAGGGCTTGAAGGTCACGCGCATTGCCTACGGTTTGCCCGCCGGCACCGGTCTCGAATATGCTGATGAATTAACCTTGAGCCGGGCGCTGGAGGGGCGGCGGGAGATGCTTTGATGTGCTCGGCCGAACATTGTTCACGCAACACGCAAAACGCACAACGCCGTCACTGCGTGTTGCGTGGCGCGTGTTGCGTCAAGTGACACAGCACATGCCTGCGCCTTCCGTCGTCGTTTTTGATTTGGGCAAGGTCTTCGTTGATTTCGATTACCGCATCGCGGCCCGCAAAATCGCGGCGCGCGGCACGGCTTCGCCGGATGAAGTCTGGCGATTCATCAACCATTCGCCTTTGATCCGCTTGTTTGAATCCGGGTTAATTCCTCGGGAAAAGCTGTTCGCAGAGGTGTGCCGGGTCACGGGCTTCACCGGCACGATCCGCGAGTTCGCGGAATTTTTTGGCGCCGTCTTCACCCCCATTGAACCGATGATCCGACTGCACGCCGTTTTGCGCCGCCGTGGCATGCCGACTTATATTTTCTCGAACACCAACGAATTTGCCGTCGAGTCAATTCAGCGCAACTTCCCATTCTTCGGTGACTTCGATGGTTACGTTTTCTCCTACGAGAACGGCGCCATGAAGCCGGATGCCAAGCTTTACCAGGTCGTCGAACGCCAAGCCGGTCGGCACGGCGCTGAGATTCTTTACCTGGACGATCTGGCGGAAAACGTCGCCGCCGGCGCCGCGCGCGGCTGGCAGGCGCTGTTGCAGGAATCGCCGGAAAAAACATGGGCGGCGTTCAGGCAGCGTGGCCTGGTAACTTCATGGTAGGGCGGTCTCTCCGAGACCGCCGCCTGACCTTTTCGGCGCGTTCGGAGATGATGCCGCTTCAACGCCAGAAAGCTTGCAGGCTTTGCGTGCGATTCTTAATGTAAGAGCTATGGCGTACGAATCAGTTGACCAGCTCCAAAAAACTTTGGCTGAAACAGTGTTCAGCTACGCGGACGACAAGAAGAAGGCCGCTGGACGCGCGCTGGGAACGTTCGTGGAAATCATCACGTTCTACCTGCTCAAGACTTGGGGCTTGAGTGCCAGCGTCGCCATCGAAAGAGGGCTGGAGGAATACAAGAATCCCGACATCACTCACAACGTCGAGTATTCGTTGCATCCTGTGAAATTCATTGAGCGACTCCAGTTCGAAAAGCCGAACCTGCCCGTTACTCCGGCAAAGATTTCCAAATACTTCGGCGACCGGCTCCAACATTTGCACGGCTTCGAGAGAAAGGGGCACGCTTTGGTATCCTCGTCGGGCGTACTGAGAAATGCTTGCGTGCTGGGTGAGGCGAACGACGTGGTGCTCGTGGGCCTCGTAAGCCTTCTATACATAACGCCATAATTTATTGCGGATGTATGTCGAGGTTGCTATGGTTGAGGCATGCGACCTTTAACGCTGTCATCGCCGGAGCGTAGCCGTGCCGTGCTCCAACAGGAAATCAACCGTCATCA
>Ga0315289_10005114_pt1 | contig 19446 bp, 17 predicted proteins | sample YL17G11_40_MG_FD_203452 | JGI IMG/M metagenome (GOLD analysis project Ga0315289, IMG submission 203452) | Sediment microbial communities from Yellowstone Lake, YNP, Wyoming, USA - YL17G11_40 | ecosystem: Environmental > Aquatic > Freshwater > Lake > Sediment | place: USA: Wyoming | collected...
AATTGAACAATTCAGTTATTACAACTTCGCCGGTTTCTCCTGGTTGGGCAGGGATTCCATTCTTTAAAATTTCAATAAGAAGATTATCTGTAGAGAGATGTAGCCCACCATTTGGGCATTCAAAAGCGATGATTCCGCATTCTGAACAGCCATATTCATTTACTACTTTAACTTTGAAAAAAGCCTCCAAAAAATCTTTCTGAAATTTATATAAAGTTTCTCCCGTTGTAATTATAACTTTAATACATAATTTCTGAGGATTAAATGAATTATTATCCATAAATTTAGCAAATTCATAAATAGCAGAAGGGTAACCATAAAAGTATTTCGGCTTCTCTTTCTTAAGTCTTTTGTAGAAATTAATCATATTTCTTGTTGTCAAGAAAACAGGGTCAAGCCTTATCTTGTTCAATAGAATATCCTGAATATTTTCCTTTAGTCTTGCTTTAAAGGTAACCGGATGGCCAAAAAATCGTGCCTGTCGGTCTCCTATCTCAATACCATACCAGGCATAATAACGATGAAATAAGGCGCGATTCCTTCCATAGGAATCTCGTCCTTTAAGTATCTCTAAAGGGATTCCAGTAGACCCGCTAGTTTTTCTGGATTCGATAATATCCTTATTGGAATTACTAATCATAAATTTTACATTCTTACGCAATTCTTCTTTTTCCAAAATAGGTATCTTTAGAAAATCTGCATAGCTGTTCATTTGACTTGGCTTAATGCCTGTTTCTATAAAACGCCTACGATAATAATCATTATTTTCATAAATGGCATTTAATAAAGATTTTAAATCAAACCATTGCTTGGAAGCTAATTCTTGAGAACCCAGCCACTGAGATTTTTCTAATTCATTGAGGTGATAAAGAATATTTTCTTTACGTACCTGTGAAATGGCTGGATATATGAAATTTTTTACGATTTTAGGATACATATTAATTAAATACCTTTTCTTTAAAGATTCTTGCTAGTTCAGCGACATTTTTTTCAATATCAAATTTCTCTTCTACCAGCTTTCTACCTTGGCTACCGAGAAACACTCTTTTTTCTTTATTTTTTAATAAAAACTCAATTGCCTCAGCCAAAGCGAATTCATTTTTTTCAGGAACCAAAATGCCTGTCTCATTAACTCTAACCACTTCAGGTATTCCTGAAATATCAGTTGAAATAACCGGTAAGCTACTGGCAAAGGCCTCCAGAATTACATTCGGTATGCCATCACGATTGCCGTTATCAGTAATAATACACGGCAAAACAAATAAATCAGAATTACTTAACAAATCCATCACATCTTTATGTTTTCTTTCACCTAAAAGTTCAACTTTATCTTGAAGGCCATAATTGTGTATAAGCCTGGTAAGTTTTTTTCTTTGGATACCTCCCCCGACAATTTTACATCCAAAATCAATATTCTTTTCTTTTAGAATCGCACAGGCTTTTATCAAATAGTCGAAACCTTTTCGTCTCTGCAGAGCGCCAATAGAAATAATTTTGATATTTCTGTTTTTGGAATCATTACTTCTAGGATAATTACCTAAATTTATTCCGTGATAATTTACGACCACCTTTCCATCTAGGTCTTCATTAATCCGTTCTTCTAAATATTTTTTATTAAATTGTGTGCAGGTTATGACAAATTCTGCCATTTTAATCTTTTCTCTTTTCATTGGGCTTGGAAGAAATATATCCCAGGCATGGGCGGTAATGCTGAATTTTATATTTAAAAGCCCAGAAATAATTATTGCAGAAGTCGTAGGTATGGTTAACCAATGTGCATGAATATGTTTTATTCTTTTATTCTTTATTATCTTTGCGTAGTGAACCGAAATAGGAAAGATATATAATGATTTCCACAAATAATTAAAAGAACTAATATTTTTAAAAATAATATAGAATAGTGTTTTAAAATATCTAATAGGCCCTATTGATACAAAATAAAGATTTGAAAAGATAAGTGAAAAAATAAGTTTTGGATAATGCGTACCCTTAATTAATGGTATTGCCTGAGGGTGAATAATTTTATCCCTGCAATACTTTAAGGAAAAAATCTCAATTTCTATCCCTTTTCTTCTCAAAGCATCTATTTCTCTTAAGATGAATGTCTCATGCATTTCAGGAAACTGAGATAAAATATAAGCAATTTTAGGCTTTAATGATTCTTCATAGAGATCCTCTGTATTCTTAGCCATTACTCCTGAAGTAAAATGTTCTTCTATGCGTTTTCTACCTTCCTTGCCAAACTCTATTATTAGTTTCCTATCATTAAGTAATCTGATTATTTTTTCAGCAATTTCTTGAGGATTTTTTGAAGGAACTATAAAACCTGTTTTATTATCAACAACTAATTCTGAGCAACCGCCTACGTCAGAAGCAATAACCGGCTTAGAACAGGCCATATATTCTAAAATCACATTAGGACAACCCTCGTAGTGGCTTGCTAGAACACATACATCCATCGCATTTATCAAATCCGGCACATCTTTCCTTAACCCCGTAAATATCACTTTTTCTTTTAACTGGTGACTTTGTGACGTAGTGACTTGGTGACCTTTCAATAGCGGCCCTTCTCCCACAGCAACAAAATATGTATTCGGTATTTGTTTTAGAACAATCTCCGCGGCCTTGAAGAAAGTATCGTAATCTTTCTGCTCACTAAAACGACTGACCATTCCAACCACAAAGTTATCATCTTTAATTCCTAGAGAATCTCGATGGACGATGGACGATGGACGATGGAGGAATTTATTGACATCTATTCCGTTGTAAATCTTTACAATCTTATCTGGGTTAATCTTGACTTTTTCCACCAGATATGGCCTGATATTTTCGGCATTTATGGTAATATTATCTGTCCATCTTGCCAAGATTTTATCAGCCAAAATATGATGCCATTTTTTCCAAATATCAACATTGCGCACAGAACTTATAATTACAGGAACATTAGCCAATTTTGCTGTCAATCTACCATAAAAATCAGAGGTAAATAAAAAGGTATGAACAATATCCGGTCTTTCTTCTTTAAATAACCGCTTTAATTGAAATACGGTAGAAAGGTTCAGAAATCCTCTGTGTTCAATACCAATAACTTCATATCCTATTTTCGTAATCTCCTCTTCTAAAGTATTATAATTTTTATCTAAATTAATAACTTTGATTAAGAATTTATCCCGATTAGCAAATTTAAGATATTCGATAATCTGTCTTTGAGTTCCACCAGTTCCAAGATTATCAATAATGATAAAAACTTTATTTTTCATTTTCTAAATCTTAGGTAATTATCTTTCTTTTTTTCATATTTACTATTGCCATAATTAATCCGGCATAAATCCAAAAATAAGCACTTACCTCTTCAGAATTAAGACGTGAGCCAAACATATTCACCATTAATAGACCAAATAAACCGCCTAACATACCTAAAGCAAAGGCTCTTACAAATTTATCTTTAGATTTTCTATATAGCCAAAATGAATTTTTTATCATTATGAACAAAATTATCAAAAAGATAATTAAAGCAGGAATACCCATTTCAGCAGCTAAAATAAGGTAAGTATTATGGGCATCGATGAGTGTTGTAGGCGCATAAAAAGGAATAAGATATCCAAATAATCCATATCCTACGCCAAAGAAAGGGTGATCTTTTATCATTTCAATCGAGCCCTTCCATACTGTTATCCTAGCCAGGGCGCTATTATCCTTTATATCCTCAATGTCTGTAGTTATCACCTTTTCATTATCATAATAAGTTGACGACAGTCTATTGCGTATACCAGCTGGTAAGAAAACTGGATTTAAAATAGCAAAAATCAAAAATACTAAGGTAACTGTAAAAAGAATTTTACTTTTGAAAAAGGTTGTAGCGACTCCTCCAAAAAAGCAACCTAAATAAGCGCCTCTTGAAAATGTCACCTGTATTCCTCTAAAGCAAATTAAAAAAGGAACCAATAATAAAAAATATCTAAAATTTGGAAAATAGACAAAGAAAAAGGCTAAAAATAGAAACATATTATAGACAAAAAATCCCCCTAATGTATTTGATTGTTCAAATACTCCTCCAACCCGGGATTCTTCCAAACTGCGATTGCTGACATTTAAATAATCCTTAGCAGCCATTGCGCCAATAATGACCGTAACAATCATCATAGTTATAACAACTTTTTTTGAAGTATCCCTGTCATGGATAAAGCTTACAGTAATAAAGTATAAAATCACGGGGGTCAACCAGCGCTTAAGACCGATAATATAATGCTCCAGGTAAATAGAACCGTAACTGAGAGAACTTCTTATCAAAGATAAAATGCCCCAAAAAATAAAAAGAAAAATAAATAAATTTAATGAGGATTTTGTAAAAATTTTATTTCTTGTCGATACAGATTTAGCAATGCAACCAATAATCGCCAGAAATATAAGAATATTTGTTAAATTGAGAGCCTTTGCTGAAGTTTCAAAATCACCGACTAACATCCTGGCAAAAGGAGCATAGGCAACTAAAATTAAAAATGGGATATTTGGCTTGAAAAAAGCTAAGACAAGGAGAGCGGTAAGTGAAATAATTCCAATCGGACGAATAATAACTTGGGGCAGACTAACATTTTTCTCTATTATAAATGCAAAAATACATACCATTATCCCAAGAATCAAATATATGCCCAGGCTTTTCTTAGTATTTAAAACAGTGGATGTTTTAATTGTATTATTAATTGGTTTGATCATTTCTCAATTAAAATTATTGGACGCCTTTAATGTTTCTTCCCACATATGTTTAACTTTCAATAGATTTTGGTTTGCCTCTAAATATCCTAAGCGAGATAAATGTTGATAATTATTCTCTCCCATTGTTTTTCTTAAAACAGAATCATTAAGCAAAATTTTAATTTTTTCTGCAAATTCTTTATAATCTTTAATATTTACAATATAACCATTAAATCCGTCAATAACCAACTCTTGTGCGCCGATTGTTCTGGTTGAGACAATCGGTTTTTTACAAGCAGCTGCTTCAACCATAACTACTCCTAAGCTTTCCTTTAGTGACGACAAGACGAAAATATCACTTGAATTATAATATTTAGGTAATTCATAATTTGGAATTTGCCCAAGAAATATAATATTTTTGTCAACATCCAACAATTTAGCCAATTTTTGTAATTTATGTAGCTTTGAACCTCTACCTATTATTAAGCATAAAATTTTTGGGTTTTCTCTTTTTATTAATGATATACTCCTAAGTAGAGTCGGCAAGTCTTTTTGATTCTCAAGCCTACCAACAAAAAGTATAATATTTGAATAAGCTTTAAATTCTTCTCTTGGTAATCGTTCTTCCATTTTGATAAAGTTTTCGATATCATAACAGGGTGGGCAAACGTATATTTTACTGCTATCTAGTTTAGCATTTTTTATCAACATCTCTTTATGTCTAATACACATTGCCCTAATTGAATCTGCCTTCTTTAAAAGTATCTTCATTGCTAATGACGCCATGCATATCTTAAAATTATTCCGATATCCATTTTCTAATACTGCAGCAAACATCTGTACATTTAATGGAATGTTAAATTTTTTTCTTAAAAGATAACCGATGAGTAAACCAGAGAATGGTTGATCAGCAGAAACAAGACTAACTTTACCTTGTTCTATATATCTCGCGGCTCTGATAAATAAATTACGATACTTTTGGAAGGTATTTCTATAACCAACGAATTCAATCGTAATATTACCGACTTTGTTTATCTCGTCAGAACCCTTTCTACCTATAAGATAAATAAGCTCAGTAACAATTTTTCCGTAATGTAAATGAGACGCAATCTTGGGATTCGTACTTAACACTAATACATTCATTTTAGATTACCAAAGAGTTATATATTTCCTCAATTCTTGTTACTGTTTTTCTTATGTCGAAAAATTCCTCTACCCTCTGCCTACCCCTCTGACCCATTTCTTTTGCTATTTGCGGATTATCTAAAAGATAAATTATTTTTTCTGCCATTGCCTCTATATCTCCGGGAGGGACCAAAAGTCCTGTTACGCCATCTATAATAACTTCTTGTTGACCAGCAACATTGGTAGCAATTACTGGCTTTCTTAGTGCCATTGCTTCTAAAATTGTATTAGACAAACCTTCTGGAAATGTAGTAGAGGCCTGGATTAAAATTTCAATATCATTAATTATATCTTCTACATCATTTCTCCAGCCAGTAAAAATTATGCTTTCAGTTAGATTTTCTCGTTTAACTAATTCTCGAACTTCTTTATAGTAAGCGTCACTGTCTCCTTTTGCATCTCCTATTATTGCGAATATCGCTTTTGGCTTAACTTTTAAAACCTCCTTAGCTGAAAGGATAAATTCTCTTTGGCCTTTTCCTTTTACAATTCTTCCAACCAAGCCGATAACTGGATTTGATTTTAAATCAAATTCCTCTTTAAAACTTTTTTTACAAAAAGCAAAGTTATTTAAATTAATACAATTATAAATAATCTCCAACTTTTGCTGCGGAATGTCTTGTTTATAAATCTCATATGCTGCATTACTTAGAATTATGAATTTATTTACAAATTTAGAAAACATCTTCTCTCGCCTTATTAGCTTTTTTGACTGTTTTATACAGCAAATGATGGGTATTTTTGCGACTTTTGAAGCAAGTATAGCCGGAACACCAGAAATAATGTTAGTGTTAATATACACTAACGAAATAGAATTTCTCTTTAAAATAAAATAAATTTTAATCGTTTCAGGAAGAATATTCCGAATTATGAAAATTAAGAAAATAAATTTAGTTAATTTAAGCGGCTCTGTGTAGTGCCTCAATTTTATTATTTTGGCACAATTAATCTTTCCGATTTGGGGCCCAAAATTATTTATTACTACAACCGGGTTAAATTTTTGCCTGTCAATATTATTCACAAGATAAGATAGCTCTTTAGCCGAGCCACCAAAGCCAGATGATGGTTCGTAAAATAAAATTTTAAATGGCTTATTTTGCTTTTTTGTATGAAAAAGCATTTTGGAGAAATTTACTAGCAAAAGTAAATATGGATTAAACATTTTTTTAAGCTTAATGCAGTACGGATCATTCTTGGCAATAAAAGATTTACCGACAAATGGATTAAATATGATTGCCTTTATAGTAAATTTTGCTGAACTTTCAAAATCTTTTGTTTCTCGATAATATACTCTGCTTAAATTGTAGTAGCTTTTTGCTAACAAATCTCTTAATTCATTCCTACTAAAATCATTTTGTATTTCATTTGAAAGCAACTTTTGAATTATTTTTATTTTTCCTAAATACATCTCCTCGTAATTATCAGAGATATTGCTATCGTGGGTTCTGATGACCGCTAACCTTTTTTCTAAAAAATTTATCTTATTTTTTATTGAAAAACGAAGCCACATATCAGTATCTTCGCCGACTTTTATTCTTTCATCGAATAAACCAACATCCGATAGGCAATTTTTCCTAAACATCACTGTCATCGGAATTCTTGCATCTCGCAGAAAATCGGCTGCTTTGATAGCAGGTATTGATGGTTTTATATCGAGTTCTCTGTTATTAGTATCTATTCTCTTTGCATAACAATAGGTTAATGCAATATCAGAGCTTCTATCTAATATGTCTGCTTGGATTTCTAACTTTTCTTTCATCCAAAAGTCATCGCTATCCAAAAAAGCAATATATTCGCCTTTTGCCTCTTTTATCCCCTTATTTCTTGCAGAAGAAATCCCCTCATTCTTTTGATAAAAGTATCTAATTTTGCCATCATATTTTGCTAAAACTTTTTTGGTATTATCTAACGACCCATCATCTATTACAATAATCTCGTAGTCCTTGAATGACTGATTCAAGACACTATCAATTGCTTCGCAAATATAATTTACCCTATTGTATGTTGGTATAATTACGCTAACTTTTGGCATATAATATTTTTAATCTTTTTTACTAATCTTACGAAATTTACTGGCAAAAACGAAATTAAAATATAAAGATATAATTTAATTTGAGTTTTATCATAGACTAAAGACCGAAAAGATAGTCTTCTCACCTCTCTTAAATCGTTCAAATTAAGATACCCCCAAGCAGCACTTCTATATGATTGAATTATTCTTTTTTTGAATAATCCCCTATATTTATCAGGACAATATTTAATATGTTTTTCAAACAACTTTCCAAACCATTTTGCATAGCGGATTCCCCTTATATCCATATTTCCAGACATTGAGTCTTCTCTTACCCTATATCTGGTTGTAACTTTATTAAAATATAATAAAGGATAATTTTTACTAATTCTAATCCAAAGATCGTAATCACTAATACTATCTACATTTTCATCGAAACAACCTATTTCTAGCAAAGATTTCTTAGTAATTAATACTGTACTAATATGAGGTAAACAACTAAAAATTAACTCTTCGTATAAATTACCTTTCAAAATCGTCCCATCGTTAAACTTCAACTGCGATACCTTATATTTAAAACTATCTTTTTCCCAAGAACGTCGAGACCTTGAACAAGAATACCTGATAATTTCATTTGAACTAAAAGATTCGAAATCTGTAAATACCATAGCTACATTACGGTTTTCATCTATTAAATCGACTTGTAATCTTAATTTATCCGGTAACCAAATATCATCAGCATCTAATAAAGCTATGTATTCGCCTTTAGCTTCTATGATACCCTTATTCCTGGCAACAGCACAACCCTGATTCTTTTGATATATATACTTAATTTTGCCATCATATTTCATTAATGTTTCTTTTATATTATCTGTAGAGCCGTCATCAACAACGATAATCTCATAATCTTTATAGTCTTGAGCTAATACGCTATCAATAGTCTCAGAAATATAATTGGCGAGATTGTAAGTTGGGATAATTACGCTAACTCTTGGCATAATGACTTAATGGCTAAGAATATATTTATTCATTAACTAATGCTATATCTCTAACTGAATTATAGATACGGCCATATTTGCCATATCCTTCTTTTAGATTTAATAATCTTCTTAGTTCTGTTGGCGACATTATTTTTCGTTCGTTAGCCTCTGCTAACCTATGGATACGAAGGATTAAATCAGAATTTTTAGCAAGTTGGGTTCGTTCGGCATCAAACCAGATATTATCTTCCAAGCCAACCCTTACCCCACCACCTGAGGCAATTGCTAAGGAATTCATCGTCAACTGGGCATCACCAATACCGGCTAAACTCCAGTATGAATTAGGCGGTAAATCTCGAATCATTATTCCAGCGTGCAGCAAATCCGGCTGGGCACAGGCAATATTGCCAAGCAGGAGATTAAAGTAGTGCGGCGCAACTAATAGCCCCTTCTTTTCTAAATATTTAGCATAATTAATCATCCCGGCATCAAAGGCCTCTAATTCCGGTAGAATTCCTCTTAGCTTCATCTCGTTGGTTAATGCCTGAATCATATCAGGAGAATTAATACTTACTACGCGGTTAAAATTCAGGGAGCTAAGCGTCAGGCTTCCCATATCAGGTTTTAAATCGCCATCAAGCTGTAAAGGTTCTGCGCGTTGTTCAAATTCATTGAAATTCCTTCCGCTTAATGAAACGCAGATAACCAAGTCCTTTGAAAATGAACGAATGCCGGCAATAATCTCTCCATAGATTTCGGCTTTATAAGTCGGTTTTTCGCTAGATTCTTCGCGTGCATGCAGATGAACCATTGTTATGCCAATTTCTACAGCCCGACGAACATCTTCAATAATTTCTTCGGGCGTAATCGGAGCATACGGAGTCATATCTTTAGTTGGCAACATCCCTGTAGGCGTAAAATTAATAATTAATTTCTTAGACATTATAATCTCATTTTTTGTTTAATTACCTAAATCTCTATCGTATTAGTTATCTCTATCATCTCATGTTTACTCTCTAATAGTTTTCGCAGCGCCTCGCTATTTTGAACGCACATTTTGATGATGTGACAAATCTTTTCTATTTCCGAAGGGCCTATAGCAGTACCCGTGGGTAATTGCATTAATTGTTGATTCAGCCTTTCTGTATGTGGAAGCAAAAGGTAAGAATTGGGATTATAGGAACGATAAGGCTCCATCCTGTGACAGCCGGGATAAAAATACCTTCTGGCCAAGACATTTTCAGCCCTTAAGATTTTGAGAAGGTCATCACGAGAAAAGCCAGTTATATCCTGATCAACATTGAGTACTATATATTGAAAATTGCATTTTTCGTTATAATTATAGTCTCGAACAGATATTCCTGGGATATCGGATAAAAATTGCCTATATAGCTCGTAATTTCTCTTGTTGATATCTACTAACTCATCTAAGCTTTCTAATAATGTCAATCCCATTGCTGCCGAAATCTCATTCATTTTTCCATTGGTTCCCAGAAAGATAACATTATCCAAGCCTTTAAATCCGAAGTTTTTCATAAGCCTTATTTTTTCTGCCAGGACATCATCATTTGTTAAAACCGCCCCTCCTTCAAGTGTATTAATAAATTTGGTGGCATGGAAACTGAAGACTTCGGCATGGCCGAAACTCCCTACCATTTTGTCTTCTCTTGAACAAAAGAAAGCATGAGCGGCATCGAATAAAAGTCTCAAACCTCTTTTCTTTGCAATTTCTTGGAGTGCTTCTACATCGCAGGTCTGACCAAATAAATGTACGCCAATTATACCTGTGGTGCGTGGTGTGATTAGTCTTTCTACCTGCATTGGATCAATGCAAAGGGTTTCAGGGTCTATATCACAAAAAACGGGGGTGATTTCTTGCCATTGCAAAGCATGGGCAGTTGCCACAAAAGTCATCGAAGGTATAATTACTTCTCCTTTTAAGTCTAAAGCACGTATTGCTATTTCAAGCGCAATAGTAGCGTTGCACATAGCAATACAATGCTTAACACCAATAAGGTTAGTGATCTTTTCTTCCAATTCTTGCACATACCTACCTCTATTCGTTAACCATCTGCGCTCCAGAATATCATTGATGCGCCTTAATAGGCGAGCGCGCTCGCCAATGTTAGGACCTCCAACATGTAATTCATAATCGAAAACTGGCGCCCCTCCGAATATTGCAAGATCATCCAATTCTTTTTTATATTTCATCTTGTTTTTCTTTCTCTCTTATAACTTTAGCCGGTACCCCATATGCAATAACGTTATCAGGAATATCTCGAACAATAACTGAACCTGCACCAATGACAGAATTGCTTCCAATATTAATGCGCTCAATAATAGAAGTACCGACCCCTATAAAAGTCCCGCGACCAATTTTAACATTTCCAGACACATTGGTTCCTCCTGCAATATGGACTCCATCTCCTATAATGCTTCCATGGCCAATAAGAACACCTTTATTTATAATAACGTTTTCCCCGATGATTACACCGGGATCAATTATGACTCCCGCATTAATTACTGTACCGTTACCGATTCGCACATCGCTTGAAATAATAGCTTGAGGATGAATGGCTGTTATTAATGAAAAACCAAAGGATTTAATAAAATCGGATAATCTTAACCTAGCGTTACAATCTCCAATACCAATAATAATGTTTTTGACGCCTTGTTCTCGAAGCGAAGTTAATTGCTCTCTTCCTCCCAAAATTACAGAACCATTAAAACTTTCACCTTTCCGCTCAATATTCATATCATCTAAATAGCCGATTATCTCATATTCTTTTCTTAACCGGACTATATTGGCAACGACCAAAGCATGCCCGGATGCTCCCCATATTACTAATTTTTTATTAGCCATGATTTAACCTCTACAAAAATACTAATTCCTTTATTTCCTTTAATAGTGTTCTCTCAATTCTAAGTAGAGTAAGACTATATATCGTTATAGCAAGAAAGAATAATATGATGAGGTTGTAATGAAACAAAATGCTGAATTTATTTTGAAATAGAATATTCTTAAAAATTATTATTGCAAACGCCATACTCAGAGAAGCAATTAATGACGGCTTAAAACTAAGATAAATCTGATTTAAATTTATTGATAGGATTTTCATTGACCAAATTAATGTAATTATAAAGGCGATAAAGCTTGATATACTTACCACAACTCCTACCCCATTGATACCGAATAATTTAGCCATAGGCGTAATGAATATAAAAAATATTATTACCTGTAACGAGGTTATCCAGAACCCTAATTTTGGTTTTCCACAGGCAAGAAAAATACCTCCTAATCCCGCAGGTAAAGTATTAAATATCCCTGCCCAGGCCAAAATCCTTAGAACTCCCACAGCGCCGATCCATTTTTGCCCATAAACAAATATTAAAAGTTCTTTACCTAAAAGAAAAATTGCAATACCAAATGGAAGTGCGATTAAACTTATATGCTTAATGACCTTTAAAGAAGCTTTTCTTAAATCGCCTAAATCGCTTTGCATTTTTGAATAAGCAGGAAAGATAACACGATATACCCTTGCTCCAAAGTAATCTGCGCCAAAATTAGCAACATTAAAGGCAATGGCATATAGGCCTAGGGCAGTAACTCCCAGAAGTTTTCCTACTAATAAATTATCTAAATTCATCTTTAGAAACCAAACAGCTCCTCCTAAGAATAGAAATTTACCAAAATTAAACATCTCTAAAGCAATTTTTCTGTCAAATTCAAATTTTGGCCGCCATCTGCTCACAATAAAATACATTGTGTTTTGATAAATAGTCTTAAGGATGTAAGCGTACACTAAACTCCAAATTCCCACACCTGAGATTGCCAAGATAATTGCGGTTAATGCATAAATGAACCCTGTACTTATCTCAATTACAGATACTTTCTTAAACTGCATATTTTTTTCTAAAAGTGCAGCCGGGACTTTACCAAAACAACTGATAATAAAAATAATACCCAAAGCTCTGATTACACCAATTACCTCTTGATTATTTAAGAATCTTCCAATCATCGGTGCGGAAATACTTAAGATTAAATAAAGCACAATACCAAAAAACGGTATAACAAAAAAAGCAGTATTGGCAGCTTTTCCTACATTATCTTTTCTCTGAATTAATGCAGAATCAAACCCCATACTTTTAAACAAGCTAAGTGCATCAATGGCTATAAAAGCAAGTGAATATAAACCAAAAACAGCCGGACTTAAGATACGGGCAAGTACGACAGTTGTACAGAGAGAAATGGTTCTGCCGATAAAGCTTGAACCCACAAGCCACTTTATTCCACTAATCGTTTGTTTCTTAAGTGAGGTCATAATTATTTAATTAATCCTAAATCTCTTACCTTGCAATAAGTACCAGTCATTTTTGTGTAAACTTTGAATGCTGAATCTTTATTTGCAATATTAACTCTATTTATTGCAAACTGATCATATCTATCGTTATCTTCACTTATAGCACAGGCGCTAATATAATTATTCTCTACAATATTTTTAACTTTGTCAGTAAATTTACCGAAGGGATAGGCAAAAAACTCAATTTTACACCCAGTTTTATCTTGCAATATCTGTTTAGATTGATTTATTTCGTGCTCCAAACTATCATCATTGCAAGAAGTTAAATTGACATGGTTTAATGTATGAGAGCCTATTTCAATACCCTCTTTTACTATTTCGTTTATCTGCATCCAATTCATAAGTCGACATGGCAAATAACCATTCTTTTTATCCCATTCATTTTCTTTTCCTATCAAATTTATAACAATAAATACAGTCGCGTTAAAATTATATTTTTTTAATATCGGTAAGGCATTTGTGTAAAAATCCTCATAGCCGTCATCAAAGGTAAGCACAAAATTCTTCGAGGGAATTTTCTTACCGGCCGAAATAAATTTAACATATTTACTTAAAGATATAGTCCGGTAACCTTTATAAAAAAGATAGCGCATATGCTCTTCAAAATCTTCTGTTTTGACTGCATATCTATCATTTGGATCCATATTGTTTATTTTGTGATATGCCAAAACAGGACAGCCGCTTTCTTTACCTAAGAGTTTTTTTAAATAATATATATTTAAATGCGCAATATAAGCTAACTTATCCATAAGAAAATCCTCGAAAGTTTCTCCGTAAACGGTTTGTCGTTTGAGAGATGTCGTATTTTTCGTATTGCGTACGGCGTATTGCATTTAGGGAGCAACTCGATTTGAGACTTGCCCTTTTAGTTTATCAATATTAACTTCCAGAGAATTGACTCTGTTAAATAAAGTATCTTTTGATTTTTTTAAATTATTAATGGCGAATTCCTGGGCATCGTTATCCTTCTTAAGTTCGGAAATTTTCTTGGTTTCAATTTCTACACGCGTATTTATTGCCTCTAAATTGGAATTTATCCTTTTTACTTCAGTGCCAACCGAATTAACCTGTTGAGAGTTTTCGCTTAACAATTTTTCAATCCTGTTTAAACTGGAAATAGTATTTTCTTTATCAGAATAAAGACCTCTGATGACCAGAAACTGCCAAATGTTTATTCCCATCAAAGAGAGAATAAATAAAAAATAGAGTATTTTAATTATTCGACCTTTATCTTTAGAAACAGTTGATTTTAAATTATATTCCGAAGATTTAGAAACAGCCTTGTGTATTGTGTGGCCATTTCCGTTACCGTTTTTTCGGTTGTCAGCGTCTCTGAGTCCGTTAATAATCTTACTCATGATTGGTTAATTGGTTAATTTGTTAATTGGTTAATTAAAAAATCAGTTTGCTACCGAATATTATTATCCCGACAACCAGCGCATTTATAGCTGCGACGAGGACGCCGCCCGCAGCAATATCTTTTAACATCTTGATAGTGTCATGAAATTTATTGCCATTCATATAATCTAGCAATAATTCAAAAGCAGTGTTGGCAGTCTCAGCGACTAATACCAGGCCAATAGAAAATAAGACCATAATGAATTCAACCCAGCTAATCTTAAGGATAAACGACAAGGCAATGGCAATTATGGCAATTACCAGATGAACGCGCATGTTGCGTTCACTTCGGATGACGAATTTGAGACCTTTGAGTGCCTCAACTACGCTTTGATAGAAAGTTCGTTTGTACATGTCATCAGACTCTTAAATGGCTAGTGGTCACCAAGACACCAAGTCACCACGTCACCCGTTAAAAACTTTTATAAAAATTCCAGAGAAGACCGCCTACTTCGCTTCTTAAATTTTCTAGTCTTTCGTAAGTTTCTTTTCTGAAATACCCTAAACGAAAACAAAATTCCAATAAATACTCGGTTTCAGCCAAAGAACCTAAGGCAATGTTTACGAATTGTTTTAATTCATTTCTACCTTGTCTTCCTGTGCCTTCAACAATATTGGTTGGTATAGAAATAGCTGCCCTTCTTAATTGAGAAGTAATTCCATATCTTTCATCTTTTGGAAAATTCTTGGTTTCTAAATAGACCTGATACGCTAATTCATCGGCTTTCTGCCAGACTATTAACTTTTTATAACCCTTTTCCATTGTATCCCCCTTTTACTGGTGACTTTGTGACTTGGTGACGTGGTGACATTGTGAGGCTTTCCGACACTTATAAGTAGCGGTAGATGTAGTGCGGCAGATGATACTCGATATTGGTCAGGACATAACCGAGTATCTTTGCCTGGGCCTGGGTAAGCAGGTCTTCTGCATGCTTTATGATGCCGCGTTGGGTGCGGCCGGCCTGAATAACCATAAGCACACCATCAGACTGCGCGCCTATTACCCCGGGGTCAGTTAGGGGGATTATGGGAGGAGCATCTAACAGGACATAATCAAATTTATCTCTAAAATGTTGCAGAAGGTCCTTCATCTTTGTCGAGCCCAGTAATTCTGCAGGATTATGAGGTGGCTTGCCTGATGGCAGGATTACCAGATTATCTATCCCAATGCTTAAGAGCGTATCCTCTAAAGCCACGCCATTGGTTAATAAATCTGATAGGCCTAATTCTTGCTTTATGCCTAAATAACGAGTTATTTTACCCCTTCTCATATCAGAGTCAACGAGTAGAATTTTTTTATTATTTAAATCGTGTGCCATGGCAATAGCCAGATTTATGGAAGTTACGGTCTTGCCTTCTCCGTGGATTGAACTGCTTATGGTGATGACCTTTGGTGGCTTCTTTGAATTCAAGGATTGTATATTTGTCCTTAGAATCCTATACTGTTCTGCAACAGGAGACTTGGGCTCAAAAAAAGTAACTATATGCGGGTCAATTTGAGAGCCCTCCACCTTTTTTACAATGTAGCTTGTGCTGGTTGCTGGTCGCTTTTCCAGTCTTTCTAAACGTTCTTGTGCTGCCTTTCTTAATGCCTCTGTTATCTTTCCCATGGTTTTTTACCTCCGTTAAATTAAAGTTTATAGGTTATCAGGATATCAGCGTATCAGTGGGTAGAGAATCAGGATACCAGAATATCAGAATCATTTTTTATCTCCCCGTTTTTCTCTTACCCATCGTATATAGCCGTTTATCCCACGAATGACTTCTTCGTATCTACTTACAATATTTCCTGCTTTTTCTTTTGTTATATATTTCTTATCCCGTAAAGCCATTATATGATTCTGCGTCTCTCCGGATTCTTTTCGGGCAACATTAAATCCTTTAATCTTGTCTTGATAGTAATAACTGGTATGGCCTTCGGAGATATTGTCAGGCACAGAAGACGATGATTTTTCTAATTGATAACGTTTTTTGAATCGTTCATCACTAGGTAAGTTTTCGCAAATCTTGTGGACTTCAAGCATTAATTCATGAGCCTTCTGCCAAACCCAAAGTTTTTCAAATCCAGCAACAGCTTCTCTCTGATAATCTGATTCTCTGATATCCTGCCTACTGATATACTGATTTTCTGATCTACTTATCTGGCTATTGTTCATTAATATGCCTAAATTAAGTTAAAGACACCTTATTATTATTTATGCACTCGCTATAGTACTGACACACTTCACAACAAATTTGCACCTCGTGCTTCATGCCCCTGTCCCACTTTATTTCGCAATTTGTAAATTTCTGACACATAGGGCAACATAATTTATTTGCGGGGCCGTTTAGTTTAACAGTAGCGTTGTAATCCTTTGGGCTTATGGATATCTTCGTTAATTACTTCTTGCATAATATTTTCATCGATTAAATTTTTATTGTAGACATAACCGGTAAGAAGCGCATTATCACAGATCATATTAATCAGCCGAGGCGTACCACCGGAAAATTTGTAGATTAACTCCATCGCTTTATCTGAAAATATCTTGGTTCCGTTTAAACCGGCGATAGACAAACGATGTGAAATATATTCATTAGTTTCTTTTTGAGTCAGTGGATATAGATGATAATGCACGCAGACCCTCTGTTTGAACTGCTCTAATTTATGCAAATCAAGCTTTGCGCGTAATTCTGGCTGGCCCATAAGAACTATTTGGATGAGTTTCTCAGTCTCAGTCTCTAAATTAGAAAGCATCCTTACCTCTTCTAAAACCTTGGGGCTTAAATTCTGGGCCTCATCAATAATGAGGACTACATTGTGATTTCGCGCCAGTTGTTCAATGAGATGTTCATTTAACTGCGCTATTAACCTTGCTTTTGTCCCGGGCAACGGCTCCAGTTCCAATTCTTCCAGGATAGAGACGATTAACTCTTTCGGTGTCAGATGTGAGTTTGTTAGGATAGCATATTGTGTATTAGAGTCTAATTTGTTTAAGAGTGCCCGACAGACAGTGGTTTTGCCTGCACCAATTTCTCCGGTAATCACGATAAAACCCTTTCTTTCATTTATGGCGTAAATCAGGCTATTTAGGGCCTCAGCGTGTTTGCTACTTTCGTAGAAAAACCGAGGGTCAGGCGTCATATTGAAGGGTTTCTCTTTTAGACTATAAAATTTCTCGTACATGTTTTACTCCCTTTTTTAGACTTTACGCAGAATCGAGAATAAAATTAAAATAAACAAAAGCACCCCACTTGTTATGGAAATGAATTTTAGTAATTTCTTTTGTTTAACTTTATCTTTATTAATATCTTCTTCTGTGGCAATCTTTGAGATTGCTCCTAATATAGGTAAGTCCAAAGTCTGTTTGGCATCATCAATTTCCAGGAAGGAATGGTCCATAAACTCTGCGCCCAAGACTGTGCCTGCGCCTGCAAACCCACCCAGAAATATGCCTAAGAAGATTACCAGGAATTTATTCGGCTTTGCCGGCTTATAGGGATATCGCGGCGGGTCTAAGATGGTATAGCGCGTGCCTTCTTTCGATGCCTCAAGGCTCTTGGTAATCTTTGCGGTCTCAAGGCGATTTAATAACATATTATAGATATTCTCATTGACGCGGGAATCTCTGGCTAAAACAGTATCCATCTTATCAATAAGCACCATTTTGTAGACATTATTAGCCAGGTTTTTATCCTCTGAGGCAAACGCATCAGGCACGATTGCGTTGGATTCAATTTTAGCCACCTCTCTTTGTAATTCACCGTAGAGCGGATTGGTGGCGGCAACAGAGGTATTCACCTTAAAATTTCCGGTTGATAAATCTTGCCTGGTCTTGGCAATCCTCTCGCGCAATTCCTTTACCAAAGGATGGGCTTCGGTAGAATCAACCAAAAGTCTTTTAAGCTCATCTTCCATACTGGCAATCTCGGATTCCTTTATCTTTTTCTCGTAAACCTTAAGTTGGCTTCCTAAGAAATCAATGGCCACGTCTGACTCTTTATTTTGTAAATTAATGTTTTCCTTAATAAAGATATCCGTTATGGCCTTTACTGTCTCTTGGGTTTGGGCGGGGTCTTTACCTTGATAAAAGATTCGCACCAGGTTTTGGCCGCGTAATTGCACGCCGATATTGTCTCTTAGGCGCAGGATAATCTTTTCAAACGCGGGTTGGTTTTTTACATCTTTTGCCATATCGAGTTTCTGAACAAGTTGTGTGAGACGATTCCAGCTTAAAATCTGTTCTTTGAGCGTCCTAAGCCTCTCAGCCATAGAGGTTGATACGGCTATGCCTGTGATGAGAGGATTAATAATCTTCTCCTCTTCTACCAAAATAAGAGTAGAGGATTCGTAGGTCTTCGGTAAAACAAATAATGCGACAATGCTTACCCAGAATCCGATGCAAACAGGTAAAATAAACAGCCATTTGCGTCTGTAAAATATCTTCAGGTAAGTTAAGGGGTTTACGGGTCTAATTTCTTCTTCCATTTTTTCCTCCAGTTAAATTATTTCTTTAGTCACACGGTTAGAATCCACCTGTAGCTGCACTTCGGACTGATTGAACTGGACCAGCTGGAGCTGCAACCGGACTAATCACACGCATAATCTTGGCAAATAATGTTGCCGGAACAAACAGTACATCACCGGGTTTCATATCCACATTTAGTTTGAGATTACCTTCATATAATAGGCTATAAAGATCAATACCTTTCCTCCTTGGTCTGCCACTGGCATCCGGCGTGACCAATCTAGAACTCCTCGTAGCCGCGGATAAGGTGGGCAACCCTGCCTGAACCACAGCTTCCCTTACCGGAATGGAATCAGCCATCATATAATATTTAC
>Ga0315289_10005115_pt1 | contig 19445 bp, 18 predicted proteins | sample YL17G11_40_MG_FD_203452 | JGI IMG/M metagenome (GOLD analysis project Ga0315289, IMG submission 203452) | Sediment microbial communities from Yellowstone Lake, YNP, Wyoming, USA - YL17G11_40 | ecosystem: Environmental > Aquatic > Freshwater > Lake > Sediment | place: USA: Wyoming | collected...
CGAGAGGTCATCCTGACCTCCATCCCCTCTCCGCGCGCGGCGCGGCCCGACGAAGTCCTGCGTCAGGCCCGACCGTTCGGCGCGAAGACGACGATCGAGCCCGACCTTGCCAAGGCGATCGCGGCCGCAAGGGCCCGCGCCGGGAAAATCGGGACCGTTCTCATCACGGGGTCGCTCTTTCTCGTCGGCGAAGCCAAGAAGGTCCTGGCCGGGGCTCTTTCGAGGGGAAAGGCCTGACCGTCGAACATTTTCATTCGTTCTATCGGTCCTCGGGGCCAAGGACGAGCCTGGAGGGATTCGCTCCTTCAAAAGTTCTTAACGCCGGCGGACCCTCCCTTTTCTCGGCGGCGATGAACTCGCGACCGCGATTCGAGCATTTATCAACGATTGCGTTGACATTTCGGGGTTATCGTTCAATCGAGCAACGCTCAAACATCATCGCCGCGAAGGTCTCCCTCGAAAATGGAGCCGCCGCGGGCTAAACTTTTGATGGTCGCTTCGTTCCCTCCAGGCTCGTCCTCCGCTAATATTCGGTAGGTATAAAAAGGCTCCGTGCTTTTATTTTGGAAATCGTCCTATCACAAAGAAGAAAAGTGACGCCGATTGGGGGGCCCCAGAGGACGAAGCGAAATGGGACCCTCGTCAGGGTGATGAGCGAGTCTGATGGGGCTGATCGGCGTCATGACCTGTTCTCCCCGCTTATCCGTCGAGTTATAAAGGGGGCTCGGGGCAGAGGACAAGGAGGCCATAAGGCGGCGAGCGGGCAGGGATTCTCGGCTCTGGCCGAGAAGAGCGAGCCGACGCCAGAGCCGGTTTCCTCGCCGGGGAAACCGGCGTGCCGACGGTCCTCTGCTCCGAGCCCCTGGGCAGCTAAATACTTTTGAAGGAGCGAGTCCCGCCAGACGAGTCCTCCGCCCCAAGCGCTCACTCGCCGGGGAAAATCCGCGTGGTGACGGGCGGCATATCGCGAGCGTTGCTTGAATTTTCGGTTCAAACCTGTTAACTTATCTGTTTCCGTGGCTGGATAGGATATCCGCTCCATGCTTGAAATCGACGCGACCTTCCTGGTCATTTTCTCTATCATCTGGGTCCTCGTCTTTGTCCTGTCCCGCGTCTTCTGGAGGCCTATGACGAGGCTACTTGAAGAACGAAAGGCGCGTCTCGAGGGCGATCGCGAAGCCTCCCGGCAGAGTGATACCGCCCGGGACCGCGGGCTCCGGGATATCGAGGCGACCCTGGCTTCGGCGCGTCAGGCGGCGGACCGGGCCCGCGACGAGGTGGAGGTCGAGGCCCAACGGGAAAAATCCCGGCTCCTGACCGAGGTCAGTGCCGCATCGAGGAAAGAAATGGATGACGCCCGCCTGCGGCTCGAGGACGAGATCGCCCGGCTTAAAAAGGACTTGGCCTTGGAAGCCGAGCGCCTGGCGGTCCAGATCGAGCGGAAGTTGCTGCCATGACCGTCCGCCCCAAGTCCGTCTGGCCCGTCCTCCTCGCGGTCCCGTTCCTTTTGTGCATGACGCCCCAAGAAGGGAGCGGACGAGCGGCCTTTGGCGACCTCCTGGGAAAAATCATCAATTTTTTGATCTTGTTCGGCGGCCTTTTTTTTCTCCTGCGCCGTCCCCTGTCGGAGTATTTATCCAGGCGGTCGGGCGAAATCCGGACCTCGCTCGACGAGGCGCGGGCGAGCCGGGACGAGGCGGAGCGGAAGCTTTTGGAAATGCAAGCCCGCTTGGCCGCGCTCAAAGACGAGACGGCGAAAATCGCGGCCGAAGCCCGGGCCGAGAGCGAGAAAGCGCGGGAGCGCATCCGCGCCCTCGCGGACAAGGAAACCGGGCGAATCCGGGAATTCACCCGGCAGGAGATCGACCTTCAGCTCAAAGCCGGCGTCCGTGAACTCTCGGAATACACCGTCGACCTGGCCGCCGGTTTGGCCGAAACCCGGCTCAAGGCCGGTCTCGCGGACGACGCCCAGTCTAAAATCATCGACCGGTCGATTGAGCAACTCGCGGAGATCCATGCAGAACCACGTCCTCATTAAACGCTACGCCGAGGGGCTTGCGGCGGCCCTCAAGACCGAAGAGGAATACGATGCCGTGCGCAGGGACGTGGCGGAGTTCGCCGGGCTTCTCGAGAGCCGCGAGGACCTGCGGAACGCATTGTGCCGTCCGTTATTAGCGGCGGCCGAAAAAAATCGGATCGTCGATGAGCTTCTGGAGAAGCTCTCTTATCGAGCCAAGACACGGCGGCTGATCGACCTTCTCGTCCGGCACGGACGGCTCGAAATCCTGCCGGAGATCGCCCGGAGCTTGCCGGCGCTCTGGAAGGAAAAGCTGGGGATCGTCCCCTTCGAAGTCCGGTCCGCCGTCCCCCTCCGCGATGCCCAAAAGACGGCGCTTGAAACGCGGCTCCGGGAGATCGAGCGAAGCGGCGTCTCCTGCTCGTACACGGTCGATCCCGGAATCATCGGCGGTCTGTCCGTCCGGAAAGGAAATTTGATCTATGATGTCTCCCTCAAGGGCCAGCTCGAACGGTTGAAGGAGCGCATTCGGGAAAGGTAGAAGGCCATGCCCATCAAAGCGGACGAAATCAGCAAAATCATCCAGCGCCACATCGAGGGGTTCGAGACCCAGGCCGACGTCAAAGAGGTCGGGACGGTCATTTCGGTCGGCGACGGGATCGCCCGGGTTTACGGGCTCGACCGGGTTATGTCCAATGAACTCCTTGAATTTCCGCACGGAATCATCGGCCTCGCCCTCAACCTCGAGGAGGATAGCGTCGGCGTCGTTCTCTTCAACAAAAGCTTCATGATCAAGGAGGGCGACGTCGTCAAACGGACGCGCCGCATCATGGAGGTCCCGGCCGGCCCCTCCCTCATCGGCCGGGTCGTCGACCCCCTCGGTCAGCCGCTGGACGGGAAAGGCCCGATCAAGGCCGAAACGCAGCAGGTCGTCGAGCGCCTTGCACCGGGCGTCGTGGACCGCCTTCCTGTCCGGGAGCCGCTCCAGACCGGCATCAAGGCCATCGACGCCATGATCCCGATCGGCCGCGGCCAGCGCGAGCTCATCATCGGCGACCGCCAAACCGGCAAATCGGCCATCATCGTCGACTCCATTCTCAACCAGAAGACCACGGGCGTTATTTGCATCTATGTCGCGATCGGCCAGAAGAACTCGACCGTCGCCCAATTCGTCAAAACACTCGAGGATTTCGGGGCCATGGCCTACACGACCGTCGTCGTGGCTTCGGCGAGCGACCCGTCGTCGCTTCAGTATTTGGCGCCCTACAGCGGCTGTGCCATGGGCGAGTATTTTCGCGACAACGGCCGCCATGCCCTCATCATCTACGACGACCTGTCCAAGCACGCCGCCGCCTATCGCGAAATATCGCTCCTCCTGCGGCGGCCGCCGGGGCGCGAAGCTTATCCGGGCGACGTCTTCTATCTCCATTCGCGCCTGCTCGAGCGGGCGGCGAAGCTCAACGACGAGTTCGGCGGCGGGTCGCTCACGGCCCTGCCCATCATCGAGACGCAGGCCGGCGACGTCTCGGGCTATATCCCGACCAACGTCATCTCGATCACGGACGGGCAGATCTACCTCGAGCCCGAACTCTTCAACTCCGGCGTCCGGCCCGCGATCAACGTCGGAATTTCAGTATCCCGGGTCGGCGGCAACGCTCAGATCAAAGCCATGAAGCAGGTCGCGGGCAAGCTCCGGGGCGACCTCCAGCAATACCGCGAGCTATTAACCTTTGCCCAGTTCGGGACCGAGCTCGACCGGATCAGCCAAGCGCAGCTCGACCGCGGCGAGCGCCTGACCGAAATCCTCAAGCAAAACCAAAACAATCCGCTTCCGGTCGAGAAACAGGTCCTGATCATCTACGCCGGGAACCGCGGCTACCTCGACCAGGTTAAGGTGGCCGATATCCAGGAATATGAGCTTAAACTCTACGAGTTCTTCGACCGGGAACGGGCCGGCCTCCTGGACAGGATTCGGGAAAAGAAGCAGCTCGACGGCGCCCTGAACAACGATATCGCCGCGGCCCTGGAGGAGTTCAACGCCAGGTTCCGCAAGGAGCGGGAAGGCGCCTGATGCCGACGCTCATCGACCTTCGCCGGCGGATCCGCAGCGTCAAGAACACGCAGCAGATCACCAAGGCCATGAAGACCGTCGCGACCGCCAAATTCAAGAAGACACAGCGGACGGTCGTCGAGCACAGGCCCTTATGGCATGCCGCGCCCGACCTGCTTTCGCGGATCGCGGGCTGGACCGGAACGGCCGCCCACCCGCTGTTCACGGTCCGGGACGAGCGCCGGGTTCACGTCATCGTGATCACGTCGGACAAGGGGTTGTGCGGGGCGTTCAACGCGAACCTCCTTTCGCGCGCGCTCGAATTCGTCGTCGACAAAGCCCGGTCCTCGCAGGTCGGACTGGTCCTCATCGGCAAGAAGGCGGTCAACTTTTTCCGGAAATACGCTTATCCCGTGGAGCGCGCCTTCGGCGAACGGACCGACCGGATCGACCCCGCGGAATTGAGCGCGCTCGCCCGGTATTTGATCCGGTTGTATGTCTACCAGGAGACCGACGGCGTCTACCTCGCCTACAATGAATTCAAGTCCGTGCTCGCGCCGCGCATTACGGTCTTACGCCTCTTGCCCGTCACCCCGCCGGCGGCCGCTCCGTCCCCGCCGACGCCGGCGCCCGAATGGGAGCCGGGCATCCCCGAGCTTCTCGAAACGCTCGTCCCGCGCTATATCGAGGACCAGATCCGCCATGCCTATGCCGAGTCTCAGGCGGCGGAACAAGCGGCCCGCATGATGGCGATGGACAACGCCTCGAAAAATGCCGAGACGCTTTTCGGGGACCTCCTCCTCGTTTTGAACAAGATCCGCCAGGCGAGCATCACCAAGGAGCTCCTTGAGATCATGAATGCCGTCGAGGCCATGAAAAAATGAGCTTTTCACCGGAGTCAGCCATGCCTAACGCCGTTGCGAAACCGAAAATCGGAACCGTCGTCCAGGTCATCGGGCCCGTCGTGGACGTCGCCTTCAAAGGGCTGGAGCTTCCCGAGATTTATTCCGCCATCCGGATCACGAGCGAGGGATATGATTCCCCGATCCCCGTGGACATCGTCGTCGAGGTCGAGCAGCATCTGGGCGAGGACACCGTCCGATGTGTGTCGATGCATCCGACGGACGGTCTGGCCCGCGGGATGAAAGCGTTCGATCTGGGCGGACCGATCGAAGTGCCGGTCGGCCCCGAGCTCCTGGGCCGCGTGATCAACGTCATCGGAGAGCCCGTCGACCATCTCGGCCCGGTCAACGCCAAGAAAAAATATCCGATCCACCGCCCCTCCCCGTCCCTGGAGGAGCAAAGCACGCGGCTCGAGATGTTCGAAACGGGGATCAAGGTCATCGACCTCATCCAGCCGTTCCTCAAGGGCGGCAAGATCGGTCTGTTCGGCGGGGCGGGCGTGGGCAAGACCGTCATCATCCAGGAGCTGATTCACAACGTGGCCATGAAGCACGGCGGCTATTCCGTCTTCGCCGGGGTCGGCGAGCGAACGCGCGAGGGGAACGACCTGTGGCTCGAAATGAAGGGGTCCAAGGTCATCGACAAGACGGCGCTCATCTACGGGCAAATGACCGAGCCCCCCGGCGCTCGCCTCCGCGTCGGCTTGACGGCGTTATCCGTGGCCGAATATTTCCGCGACGAGATGAACCAGGACCTCCTTCTGTTCATCGACAATATCTTTCGTTTCACCCAAGCGGGATCCGAGGTTTCGGCCCTCCTGGGCCGAATGCCCTCGGCCGTCGGCTACCAGCCCAATTTGGCCACCGAACTCGGCGAGCTCGAAGAGCGAATCACGTCGACCAAGAAAGGTTCGATCACGTCCGTTCAAGCGATCTATGTCCCGGCGGACGACTTCACGGACCCCGCCCCGGCCACGACATTCTCCCACCTCGACGCATCGACCAGTCTCGACCGGGCCTTGACCGACATGGGCATCTACCCGGCCGTCAACCCGCTGGCGTCCTACAGCCGGATCCTCGACCCGGCCATCGTCGGCGAGGAGCATTACCGGGTCGCGCGCCGGGTCAAGGAGATTCTCCAACGCTATAAGGACCTCCAGGACATCATCGCCATCCTCGGCATCGAGGAGCTGTCCGACGAGGACAAGCTCATCGTCTCCCGGGCCCGAAAAATCCAGAGATTTTTGTCCCAGCCGTTCCACGTCGCCGTCGAGTTCACCGGACGGCCCGGTAAATACGTCACGGTCGAAGAAACGGTGCGCGGGTTCAGAGAGGTGGTCGAGGGCAAACACGACAACAAGCCCGAGCAGGCGTTCTACATGGTCGGCGGCATCGAAGAGGTCGTCCAACGGGCCGAGGAGCTGAAAAACCTGTGACCGACCGGCTTCCGGCGTCCCTCCGCCTCAAGGCCATCACGCCGCGGGCCCTTCTCGTCGACGCGGAGGTGGACGAGGTCCAGCTTCCGAGCATCGACGGGCTGATCGGGATTTTTCCCGGACACCGGCCTCTCGTGACGGCGCTCGGATACGGCCGGCTGACTTATCGCCAGGGGACGGAGAGCGAGAGTTACGCCGTCCGGGGTGGATACGCCGAGATCGAACCCGATAAGATGCTCGTGTTCACCGAGCTCGACGAAGCAGCCTGACTTGGAATGCCGATTCCAATTTTGTTGACATTATTTCTCGCGCGGCGATATGATCATTTGCGATGAAAATAAGCGATAAAGCCTGCGGGCGGGAGAACGTCAACCGTCCGGGCTCCATCGGCAACTCGGTTCCGGCGAAGAAATTGGCAGCGAGAATAAATAAAGAGGAACAATATATGAAGATCGCCGATCTTTTAGGCGCCGTGATGCAGTCCGGAATGAGCCCGTCTTCTAACGACCGGATTCAAAACTCGTTGGGTGGCGGCAACATGCGCGAAGATCTCCTTTTTTGAAGTATCGGCTGAAGCCGACCGATTTTAATCAATGCAAAGGAGGACAATAATGCCGATCAAGAGGACAACTCACCGCAGCTCCAAGGGCACCAAGCTTTATGCCGTGCGCGACAGCAAGGGGCGATTCAAGGACATCCAGACCTACAAACGTGCCCACGCCATGGATATCAAACGTAAGAGCAAGACCGAAGCGACGGTTAAGCCCGAGAATAAACCGACAAGCAAGTAATAAAAACCAGAATATTCTCGGCGCGGCTTGAGTTCGGTCATAGGCCCCACCTCCCGCCTAAAAATCGGCGCCGGGGGGGAATGGTTGGTCGAAGACTCGAATTTGAGAAGGAAGATCGATTCGGATTTTTTGTTAAAGCGAGCCTTATGAAAGAGGCCCGCGCTACTCCGCCTGCCATGACCGGCCGTGGAGAAACCCTGGATACGTTTTACCGCGGCCGCATCCGGCTCCTTCAGAAAAGGACCGGCTACCGTTTCGCCCTCGACGCCCCCCTTCTTGCCGATTTCATAAAAACCAAACCCGGCGAGGAGCTCCTCGAGCTCGGGACGGGCAACGGGATCATCGCTCTTCTTCTCAGCCTCAAGCCGTTCGTGCACATCACGGCCCTGGAAATCCAGCCGTCGTTGGCGAATCTTGCCCGGAGAAACGTCCGGTTGAACGGGCTTGAAAAGCGCATGACCGTCGTCCGGGCGGACTTCCGCACATTCCGGCCTGAGAAACGATTCGATGTCGTCTTCAGCAATCCGCCCTACATCCCGAAGGCCTCCGGTTTTCTGAGCGCCGCAGCCGAGAAATCCGTTGCAAAACACGAGATAAAATGCGATATTTTAGAGGTTATGCGCGCGACATCCGAGCTGCTGAAGCCCGCCGGGCGGGCTTATTTCGTCTTTCCGGCCCGGCGCGAAGGCGACTTCGCAAAAGCGGCCGAAGCCGCGGGTCTCGCCGTCCGGCGCCGCCGGTTCGTCCTGCCGCGGGCGGGCGCTTCGGCGATCCTTTTTCTCGCCGAATGCCGTTTCGAGCGGGGGCCGAGGCGCGAACTCCGGCCTCTCGTCTTGCGCGATACGCGCGGCGGAGACACGCCGGAGGCCTGCTTGATCTTCGAAGGGAGGGGCCGTGGGCCGGCTCATTAAAAACCTTCGCGAGCTCTATAAATTCCGCGTCCTCATCCAGAACCTGGTGAGCCGGGAGCTCAAAGCCCGCTATCGCGGCACGGCCCTCGGCTTTCTCTGGTCGTTCTTCAACCCGCTCCTCCTGATGACGGTTTACACGATCGTCTTCGGCTTCATCCTCCGGCCCAAAGACCTTTCGATCGGCGACTCGCCCTGGTCTTACGCTTTGTTCCTTTTCAGTGGTGTCCTGCCCTGGGTCTGGTTCTCGTCGTCGTCCATCGAGTCGGCCAATTCGCTCATGATCCACGGCAACCTGATCAAAAAGATCCTTTTTCCGGCGGAGATCCTGCCCATCGTCGCGGTCTCGTCGAATTTCGTCCATTTCTGTTTCGGTCTGCCGATCCTCCTCCTCTTCGTTTTTCTCTTTGGCAAAACGCTGACCGTTTATGCCTTGCTCCTGCCGGTCGTCGTCCTGGTCCAGTTCGTCTTCTCGCTCGGGTTCAGCTTCCTCATCTCCGCCCTGACCGTCCATTTCCGCGACATCAAGGACATCCTCGGCAACCTCCTGACGTTCTGGTTCTTTACGACCCCGATCGTCTATTCTTTCACCTCCGAGCCGATCCAAAAGCATAAGATCCTGCAGACGCTCCTGAGCCTGAACCCCATGACCCATGTCATGGAAGGCTATCACGACTGCCTCTTTTACGGCCGCATGGTCCGATGGCCTCAGCTCGGGGTCACGCTTCTGGCCGCGCTCGTCCTGTTTGTCGTCGGTTACGCCGTGTTTGACCGTCTGCGCGACTCCTTCCCGGAGGAAGTGTGATGCCCGCGATCGAGCTCGTCGACGTCACGCGGGTTTATCAGAAATATTCCGCGCGGCACCGCTTCCAGACGTTTAAAAGCGCCATCGTCAAGGGCGACTTATTCCGCTCGCTCCGGCCCGACGAGCTCGTCACGGCCGTGAGCGGCGTCAATATCCGCGTCGAAAAGGGTGAAACCTTCGGGGTGATCGGCGAGAACGGCTCGGGCAAAAGCACCCTGCTCAAGCTCATCGCCGGCATTGCCAAACCGACTTCGGGACGGGTCAGGACCGAAGGGAAGATCTCGGCCCTGATCGAGCTCGGGGCCGGGTTCCACCCCGAAATCACGGGCCGCGAGAACGTCTTTATCAACGGCATCATGCTCGGCCTCTCGAAGCGCGAGATCGTCCGGAAGTTCGACGAGATCGTCCGGTTTGCCGAGCTCGAGGATTTCATCGACGCTCCCGTCAAGACGTACTCGTCGGGCATGTACATGCGGCTCGGCTTCTCGGTCGCGATCAACGTCAACCCCGAGATCCTCCTCGTGGACGAAGTCCTGGCCGTCGGCGACGCGGCGTTCGTGCCCAAGTGCCTGGACCGCATCGACGATTTCCGGCGCCGGAAAAAGACCATTCTTTTCGTCAGCCACGACCTGGCCACCGTGTCCAAGATCTGCGACCGGGTCGCCTGGATGAAGTGCGGCGTCATCCGCATGCTTGGCGACCCGAAGCGGGTCGTGGACGCCTACCTCCAGGACGTGGCCGTGAAACAGGAAGAGGACTTCCAGGAGCGGCGGAGCGAAACGGCTCCCGTGCTGGAATCGGGGCCCGAGCCGGCGCCCGGCCCGGCGCCCGAACTGGGAACGGCGGCCCCCGACGAGGGCCGCGCCCAGCGATGGGGCAAGCGTGAGGTCGAGATCCGGCGGGTTACGCTCCGGAACCTCCGCGGCGAGGAAAAACACGTCTTTCACCCGGACGAGGGCCTGGTTATCGAGATGGAATACGCCGCCCGTGAGCCGGTCAAGGACTTCGTCTTCGGCGTCGGGATTTCCACGTCGCTGGGTATCTTCTGTTATGGGACGAACACGAACCTCGAGGAGTTCGAGCCCGTTCTCCTCTCGGGCGAGGGCAAAGTCGCCGTCCGTATCGAGCGGCTGAACCTCATCAACGGCACCTATTATCTCGATATCGCGGTGCACAAGCGCGACGGTTATCCTTACGATTACCATAAGAATCTTTATTCGTTCTTCGTTTCCTCGATGCGGCGAGACGAGGGGATCGCCCGCCTGGCCCATACATGGGAATTTTCGCCGCAGGTCAAAATTAAGTTTCCAGATAAGCGATGATGACAAAGGTCAAGACCATCTCCGAATTGAAACGGACCCGCGCCCGGCTCAAGCGCGAGGGGAAGACGGTCGTCTTCACCAACGGTTGTTTCGACCTTCTTCATGCCGGGCATATCCACCTCTTCCGGACGGCAAAAAAGCTCGGAGATGTTTTGATTGTCGCCCTGAATACCGATGCCTCCGTCCGGCGTCTCAAAGGGCCGGCCCGCCCGGTTTTTCCGCTCCGGGAGCGGTTCGAGGTCCTGTCGGCCATCGCCGACATCGATTACTTGACCTCGTTTTCGACGCCAACGCCCCGGACGGTCATCGCCGCGCTCCGGCCCGACGTGCTCGTCAAAGGCGGCGACTGGGGCCCGGGCGAGATCGTGGGCCGGGCCGAGGTCGAGGCCGCCGGCGGCCGCGTCGTCCGGGTGCCCTATCTCAAGGGCCGCTCGAGCACGAACATCATCGACAGGATTTCGAAGAGCTTTTCTTGATCTCGAAATAACGGAGAACCCCATGACCCGAGCGTTGTTGCGCCTGATCGCCGTCGCTGTTCTATGCTGCTCCGCCGCGGGGGCCGACGACGGTTCGCCCGAATCTCTCATCGAGGCCGAACATTGGATGAAGGCGCGCGCTCTCGTCCAGCCTCTGGTCAAGGCGAATCCTGAGGACGCTCGGGCGAATTTTCTCATGGCCCGGTGCCTCGAGGCCGCGGGCCGCTACGACGAAGCTCTCGTCTTCGCGGAGAAAGCGTCCAAGCTCGACCCGAAGAACGCGGATTACCGCGTCATGTTGGCGCTCGTGTACGGCCGGAAAGCGATCCAGGCCGGCCTTTTAAGGAAAATAGGCCTTGCCCATCGCATCCGGCGCGAGTCCGAAACGGCCCTCCAGCTCAACCCGAACCACGTCGAAGCGCGGCTCATCCTCATCGAATATTTTTATCAGGCGCCGGGGTTCGTGGGCGGCGACAAGGCCAAGGCCCGAAGGCTGGCTGAAGACGTCGTCAAGCTCGACCCGGTCCGTGGCTACGTTGCCCAGGCTTCGCTTTCCCGCCGGGACCGAAAACCCGAGCTCGTCGAAGGTTTATACGCGAGAGCTTTGGAGTCAAGTCCGCGGTCCTACCAAGCGCTGACCACGATGAGCGGTTTCTATACGCGTGGGTCTCAGCCCAATTTGGAGCGCGCCGAAAAATATGCCCTGGACGCGTTGGCTCTCGCGCCCGACCGGGCCGCGGCTTACGGCCAGCTCGCTCAGCTTTTTGTCCGCCAGGAACGCTGGTCGGACCTCGACGATATCCTCACCCGGGCCGAAGCGGCCGTACCCGACAACTTGAATCCTTTTTTCCAGGCCGGCCGCGCCGTGTTTCAACAGGGCAAGGACTTCGCGCGGGCCGAGCGGTATTTCCGCCAATACCTGGACCGGGAGCCCGAGCTGAACGCCCCGTCGCACGCCCAGGCCTACTGGCGGCTGGCCCAGACGCTTGAAAAGATGGGCAAAACGGCCGAAGCGCTCGGGTCACTCCAGGCCGCGCTCAAGCTTGACCCCAACCTCGCCGGGGCGAAACAAGACTTAAAACGCCTGCGTTGAGTCCGGATATTTCCTTATTTCATCGCGTAGACGACGACCTTGAAGGACCCGGGGACCATTTTCGGCCGCGGCGGTTTCGCGTCCGGCTTCGCGTCGGTCGGCGGCGCCGTCGGGGTCTCGTAGCTTGCCGCGGAGAGATAAACTTTATGAGTCTTGGGGTCGAGGGTCATCGTCCGGGCGCCCCTGAACGTCTGCACCGTCTGGACGACGACGAGCTTCCCCGCGTCGTCGACCTTGGCGACGGTCATCGTCCCGTCTCCGCTCGACGCGAACGCGTAGCCCGTCGCAGGGTCAAAGGCATTGGCGTCGACGCCCTGCCCGATCGGCACGCTGCCCAGGACCTTGCCGGTCGTGCTGTCCATCATGACCATCATATTATTGCTGCAGCCGATGAACAGCCGGTGATGGGCGAGGTCGAACGCCAATCCCGACGCTTCTTCGCCCGGGGCGATCGGCCACTTGGCGACAACCTGATGGGTCGCTGTATCGATGACAACCAGCTCGCTCGTATCCTCGATGTTGTTGTAGATCCGGCCGGCCTTGACGTCCACGCGGGCGAATTCCGGCTTTCCCGGCAGCGGGATCGTCGCTTTGACCGCGCCGGTCGCGGCGTCGAAAACCGTGGCCGAATTCCCGCGGCCGTTGAAGGTATAGACTTCTTTATGGCCCGGTTCATAGAGGATGCAATCCGGGTTCTGGCCCGTATCCACTTTCGACAGAATCTGCAGCGTTTTGAGGTCGACAATCGCGCCCTTCGATTCCTGGCCGTCGCTGGCGAAGCCCCGGCCGAGCTCGGGGGCGATCGCGAAACCGTGAACGCCAGGCACTCCCGGGATCTCGCCGACGACCGCGTCTTTGTCGACGTCGATGACGACGACCTTGGTCCCGTGGGTGACATACAACCGCCGGGCGGCCTCGTCCACGGACAAGTAGTCCCAGCCGCCTTCGGCGCCGACCGGGATTTCCTTTAAAAATTTGTACGGACCATCCGCGGCCTTGGCCGGGGCTTGGCCTCCGGTGAGAAAGCCGACGGCCATGACCAAGACGAAACCCGCTCTGAGCAGTTTCATGGGGGACCTCCTTATCGATCTCCTGCCGATATCGGAGGGACTATATGCCTCGCGACGCAAGGCTGTCAAGCGAAGTCAAACCGACAATCCTTTTTACAAAAAACTTGAGTAATTTATTGATTTAAATTAAAAAAGGGGGAAGATGCCGGATACAGACGTCGTCAAAATCGTGATATTGGATTAATAAGAATGAGGCGCTCCCGGATCGGGATTTATCGGCCCGCCGCTACGCTCTGCCTCCTTGTCCTTTTCGCGGCCGGGTGCGTCCGGTACCACCCCAAACCGATAACCGCGGCTCAAACGGTGGAGGACTTCGAGGCGCGCCGGCTCGACTCCGCGGACATTACGAAACAGCTGGGGTCGCTTCCGGGAATCGGAACGTGGCCTCCGCCGTCCTGGGACCTTCGGGCCTTCACGCTGGCGGCCATCTATTATTCCCCCGACCTCGACGTGGCCCGCGCCCAGTGGGGAACCGCTCAAGCGGGCCGGATCACGGCCGGCGAACGCCCGAACCCGGCCGCAAGCATTCTCGTGGGATACAACAGCACCTCGCCGGTGTCCGAGGTTACACCCTGGATACCCGAGGCGGCCCTCGAGATTCCGATCGAGACCGCCGGGAAGCGCGGCTACCGGATCGCGGAAGCCCAGCATCTGACCGAGTCGGCCCGCTTGAACATCCTGTCCGTCGCCTGGGACGTGAGAAGCCGATTGCGCCAGGCGTTTCTCGACCTCTTCTCGGCGCGCGAAACCGAAAAACTTCAGAACGCCCAGCTTTCCTACCAAGCGGAAAGCCTCAAGATCCTCGAAGCCCAATGGGCCGAGGGGGAAGCCTCTTTTTATGACGTCGCGCAGGCCCGGATCGCGCACGACGGCACGAAGCTCGCCGCACTCGACGCGGCCGAACGGAGCGCCCGGGCGCTCATTGCGCTGGCCGGGGCGGTCGGCGTTCCCACTCGCGCCCTGGACGGCCTGACGTTCTCGTTCGACGGCCTTCTCGACGTCCGGGCGGACCTTCCTTCGGGCGAGATCCGCCGCCGGGCGCTCCTGAACCGCGCCGACATCCTCGGCGCCTTGGCCCAATACGAGGCAGCCCAATCCGCCCTCCGCCTCGAGGTCGCCAAACAATACCCGGACATTTCGCTAGGCCCCGCCTGGCAGCTCGACCAGACCGACAACAAATGGACGCTCGGGCTGTCGCTCATCCTTCCGCTTCTCAGCCGGAACAAGGGGCCGATCGCCGAGGCCGAAGCGCGCCGACAGGAAAGCGCTTCTCAATTTCTGGCGCTCCAGGCTAAAGTGATCGAACAGATCGACGCCGCCGTCGCGGGCTGCCGGTCCACGCTCGAAAAAGCCAAGACCGCGGACGCGCTCCTGACGAACCTAAAAAAACAGGAAGCGGCGGCCAAAACCCGCTATGAACTCGGAGAGATATCGAAGTCCGAACTCCTCGGAATTCAATTGGAGCTCGCGGCGATCTCGCTCGCCCGGCTGGAAGCCCTCGTCCGGGCGCAGCAGGCGGTCGGGGAGCTTGAAAACGCCATCCAGAGTCCGCTCGACCTGAAGGACTGGATCCTGGCATCTCCGCGAATAAAATAACGGCCCTTGAAGGAGCGAGAGGATGAATAAACGCCGTATCGGGATGGCGGTGGTCGGTCTGGTGGCGGTCGTCCTGGCCGCTTTCGTAATTATGAAGCTCGTTCATCCCAAAGCGGGCGAGGAAGGTGAAGAGGTCGCCGCGGACATGGCCGTCCATGTCGGCCCGGTCGCGCGCGCGACGCTCCATCACGTCGTCACCGTCTACGGGTCCGTAGAGCCCGAGCCCGCGTATGGCGGGCGCGTCCCGGCCGACGCCGAAGTCGCTTCGCCCGTCGCCGGCATCGTCGCCCATATCGACTGCGTCGAAGGCCGGCGCGTCGCCAAAGGCGATGTCCTTTTCCGATTGGACAGCCGCGTGGCCGACGTCGCCTACGAGAAGGCGAAAAAAGCGGTGACCTTCGCCGAGACGAATTTCGACCGCCAGAAGAAGCTGTTGCCGGTCGAAGGGACGTCGAAAAAAGCCTACCAGGAAGCCGAGCAGCAGCTCAACGACGCTCGCGGCGAGCTGGCCGCGGCGGAAACCGAGCTCGCCCTCCTGAAGATCACCGCCCCGCTCGCCGGAACGATCGTTAAAATCAATTCCGAGCCGGGCGAGGCCGTCGAAAGCAATACTGTGCTGGCGACGATCGTCGACCTCGACCGCCTGGTCGCGGCCGTGAACGTCCCGAGCCGCGAGGCCGGACCGGTCAAGGTCGGACAGACGGCGCAGATCGAAGCCGGACCGGTATCCGGCCCCGTCGTCTATATCGGCTCGAAAATCGACGACAAGACCGATACTCTGCCGGTCCGGGTTGCGATCCCGGCGGGTGCCGGTTTCCGGCCGGGCCAATTCCTGAGCGTCCGGATCATTTGCGAAGAGCACGCCGGCTGCCTGGCCGTGCCCGAGGCTGCTGTCATCGCGGACGCCGTGGGCGGCGAAACCGGGACGATCGTTTTGGTCGACGGCGACAAGTCCGTCCGCAAGGCCGTCAAGCTGGGTTTCCGAGAGAACGGGTTCATCGAAGTGATCGCCGACGGCCTCAAGGAAGGCCAGGTTATCGTGACGGTCGACGCCTACGCCGTCCCCGACGGGACCAAAATCCATATCATCAAAGAAACGCATGAGTAAGACGCCCGTCCTGGGCCGGTTTGCCACCCAACACTCGACCTCGATCGTCTTCATCTGCGCCGCCCTCTGCCTGGCCGGTGCCCTCGCGGCGCTGAGCATTCCCTCGTCGGTCTTCCCCCAGACGAATTTCCCTCGGGTCGTCATCCTGGTGGACAACGGGGTCATGCCCGCCGACGAGATGATGGCGACGATCACCCGGCCGATCGAAGAGGCGATGAAGGATATCCGCGGCGTCGCGACGATCCGTTCGACGACGGGCCGCGGCGCGGCCGAAATCAGCGTCTTTTTCACCTGGAACGTGGACATGATCCAGTCCGAGCTTTACGTTCTCAGCCGGTTGTCTCAGATCCGGGGCTCGCTGCCCTCGACGGTCGAAACCTCGGTTTTCCGGCTGACTTTTTCGGCTTTTCCCATTCTCGGCGTCAGTCTCACGAGCAACACACGCGGTATTACCGAATTGTGGGAAACGGCGCGCTATAATCTCAAACTCCGCTTCCTCCGGATTCCCGGGGTCGCCCGCGTGGACCTTGTCGGCGGGCGGACGCCCGAATATCACATCATCGTCGATCCGCTCCGTCTCGCTGCGGCTCATCTCTCCCTGTCTCAAGTCACGGACGCCCTGACGAATAACAATTTCGTGGCCTCGGCCGGCATGCATGAAGAAAATCATACGCTCTATTTGACCGTCGTCGACGGGCGCCTGCATTCGATCCGGAAGATCGAAGACTTTCCGGTGACGGTTGCGGCCGGCCATCCGGTCCGGGTCAGGGATTTCGCCCGGGTTGAGCGGGGACCCGAACCCGTTTTCAACGTCGTGACCGCCGACGGAGAAAACGCGGTCTTGCTTAATATCCGCAGCCAGCCCGACGGAAGCACGCTCAAGATCGCCGGCGCGCTCATGGGACAGTTAAACGAGCTGAAACGGGAATTGCCTCCCGACATGAAGCTCGCCTTTTTCTATGATCAGTCCGAGATCGTCCGATCCTCGGTCGCGAGCGTTTGGGAAGCGATCCTGTTCGGCCTGGTCCTCTCGGTCCTCATCCTCTTTTTCTTTCTCAAGAATTGGGGGACGACGCTCGTCGCGACGCTCGTCATCCCGGTCACCGTGCTGATCACTCTTTTTTCGATGAAAGTCACGGGCCTAACGTTCAACCTGATGACCTTGGGCGGCATCGCCGCCGCCATCGGGCTTGTCATTGACGACGCGATCGTCGTCGTCGAGGCGATCCATACGAAACGGGCGTCCGGACTGGGACGGGTCGAGGCCATCCAAGAGGGGATCGGCGAGATTATTCGGCCGCTCGTTGGCTCGACGCTGACGCCGGTCGTCGTCTTCATCCCCTTGGCGTTCCTCGAGGGGATTACCGGTGTTTTCTTCCGGGCCCTGGCGCTGACGATGGTCGTTTCGCTGCTCACCTCGCTCGTCCTTGCCGTCAGTTTGACGCCGTCGCTTGCCGCTTGGCTCATCCGTTCGCACCGCGGGGAACGGCCGACTTCGGCGGGCGAACAAAGGGGCCGGTTGCTCGGCCGGGTCATTCTCATTTATGAAACGGTCGTGCGTGCCGCCTTGAAACGCCGCGGCTTGACCATGGCCGCGTGCGGCATCGTCCTTCTTTTGGGCATTTTGATTTACACCAATCTGGAAAGCGAATTCCTCCCGCCGATGGATGAGGGCGGGTTCGTCATCGATTACTTCACGCCGCCCGGGACGAGCCTCGCGGAGACGCACCGTCAGCTGTTGGAGGCGGAGAAGATCCTGCGGACGATCCCGGAGCTGGCCAGCTATTCGCGCCGCACCGGCGCGCGGCTGGCCCTATCGATCGCCGAGCCGAACACGGGCGATTTTTTGGTCAAATTGAAGACCGACCGCAAACGGAAAACCGCGGATGTCATTTCGGAATTGCGAAGGCGCTTCAACCAGGGACTGCCCGGCATTAATTGGGAATTCCCCGGGATCCTCGGCGATTTGATCGGTGACTTGATGTGGGCTCCCCAGCCCATAGAAGTCAAGCTGTTTTCGACCAATCAGGCCTGGCTCGAGAAAAAAGCCCCCGAGGTCGAGGAACGGATCAAAAAGACCGCCGGGGTCGTGGACGTGTTCAACGGGCTGGTTTATACCGGCCCGACGATCAGCCTCCGGGTGAGGACGCTGGACGCGCAACGGTTCGGCTTGACGGCGAACGACATTGCCGGCGCCGCCAATACGGCCATGTTGGGCGAAACGGCTTCGTCCGTCCTCGAGGGCGACCGGGTCGTCGATATCCGGGTCAAGGTCGAACCGTCTCGCCTTGACCGGTTGGCGAACCTGCGCGACCTGCCGCTCAGGACGGCGGACGGCGGGCTGATCAAGCTATCGCAGGTGGTCGATATCGTCGAGGAGCCGGGCCAGCTCGAGCTTCGGCGCGAAGACTCACGCCAGGATGTGGCCGTCACGGCCCGGCTCGAAGGGCGTGATTTAGGCAGCGCCATGGCCGAGATCCGCGACACGTTGAGCAAGGACTCGACCATCCCGGCGGGCGCGATCGAGTACGGCGGCCTCTACCAGCAGCAGCAGGAATCCTTCCGGAACCTCGTCATCGTCCTGCTTCTAGCCATTTTCCTGGTATTCACCGTTCTCCTCCTCGAGTTTGGGTCTTTCACCGAGCCGGTTGCGATCGTCTTCGGCGCGGTGCTGGCGATGTTCGGAACGGTCCTGGCGCTCTGGGTCACGGGGACGTCGATGAACGTCGTCTCTCTTCTGGGCGCCATCATCGGGATCGGGATCGTCGCCAAGAACGGCATTCTCATGCTCGATTTCGTAAAGCATCTGCGGGCCGAGGGGCTCGACCTTGCCGAAGCGCTCGTCCGGTCGGGCCGGCGCCGCTTGCGGCCCGTCCTGATGACGTCGCTCGCGGCGGCGTTGGGAATGCTCCCCCTGGCTTACGGCATCGGCTCCGGAGCCGACATGCTCAAACCGCTGGCGATCGCCGTCATCGGCTCGCTGTGCATTTCCGTGCTTCTGTCCCTGGTCGCCACGCCGACGGTCTACTACATCCTCACGCGGGCGCGCGAGAAAGAACAAACCTCTTAATCAGCCGGAACCGAGTCGTTTCGGGCTTTTACTGTTTTCCTTTCACCGTGAAGGAGAGCATCTCCGTTCCGCCAACGGGGGGCGCTCCCGAGAGGCTCGCGATTTTGGTCCCGTTTTCGAAGATGGCTAGAGTATAAGTCCCGTAGTTATCCGGCGCGCTGACCACGGTGACAGTTGCCACGTATGGTCCCGCAGGCATGTTCAGTCCGTATGTCCTTAAACCTCCGGCGGGTGTCGTCCCGAGGTTGCCGAACTTCGAGATCGCCAGGCTGAACGAATCGTCTTTCGCCGCCCCCGAATCGTACAGGATGAAGGTCACGTTAAAGCCCGCGAGCGCTTCGAGACTTTCGTCTTGAAAACCGTCCGCGTCGTTGTCCACGGCGTCCCCGGGGATCTCCTGCATGGTTCCGCCGCGCTGGAGGAAGTCGGGGTCGAGCCCCGGCGGCGGAGCTATTCTCTGGGCGAGCTGGATCAATTCATTCTCGTCGCAGCCCGCTTCGTTCAGGCGCCGCCGCATTCCGTCGAGCCGGTCGTCGTAGGTCCCCATCCCCGACGTCGATGAGATCAAGCCGTTGATGGTGTAGCCGAGCGTTTGCATCTCCTGAGCGAACGGCGGGCAGGTCCCGTGGAGATTAATGATCTTGTTGCGAAGCTGGAGGATCTGGGGAACGACTAGGTCGAGTTGCTTGCCATACTCGACAGCCGATTTGAAACAGTAGGCGACGATGCCGTTCCCGCAAATGTCCGAAGTACGGTCGCTCACCTCTTTATTGAACTTGTTGGCATAGGCCATGAAGAGGT
>Ga0315289_10005116_pt1 | contig 19444 bp, 13 predicted proteins | sample YL17G11_40_MG_FD_203452 | JGI IMG/M metagenome (GOLD analysis project Ga0315289, IMG submission 203452) | Sediment microbial communities from Yellowstone Lake, YNP, Wyoming, USA - YL17G11_40 | ecosystem: Environmental > Aquatic > Freshwater > Lake > Sediment | place: USA: Wyoming | collected...
TCATCCCTATCAATAATTCCTTCCCTGGGATGCCTGCCATCTGGAGGATGAGGTTCAGATCTATTGCTAAAGCGACCAAGATAATCAACGGAACGATAAGGACTTCAACCTTGACGTTTCCCGGCCGTTTTTCTGAACCCCCGAACCAACGCCAGACGAGCGTCGAGAGCAAGGCACCGATGACCGAGACGACAGTAAGGTCGATCGATTCTTCGGGAAACTTGTAATGCCCAACGAGGAGCCGTTCGACGACCTCGACAAGCAGCCAGCCGCCGCCGATGAAAGCGGCCAGGGTCTCGATGATGTGCCGTTTTCTGAGCTTAGCGAGAAATGACTTGAGAGAAGATTCCTTCACTTCCTTGGAAGAAGTTGTTTCCCCATTTCGAGAGTTCATTGTCTCCCAAACCTTTTATGCTTAGACGCTATCTCAAAAGCCTTTCCTGAATAGCTTCCCATATATCTTCTAGATTGAGTTTCTTTGCCCATAATGAAATATATTTTGGGTCAATCATTTCACTGGAGATTTTAAGCATCCCCAGGATATCCCGGATGTGTTTTTCGGATGAACCCTCTTTGTAATATTCCATTTTCTTAATGATCACATCCTCTGGAGAGGCAAAATTCGCCTCTGTGTCCTCTAAAGAATACATTCTTCTTATTCTGCTGAAGCGGCTCTTATCGAAGGCGTCTCTTTTGGAGATCATGACGTCTATCTTCAATCCTGAGGTGGGATGAATAATATTGAACTGATGTCTGCGTTTGATCGCTTCTCGGACCGCGTCTCGATCCAAGTAAAATTCTTGTTCAGGGAAACATTCCTTGAGTTGCGCGATATGCTCGTCCTTTAAATCTGCCACGATATCGATGTCATTCGTAAACCTCGGCTCTCCATAGGCAATGCAAGCGACGGCACCTGTAACAAAATAGGCTACGTTTAGTTTTTCAAGACATCGAACAAGATAGGCCAGGAGCTCATGTTGCTCCATGAGAAATTCTCCTTGCCACTTCGCGTTGAAGGCGTTTTGCATCCCACTCGGGATGCAACGAACGGAGATTATTAAAGAGTAGGCTTTTTGCCGACCGCCACAAGCCGAAGGCAATCTGCAAACGTTCCGAGGGAGTCTTCTTTTTATAGATTTCAACCATGGCTTCATCTACGGACTCAATCTGCCTGCTGTCCAATCGCACGTCTTCTCCCCTTTTCTAGCTTATAGCATAGGCACCAGGAGAGGTCAATTTTCTCTGCTCTCCGTCACACCTCAAAATGCTCCCATTCGTATTTCACCCGCTCCATGAGCTTCTGAAAGCGTGGCTCGCTGCGTAAGTTTTCAAGTAAACGACTAGGTTTATGAAAAAGCGGGCAATGAAAACGTCGCATGAACTTTATTTCAATAATCCGACCTTTTTCAACAATTCAGTGGACCTCTCATCATAGGGAATACGCCCGTCATCAATTGGCTCGACCAAGGAATAAGGCAGATAGAGGTCACGATTTTCGCACGCCTTCTCCAACTGCTGGAAGGCCTGATCCAAATTCCCACGGCACTTATAATTATAGAAGAAAAAATATGCGGGCACATACGCATGCTTTGCCCTCTCGTTCAAACTGTCGAATAGCTTGTCGGCTTCTGCTTTCGCTCCTGTCTTATAGTAAATAAATGAGAGAATCGCCATCATTATTGGTGCTTCACCGGAAAGATCATACGCTTTTTTTATGCTGCTAGAGACTCCTTCAACATTGATTTATTATAATATGCCCATCCAAGAAGATTGTGTGACCAATAACGATTCGGGTTCATTATGATTGCCTTCTTTAGGACTTCTATGGCCCTGTCAAATTGACCCGCATAGCACAATTCTTCACCGACATTATAATTGGCCGAGACCGATAGGGGATCAAGCTCCCTGGCTCGTTCGCCTTCCAGAACTGCTTCTTCTGGCCGTCCTACAACGGTTAAGAAATGGCCATAATTCAGATGAACAATAGAGGAATTCGGATTCAATTCTAAGGCCCGCTTAAATTCCCGCTCAGCCCCTTTCCAATCCCAGTCATAAAAAGCCATGATGCGTCCCGAACTCGCATGAGCTTCCGCCACATTTTCGTCGATATCCAGCGCCTTCTCCAAATATGTTTTTGCCCTGGGAATAGCTTCTTTAGGAGGGAGATCTCCAAAGTACGGCACAGAATAATAAGCATCGGCCAGTCCAGAATAAGGCAGGACAAAACGCGGATCTTTTTGGAGTGCTTGCTCAAAACACCGAATTGATCTTCCAATTTCTTTGGCACCATAGGCTAGATATAAATATTTACCTTCAAGGTAGAGATTATAGGCTTCGATGTTTTCCGTATATCGCTTTGTGACTTTTGCTTTTTCTTCGTCCAACAACGTTAGCTTCAGCTTATCCGTGACCGCTAAGGAAACTTCATCCCAGATGTTGAAAACATCTTTGAGTTCCCGATCGTATGTTTCCGACCAGAGATGATAGCCGTCAGAGATGTTAATGAGCTGAGCCGTTACCCGAAGTTGGTTGCCGAATTTTCGAATACTCCCTTCGAGCACCGTCCGGACATCGAGCTTCCTGCCTATGTCACGGATATCCTCGGCTTTTCCCTTGAACATGAATGCGGATGTTCTGGCCGGGACCCTGAGTTCCCCGATATTGCTCAGCCGGTTGATGAGTTCCTCCGTCATGCCGTCACAGAAGTACTCCTGGTCTTTCTGGGGACTCATATCGACGAAGGGAAGCACGGCGATGGAGTTTTTCCATTTGGCGGCGGGGATGATCTCAGGTTCAGGTCCCTTCAGGTGGAGAAGGAGATTGAGATCTAGAAGAACCGTGATCAGGACAACCAGAGGTATGAGGACCAGTTCCAGCTTGAACTTTCTCGGCTGCTCCTGGCCGGAAAACCAACGCCAAATTAAGGTGCATAAAAGCACACTGAACAGAGTAATGATTGTTATATCCAGCGTCTTCTCAGGAAAATGATAATGTCCGATGAGAACGAAATGGACAACCTCTATAATGAGCCATCCGCTGGCAATGAATGCGGCCAGGATTTCGATGATCCTCTTCTTCCTTAAATTTGAGAAGAAGGACCTGATTCCGGAGTTCATTCCATCCTCATACCCCAAAGGCTCGTTGCTTCTCGCGGGCGTGCTCCATCAGCGCTTCAAAGCGCGTATTACCGCGGAGCGGCGCGAGAAAGGGGTCAATCGCCGAGAAGAAGTGCTGATTCGTAAACCCGAGGTCGATTGCATTCGCCAGCCAGTGCAGGGCTTCGTCCGCCTCGCCAGCGTGGCTGCACGCAGCGGCCAACCACCACGAGAACTCTTTGTCCAGCCTGGCAAGGTCCCTGAGGGCTTGACTGCCCAGGAGCTCAGCAGCCGCGTCGGTGTCTCGGCGAAACAGTGCCCTGATCGCAGCCGATACGGTCGACAGAGCGCTTTCACCGGCGTCCGCGACCTGGCCCAAAAGACCGCAGGCCTCGTCCATGTGCCCCGCATACGCCGAAAAGATAGCCAGGTGGAGGATCTGAACGGGCTCACCGCCGCCCAAACCGACCGCATCCCGCATCCGTGTCAGTGCGACTTCGAAGTCTCCGTCCAACAGCGCCACCCATGCATAGCTCCACCGGCTAAGCCAAAGGAGGGGATCAACGGCGACTGCCTCTGCCGCGTACCGCCGTGCCTCGGCCATCTTGCCCACCTCGGCGCACATCCAGACCAGGGGCCAGAGAGTGTCGCCGCTCACCTGTAGTTCGTTAGCCCGCCGGAGGTCACGAATGGCACGGAGCATGTCGCCTCGCCGTGCCTCGATGACACCCCTCGCCCGGAACCCCGCCGAACTATCCGGTTCGAGCTCCATCGCCTTTGAGGCCCACGATTCGGCACGGCGCAGGGTCTCCTCATCAGGATGGATGCCCTGGTCGTGATAGAAGAATTCAATCTCTGCGAGCAACGAGTAGAGAAGGGCGTTTGGGCCAACCATATCAAGAGCCTGTCGGACAAGCTGGCTTGCGTGATCGAGCGCGCTTTTGGTCAATCGGTACGTCTCCTGTCGCGCCCGTAAGAAGCAATCGAATGCCTTGACGTCGGGGATCATGCGCGCAGCGAGACGACTCTTCTCGTCAGCGGTCAGCGTCAGCTTCAAGGCCTCCACGATGGCACCGGAGACTTTCTCTTGGATAGCGAAGATATCGTCCAGGGTCCCACTGTACTTTTCTGCCCACAGGTGGGCATCGCTGGCGGCATCGATGAGCTGGGCGGTGATCCGGAGGTCGTTCCCAGCTTTTCGGACACTTCCTTCCATGACATAACGGATATTCAGTTCTTTGGCGATATCACGAACCGTCTTCGAGCTCCCTTTGAACGTCATCGCGGATGAACGGGAAATGACCAGAAGCTCATGGACATGGGAAAGGTCAGCGATGATTTCCTCGGTCATTCCATCGCAGAAATACTCCTGGTCTTTCTGCGGGCTCAGGTCTGTGAAGGGAAGCACGACGATGGATTTCTCGGGCTTTATCTCGGCCAGCATTGAGATGTCGAATTTCTTAACCGCTGCGTCGGGCGTGCTCGCGGCCCATTGATAGAGCTTAACGAAAACCCAGGCGATTCCGAGGAGAAAGGCAATGATCCCTATCAACAGCTTCTTTCCCAGGATGCCTGCTATCTGGAAAATGAGATTTAGATCTATTGCTAGAGCGACCAGGATAATCAAGGGAACGATAAGAACTTCAACCTTGACGTTTCCCGGCCGTTTTTCTGAACCCCCGAACCAACGCCAGACGAGCGTCGAGAGCAAGGCACCGATGACCGAGACGACAGTAAGGTCGATCGATTCTTCGGGAAACTTGTAATGCCCAACGAGGAGCCGTTCGACGACCTCGACAAGCAGCCAGCCGCCGCCGATGAAGGCGGCCAGGGTTTCGATGATCCGGCGTTTTCTCAGTTTGGCGAAGAGGGTCCTGAACCCGGTCTCTCCCACCTGTACAGGTTCTTCAGCGATCTTCGGAGGTGTTTTCCCCTCGCCTTCCGGCATTCCCGATACCCCTTTTCTACTCAGAAAGTCTAAGTCTTAAGCGTTGCCTGGACTATAACTTAACGTAGGTTTTTTTTCAATCAAATAAATTAGCCATCAGATCGCCTATCCCCCATTTTGGACGTTATTACGCTTTTCTCGAAGGCTTCCGTGTGAGACAATATGGGTATGAAGCGAAGGCCCAAGGCTGTGAAAATATTCAAAAGCTTTAGCGAACAGGAAGCTTGGGACATCCAGTACTATATCAACCTGAATCCGGAAGAACGCCAGCGCATCGCCCGTGAGCTCCGCGAGAGATATTACGGAGCGAATTCCCCGCGCATCCGGGACGTTCAGGGCGCGAGATGACCGTCGCCGGCGAATAATCTCAACCTCCGCACCCTTGACGGACCCCTTGTTTATTGTTACGCTTGGCTCAATTAAAAAAGTGCACGACCAGGGGGAGATGATGGGAGAGACCGAAGAGGAAAAGGGCCCTTCCAAAAGAGCGCCAAGCTCTCCTCTGAAAGCCTTCCTGGCCAAGCTCCGCAAGCGCCGGATTATCGAGACGCTGGCGGCGTTTATCGGCGGCGGCTGGCTTACGTACGAGATCGTCCACTGGATTCTGGTGGCCCATTTTCATCTCCCGGAAAAGCTCCTGGATATCACCCTTATCACGTTATTGGGCTCTCTTCTCGCCACCCTGGTCTGGCGCTGGTTTTCCGGCCGGGAGAAACCGAGGAAATTCAGGCTGGAACTCGTTTTAGTTCCGCTGGTGCTCTCCATTACGGTCCTTCTGGACGTCAATCTCCTCCTCCACTTGAAAACGACGGAATCGGAAATCCTCCCCGCCGCCGATTGGAAAAACTCGATCGCCGTTCTCCCCTTCGTCGACATGAGCCCCCAGAAAGATCAGGAGTACTTCTGCGATGGGATGACGGAAGATCTCATCAACCGGTTAAGCAACATCCGAGAACTGAAAGTCCCCGCGAGGACTTCGGCGTTCATGTTCAAGGGAAAAACGCCCGACATCCGTGAAGTCGGAGAAAAGCTCAAGGTCCAGACGGCGTTGGAAGGGAGTATCCAGAAATCGGGCAGCCGATTGCGGATCACGGCCCAGCTCATCAACATCGCCGACGGATATCACCTTTGGTCGCAAAAGTACGATCGCGAACTGGAAGATGTCTTCGCCATCCAGGATGAGATCACCTCGGCGATCGTGGACGCCCTTCGCCTGGAGCTCACCTCTAAAGAGAAAACGAGAATAACGAAGCATGAGATAGACGATATGGCGGCGTATGAGTGCTATCTTCGGGCCCATCATGAAATCTGGCGGTTCAGAGAGGATGCCCTGGATCGCGCCGTCCGGGATCTTCAGAAAGGCCTTGATATTATCGGCGACAACCCGCTTCTTCTATCGGCCATGGCCGAAGCTTATGCGCAATATGTCAATATCGGCCTCCGGCAGGAAGAATACATTACGAAAGCCGAAGAATACGCCAAGAGGGCCCTGGCCCTGGATCCCAATTTCCCACAAGCCAACTATGTGATGGGGCATCTCTCTATGTGGTCGGGAGGTCTGCTGACTGGGATCCGCTATTTCAAGAAGGCGTTGACGGAGGACCCGAATGAACCGAGGGCCTTGCGCGGGCTTGCGATGCTCTATCTAGATGTCGGGAAGGACTCTTCGGCCCTGCCCTTGATAGAGAGACTCAAAAAGTCCAACCCTCTGGACCCGGACATAGATAATGTTCAAGCAACTAGCTATATAAATCAAGGTCAATTCAGCCTCGCCCTTGATCCTCTTCGTAAATGGTATCAATCGGATCCCGAAAACCCCGCCAAGGGACTTATCTACGCCCTGATGCTGGCCTACAACAGGAAGTTTGACGAAGCGTTGTCTATCATTGACCGGAGCACCAACGCGACCCCAAACAACGCCCTGAGCAAGATCGGGCTTTTGTTTAAATATGGTCTGCTGAAGGACAAAGAGAAGGCTTTCCAGATCATGGATCCTGATTTCAAAAAAACGTGTCAACGGGATCTTGATTGGTCATATTATGTCGCTGTTGCCTTCGCTCTTCTTAATGAAAAGAAAGAAGCCTTGGACTGGCTGGAGAACGCGGTCCGCCTTGGGTTTATCAATTACCCTTTTCTCAATCAACACGACTCCTTCCTCGAGAACGTCCGCGGCGAAGAGCGCTTCAAGAAGCTCATGGAGCGCGTCAAGTACGAATGGGAGCATTTTGAGGAATAAGGGAAAACGGACCGGTTGAGCTGGCCCGCCTGCGGAACCCGAGTCCGCTTCGGCGGGGAATGAGCTGTTATAAGGGCGCGTTCGAACCGGGTTTGGACGCCGACTTGGTCGTCTATGCAGACAATCCGGTCAAGGACTTGGCCGCCCTGCGCAAGCCCATTCTGGTCATCAACGGGGGGAAGGTCTTTCTGCGCAAATTGTTTCCCTGAGATCAGGAATGCTCAGCGTCTCTCATCTAACTTCGAGCCGGGCCGGGCCAAGCTCCTGATTTCACTCTGGTTAGGAGGAGGGATTGATGTCAAGAAAAAAGGGCGGACTGCCCTTCCCGGGCATCCGCCCTTGCTTGCGAAAAAAAGTTGACCGCTAGGTTAAATCAGCGATCAAAACCGCTTGCTGCCGCCGCCGAAGCCGCCACGGCTTCCGCCGCGACCGGCGCCGCCGCCGAAACCGCCGCCGGTCCTGGGCTTGTCCGTCCGGGGACGAGCTTCGTTGACCGTGGCCGTCCGGCCCTTGAGGTCCTTGCCGTTCAGCGTGGCGATGGCCTTATCGGCCTCGTCCTTGTTCGGCATCTCAACGAAGCCGAATCCGCGGGTCTCGCCGCTGAACTTGTCCTTGATGATCGAGGCCGAGGTCACTTCGCCGAAGGCCGCGAAGGCCTCGCGAAGCTCGCTCTCGGTCAGGTCACGTGAAAGATTTCCGACGTAGATGTTCATACTCTACTCCTTTGTAAAATTTGACCGTAATAAAGGAGAGGAGTATGACCGACAAGGGCCCGTGCCCCTTCCTTTATCCGTTCATTGAAGACGATGCGCGCAAAATATAATAAACCCGGCAATGACCTACTCTCCCACCGAGTGACCTCGGCAGTACCATCGGCACCGAAGGGCTTAACTTCCGTGTTCGGAATGGGAACGGGTGTCTCCCCTTCGTTATGATTGCCGGGATTTGATTCCTGGTTGTCTTTGAATGCGTTCTTTTTTGTCTTGATAAACTTTATGGTCAAGCCTCACGGTCTATTAGTACTGGTTAGCTGAATCCATTACTGGACTTACACACCCAGCCTATCAAACTCGTAGTCTTCGAGTGACCTTCAGCTCCTTGCGGAGGGGGAGATATTATCTTGGGGAGAGCTTCCCGCTTATATGCTTTCAGCGGTTATCTCGTCCGAACGTAGCTACCCAGCGATGCCCCTGGCGGGACAACTGGTACACTAGAGGTCCGTTCATCCTGGCCCTTTCGTACTAAGGACAAGCCCCCTCAAATCTCCTGCGCCTACCGTGGATAGGGACCGAACTGTCTCGCGACGTTCTAAACCCAGCTCACGTACCGCTTTAACCGGCGAACAGCCGGACCCTTGGGACCTGCTTCAGCCCCAGGATGCGATGAGCCGACATCGAGGTGCCAAACAGTCTCGTCGATGTGAGCTCTTGGAGACTATTAGCCTGTTATCCCCGGCGTACCTTTTATCCGTTGAGCGATGGCCCTTCCATACAGGACCACCGGATCACTAAGCCCTGGTTTCCCACCTGCTCGACCCGTCGGTCTCACAGTCAAGCTCCCTTATGCCTTTACACTCTACGGTTGATTTCCAAACAACCTGAGGGAACCTTAGGGCGCCTCCGTTACATTTTGGGAGGCGACCGCCCCAGTCAAACTACCCACCTAACACTGTCCCTCACCCCGATCAGGGGTGGAGGTTAGAATCTCAGAATATTAAGAGTGGTATCTCACCGTTGACTCCACACCGGCCGAAGCCGGGGCTTCAAAGTCTCCCACCTATCCTGCGCATAATATCCCGAAATCCAATGCTAGGCTGCAGTTAAGGTGCCGGGGTCTTTCCGTCCAGCGGCAGGTAACCGGCGTCTTCACCGGTACCACAATTTCGCCGTGCCCCTCTTTGAGACAGCGCTCATGTCGTTACGCCTTTCGTGCGGGTCGGAACTTACCCGACAAGGAATTTCGCTACCTTAGGACCGTTATAGTTACGGCCGCCGTTTACTGGGGCTTCGGTTCAAAGCTTCGCTTGCGCTGACCTCTCTCCTTAACCTTCCAGCACCGGGCAGGCGTCAGACCCTATACATCGATTTTATGTCTTTGCAGAGTCCTGTGTTTTTATTAAACAGTCGCAAGAGCCATTTCTCTGCGGCCTCTTCGCGCTTCGCCTGTGGATACAGGCTGACGCTACCGAGGCGCCCCTTTTCCCTAAGTTACGGGGCTAAATTGCCTAGTTCCTAAAAGAGGGCTCACACGTGCGCCTTAGGATTCTCTCCTCATCTACCTGTGTCGGTTTGCGGTACGGTCACCTGAGACACTCCTTAGAGGATTTTCTTGGCAGCATGGATTCAGCAAGTTGGTAAGGCCGAAGCCGAACTTCCCCGCCGTACTCGAGGTTAAGAGCCTCCGGATTTGCCTGGAAGCTCCCTCTACTTGGCGGCCACACATTTCCAATCGTGTGTATGCATATCCGTCTGCGTCCCCCCATCGTAATAACGTCTCTCAGGTGGTGCAGGAATGTTGACCTGCTGTCCATCGGCTACGCCCTTCGGCCTCGCCTTAGGGACCGACTAACCCTGGGCGGACTGACCTTCCCCAGGAAACCTTAGATTTTCGGCGCTGCTGGTTTCTACAGCAGTTATCGCTACTCATGCCGGCAGGGTCTCTTCTCAGCCGTCCACGACAACTCGCATTGCCGCTTCACTCGCCTGAGAATGCTCTCCTACCAAAGCCATCGTCCGAAGACGATGACAGTTCGCAGCTTCGGTAGCAAGCTTGAGCCCCGTTACATTGTCGGCGCAAAGACGCTTGACCAGTGAGCTGTTACGCTTTCTTTAAATGATGGCTGCTTCTAAGCCAACATCCTGGTTGTCATAGTATCCTCACATCCTTGCCCACTTAGCTTGCATTTAGGGACCTTAGCTGACGATCTGGGCTGTTTCCCTTTTGACTATGAACCTTAGTGCCCACAGTCTGACTCCCGCACATTGGTTAAAGGAATTCGGAGTTTGGTTGGATTTGGTAGAACTTTCGAACCCCTAGGCCATCCAGTGCTCTACCGCCTTTACCATTCATGCGAGGCTAGCCCTAAAGCTATTTCGGAGAGAACGAGCTATCCCTGAGTTTGATTAGCCTTTCACCCCTACCCTCAGCTCATCCAAGCTGTTTTCAACCAACACTGGTTCGGACCTCCCTCCGGTGTTACCCGAAGTTCATCCTGGCCAAGGGTAGATCACTCAGCTTCGCGTCCATTTCGCGCGACTAAACGCCCTATTCAGACTCGCTTTCGCTGCGGCTCCTCTTGTTCCCAAGATTAACCTTGCCGCGCAAAATGACTAGCCGGCTCATTATGCAAAAGGCACCCCGTCACCCCGCTTGCGCGGAGCTCCGAGTGCTTGTAAGCATACAGTTTCAGGTACTATTTCACTCCCCTAACAGGGGTTCTTTTCACCTTTCCCTCACGGTACTAGTTCACTATCGGTCGCAGATGAGTCTTTAGCCTTGGAAGATGGTCCTCCCGAATTCCCACAGGATTCCTCGTGTCCCGTGGTACTTGGGGACCCGGCTGAGAGGAACGAACTTTTCGCCTACAGGACTGTCACCTTCTATGGTTACCCTTCCCAAGGTATTCGGCTAAGATCGTTCTTTTTGACTCTCCGGCTCCTTTGTGCAGGAGCCACGCCAGGCCCCACGACCCCGCGTACACAACGCGCACAAGCTTACATGTACACGGTTTGGGCTGTTCCCCGTTCGCTCGCCGCTACTGAGGGAATCACGGTTGTTTTCTTTTCCTCCAGGTACTGAGATGGTTCACTTCCCTGGGTTCGCTTCCTCACCCTATGGATTCAGATGAGGATAACCTGAGTTCGTCAGGCTGGGTTTCCCCATTCGGAGATCCCCGGATCAAAGTCTGTTGAACGACTCCCCGGGGCTTATCGCAGCTGGCCGCGTCCTTCATCGCCTTTCCGCGCCTAGGCATCCCCTGTATGCTCTTAGTAACTTGACCATAAAGTTTAGTCAAGACAAAAAATGCCGCTATTCAATTGTCAAAGAACTGATCTATCATCTTCCCCCACGACCTGGGGGAGGATTGCGTTGGGATGAGCCGAGAAAGTTGGTGGAGCTGACCGGGATCGAACCGGCTACCTCCGGCTTGCAAAACCGGCGCTCTCCCAATTGAGCTACAGCCCCAATCGTCACGGAAAAGCGATCCGCCGGAGAGCCCCCGGCTCCCTCCGCTCGCCAAAAACAAAAAAGTGTGGTGGGCCTAAGTGGACTTGAACCACTGACCTCACGCTTATCAGGCGGGCGCTCTAACCAACTGAGCTATAGGCCCTGAAATTCAGCCAAAATTCGACTCATCATAATAAAAAAAGCGGAGCAACTCAAATCTTTCCTCATTGCGATCTCTTGAAAGGAGGTGATCCAGCCGCACGTTCCCGTACGGCTACCTTGTTACGACTTCACCCCAATCATCGACCATACCTTAGGCACCTGCCTCCCTTGCGGGTTAGCTCAATGACTTCGGGCACGACCAACTTTCGTGATGTGACGGGCGGTGTGTACAAGGCCCGAGAACGTATTCACCGCGGCGTAGCTGATCCGCGATTACTAGCGATTCCGGCTTCACGCAGGCGAATTGCAGCCTGCGATCCGAACTGAGAACGGTTTTAGGGATTAGCTCCACCTCGCGGCTTTGCAGCCCTCTGTACCGTCCATTGTAGCACGTGTGTAGCCCTGGACATAAAGGCCATGCTGACTTGACGTCATCCCCACCTTCCTCCCCGTTATCCGAGGCAGTCCACTTAGAGTGCCCGACATGACTCGCTGGCAACTAAATGCAAGGGTTGCGCTCGTTGCGGGACTTAACCCAACATCTCACGACACGAGCTGACGACAGCCATGCAGCACCTCTACTGGCTTCCTGGAAACCAGGATCATTCCCCTTTCGGGGTTTTACCACCAGCAGTTCAAGCCCAGGTAAGGTTCTTCGCGTTGCGTCGAATTAAACCACATGCTCCACCGCTTGTGCGGGCCCCCGTCAATTCCTTTGAGTTTCAGCCTTGCGACCGTACTCCCCAGGCGGGACGCTTAACGCGTTAGCTACGACACTCCCACATAAACGCAGGAACATCTAGCGTCCATCGTTTACAGCTAGGACTACCGGGGTATCTAATCCCGTTTGCTCCCCTAGCTTTCGTGTCTCAGTGTCAGGAATAGTATAGAGAACCGCCTACGCCTCAGGTGTTCCTCCCGATATCTACGCATTTCACCGCTCCACCGGGAATTCCGCTCTCCTCAACTAACCTCAAGCTGAACAGTATCAAAGACAATTCCGAAGTTGAGCCTCGGGATTTCATCTTTGACTTATCCAGCCACCTACACACCCTTTACGCCCAGTAATTCCGAGCAACGCTCGCCCCCTACGTATTACCGCGGCTGCTGGCACGTAGTTAGCCGGGGCTTCCTCTGAAGTTACCGTCAAACCCTTGCGGGCATTCTTCACTTCTGACAGGAGTTTACAACCCGAAGGCCGTCATCCTCCACGCGGCGTCGCTGCGTCAGGGTTTCCCCCATTGCGCAAAATTCCTCACTGCTGCCTCCCGTAGGAGTCTGGGCCGTGTCGCAGTCCCAGTGTGGCCGTACACCCTCTCAGGCCGGCTACCCATCATAACCTTGGTAGGCCATTACCCTACCAACTAGCTAATAGGACGCAGGCTCATCCTCAAGCGCCTTTCGGCTTTGACTCCGAAGACATAAGTCCCGGAGTTTCATGCGGTATTAGACCCCCTTTCGAGGGCTTATTCCTCACTCGAGGGGAGATTACCCACGTGTTACTCACCCGTTCGCCGCTATTCCCAGGTATTGCTACCCGGAAATCGCTCGACTTGCATGTGTTAGGCACGCCGCCAGCGTTTACTCTGAGCCAGGATCAAACTCTTCAATTATAAGAACCCTTGCGGGTTCTCGACGAGTTTGTAAGTGGCAATTAAGATCGATCTGGTCGCTCCGCTTTATTTTTCAAAGAACTGCCTTCTTTCTGTCCCGAGAAAGAAATGCCTTTTAAAAACAATAATTTCAAGTTGTCAACCAGTAAAGGTTGTCAGACTGAAGGCTCCATAACTATAGGAGTTTTCCCCATGCTTGTCAAGATGCTCTTGAATATTTTTTCAGGGAGCAAAAAATGTCAACGGAAGTTGGCCCTATCCCCTTTCATTTCAACAGGATGATGAACTCCCGTTAACGGGTCTGGGCCATCCCGGGCGGATCCCCCCTTATTTTATATCGGCCCGGGTTGGCACGTCTCCGGCTTAGGGATACCGGGTGAGGCAGCCATGAACAAGCGCGGATTCACCCTGATCGAGCTCCTGGTGACCCTGTCCCTGGTCACCTTTCTTATCGCCGGGACCGGGGAGCTCATCAGCCTCTCCCTGCTCGCCAAGAGGAAGGCCGAGGCCCACGCCGGGGTCATCCATCATCTCACGGATAAGCTCGAAGGCCTGCGGTCCCTTCCCTTCGATCACCCGGAACTCAGGGCGGGCCGATACGAAGAGGGGATCGCGGCGCGGGGAGCGGACCCGTTTTATCTCGTGGAGTGGAATATCGAAGACCTATCCGGCGGCATGAAGCGGATCGGGATCTGCGTTTCCTCCCGCGGCCGGGCGCGCGCGACCGCGAAGGCCGTCCTTCTGGTCTCGGAAAAGCTGGGGTTCCGGCCATGAACCGAAAAGGATTCACGCTCATCGAGTTCCTGATCAGTTTATCGCTCCTGCTCATCATCGTCCTGGCCGGCTTCGAGTTCTTCGGGCAGGCCCGGGCCCTCTTTTTCAAGCTCAAAGAGGCCGAGGAGAGCGAAGAGGCCGCTCTTGCCGCCCTGGACAAGATAAGGATCGATCTCGCCCGCGGCGGCCGGGGCCTCGCCGTCCCGATCGGGATGGGACTCCTCGAGGCGGTCCGCGCCGACCCGGAGAGGCTGACCGTCCTGAGCTCGGAAAGCTCTTACGGACTCCGGGAGGACTTGACCCAGGGCGGAACGCGGGCGGTCCTTCTGTCCGCGGACGGCCTGAAAAAGGGGTCGGAGATCTGCATCTTCGACCCGGACAAGGGCGAGGTCCGGCGCGTCCTTTCGGTCGAAGGCGCGTGCCTGACCTTTTCGACGCCGCTCGAACATCCCTACTCGAGAGAAACGGCCGGCCTCCTCGCCGTTGAAAGAACATCGTTCTTCCTCGACCGCGAGGACGCGGTCATCCGGCGCCAGGTCAATTCCAGCCCCGCCCAACCCCTGCTTGAAGAAGCCTGGACTTTTCTTTGCTCTTACGACCGGCCCAGGAACCTTGCCGGGATCGCTTTTACGCTCGCTTCTCACAAGGAGAAAACCTATGAGCTTTGCATCTTCCCAAAGAACGCCGGCCTTTCCTCTGTCCGTTGATGGAGCGCGGGGAGGCCGGAAAGGATCGATCAGTGTGACCGTGACCCTCATGTTCCTCGTCTTCACGGTCCTTGGAATGGGCATGCTCCTCTTGTCCCAGGTCCATCTCAAGGCCGGCGCCGCCAGGAAAAACTCCGCCCTCCTGGACTACGCAGCGGAGAACGGCATCAAGCGCGCTCTGGAAGACATAGACGGCGCCCTGGCGTCGAGGGCGACTCTCATCGAGGTCACGCCCGGCCGGATGTCCGAGCTTCGATCTGACGCTCTTCTGGGGGGGACAAAGATCGTGGAGGAACTGTTCGGCTGGCCCCTTCCCCGCCTGATCCGGGAGACCTGGGAGGACATGAGCTGGGAAAGCGTCACGGCCTGCGATCCGGAAAGGACCGAGGACCGGGAGGATTTTCTTTCGGTCGGCTACCGGTTCAGGATCGATTCCGAAGGCAAGCTCGTGAATTTCAAGCCGAAACGGGCCTCCCGGTGCGACGCTTCCCTATACGTTCTGGCCGGAAGGCTGCCCCTCCCCTGCGTTCCCCTTCTAGTGAATAAGAAGATGGATGCCGGGACGGAGAACGATTTCCTGAGCTCGAAGGGAATATCTTTCCGGACCGCGCCCGGCGGCGGCCCGGCCGCCAGCCTTGAGGTCGTAGAGACGCCGGTCATCCCGACCGACGCGACGCCGCTTCTGGACAAAGCCCTCCGGCTCCGCCTCTTCCGCCCGGAGGACCTCGACGCCGCCGCCGTGCGGCGGGCCGTGGGGCTCGAACCATCGAACGATCCCGTGCCCGACGGTGTCTATCTCATCCAGGACGATCTCGGACTTGGCGGCGTCTTCGTTCAGGGGGATATCGAAGAGCTCGTCACGGCCATCGACGGGCCGTTCCAGGTGATCTGCTTCCGCTCGGAGGCCGGAGAATGGGTCCTCCGGTTTAGCCCCTCCCTGCGCCAAACGTTTTTTGCCACGCCCGACGCGTCACGGTCCTACGATCTCGTCCCGGAGGGGATCATCGCCGTCAACGGAAAGATCGGCGCCCTCGGAGGCGGCACGATGGACGCATCCGGCCGGGTCGTCTTGGCCGAAGAAGAGGCGGTGCCGTCCATCCTCGCCGGGGTCATCCTGACCATCCTCTCCTCGGAAGGAGTCACGATATCAACCCACCTTATATCCCAAGGGGTCCGCTGGCAGGACGGGGTCCCCTACGTCAAGGACGACAGCTCCCAGGTCATCATCTATTCTACCGGGAAAGATTTTCTGGAGGGGACAACCGAGGAAGGCGGGATCTCCATCGCCGAGGGCGCCCCGGCTAACCTGACCATCCAAGCCTCGCTCATAGCCGGCGGGACGGGCTTCGCCGTCCAAGGGGAAGGGAAGGACATCGAGGTGCTGGGCGGCATCCAGGCCGTCGATTACACCTCGGAGGGGAACACGCTCAGGATCTCGCCGGACAGGGGGCTCGCGGAAGGCCGGTCCCTTCCCGGGAACGCGCCGCTTTCGACCGTGCCGATGCTCTACATCTCCTCCTTCAGGGTCCGCGAATGGAAGGAATATTGAATGGACAAGAAAGGGACGACACTTGTCGAGGCGGTCATCATCCTGGCCCTCGTTTCGCTCCTCATCCTTGCCGGGTCGGGGTCGATATCCGGACTCGCGCCGCGATACCAACTGCAGCGCGCCGTTTGGGAGGTCCGATCGAGGCTGAACCAGGCCCGCATCCGTTCCGTCTGGGAGGGAGTTCCCGTCCGCGTCAGGTTCAGTTCCGCCGCCATCGCGCTGGAATCATACAATGAAGAAGAAAAAACCTGGAGGACCGTGCAGACGGAATTCCTGGAAGGGGTCCGGATCGAGGCCAACAACAGCCCCATTTTCCATCCGACGGGGACCGTGACCGGTCTGGCCACGATCCTGATCTCCAACTCCCGCGGCGCTTATCGGATCACCCTGGCGATCTCCGGCCGGATCAAGGCCGTGAAGATCTGAGGAGCGGGGCTCCGGCCGCGATTTGAAATTGTTTTATGATTTGGGATATAAAAGGTCTTCCTGCCATCATGCGCTTGGAGGAGACCTCATGAAAAAAATTTTCTTCGTTATCGCTCTCGTCGCGGCGTTCTTCTTGGGCGCGCCCGTTTTCGCCGAGCAGCCTTACAAGCTGCCGCCCAAAGAAGTCATCGACATCCTGGCGACACCTCCCCTGCCGCGCGTCTCGCTGAGCCCAGGCGGCGACATGATGCTCCTGGCCGAGTATCTTCCCATGCCGTCCATCGCCGACCTTGCCCGGCCGATGCTCAGGCTGGCCGGCTTGAGGATCACGCCGGCCTGGAACGGCCGCCAGCAAACGATGTTCATCACGGCGCTCACGCTCAAATCCATCAAGGACGGGACCGAAAAAAAGGTCCCGCTCCCTTCCGGCGCCCGGTTGGGGATGCCCCGATGGTCTTTTGACGGACGGCGGATCGCCTTTCCCCGCTATCTCGACAACGGGATCGAGCTGTGGGTCGCGGATGCCGGGACTGCTGAAGCCAAGCCCTTGACGGGGCCCGTCCTCAACGCGGTGTTGAACAGCGGCTTCGCCTGGATGCCCGGCAGCGCGGCGCTTCTCGTTTTTATCGTCGCCCCGGAAAGGGAAGACCCGCCCGCCGCCCCGAACGTCCCCGTCGGCCCGAACATCCAGGAGACGGCGGGCAAGTTCTCCAAAGTATCGACGTATCAGGACCTCCTGAAAACGCCCCATGACGAAGCCCTGTTTGAATACTACGCACGATCCCGGATCGTCAGGATCGACATCGCCACGGGCCGGTCCCAGAGCCTCGGCTCGCCCGGCATCTATCTCACCGCGGAGCCCTCTCCGGACGGGAACTTCCTCCAGGCGCACAGGATCAAGAAACCCTATTCCACGAGCGTCCCCTATTCCGATTTCGCCCGTTCCATCGAGGTCTGGGACAGGACCGGCGCCCTGGTCCGTGTCGTTGCCGACCTTCCGGCCGATGAAGAGGTCCCCATGAACGGGGTGCCGACCGGACCGCGGGAATTCGAATGGCAACCCCTCAAACCCGCGACGCTCCTCTGGAAGGAGGCCCTCGACGGCGGAGATCCCGAGAAGGAAGCGCCTTACCGGGACAGGATCATGGCCCTGTCCGCGCCCTTCACGGAAGGCGCCGCCGAGGTCGTGAAGTCCAGGGACCGGCACATCGGATTCTCCTGGCTCGGACGGAAGGGTCTGGTCCTCTCAACGGAGTTCGATTGGAAGAAGAGGTGGCGGACGACCTATCTCATCGACACCGAACGGCCGGCCGCCGTTCCCGCGAAGGTCTTCGACCTGAGCATTAATGACCAATACAACGATCCCGGGGAACCGGCGACGCTGACGACACCCGCGGGAGAACGGATCGCCATCCAGGACAAGGACTGGATTTTCCTCTCCGGCGACGGATCGTCTCCGAAAGGCGACTTCCCCTTCCTCGACAAATTCAACCTAAAGACACTCCAAAAGAACCGGCTGTTCCGGTGCGGGGAAACGGACTATGAAACGTTCATCGCGTTCGCCGGAAATTCCCGGGACACGATCGTCACGAGCCGTGAATCGAAAACAGAACCCCCGAACTACGAGCTCGTCGCCATGAAGTCGGGCAGGAGACGTCCCTTGACGGCCTTCAAGGACCCGGCGCCCCAGCTCACGGGCATGACGAAGCGGTTGATCAAGTACAAGAGAGATGACGGGATCGAACTCTCCGGGACCCTCTATCTCCCGCCGGGACACAAAGAGGGCGAAAGGCTTCCCGTCGTCGTCTGGGCCTATCCCCTCGAATACAGCGACCCGGGGACGGCGGGGCAGGTCAGGGGCTCGACCAACAGGTTCACGTTCTTCAGGGGGGCCTCCCAGCTCTTCTTCGTCACCCAGGGCTATGCCGTCCTGGACGATGCCCAGATGCCCGTCATCGGCGACCCCAAGACCATGAACGACTCTTTCGTTCCCCAGATCGTCGCCAACGCCAAGGCGGCCATCCAGGCCCTCGACGCCCTGGGCGTCGGGGACCCCAGGCGGGTCGGCATCGGCGGGCACAGCTACGGGGCGTTCATGACGGCCAACCTTCTGGCCCACTGCGACCTTTTCGCCGCGGGCATCGCCAGGAGCGGGGCTTACAACCGGACCCTGACCCCATTCGGCTTCCAGAGCGAACGGAGGACACTCTGGGAGGCCTCCGATGCTTACATCCACATGTCTCCCTTCATGCACGCCGACAAGATCAACGAGCCCATTCTGCTTATCCACGGCGAGGCCGACAACAACTCCGGAACGTTCCCCATCCAGTCGGAGAGGCTCTTCGCGGCGCTGAAAGGGTTCGGGGCCACGGCCAGGCTGGTCATGCTTCCCCACGAGAGCCACGGCTACGCGGCCAGGGAATCCATCCTTCACGTCCTTGCCGAAATGTTCGAATGGTTCGACGTCCACGTGAAAGGCCGGAAGTGAAAGGAAGACATTTCCACAACTTGTGTGCATAAGTATGTGGAAAAGTGAACGACTTGAGCATCTAAAGAGTTGAAAGGGAGCGGGTTTTAATGATTAGCACACAATATGTGCACTCTTTCTCAAAAGGAGACATCCATGCCGCGGAAGAATAATTTTTTGTTGACCGCTGCCTTCTTCATCGCCGCCGCCGTCCTTGTTGCGGGCCCGACCGGGGCCGAGGCGCCTCTCAGGATCCTCGTCTCAAACGACGACGGGGCCGACGCGCCCGGGATCGCCGCG
>Ga0315289_10005118_pt1 | contig 19440 bp, 20 predicted proteins | sample YL17G11_40_MG_FD_203452 | JGI IMG/M metagenome (GOLD analysis project Ga0315289, IMG submission 203452) | Sediment microbial communities from Yellowstone Lake, YNP, Wyoming, USA - YL17G11_40 | ecosystem: Environmental > Aquatic > Freshwater > Lake > Sediment | place: USA: Wyoming | collected...
CATTGAGGATACTGTAATTTCCGCATCCAGGACACCATGCAGGAGTCTGTCCTTTATAATCTTCCAATGTGACCATCTATTTCTCCTATTAGGTTTTCAAGCAAGAAAGGTCTTCCATCATATTTATTTATCTTTGTCTTAAATTCAAAACCTGTCTCTGCCCTCATGAGGCGTGCAAACTGCCCTGTTGCATTATTTTCTATACAGATGGCTCGTTTTGCATCCTTTAAGACCTTCAAATAATCGAATTTATCTGTTAAAGGAAATGGATTGATTTCGCTGAAATGAAGCATGGCGATGTTTTTATCTTTGGACAACGCATCCACTGCTTCTTTCATTACTCCATAAGTGGAACCCCATCCCACAATGACGATATCGGGGCTGCTTGTGCCGTAAAGCAGAGGGGGCTCTATTTCCTGTTTTATATGTATCAGTTTCTTAAACAGCCTTTTATTGACCATTTTTATTCTTGTTTCGGCATCCTCTATGATATGTCCCTCTTCATCATGCTCATCACTATCGGTTACAACGAGATGTTTTGATTCCCCGGGTAGAGCCAGAGGGGATACACCCGTCTCTGTGAAAGCGTGCCTTTTATACTCTGATAGATTCTTAAGGGCTTCCCCTCTGAGTCTATAATCTATATTTTTAATCCTGCCTAAATCAAACCTTTCGTATGTCCATTGGGAATCAGCAAGATACTGGTCAAATAAAACAAAGGCAGGGATCTGATATTTTTCAGCCAGATCAAAGGCCTTGTTTACGAGGTAAAATGCCTCTTCAGGATTGCCTGGTGCAAAGATAGCCCGTGGAAATTCGCCGTGGGCGGTATGTAGTGCAAATAAAAGATCTCCCTGTTCAGTTCTTGTTGGTAATCCTGTCGAAGGCGCAGGCCTCTGGCCGAGAGCGATCACGATGGGTGTCTCTGTCATCGCTGCCAAAGAAAGCCCTTCTACCATCAAGGCAAAACCTCCTCCTGAGGTCCCTGTCATTGCTCTTACACCTGCAAAGGAGGCCCCCAGTGCCATATTGATAGCTGCTATTTCATCCTCTGCCTGTTCCACAACAATTTCATAATCTTTTGCTTTGCTTGTAAGATAGAGCATTATCCCTGTCGACGGCGTCATAGGATAAGCAGAATAGAATTTACATCCTGAAGCCATTGCGCCCAGCGCAATAGCTTCGACGACACCTATTAACATTTTTGGCTTTGTGAGGGGTCCAATAGAGAAGGAGCATCTTAAGCACTCTTTTACAGCAAAGTGACGTCCTGCTCTTGCAGCATTAACATTTGCCTGGATGATATCTTCCCCTTTCTTTTTAAAAGTCTCCTCTATGATTCCAGAGAAGATATCGATTCCCAGTCCCAACATCCCCAGTACAGCCCCTATAGCAACTGTGTTTGCCATTATCTTACTTCTGCCATGTTCCATGGCGAGGTTTACAAAGGGGATGTCAAGGAAATACTCCTTTTCATGTTTCTGTTTTAATGTAGAGGCATCATAGATGATCTGACCATATTCCGAGAGTTCTTTTTCATGTAATATTATGCTCTCTTTATCCAGAGCAACCAGAATATCAATTTTGTCTCTGGATGCCATGACAGGTTTATCTGATAATCTTATCTGATAAAAATTGTGGCCCCCTCTTATGCGTGATTCGTAATCCTGATGGGAAAAGACATAATAACCTGCTCTTGAGAATACCTTTGCGAGGGTATCGCCAATGGTCTGTATTCCCTGTCCTGCCTCACCGCCTATTTTTATTGAGTAGTCCATTTGTTTCCCACTAATTTCCCATTATATTTTTAACAAAAATATGTGAAGAATGATAATACTTCCCCTTTATCCTTTAACACCTGCCTGCGGCAAGCAGGAAAGGGGAGGGGGAAGTGCCTTACTTCTTTGCCTTCTCTCTCATTTCGGCTGCTATTTCCTTAATCTCTGTTAATGACCTCTGCATCTCACTCCAGCCATACCATAATGCATAATCCGGATTAATATGGAATGTCCCCTGGAATGTCCTCATCCGATGTTCAAGAAACATGACAAAGAGTTTCTGCTCAATCACTGTTGGGGCATCATGAAAAGTGAGCAGATCGGGAAATGAGTAAGCATAGTTTTTAGGTTTAGGCAGAATGCCATCCTTATACAGCGCAGCAATGGTTCGAATTGCCTCACCCATCAAGTGATCAGCCTCTTTGATCATCTGGTCGCCTTTTGCTAATTCTCCCATAGCAAAATTGACGGAATGGCATCGATTACAGGTCTTAATCATTTTATTTCTTTCTTTTTGCCAATCCTCTTGTGTCAGGCGTGCCACATCTGCTGCCTTAACCACATCTAATCGAGCAGTTGGTTTTCCATCAGGGTCAAGGACTCCAAGTGCCTGAAGAATGGTTGCACGATCAGAAGTCCATTGCTTGTCATCAGGCATCGGGAGCCGTACAGCGAGGAACCCCCATGCTGTCCGGACACCATGATTGCCTCCTTGCATATGGCATGTTTGACAGGTTGGAGCGGCAACAGTTGGGGGAAGCGTTTTGTTTTGCTTCAACAGGTACCGAACCCCATGTTTGGAAGACGAATACATCTCCCATTGAGGATGGTCAAACCCCATGTGACAGGTCTGGCAAGCCTGAGGCTGTTTTGCTTCTCGAACGGAGAAGGTATGCCGGGTATGGCAGGCATCGCATGAAGCAACACCAAAACCTGCTCCACCCTTTTTTAATTCTTTTATCTCTGCCTCGGTCTTCAATCCGAGCTTGTGACAGCCACCACAACCCTTCATTCCTTCCATCAGTGCCATTGGCTGCCAGTGGGCCGTTGGCATTGCCTTCATCGCAGCCCATGCGGCAGCATGCTTCCCAGCCTTGAATTGCTTTACTCTTGGCTCATGACAATTTCCACAGGTATCCGGTGTAGGAATTTTGGCTTTTGCTACATCTTGAGCAGACTTGTGTTGATCGCCATGGCATTCTGAGCAGTCAATCTTATTCTTGCTGTGTTTGCTCAGTTGCCAATCGGTGACAATGTTGGGAGTGACCTTTTTGTGGCATTCAACACAAACCTGCGCAGAAGCAGCGGAGACAAAAACTGTACCCACCAGGGCACTAAGAATTGTTGAAAAAATTGATCGTCCCATATTTATCCTCCTTAAATTAAATTCCAATAACCAAGCACCAAATTCCAAATAATTTCTATAAGTGGTCCTTGGAATTTGTCTATGATTCATTCAGCTCCTTTCTCCTAGTTGCCATTTGTAACACATCGATGATGTAAATAATGACTCCGATGAAGAACCCGAGTCCCCCAAAGAAGACGGCCATAAACCAGGGCCTCATAAAACCCTGAACAGTTAGAAAATCCATTCCTAATCCTCTTTGCATATACGATTGTATCACTCCCGCCACTCCAAATGCTAAGCCCATTACCACCATACTAATGGTGGTAATCCAGAAAACCCAGAATCCTCTCTTTTGATTGAACTGTCCTAAGCCTTTCAATTTAGGCAAGGCAAAATAAACCATGGTCATGATGAGCATGGCATAGGCGCCAAAGAAGGCTAAGTGACCATGTGCAGCAGTGACCTGAGTCCCATGGGTCCATCGATTGATCACAGGGAGAGTGTGAGCAAATCCCCATACCCCTGCACCGATGAAATGAAAGATTGCACAACCCACTGCCCAGTAAAGAACAAGGAGATTGGTAATCTCAATCTTTTTGTGCTTCACATGATTGAGAGTATCGAAAACCATGAGAAGGATCGGGACTGGCTCAAGAGCACTGAAAATCCCTCCCCACCAAAGCCAGTATTTTGGTGTTCCAATCCAGTAATAATGATGGCCTGTTCCAATAATACCAGTGATTAAGACCAAGGCTACCTCAACATATAACCATTTCTCAATAATCTGGCGGTCCACACCAGTAATTTTCAGTAAGACAAAGGCCATGATGGAAGCAGCGATCAACTCCCAGGCTCCTTCCACCCATAGATGAATCACCCACCACCAGTAGTAATAGTCGAGGGTAAGGTTTTTAAAGAAAGGGATTCCAAAGAGCCACATGAAGGCTAACATCACGATGCCTCCTAAAAGAAGGCCTTGGATGGCTGTCCATTTCTTTGTTCGGATCATGGTCATAAAGACATTGAAGATAAAAATCAGAGCAACAATCACAATCGCCCACTTGAGTTCCACCGGTAACTCCAACAGGGGTCTTCCAGCCGTCCAGCCGAAGAGGAATCCGACGACCCCGACTAAACCACCCAAAAGAAAAAGATAGAATTGGAGATTGGCCAGTTTTTTACTGAATAATTCTGTTCCAGACTCTTCCGGAACGATGTAGTAAGTTCCTCCCATAAATCCAAAGATCATCCAGACCACAAGGAGATTTGTGTGGATGGCACGGGCAGTATTGAAAGGGAGAATTCCAATCAGAGGGTCAGGCCAGATATATTTTGAAACGAGGAGTAGGCCGACGATCACCTGAAGGCCAAAGAAGATTGCAGATATGACAAAATATTTTAAAGCAACTTTTTGCGAATCAAAGGCCATCTTTTTTCCCTCCCTATTCCGATTTCGGAATAGAAATCTTTAATCTCTGAAGGTGATTTAATTCCGCAATCTGCACTCTGCAATCCGCAATTTGTTATTATTTGAGGCTCATCAAATAATTGACCAAGGCATGAATTTCCTCTTCGGCAATCTGTGGAAAAGCAGGCATCTGGGCATTTGGATTATGTGATTTCGGGTCTCTGATCTGTGCAGCAAGCCAGAGAGTATCCCGTTTGCTACCCACATGGGTGAGGTTAGGGCCAAATGTACCTCCTTTCTCTCCGATCTTATGACATAGATCACACCGGTACTGAGCTAAAACATTTTTGCCCAATAAAGTTTCCTTCGGGGCAGCCCCAATCATTTTTGCTTCAGCAACGGGTTTGGGGGGCCACTGGTTTGTGTCTATAACATCCACCCATTTGAAAAAGGCAATGATTTTTTTGATTTCATCTTCTTTAAGATTTTGATTGGGCATTTTTCTTCTTTGAGGATCTGGGCTCTCTGGATTTTTTAGGAATGTCTTCAGCCAAGTCTCTCCTCTTGCTGAATAGACTTTTGTTACGTCTGGAGAGTAGTAGCCTCCGATGCCGAGGATGGTGTGGCAGTCATTACAGTTATGATTATGCCAGACCCTTTTCCCAAGGACCACTTCATCTGTGAGTTTATCGGTGTTGGTCCGTTTAGGAATCGTGATATGGGTGTCGATGGTGAGCCAGATGAAAACGGTAGTGCAGATGACCGTTCCCCAGATGAAGAAATTACTTGCAGCCTTCTTCCCCATAGAAACCTCCTTAAAAAGTCACCCCAGTCTTTATTAAAAAATTATATCATTATCTTCGGATTGACAAGGAGAAAAAGCTTTGATTTAAGTCAAATATTTTGATCAGCCTTAAGAAAAGTCACATTTCGATAGCGATTCTATCAAGTAACCCCTGTTAGAAAGGATGGGGCTTTAACCCCGCCCTCAATAAGGGATGAATATCTTTTTCCACATCCCCGCCATAAATAGTGGGGTTTTCTAACGGGGTAAACCTTTGTTAGATTTTTTCCCAAAATGCAGCATATTTTCCATTTGTCTTTACTTGGAAAATATCATTTTGAGCGCTATAAGAAGCAGTGCTACCCCGAACACCCTTTCTAAAACGACATTAGACAATTTTGTCGCAAACCTGGCGCCTAACAGGCCACCAAAGAAGAAACCCAAGCAGATGAAGGCTGCTATTTGTAAGTTCACATTTCCTTGCTTATAGTATGTCCATGCAGCAAGTATTCCAATGGGAGGAACAAGTAAAGCCAAAGTAGTCCCCTGGGCAAGATGTTGAGAAAACCCAAATAGAAAGACCAAGGCAGGCACAATAATTGTTCCACCACCAATACCAATCAGTCCGCTGAGAGTACCAGCGACTATTCCTAAAAGTAGATGAAGTAACCCTTGGGTCATTTTCGACTCCTCCTTATTGACAATAGGCAGGTTAACCCTGATGTTGCAAAAAACTTAAACAATCCAGCGGACAGGGATGCTGGAAAAGCTTTCCAGCGGCCACCTTGAGACGTTGAAAATGGGAATCCCCAGCATATTACAAAGGCCACTTTTTGTGGAAACACATTTTACCCATAAAATTCCAAACAAAGCCGCATTGGAAAGGTTTGGAAGCATTCCTGTCTGATAGGATTTATGCAACATCAGGGTGAATCAAAAAGCCAAAGATAGAATATACGCATCCCTCACAACCTGTTGTTCCGTTTTTTAAGAGGTTTTAGTGCCTTTTGGAAAGTAGCAATTTTTAATCTTTTTTTAATTTTCTTGTCCAGATGACCAAGGCCTCAAGCAATTCCTTTATTTTTTCCCTTGTTTTTGGGTCGGTTACTCGGCCATTCTGATCGATTTTTTCCTGGGCAAAGGGAACCATGACTTCTGGTTGGTTCAATGGGTACATATTTAAAAAAACCAAGCTTTGCCGCAGATGGTATTGAGCTCTTGCTGTCCCAAGCATTCCTATCGATGCACCCATGATCGCAACCGATTTTCCATCAAAGGCATTATCTCCGTAGGGGCGAGAAGCGTTGTCAATGGCATTTTTTAATACTCCAGGTATCGAATAGTTATATTCGGGAGTAGCTATCAGAATGGCATCGGCCGCCCTTATTTTTGCTTTGAACTCTTTTACTTTTTCTGGCGGTTGGTTTTCCAAATCTTGATTAAAAGGCGGAAGTCCCTCGAGGTCAAAGATCTCCAGCTCAGCATCTGCCGGAACCATTTCCATGGCAGCCCTCAAGAGGGTTTTGTTGTAAGAGCCTTTCCGCAGACTCCCTGCCAAACCAAGAATCGAAATTTTTGTCATCATTCTTTCTCCTTTCTCCTATTATTTTCTCAAAGGAAGACTCCTAACCTCATAAACCTTTCCAGTTAAATTATTTTTGTTCCTTTTCCACGCCTTGATTATTATCAGGTCTCACTTCCTCCGAGCGATTGTATTTGTTAACGATCAGGCCCTTAAAAATTTTCGATTCTCCAGAATCACCTGATCAATAATCTCTCCACAAAAGATGCATCTCCACCCCCAAAAATGTTCCTGAGGGCCATAGAATTTTTCATAAACCATGTTACTGCTACAGCGATAACACCTCATATGAACCTCCAGAAAAAATTTTATTTATCAGATCTCATCCCTTTATATGAACTTCAAGAACCCAAGGAAACTATACTCCACTCATTGATCTTGTAAATACCACCAATTCATTTTTAATGTTCTTTATCCCTTTTATTTTCTTTACAAGTTTTTCGATCTCTTCTTTTTCTTCAGAAGAATTAACAATGCCATAAAGCCTTACCGAATCCGTTTCTTCAACTGTGAAAAAAAGATGGGGGCTCATAACGCCTGCTTCGAGTAAGGCAGATTCAACTTTGCGATTAAGCGAAAGCTTTCCAAGCAATTGAACAGAATCGATGCCACAGGATTTGATTTCATCCGATTTTGCCGCATCGGCGATCATCTTAACTGCGGAGTCTATGCTCAATTTATCAGTATTTAAAAGTAGATCATAAAGTCGGCAATTGAGCCAATCTTCATCATAAGCAAACCGTATGAATGCTCTTTTATCATGGTCGGATCGGTTGATAATTTTTTCAGCAATCTCTTTTCCCACCTGTTTTTCCTCCATCACTCTCTGTATCCTTTTCTCCATTGAACCTGTCATAAGGATATGAAAAGCACAATCAAAAGATTGGAGCAGGAACTGACCTCCTCTCCCAAAGAATATGGCATTGCCCTTTTTAGCCACCTCGTAAATGACAGACTGTAACCGGTCGAGATAGATTTTTGGCTTTTCGCTTAAAAATCTTTCAAGTAAAGCCGGGGCTTTTTCTTCCAATTTTTTAATATCAGAAAGAAATCCCATCTCAGAGGCAGCCTTAAATAATTCTTCTTCTCCGGAAAAGGTATATTTCAATTCCTCCGCCACTTTCCTTGCAATTTTCTCACCGTTTGTTCCAATCATTTCTGATATTGTGATAAAATACATAAATGATCACTCTCCTTTCAAATTTAATATAATCATCTATTAACGAACTTTCCAGACACCCCAAAGATTGTATATCCAGAGTATCGAGCTGTATCAAACCTTTTGGCTTCCATGGTGTATAATCCTTGAGCTTTCAAATTCAATAAGGCCTCTAAACCATTCCCATGGGAACGGTTTGAGGGTAAAGGTAGCCGAATGGGGCTTTCTGCTATATACTAAACAGGAAGCCCCATTAAAAAAGGCAATTTTTATACCTCTTCGAGCATCGTCGTAAAGAGATCGTGATGGTCTTCTTCGTCCTCGAGAATTTCTTTGAACATAAAGGCAGTCGTGACATCTCCTTCCTTTTGAGCCAGTTCAACGATCTTCTTATAAAGCAGGATGGCTTCCTCTTCAGCCTTTGTGTCCAGTTCGAGAAACTCCTTTAAGCTTTCCCCAACCTTGATGGGTGCGGGTTTGATAGTCGGAGTTCCCTCAAGATACCAAAGCCTCTCAGCAATCTTTTCCGCATGCTTCATCTCTGTGATGGCCGTCTGCTTGAATTGATCCTGGACAGCAATTCCCTTGACCCCGATTACCTGCACATGCTGCCACATGTACTGGATGCTGACAGCAATCTATCTGGCGATGCCATCGTTTAACATCCCCTTTAATTTGTCGCTCACTTTTGTTGCTGGTTCTAAATGAATTGCCATATTCTTCACCTCCTTTTTATAATTTTAGTTGGATCATACTTTAAAGGTTTATCCCAGCCTGCTCTCTGCCATCTTCCAATCGATATTCTTGAAAAAGGCTTCAACGTAATCTGCTCTCTTCAACCCATAATCGATCATAAAGGCATGCTCAAAGACATCCAATATCAGGATCGGTGTACAGCCGGCAGGATGTCCCACATCGTGCTCATTAATCCAGAAGTTGATGAGTCTTCCGGTTGACGAATCCTGGTATAGAACTGCCCAGCCAATCCCCCGCATCATGCCCACCGCCTTAAACTCCTTTTCCCAGGTTTCATAACTTCCGAAATCTTCCGAGATCTTCTTAAACAACTTGCCTGTTTTGTCTAACCCTGTTTTGCTGCCCAGATTTTCAAAGTAATACTCATGAAGTCTCATTCCATTGAATTCCCATCCAAACCTCCTCTTCAATTCAGCAAATTCAGGTACGCCAACCTTTCCCTCTTTGAGCATCTGACCAAGGGTTTCCATCAGCTTATTGGTATTGGTGACATACCCCTGGTAAAGGGTGAAGTGGTTTTTTAGGAGAGTTTCACTGAATCCCTCCATACCTAAAAGTCGACTGTAATCTTTGGCAGTATAAGCCATCTTTTCCTCCTTTCTCGCCTGGGCGAAAGAGATTTTTAGTTTTCCGGTTAAAAATGGTATGATTCCCATACCCGATAAAGTTAAAAACTGTCGCCGATTAAAAACTAATGCCTTAACAGGCAATTATTTTCCTCCAACGGTCGATTCTGTTCCCAGATTGATGGAATTATTTCATCCGAGTATGGGGATGTCTATTTAATCCAAATGACAAAATTTTGCGTACCAAAGGGATTGCACACCAGTTCTGCACCCGGTATATCCTCCACCCAAGCATTGTCTGCAAACAGCTTATATTCGTATCGGCCAGGAGGTAATTTGATTTTAGCTTTCCAGACCCCGTCCTTATCTTTCTTCATTGGCAATGAATGGATATCCCATTGGTTAAATTCGCCTGCTAAGAAGACCTCCCTTGCCTCTGGAACATGAAAAGTGAACTCCACCTTTTTCTCCTCTTTCCCTTTGCCTTTTACCTTTTCCTTTTTTCTCTCGATCATATTGATATTCTCCTTTTACGAAAATGCTGCAGAATGCCCAGCCCTGTGAGCGGGGGGGTTCACTCCGAAGCCTTATACCAATGGAGTCATACCAGAACCAATCGGATAAAAGAAAGCCAGTCGTTTTCTGATCCGACATTCTCGGCATATAAAAAGGTTCTTCTTTAGGGTATAGCTAAAAAGATTCTCCATCATGAGGTCTTCAAGACGGGCCTCCGTATGGCGGTTGATACAGGCCCTTTTTGAAATCGTCAACTGATTGAACGGATAGGAACAATGCATCATTGTTTATACTTATAGTCTAGCTCTTTTGCCCCGACAGTTGTCAGAATGGTTGGAATACTAAACACTCCGAACTAATTACTCCGAACTATCGTTTAAACTCTGATGGGGAGAGTGAATACAAAGTTCGAACCATCTTCTTTGGCCTCGTACCATATGTCGCCCCCATGTTTTTTTTATGAAGGCTTTGTGGATCCCTACCCGTCAATATGATTTGATAAGATTCCATTTTTGCCTCCTTAGAGTCTGAAGTCTAAAAGGATTACATATTTTTTATTTAAAATGGTGTAAAAAGTAAACCCCGTTAGAAAGGCCTGGACTTTATCCCCACCTTTTCTTTAAGGAATTGAAGCTTTATTTATCATCATTTATATCATCCTCGCCATAAAATAGCAGGGTTTTCCAACGGGGTAAATCAGGTGAATCTTGTATTTTATGAAGAAAAATACTGTATTTTCTTACTTGGTTTCCCCTAACTCCCTTATCCATTTCCAATTTTTGAGCCGCTATTATCTATGCGCCGATCTGATAAAATGGAATCGACCAATGTCAAAATATCCTCTTTGGATGCTGATCCTTTTGAAAGGAAATAATTGGCCTTGTATTGGTATACAGCCTCTCGATATTCTGGGATATCATAAGCGGTAAGAATGATGATGATGATATTGGGATGTTTACTTTTTATTTTTTTGGTTAGATCGAGGCCGCTTTCCCCGGGCAATTTGATATCCATAAAGATGAGATCGGGGAGGAGGGTCTCGATTTTTTGTAAAGCCTCCTCACCATCCGTAGCCTCAAAAATGTCCATCGATGGAAATCGAGAATGTAAAGCTTCTTTGAGCAATTGCCGATAAAAGACGCTGTCCTCAACGATCAATGTTCTGATCATATCGATTTTGACTCCTAATAACTTCCACTTTACTAATGGTTACCAAAATGGTAAATAGGGTGTGGACTGTATTTGATGAGATAAATTAACGTATTTTCCTGTAATTGGGGAAAAGGTAGGCTTGTTTTATGAGTCAGAAATATCGAGTCGTCATAGCAGAAGACCATACGATCCTTAGAGAAGGATTGAAGTCACTACTCTCTTCGAGCCCGGATTTTGAAGTTATAGGGGAAGCAGGAGATGGCCGAGAGGCCATTCGATGTGTGGAAAAATGTAAACCTAATCTTATCCTTGTGGATCTCTCGATGCCGAGGATGAACGGGATAGATGCCATCAGGGAGATCAAAAGGCGGTTTCCAGAGACAAAGATCTTGGTTTTGACGGTTCACAAGACTGAGGAATATATTCTTGCTACCCTTAAGGCTGGAGCTGATGGGTATGTTTTAAAGGATGCAACCCATGCTGAACTGATGATCGCAGTGAAGAATGTTTTAAGCGGTAAACATTATATCAGTCCTGGAATTTCAGAGAAGGTGATAGAGGGATATCTGGAAGGGAGGAAAACCTTAAAAACCAGGACGTCCTGGGAGACCCTCACTCAGCGTGAAAGAGAGATATTGAAACTCATTGCTGAGGGTTATAAGAACAAGGAGATCGCGGATTACCTTTGTATCAGTCCAAAAACAGTGGAGAAACATCGTGCCAATCTCATGGAAAAATTGGATCTTCATAATGTCCAGGCTTTGACTGCCCTTGCGATTGAAAAGGGATTGGTTTCGCGCGAATAAAAATATAATAAAATTCGAATTTCGGAATGCGGATTGCGGAAATAGCTTAAGTTTCAAGTCTCCTATAAAATCCTACCTCAAAACACAGCACCGTAAAATCGAGATCGCATTGTTTTAGAATGAGTACCTTCGAAAAGCGAAGATTAGAGGAACAAAATACAAATTGACCTGAATCAACTTTAAGAAACCTATATGGGCAAAATTGCTCTAATCGTTGTTCCTTTTCCACTGACCGATTGGATGAAAAAGGATCCACCCGCATATTCGATTCTTTCTTTCATGCTCGTAAGTCCCAATCCCCTCTTTGAAGTTTCCAAATCGAATCCGGTGCCGTTATCTTCAACAACCAATTCTATTCTATCATCTTTCTTTTTTAGAGAGAGATGGACCAAATCTGCTTTGCTGTGTTTGGCGATATTGTTAAGGGCTTCCTGCATAACTCTAAAAATCACCGTTTTGAGGAGGGCGGGTACTTCGTTTTCATGTATGTTGATCAGTTTTTCGATGTGGATGGTTGAATAAATCTTTCCAAATTCTCTGCAAAACCAGTCGATAGTGGCTAAGATCCCTAAATCATCTAAGGTGGAGGGTCGCAAATCCATCTGGATTCTGCGGACTTCTTCGACACTTCCTTGAATCAAAGGGATAATGGTTTCTAATGATTTTTCCCTTATCTTGGCGTTGCCTTTACCCTTTTGCTGAATGGTATCCTCCACTTTAAATTTGATAGCAGTCAACATCTGTCCAATGCCATCATGGATTTCTCGAGCAACCCTTTTTCTTTCATTTTCTTGGACGGTTAAGAGCTGCGAAGAGAGGAGACGAAGTCGATTCTCCGATTCTCGTAGCTCCTCTTCTAAATTGAACCTATTGAGCGCCTCTCCAATAAGAGGTGCCACGGATTCGATGAACTCCATTGCCTTGAAAAGTACCTGTCCCTCCCTTTCATCGGCCAAATGGATGGCTCCAAGCACCTCCTCACGGAAGCGAATGGGAACAATGCTGACGGATAAAAATCCATTTTGTATACAGACGCCTCTGAATCTTGCCTTTTCTTCCTCTGAGAGTGTACCAACGAACTTAAAGGTATTGTCACAATGGAAAGATCCACCATGTGTCACCATGGGGACATCCTGCGGATCCGGGTTTCCTGTAATGACACGTATGCAGGCACATTGGTCTCGTCTAATTGAGAGTAAATTCTCCGATTCCCAGAATTCCTGGGTGAAACCCACAAAGGACTCATAGGGTATGAAGCCCTGCTTATCCAACACTCGGATACCCACGCATCGGCATCCACTCCAACTTTGAATCAGATCGACCACTGCATTGAGGTATGCCTTTCGTATAGACTTTTTCGAAAATAGGTTGAGCAGAGCATTGGTCGATCGGATGCGATTTTCAGCCTCCTTTCGCTCGGTGATGTCCCTGGCAGCAGCAAAGACGCCCTGGATCTCTCCGGCATCATTTTTATATACAGAGGCATTGTACAACACCTCGGTGATACGGCCTGATGTGTGTCGAATGGCAAGAGGATAATCGCGGACGGATTCCTCCGCGAAGACCTTCCTGTAGCCCTCTCTGGCTTTCTCAGGTTCCGTAAAGTAATCCAAAAAGTCGCTCCCGATGAGCTGCTCACGAGGGACACCAGTTACAAGCTCCGTAGCCCTGTTCACATCCATCACCTTCCCGTCCGCGCTGATCGTAACAAGAGGGTCTATGCTGGCCTCAATGAGACTTCTGGCATACAATGATGCAGCCTTTAGTTTCTCCTCCGCCCTCTTTCGATCGGTAATTTTAACCTGCAATTCTTTATTGATTTTTAAAAGCTCTTCAGTACGTTCCTGAATGCGTTTCTCTAACTCGTCATAAGCTTTGCGTAAGGTCTCCTCTGTCCGCTTATGCTCGGAACTTTCAATGAGATTCCATTTCCCTTCCTGCTTAATTAGAGCGAATTGATGGTTACTGACCACATCGATGACTTCATTCGCTTCACATTTATCAAGGGAATAAGTGCAAAGAGCGATCATCCGATGTTTACCGGTAACGTTATTTACCTCTTCCTCATAATCAGTGAATTTCCTCCAATCCTTTTTTTCAAGCCAAAATGTGTTTCCGGTCAACCTTAAGCCGTCAAAACCTTTCGCAAGGGCCTGATTCAGTTTATCAACCCAGGAATGAAGAACTCTTTGCGCGTCAAAGGTACCGCCTTCGAGATACCACTTGGTATACGGAATGATCTCTATCTGTCCTTTTCGGAGATATTGATCAAAATCAGGTAAAACCTTTCTCATTGCTTTCTTGACTTCTTCCTCATCCAGAGGTTCTGAAGTTACCCACATGCAGAATTCGTTGTTTTTCAGTCCTGTATTGAAATAAGGGATCAGAATGTCGATCAAATCTTCTTTATTCTGATAAAATTGACAAAAGTGTGTACCCCATAGGACATCACCTACTATTTCGATTCCTGTTTTTCTTTTTTCTTCCATCTTGTTTCCTCAGCTTTTAAGTTTTTTTCTTAGTTCTTCCTCCTCCATTAAAATTTACTGAATTGAGATAATGGAGTCAAGGTAAAATAGATGATATGATTAAGTTGAGTACAACGGAGATGAAACCAACAATTAGATTAGACCTTCTTGATGTTTTGGAAGCAGGGTAGTAAGGGTGGGGTCGAATCCTTTGGCAAGTTCTCATTTTCTACCTTTTCATAAAACAGATTCAGGTTCTCTTTTTCGGTGAAAACCTGACTCTTTCTATCCTCTGATTCCAAAAGCACCGACATATCCTTAACCATCTTCACTTCATATAACTTCCCGGTTAAGATACTCTTTAATCTGTCCCCTATCATTGTCATCGGATTTTACCTCCGTCCATTCCTTGTCTTTTTTGGCCATTTTGCCCTTGAATCTCGGCGATTCTCTAAAATCACCTGATCAATAATTTCTCCACAAAAGATACATTTCCACCCCCCAAAAATGTTCGTGGGGACCATAGAATTTTTCGTAGATCATGGCCCTACCACAGCGATAGCAATTCACGTGAGACCCCCATATAGATTTTATATCTTGAAAAGGAGTTTATTCTGACAAAAGGGATATGTAAATAAGGTGAACCCTGTATTTTTTGGTAAAAAATGCTGTATTTTGGAAATATGCGGCTGAAACGGTCACAGTCAGAGGAAGTACCTATCCACAGCCCATTGAATTTACTAAGTGAATCCTTTCAAATTCCATTTTTTCAAATAGGAGATGGGGAAAGGGCTATTTTATAATGAAGTACCCTTTGAGGTTTTTGTGTTTCTTTTCTCCGATTCCTTTCACGTTTTTCAATTCTTCCACCGATCGGAACCCCCTTCTTCTCTCCCGATGGGTCACAATCTCCCGGGCTAAGGATTCACCGATCCCGGGGATCAGGCAGAGATCCTCCACCGTGACTCGATTAAGGTCGAGGGGTATAGAGAAGACAAGCAGTTTATGGGCTTCCATCCTTCCCAATTTTACCTTTATGACCTCTTGTTTAGTCCCCTCATATCCCCCCTTTAATAAAGGCCCCTCACCCCTCCCCCCGTGGTCGGGTCTTTTCGACTCTCCCCTATGGGGAGAGGGCGCAGGGTGAGGGGTAAATGGAGAGATTACCGAAGATTCTTTCACGATGGTGACCAAAGTTCCTGTCTCCAAGATCTCTAAGGATGAATCCATATCGAAAATAGTAGTTTCTTTTAACCCTCCTGCCTTTTCAATGGCCTCCCCTAAAGTAAGAGTATTTTGGAAAAGATAAATTCCGGGATTTCGAACCTCTCCTAATACCTCAACGACAACCTCTCTAACATTCTCTTCCGGAGGAGAACGAAAGGGGTGGTAGTAAAATTGGAAATAGATAATAACAAGGATGAAAAGGGCTAAGGCAAAAAGGATTCGTTGCTGACCGAGGGAGAGATACCTCATAAATTCCAAATTTCAAAATCCAAATGTCAAATGAATGCTAAATGACTAAATGTCAAAAATTTTCTTTTCTTTGAAATTTGGATTTTATTTGAACTTTGAGCTTTGACATTTGACATTTTATTTCGTCTCTTCTTCTTTTAGAAGTTTATAATCGATCGAATCGACGAGGGCCTGCCAGCTGGCCTGGATGATATTCTCAGAGACTCCTACTGTTCCCCATTTCGATACCCCATCCCCTGATTCGATGAGAACTCTCGTTTGTGCTCCAGTTCCGTCCTTGGTGGAAAGAATCCTTACTTTGTAATCCAGGAGTTTGACCTCTCTCAATTCAGGATAAAACTTCTCCAAGGCCTTCCGAATAGCATTGTCTAAGGCATTGACCGGACCATTTCCAACTGCCGCAGTATGTTCTACACGATCCCCCACACGAACCATAATGGTAGCTTCTGAAAGAGGAGGATCTTCCTCTTTCCTCTTCTCTACGATGACACGAAATCCAATCAGATCGAAAAATTTTTTATGTTGTCCGAGGGCCTTCTTGATGAGGATTTCAAAAGAACCTTCTGCCCCTTCAAACTGAAAGCCCTGGTTTTCCAACTTTTTCAGGTCGTTGAGGATCGCCCGGACCTTTGGATCTTTGCTTCCCATATCAATTTTGTATTCGACAGCTTTATAAAGAATATTCGATTCACCCGAGAGGTCAGAGATGAGGACCCTCTGTCGATTTCCAACCTGCTCAGGTTGAACATGCTCGTAGGTGATATCGCTTTTCCGAATGGCGCTGACATGAACGCCGCCCTTATGGGCAAAGGCACTGTCACCCACATAGGGCAGGTATTTATGATGTGGGAGGTTGGCCAGCTCCGAGACGAAGCGGGAGACTTCTGTCATCTTTCTCAGCTGAACATCCGTGATACAATGTATTCCCATCTTCAATTTGAGATTGGGAATGATCGAACAGAGGTTGGCATTCCCACATCGTTCGCCGTAGCCATTGATCGTACCCTGAACCAATCGGATTCCCTCTTTGACCGCAAGGATGGTGTTGGCCACTGCCATCTCCGCATCATTATGGACATGGATGCCGAGAGGAAGATAAATTTTCTTTTTTACTTCTTTGATGATCGATTGGACCTCGTCGGGCAAAGTTCCTCCATTGGTATCACAGAGGACGATCCAATCGGCCTTAGCGTCCTGGGCGGCCCGAAGCGTTGCGAGGGCATATTGGGGATTGTTTTTGAAACCGTCGAAGAAGTGTTCCGCATCGAAAATAATCTCCGAGACCCGATTCTTGAGGAATCGAATCGATTGGTCGATGATTTCGAGATTCTGATCCAAGGTGATATTCAACGCCTCAAGGGGATGAATATCCCAGGACTTCCCAAAGATGGTTACAACCTCCGTGCCGGCTTCGATCAGGGTTTGAATATTATGATCCCTTTCAGGTGGGGTGCCTGCTCGACACGTGCTTCCGAAGGCCACGATCTTCGCCTGGGAAATTGGGACCGATTTGATCTCTTGAAAGAACTGGAGATCCTTTGGGTTGGAGCCTGGCCATCCGCCTTCGATGTAATGGATGCCCAACTCATCCAACTTTTGAGCAATTCGAACTTTATCCTCTACTGAGAAGGCGATGTCTTCAGCCTGGGAACCGTCGCGGAGGGTAGTGTCGTAAATCTTGATCGAATCGACCTTACTCAAAGTGATTTGCCTCCTTGAAGAATAATCAATGAACAATGAGCAATTACCAATGATCAATTATTAGTATAAGTTACCATTTACCATTGACCATTGACTATTGGCCATTGACTATTGACCATTGATTGCTTATTACTTTTCTTCTTTCACCTCTGGCTGATCGAGCTGAAAGGCATCATGGAGGGCACGGACCGCCAGTTCAGTATATTTGGAGTCGATGATGCAGGAGATTTTAATCTCCGAGGTAGAGATCATGTAGATATTGATTCCTTCCTTGGCCAAAGCAGAAAACATCTGAGTAGCCACATGGGAATGGCTCCTCATTCCAACACCCACAATCGACACCTTGGCAATGTTTTCATCGGCGTCGACCTCTTTCCCTCCAAGTTCCTTAATCGTTCCCTTAACGATCTGAAGGGTCTTGGCGAAATCAGATTTTGGAACGGTGAAGGCCACATCTGCAAAGCCCTTGTCAGCGCTGGAAGTCTGAATAATCATATCCACCACAATATTGGCATTGGCAATGGGCTTAAACAATTTTGCAGCCACTCCGGGCACATCAGGGACACGCATGACCTCGATCTTGGCCTCGTTCTTGTTGTAGGTGACACCAGAAACCACAACCCTTTCCATCTCTTTGTCCTCCTTGCAAACGATCGTCCCAGAATTATCATTGAAAGATGATCTGACATGAATAGGGACATCATATTTTTTGGCAAACTCTACAGAACGGATCTGTAACACCTTGGCACCCAGGCTTGCCATTTCCAGCATTTCGTCATAGGAGATCTTGGATAACTTTCTCGCCTTTGAGCAAATGTTAGGATCGGTCGTATAGACCCCGTCAACATCGGTATAGATTTCACAGACGTCCGCTTTCAAGGCTGCGGCGATGGCAACGGCTGTCGTGTCAGATCCTCCTCGACCGAGGGTGGTGATATTGTCTGATTCATCCACGCCCTGAAATCCTGCTACGACCACAACCAGTCCATTTTTTAAATCGTCAAGTATCTTCTCTGATTCAATGCCTGTGATACGGGCCTTGCCGAAAGCGCTGTCCGTAGCGATCTTGATTTGAAATCCTAAATAGGATTTGGCATTATAGCCCATGGATTTGAAGGCAATGGCAAGCAAGGCAATCGAGACCTGTTCCCCTGTAGACACAAGTACATCCATTTCTCTCTCATCAGGATTTGGGGTGACCTGTTGGGCCAGATGAATGAGTTTGTCTGTTTCTCCCGCCATTGCTGAGACGACCACAACCACCTCATGCCCCTGATTTTTAGTTGCGATGACCCTTGAGGCCACATTTTTTATCCGCTCAATATCCCCTACAGAAGTACCACCATATTTTTGAACCACCAATGCCATCAATTCACCCCCTTTAAATTGCGGAATGCCGAATGCGGAATGCAGAATGAAAAATCAAAAATCCAAAGTTAAGAAATTCCGCAATCCGCCACGGTACGGGCGGTCGTACCGACCGCAATCCGAAATCCGCATTCTATTATTAGTTCCTCATATCTTTTTCCCTTTCCGATGATTTCAAAGGATCGGGTATGCTCCCCAGTATAACGAATGTGTATCCAGAGAATCTCTTGGGGAAGCAAAGAAGGTATTTTATCCGCCCATTCGATCGCCGTAATCCCTCCACCTTGGAAATACTCTTCCAGACCCAGTTCCTCGGTTTCTTTCTCCGACTTCAGCCGGAAAAGGTCGATATGGTAAAAGGGCACCTTACCGGCATATTCATTGATCAGTGTAAAAGAAGGGCTTGATATATAAGTAGGCTTCCCAACCCCCACCCCTGCGGCCAGTCCTTTGATGAATTGAGTCTTCCCTGTCCCCAATTCGCCTACCAAGGCCACAACATCTCCAGGCAGAAGAACGCTTCCAATGTTCTTTCCGATTCGAATGGTCTCTGATGTACTCTTGGTCTGAAA
>Ga0315289_10005119_pt1 | contig 19440 bp, 16 predicted proteins | sample YL17G11_40_MG_FD_203452 | JGI IMG/M metagenome (GOLD analysis project Ga0315289, IMG submission 203452) | Sediment microbial communities from Yellowstone Lake, YNP, Wyoming, USA - YL17G11_40 | ecosystem: Environmental > Aquatic > Freshwater > Lake > Sediment | place: USA: Wyoming | collected...
GTATAACGTAACTCAAATACTGATTTGAATTGCCCGATGAAACCGGACTGGTTTCGGGAGGTCGACTATGAAAGACACACGGAAGACCAAGAAGCAGGTTACGGGGAAGCTGGTGGAGATGCGCAAACTGACTGACAAAGGGCGGTTAGCAGAGAGTGGAGAGAGCTTGCGCAAATTCATAGATTCAGCGACGGACTTATTCACGCTTTGGGATTCAAAGCTCAATCTGGTTGATGTCAATAAAATAGCGTTAAAATATTATCTTCCTGGAGCCAAGAAAGAGGATGTCCTCGGCAAAAATATTGTCGAGTTAATAGCTGATGTTAAGGAAACGGGCAGATATGAACAGTATGAGAAGGTGATAAAGACTGGCAAGCCCTTTATTGATATAGACGTGGTTCCTCATCCTAAGTTTGGAGATATGCATCTGTCGTTAAAGGCTTTCAAGGTGGGCAAAGGCTTGGGCATAATCATCACAGATATCACTAAACTGAAGCTGGCGGAAACACTTCAGGAGAGCGAGGAGCGGTTCAGGGCCTTAATCGAGAATGCCTTCGATGGTGTTACTATCGTTGGGGCTGATGGCAGGGTGCTGTATCAGAGTCCGACACTGGACAGGATTTTAGGATATAAACCCAAGGAGAGGGTCGGGGGTGGTGTGTTAGATTTGATACATCCGGAGGATTTACCAGCGGTAAAGGAAACCCTCAATCGCTTCGTTAAAAATCCTGGTGAAGTGGCCACCATGTCATTGCGATTCAAGCACAAGGATGGTAGCTGGCATTGGATGGAGTGCAGGGGCAATAATTTACTGCAAGACCCTGCCGTAGGTGGCATGGTGATCAACTACCGTGATATAACCGAGCGCAAGCAGGCAGAGGAGGCGCTGCGGGAATCGGAGCAAAGATATCGTGCCATAGTAGAGAACTCCAGTGAGGTGATATTCTCCATGGATACTCAAGGGCGAATCACCTACATCAGTCCTGCCATAGAGCGTCTGGGCGGATACACGCCCGACGAGGTCATAGGGATCGGTTTCACCAGCTACATTGTGGCCGAAGACCTGCCCGGCCTGCTAGCCAGCATGGAGCGCACGCTGGCAGGGCATCGCGAGCCGTACCAATTCCGGGTGTTGTGCAAAAATGGCACGACACGCACTATTGTCAGTTCGAGTAATGTCCTGTTGCGAAATGGGCAGCCGGTGGGCCTGACCGGCGTCCTCAGCGACGTTACGGAACGCCAGTGGTTGGAAGATGTGCTGCACTTTAGCGAGGATAAATACCGTCGACTGGTCGAAACATTGAATGAGGGTATCTGGCAGATCGATAAAGATTCTATTACCACCTATGTCAACCCGCGCATGGCGGAATTACTGGGATATGAGATAGGCGAAATGATAGGGTTACATCTGTTTGATTTCATGGATGAACAGGGGATTGATATTGCCAACCGCTATTTAAAACGCCGTGAACTAGGTATCTCAGAGCAGCATGAGTTTGAATTTATCCGGAAGGACGGCAAGCGAATACGCGCCACATTGTCAACCTCCCCTATCCTCGATGCCGATGGAGAATATACCGGGGCGATTGCTGCAGTGCAGGATATCACCGATCGTAAGCGGGCAGAGAGTGAGCTGCGGGTCAAGGATAGTGCCATCGCATCGTCGATCAATGCCCTAACCCTAACAGATCTCAATGGCATCATTACATATGTTAATAATTCGTTCCTCAAACTCTGGGGCTACGATGATGCAACAGAGGTTTTAGGCCGGCATATTACGGAGATGTGGAAAAGGGGAAAACAGGCCGCTTCCATTCTGGAGGCAGCTTTGAGCAGGGGTGGCTCCCGCGGCGAGCTGGAAGCCATGCGCAAAAACGGCTCATCGTTTATTGCTCAGATTGCTTCAAGCCTGGTTACCGATGAAGCCGGGAAACCCGTTTGTACTCTGGGGAGTTATATCGATGTCACTGAGCGCAGACATGCGGAGGAATCTTTACGCAAGGAGCGGGACCGGGCACAGAGTTACCTGGATGTCGCAGAGGTTATGATGGTCGTTGTTGACGCTGATGAGAAGGTCAGCCTTATAAACAAGAAAGGCTGCGAAGTTCTAGGATGCAAAACAAAGGAGATAATCGGTAAGAACTGGTTCGATAGTTTCATTCCGGAGAGAAGCAGGGAGAGGATAAGGGGCCTGTTCAAAAAGGTTATATCTGGTGAGGTCGGACCGACGGAGTATTTTGAGGGCCGTGTAGTGACCGCTAGCGGTGAGGAGCGGGTTGTAGCCTGGCATAGTTCGGTGATAGTGTCAGAGGATGGCAGAATCGCTGGTACGCTGGGTTCAGGCGTGGATATCACCGAACGAAAGCGGGCGGAGGAAGAAAGAGGGAACCTTATGCAGCAGCTCAATCAGCGGGTTAAAGAGCTTGATTGTCTCTATGGCATTTCGAACGTTTTAGCTAAACAGAATATCTCTACAGAAGAGATATTTAATGGGATAATTGTTCTCATACCGCAGGCCTGGCGGTATCCTGAAATCGCCTGTGCCAGGATATGCCTGGGAGATCAGGAGTTTAGCACGAAGAACTTCAGGGAAACTGAGTGGAAGCTGTCACAGGATATCGTTGCCCATGGGGAGCGAGCTGGCTGCGTGGAGGTCTATTATCTAGAAGGAAGGCCGGAAGCCGCAGAGGGGCCATTCTCCAAGGAGGAGAGACACCTCATCGAAGCTGTGGCTAAACGGCTGAGCGAGGCCATAGAACGCAAGGAGACGAAGCAGACACTCAGGGAGAGCGAGGAGAAACTGCGGCTGATGTTTGAAACTGTCAGCGACGGGATCATTGTCAGCGATGTGGAGGGCAGGATTACGGAAGCGAATAAGTCTGCAGTTCGCATGCATGGGTTTGCCCGCAAGGAGGAGCTCATCGGGCGACATGGCTTCGACTTTATCGCCGAGAAGGATCGCGCGCGGGCAAGAGAGGATATGAAAAGGGTATTGGAAACGAGTCAAGTTCTGGATACGGTGGTATATACCTTTGTAGACGCGAGGGGCAAAGAGTATCAAATGGAGTACAGGACTTCGATATTGTACAGCGGCTCAGGGCGTATGTTGGGATTCTTGTGTGCTATGAGGGATATTACCGGGCGCAGGCGTAAATAGTGGGGATTTGGTGATCATAAAGAAAGCTAAAGATGGAGGAAACGCTGGGTGAAGGCTGAGGATTCCTTTTCGAAGAAGGGCGATCCAGTAGGCAGACTGCAAAGTTTCGCCACAGAGATCGCCGAGCGCAAAGAGGCTGAGGATGCCCTGCGCAGCAGGGAGGAAAAGCTGCGTGTTATTTTTGATGCCATCGAGGAGGCGATCGCTGTTACCGACCTTGGAGGTCGCATCATAGAGGCTAATGTAGCTGCGGTGCGCAACTCCGGGTATGTATCCAAGGAGGAGATAATCGGACGCAGCGGGCTGGAGTTCGTCGCGGAGAAGGACCGCGAGAGGTGCGCCCGGGATATAGCTGAGGTGGCAGAGAAGGGTCACGTTGCAACCAGGGAGTACACCTTTGTTGATAAGGACGGGCGTGAATACGAGGGCTGGGCCAGCGGCAATCTGATGCGCGATAGCTCAGGTAATCACACAGGGTTTATCATTGTGGCCATGGACCTCAGCGAGCTCAAGAACGCGCAAAAGGCTGTCGAGGAATCGGAAGAGCGGTACCGCTCGGTGGTGCAAAACGCCAATGAGGCTATAGTGGTGGCACAGGGCGGTGTTGTTAAATTCTTCAACCCGAAAGCGTTGGAAATTACCGGATATACAGGATATTCGGCGGAGGAGCTTACCAATAGATCTTTCGCTGAGCTGATCCACCCGGATGATCGAAATATGGTCATCGAGCGTCACCTGAGGAGGCTCAATGGTGAGAAGTTCCCCGGGGTGTATCCCTTCAGGATTGTTGATCGGAATGGGTTCATAAAATGGGTGGAGATCGATGCGGTGTTGATCGACTGGGAGGGCAGGCCCGCTACCCTCAATTTCATCAGCGACATCACGGAGCGCAAGCAGGCGGAGGATGCGCTGCGGGAGAGTGAGGAGAAGTTACGTATCCTGTTCGAGTCTATCGGCGATGCCATCACTGTTACCGATCTGTCGGGCAAAATCATAGAGGTGAATGAGGCCGCGCTGCGTATGGGCGGGTTCAAAAATAAGGAAGAACTTGTCGGTAGGGATGGCCTTGAGTTTGTCTGTGAAGAGGATCGTGCCAAGGTAAAGGAGAACATAAATAGAGCATTCAAAAATGGTCAAAGCAACCCCACGATTGAATATACGCTTCTTACACAACACGGCACGGAATACAACGTAGAGGTGAGTGTCTCTTTCCTGTATGATAACTGTGGAAAGCCAGCGGGTGTTATTACCGTTACCAAGGATGTCACCGAGCGTAAGCGGATGAATGAGCTCATACAGTTCTATATAACGGAGATCACCAGGGCCCAAGAGGAGGAACGCAAGCGGATAGCCCGAGAGCTACACGATGATACTGCTCAGAGCCTTGCTGCCCTCATGTTAGAGATTGAGTCGATAATAAACACTAAAGAGCGGCTATCGAAAGATACCTTAAACAAACTGGAACATATCCGGGGGAAAGCTGATGATATCATGCAGGGGGTACGTCGCTTCAGCACTGAGATGCGGCCCGGGGTGCTGGATCAGCTGGGCCTGGTGGCAGCTCTGGGGTGGCTCGCCGATTCAATAGGAGATGGAATTAGCGCCCGCGTGGAGCTGATTGGTGGGGAAAGGCGCCTCATCTCGGAGGCAGAGCTGGTCCTGTTCCGCATAACTCAGGAGGCGCTGAACAACGTCAGGAGGCACTCTCAGGCAACACAGGTCCTGATCACTGTGGAGTTTGCCCCCAAGAAGGTTAAGCTGGAAGTAAAAGACAATGGCAGGGGCTTCGAGTTGCCCAAAAAACTTGAAGACTTCGCCGTTCGTGGCAGCCTGGGTATCCTGGGGATGCACGAGAGGGCGAGGATTATCGCTGGCAGCTTTTCGATCCAATCGAAGCCCGGTTTAGGGACGGTGGTATCAATTGAGGTGGCTAAATAGACCAGGGAAAATCCGCTTTTAGCACTACTACAGCGGCGTTTGCATCTATCACGGCAAATCTTCTAGCGTAATCCAGCCTTTCCTTAACGCATTGAGGACAGCTTCTGTTCGTGACCCTACATCGAGTTTATGGAAGATGTTTACCAGATGCGTCTGGACAGTGCGGACGCTGATAACCAGCGCCTCCGCAATCTCCTTGTTGCTCATTCCTTTGGCTGCCAACCTGAGGACCTCCAGCTCTCGCTGACGCAATTTGCGTGATACTCCCTTAGCGTTGGCTTTGCCGGTGGTGGGAGCCAGTCGTTTGAAGACCTTGCTCGCTAGGGTGGCATCGAGCACCGTCTCGCCATCGTGCAGCGCGTGGATGGCAGCGACCACCTCGCGTATTCGGGCGTTCTTTAGCAAGTATCCTGCTGCCCCAACCTCGATGGCGCTGAACACATACGGATCATTATCGTAGGCACTCAGTATGAGTATAGCGGTTTGCGGACATACTGCCTTTATCTGTCTGGTAGCCTCAATGCCATTGAGTTTAGGCATGGATACATCGATGATGGCGACATCGGGTTGCAGCTGTGTCGCTAGATTGATCGCCTCTTCGCCATCCTCTGCCTGGCCAACGACCTCGATGTTCTCCTCCTCCCGTAGGAGCCGCTCCAGGCCTTCGCGGAACGCAGGGTGATCGTCAGCAAGAAGTACTTTTATCTTTTGCACAGTTTTTCACTCTTTGTCTGGATGCATTTTCAGATTGCGGCATAGTGATACTATCACAGAGATCGTTGCATGTCGATGTGTTAAATCTGATTTGCACGGATTGCTTACAGAAAATACATATTTTGGCTGAGCTAGGCTTCAGGTTATTGTGTCGAAGGCGCCCCCGGTGCTTTAAGCTCCAGGGGTATTCCGGCTATCATAAAGAACACTTTATCCGCCTCCTGTGCCAGTTTCTGGTTTATCCGCCCCTGTATATCGCGGAATGCCCTGCCCAGAGGGTATGGTGGAACCAGGCCCATGCCCACTTCTCCGCTGACCAGGATGAGGCTGGCAGAGCCAGTCTTATAAACTTCAAGGAGTCGCTCTACCTCCTCAAGCGCCTCTTCCTCCGAAGCGCTGGCGTCTCGGGACATCATGTTGCCCAGCCACACCGTCAGGCAGTCTAAGATGACTATGTCGCTGGAGGCAGCATGTGATTTGAGTGCAGAGGCTATTTGTAGCGGCTCCTCGACAGTGTGCCATGTCGCCGGCCGCGATGCTCTATGTCTGGCGATGCGCTCGGCCATCTCGTCGTCGGTTGCCTGGGCGGTTGCCAGAAACAGTACCCTGCCTTTGGAGCTACTCGCCAGATGCTGGGCAAAGCGGCTCTTGCCGCTGCGGACACCGCCCAGTATTAGCACCAATTCCCTCTTCATTTCTGAACGGCCTCCTTCAAGCCAGTGATATGATAGATGAAATCCATATCGATGCTCCGACGCACCAGCTCAGCGAGTTTATCGTGCTCCGCCATCTCAGTAATTCCGCCTGGGTGGGGGTGTTCCTGTCCCAGGGAGTCCTCCTCGGGGAAGTAAATGTGGTTGAACCATGGAATGACGCCGGCTACGGGTATACCAGTGCGCTGTTCCAGCATGCGCAGGCCGGGCTCCAGTATCTTGATATCGCCGCGGAACTTATTGATGACGAAGGCTTTTACCATCGAGCGCTCCTCTGTCCTGAGCAGCTCCATCGTGCCGATCAGGGATGCGAAGACGCCACCTCGCTCGATGTCGCTTATAAGCAGGACTGGCGCTCTGGCATAGCGGGCCACTCGCATGTTGACGATCTCACTGTCGGCGAGGTTTATCTCGGCGCAACCGCCCGCGCCTTCGATGACCACGATGTCGTACTCACTGATTAAGCGTTTAAGCGCATCTGCTACGAGGGGCCACAGCTCGTCTTTCGCAGCATAGTAGTCAACAGCGGACATCGTGGCGTGCGGTTTGCCGAGGAGCATAACCTCGGAACGGCTGTCGCCGACGGGCTTGAGCAGGATGGGGTTCATATATACGCTCGGCTGTACACCGGCTGCCTCCGCCTGCACCGCCTGTATGCCCCCGATCTCATTTCCATCTGCCATGATGTAGCTGCTGGCCATGTTCTGTGCCTTGAACGGCGCCACTTTGTAGCCGTCCTGCCGAAAGATGCGGCACAGCGCTGCCACGAGAATGCTCTTGCCCACGTGTGAAGCGGTGCCCTGAACCATCAGTACCCGAGCTGTCATGCTATAAGTCCCCTACACACGATATACCTCCTGCAAGTTTGTGATGAGTTTTTGGCATTCGGGCAGCGTCCGCACGGCGATACGTATGTATTGCGGCAGGCCGAAGGATGTGCAGTCTCGCACACACAGGCCACGCTTGAGCAGTGCCGTGCGGATCGACCTGGCGTCGCCAACCTTGACTAGCAGGAAATTGGCGCTGGCTGGCAGAGCATGTGCACCCATTTTCTCCAGCGCGGTATGCAAATATGCCTTGGCCTCGACAATAATCCTTTTTGCTTGCGTTACATGCTCCCGATCAGTTATTGCAGCCAGGCCCGCTGCCTGAGCCACGGCGTTGACGCTCCAGAACGGCTGGTATATCTTCAGGCTGTCGAGCACCTCCGCCGGGCCCAGGGCGTAGCCCAGACGTACCCCGGCTAATGCGTGATCCTTAGTCATGGAGCGCAGAAGCACCACGTTTCCCATTTCCAGGAGGGCCGTCGCATCCCAGGGCTCCTCCACGAAGGGCACGTAGGCTTCGTCTATAATCAATATTCCGGGTGCTGAAACCTCGGCTATACGTTGCACCCACTCACGGTTCAGGTATGTACCCGAGGGATTATTTGGATTGCACAGGAAGACCAATCGCGGCCTGACCTGTTCTATGCGGCGGCAGGCATCGGCTATATCCCAGCGGAAGTCGTCTTCCTCTCTGGCGCGCAGTGTTATCGGCTGGGTGCCGGTCAATTGACACGCCAGCTCGTATTCCCCGAAGGTAGGTGTCAGGACAACCGCGGTGCCACCGTCAGCGAGCCAGGCCCGTGCCAGCAGGTGTATGAGCTCGGTGGAACCGTTGCCCGCTATAACGCTGGTCGAATCCACGCCTGTCATTCTGGCTAATGCCTCTCTTAGCTGGAGACAATCGGGGTCAGGATAGCGGGCGACATCGGCATCGGCAATGGCCCTCCTGACTTTAGGAGAGATGCCCAGCGGGTTTATATTGGCGCTGAAGTCCAGCACGTCCTCGATGTTGAGCCCAACAGCCCTCAGCTCGACGGGGCTGATGCTGCCGTGTACCGATCTCTGTGGAAAGAGTTTAGAGAATAGCATAGTGCACCACCAGAACAATAAGTGCCAGGCAACAGGCAAAGGTGGCTACCCAACGCATGATATTTATCGACTCGGATATATCTGATAACTCTGGTGGCCTCAGGCCTGAGCCTAATCGATAGCAGCCTACCTTTTCCAGCGTTACTCCCAGCGCCCCGGACATGGCGGCCATGGTCAAACCTGCATTGGGGCTCTGGGTGGAGCGTCCTTCCTCGGCTATGGCTTTAAGGGCGCGGCGGCCGCTGTGCCCGCGCAGGGGGCTGGCGGCTGCGATAGCCAGCGCCGACAGCCGTGCCGGGATGAAGTTGAGGATATCGTCCAGCCGGGCTGAGGCCTTGCCCAGGTATTCGTATTTGCCACGATAGCCGATCATCGAATCGAGGGTGTTAACCACCCGGTAAGCTAACGCTCCAGGCAGGCCGAAGACTACGAAGAACAGCCACGGCGCAACGAAGCTGTCGGTGGTGTTCTCGGCCACCGATTCCACCGCTGCCGAGGACGCCAGTGACGGGGTCAGGCTGGAGGTGTCCCGGCTTACCAGTGCTGCCAGCGATTTCCTTGCGCCAACGATATCGCCCTGCTGCAACGTGCTCTGGACGGCTGCTGCGCTGCGCCCGAGCGCTCGTATAGCAAAACAGGTTTTCAGTATGACACCCGCTACGATGATGTAGACTATCGGGTTCAACTCTTTCAGGCTCAACGCAAGAAAATACCCGGCAGCGGCGAAGGCAGCGGGCAGGATAAGCGCCATACCGAGGCCATAGGTGAATTGGGCAATGCGGTTGTTTTTCGGTCCCAGGCGTTCTAAAAATCGTATGATTTTTCCCATATACACTACCGGATGCACGGCCGCTGGCGGCTCGCCCAGGGTGACGTCTAGTACGACGGCAAAGGCTAAGGCGGAGGCATCCATCCACAGGGCGTCGAATATAACCACTCCTAGAATCCTCCCTGCCAGAATGGTTTCATCGCCAGGTTGGGTAAAATGCCGGCAGCTACCAGCAGCAGGGCGACCTCGATCGATTCATTGATGGCTCCATACGTATCGCCGGTGAGCCCGCCCAGCATGCGGCATATGCCATACCCCAGCAGCAGGGTAAGCACAGTGGCTACACTGAATAATATGAGCCCCGCGGTGCTGCCCAGCAACCCCGCTGCCACAAGCGTGATGATCCCGGCTATCGTTATCTGGATCGGCAGGGATTGGCGAAACGCGCTGCCCAGACCCTCCTGGCGGGCATAGGGGAAAAGGCCGACCGCCAGAGCCATGCCCCAGCGAGACATGCAGGGGAACAGGGCCAGGACCCAGAAACGTCCCGCATCGGCGGGGAGGGATGATATCGCGGCACACTTTAGCAGCAACAACAGGGCGCCTCCGGCTATTGCATAGGCCCCCACATTTTTCCTGCGCATTATCTCCAGGCGGCGCTCGCGGCTATGTCCGCCGAAAAGTCCGTCGCAGCTATCGACGAAGCCCTCGAAATGCAGGGCGCCGGTGAGGAGCAGGAGCAGTGCCACGACCATGGCGCTGGATAATAGTTCGGGGAAGACCAGCCGCATCCCGTAATCGGCACCCGCTATGATAAAGCCAAGCAACAGGCCTACCAGCGGGAAGAAGGCAACGGCTCTGGCTAGAGACTTGGGCTCCAGTGCCCGCCTGCCGACGGGTATCCTGGTGAGAAATCCCAGCGCTGACAAAATGCCCATCCGGTTAATCCTCACATTTCTCTGATACGCTGGCCTCGGCGAAGGTGGCCATCTCAGCCAGACACTTGGCGGCGGCCTCCACGACGTGCATGGCCAGGATCGCGCCGGTGCCCTCGCCCAGCCTCATGTTTAGGTTGAGCACCGGCTTTATTCCCAGATGTTTAAGCACCTGCGTGTGGCCGGTTTCAACGGATAGATGCGACGCGATGAAGTAGTCCCTCGCCTGGGGGCAGATGGTATAAGCGATCAACGCCGCAGCACCGGATATGAATCCGTCCACCAGCACCGGCCTCCTGGCGGCGGCCCCGCCCAGCATGACGCCCGCCAGCACGCCTATCTCGAACCCGCCCACCTTCGCCAGCACATCCAGTCCATCGGTACGATCGGGCTGGTTCACTCGAATCGCCCTCTTGATGACCTCAGCCTTGTGCTGCCGCTGCTCTTCGGATATCCCGGTGCCGAAGCCGGTTACCTCGATTGGAGAACATTTGGCGATAACGCTGGTGATCGCGCTGGCTGAGGTCGTATTGCCGATGCCCATGTCCCCGGTGCCGATCAGGTCGGCGCCCTTCTCTATCTCGCTGGTGGCGATGGCGATGCCGTACTCCATGCACTGCCGCGCCTGCTCTGGGGACATGGCGGGACCTTGGGCCATGTTGGCTGTGCCCTTGCCGATGGCTAGGGATATAAGCTGTGGGTCGGACGGCAGCTCGGCGGCAACGCCGGCATCCACGATAATTACCCTGGCCCCGGCCTGCCGGGCCAGCACGTTGATGGCGGCCCCGCCTCTGAGAAAATTCAGCACCATCTGGGCGGTTACATCCTGCGGGTATGCGCTCACCCCTTCGGCGACGACGCCGTGGTCGGCTGCCGCCAGTATGATGAGCTTGCTTTTTGGCCTCGGTATAGCCTGGCCATATATGCCAGCCAGCTGGATGGATATCTCCTCCAGCCGGCCTAGGCTGCCCAGCGGCTTGGTCAGCGTGTCCTGTCGCGCCCTGGCAGCCTCCATGCAAGCCCTGTCCAGCGGCGTGATGCCGGCGATCGTCTTTTCTAAACTCAGCTTTACCATTCTATCATCCCTATTTGAGTATTCTGCCGCGGTATTTTTAACCTCGAGTCATATCTATTTCAGTCGCGAAGACGTGCTGTTCCAGGCACTCGATTACGTCTCCTGCAGCGATACAATGCGCGTTTTTCTTCAGTGCCGAATAGATACCTGTCGCCCTGCCGTTGGTGAAGTCCCTCTGTTCTATCGGCGTGTCATCGATCAACACTAGGCATTTCGCTGCTGCCGCCGCCTCCAAATTGCGCAGATTGCCAATGCCGAATGCGGTATCGGTCAACAGTACGCAATCGGCCTGGGAGATGAGCCCAAGGTTCAGCCGGTGGCTGGCGTCATCTATAGCGGCGAACGACGGCGCGACTATCGTCTCTATGCCCAAGGCGCGGGCAGTGCTGAGATCGGTGTCGCCCTGGTGCAGGACGCCCGCCGTCAGCTGGTATCCCTCAAGGTGCAGCCGCTGCATGATGCCGCTGGCGCTGCCACCACCACCTATAATGTGTATGAGCCGTTTGCCGTCTTTGTTGATAGTTCGGGACAGGGCTGCGTTCACCACAATCGGTCCCGAGGAGAGATCGTTGTATATCATGACCGTAACGCCGAAGGCCTTTTCGATATTCTCCGCGGTGAGCACGGCCTGCGGCGGCCCTTCTTTAAAAATGCGCCCGTCCTTCAGCAAGACCAGACGGTGACAGTACCGACCCGCCAGCGAGAAATCATGCAGGGCCATGGCTACGCCCAGTCCAGAATCCGCCAGCGAGCGTACCAGCTCCATGATTTCCAGCTGGTGCTGGATGTCAAGGTGTGCCGTCGGCTCGTCGAGGAGCAGGAAGCGCGGCTCCTGCGCCAGCGCCCTGGCGATAACGACTCGCTGTCTCTCGCCGCCAGACACCTCACTCATGCGTCGGTCAGATAGAGCGGCGACGCCGGTGCGCTCCAGGGCGAGGCACACTATGTCTATGTCCCGCTTGCTCTCGTAGCGCAGCAGGCCGAGGTGTGGGTAGCGTCCCATGAGCACCATCTCCAGCACGGTGAAGGTATCGGGCAGGGATGGCGACTGCGGGACCATGCCCACCTGGCGGGCGAGTGCCTCTCTTGATATCGACGAAAGCTCCAGCCCGTCCAGGCTGGCTTGTCCTGAATACGGACGAAGCAAGTCGCACATGGCCTTGAGGATGGTGGATTTCCCCGAGCCGTTTGGCCCGATGATACCTACCACCTCGCCGCATCCAACCTCAAGGTCGATATCGCTGACGACGATATGCTGTCTGTAGCCCAGTTCGACCTTGCTCAGTTTCAGGTTACCCATTTTTCACCTTAAAACACGACTCGCTTTTTCTGGCGCAGCAGGTACAGGAAGAAGGGCGCGCCGAAGAGTGCCGTTATCACCCCCACCGGCACCTCGGCAGCCCCCATGACGGTTCGGGCGAGGGTATCGGCCAGGATGAGGAAGATGGCGCCGACCACGGTGGATAGGGGCAGCAGGAATCGATAGTCAGGGCCCCAGATGAGCCGCACGGCGTGGGGGATGATGATACCCACGAAGCCGATGCTGCCGGCAAATGAAACGGCTGCCGCTGTTATCAGCGTAGCGGAGAGCAGCATTATCAGCTTCACCTTCTCCACGTTGACGCCTAGCTGCTGTGCCTGCTCTTCATCCATCTGGATAAGGTTCAGCGGGCGGCCGTACAGGTAAATCGGCACCAGGCTCAGCAGCACGTACGGCAGCAGCACGTAGACCTCATTCCAGTTGCTGGTGGAGAAGCCCCCCATGAGCCAGGTGAGGATGCCGTGCAGGTTCTCGCCCGAGTTGATCAGCAGGAACGAAGTGATGGCTGCCAAGAAAGCCCCCATGGCCACGCCGGCGAGGATGATGGTGGTCATAGGTAGTGTCTTGCCCACGCGCGCCAGGGCATACAGCACGATGGCGCTTATCAGGCCACCGCAGAAAGCCAGCACCGGTACCGAGCCCAGCCCAACCGGTCCAGAGAAGTGGAATATGAAGCCGATGACGGCCCCCAGCCCCGCCCCCTGCGCCACGCCCAGCAGGTACGGGTCGGCCAGTGGATTGCGGAACAGTCCCTGATATGTAGCGCCGGCGGTGGACAGCGCCGCTCCGACCAGGCCTGCCAGGATAATGCGCGGTAATCTTATGTCAATAACTATGGTGGATAGAGTGCTGGGTATGTCGCTGTCGATATCGACGCCGGGCAGGCGTGACAGGAGCAGGCGCCACACGTCGGATAGCGATATGTCGGCGCTGCCTATGCTGCAGGCCGCCCCTATTACCACCCCCAGCAGCGCCAGCAGGCCGATGATGCTGTAGTAGCGCCTGCGCCGGTAGGACAGCAGGTTGTCGGCTATGTGGCTCAGTGCGGTCGCTTCCAATTCTACCTCAGCCCTATGTTTGTCTTCGAATTTATGCCATCGCTCACTCGGTCTCCCCTGCCAGCTCAGGGTGTATCAGCCTCAGCATCTCCTCGATGCCATCCACGATCCTGGGGCCGGGGCGGTCGACCAGGTTGGCATCTATCTTGAATATCCTGCCTTCGCTGGCCGCCTCGGTATCCTGTAGCCGGCTCTCGTTCATGGCCCATTCAAAGACCTCATCCTTCTCTACGTCATGTCCGCTGCCGACCACTATGACCTGGGGGTCCCTGTCTAGGATCGTCTCGAGGTCTACCGCGGGATAGCCGGAGAGGTCATCGAACATGCTCTGGCCGCCGGCTAACCGGATCACTTCGCTCTGAAACGTGTCGTTGCCCACGGTCATGGGCGGATCGTGCCAGATAACATAGAAGACCCTGGGGATTTCCTCCTCCGACAGACCTGATACGAGGCTTTGCACTGCATCTACCCTGGCCTGCATGTCTTCTATAAGCTGACTGGCTGCATCTTCCGTGCCGGTAGCCTCGCCGGCAATGGCGATAGCATCCATCACCTCGTCCACCGTCTTTGGGTCCAGCACTATCACCTTCAGGCCCAGGCTTTCCATCTGGGGCACGTATTCATCCTTGTGTATGTTGGCGGCCATCACCAGGTCTGGCTCCGCAGCTACTATATTTTCTATATCGAGGGGGTAGAATTTGGTAATTATATCTTTTCCCAATGCCTCCGGGGGATAGTCGCTGTACTCAGAGACTCCAACGATGCTGTCGTTCAGGCCCAGCGCGAAGAGTATCTCGGTATTGCTGGGGGCCAGGGACACTATCCGCTGGGGCACTGCATCCAGCGTGACCACCCTGCCAGCCTGGTCGGTGATCACGATGGAACCTGTCGGGGCGGACGAATCGCCATCTGCACACGCGACTGCAAGCGGAAGAGCGAGGCAGATGAGGCACAATGCTATGGCAAGTAATCTTTTCACTATGAACTCTTTCCTTTCATATCGTTATCGAAAAATAAAATCCCCTCACCTCTAAAGGTAAGGGGACATTATGGCCATAAAAATGTCCTACCCCTCCCCGCGGAGGCGTGTAGGAAATGCTGTGGTGGGCGTTCTGGCTTTCCGCCTCAGGCGGATTACAGTGGCGCGGCCGCGTCGGTCTTACACCGACTTGCTTTCCCTTTAAGCCTCGGGTCACCCCGTGGCGCCGCAGATCCTGCGCTATTCAGTTTTTTATCTGGTATCGATTCTAATGGATATCGTTTAGTAAGTCAAGCGGACGTTTGCTGCTCTCGCCCTATATCGAAAGCCCTTCGTAGCCTTTGAGGGACTACGAAGGGCTCAGGGTTAGGCTTAGCTAGAGTGTTTTAAAGCTCAAGCTCGCTTACGGTGGTCCAGTCCAGCTCGTTAAGTACCACCAGTTTGTTATCGCCCACTATGTACAGGTAATCGTTGATATACAGCGCCCTCTTTGCCTGAATATCGGTTACCGCTTTCACCAGCGTCATCTGGTTGCCGGCGTAGGAGAAGACGTATCCGCTCTCCCCCGCGGGCAGGAAGAATACCTGGTGCATGTCGTCCAGCAGGAAGGCGTGGTGCGTGCTGGAGACGTCGGTCCAGTACTCAGCCAAGGTGTAATTGTCCACCTCGACCGGGTTTGCCGCATCGGTGACGTCGAACAGGGAGAGCTTCACCTGCCAGTCCTCCTGCCCGACGCCCAGGATGATGTCGTCGCTGATGGGATGCAGGTAGGAAGAGTAGCCCGGTATCTTGAGCTCGCCCTTGAGCTGCGGATTCAGCGGGTCGGACAGGTCCAGCACGTAGAACGGGTCGGTCTGACGGAAGGTTACCACATAGCCCTCGTCGCCGATGAACCGCACCGCGTAAATCTGCTCGGTGAGGCCCAGGCCTTGCACCGCGCCGACCGTGGACAGTGAGCCATCGAGCACGTACACGTCGTTGGCACTGTCGCTGTCGATCCACCTGCCCATGAATGTGCTGCCCCACATGTTGCCGACGGTGGTGGCTATCCTCAGGTAGCCGTTGTATTCGTCCAGCGAGAACTGGTTCAGCACGCTGCCGGGCACGCTGCCGGTTGCCAGCGTGGTGAAGCCCACCAGGTTGATCTTGACGATGCCGGTGCGCTCCAGGTCACGGATGTGCTGGTCATAGTAGTCCTCGAGGCGGTTGGTCAGGTCGTTCTCAGCTATGGTGCGCTGGTCGCCGCTCAGCGTGTTGAGGTAGTCGCTGACGATGACCTGTATCTCGGTTAGCTTGGCTGCATCGCTGATGTCGTATCCCTGAAGGGTCTGTATCCTGGCGATTGTAGTATCAGGCAGCAGCCCCTGGCAGTAGTTGATGCAAAAGTCGAACTCCAGGGCTAAGACGTTCTCCTGATATGAATAAGTGATGTATATGGCGCTGGGCGACATGTACACCACCGAGGTATAAGCCGCGCCGATGAACGACATCGAGCCCTCGACGGCGCCCGTGTCAGGGTTGATCACCATGGCATTGTAGGTGGCATCCGCCGGCACCGGCACTATCGGGTAGTATATGCTGGCGTAATCTATCTCCACCGACACGTTGTCCACCTTCAGCGGGACAATGGGCAGCGGGTCGTAGGTATCCAGGTATGTCTGGGTGACTAGATAGACCTTGCCATTGTACAGCCGCGCGGCGACTGTTGACGTGCTGTCTTCGATGTCGATCTGCCACTTCTGCGTGGGGTTCTGCGGGTCGGTCACGTCGTAGGCCACGATGCTGTCCCAGGTGAACACCATCAGCGTGTTGCCGTACAGCAGCAGGTCGCCGCTTAAGTCTATCTCCCCGATGACGGACATGTTGACCGGCGGGAGCGCTCCAATTATGTCAATGCCGCTTTCATCCTCCACCGGCGGCCATATCTCTTCACCCGAGCCGGCGACCCTCATATCTATGCCGCTGTAGACCCAGTAGTCGCTGCGCGAGAAGTAGATGTGCGTGCCGTCCGTCTTGACGATGTCCGGCTCGTCGATGCCTATCACCTGCACGTTGGTCCCGGAGACCCTGTCAACGTTTGTCTTATCAGCGGAAGGGGCGGGCACGTTACCTCCTTCCTCTGCAGCAGTAGAAAATTGTATGTCTAGAAAACCCCCGCCTCTCCAGCCTCCATAGTAATCTGAGCCGTATACCTCGCTCGATTCCTGCAGGTAAGCCACCAGCGCCGCCTCCGACTCGAACGCGGCGATCTCGCCGCCCGTGGGGCTGATGCCCGTCGACGGGGTTGTCTCCGATGTGACCATGGCATGGATGCCCAGCCCCGCCAGCGCCACCAGCAGGACTATCGATACGGTGGCCAGCGCCCTTGTCCTTTGGATAGATAGTGTTTCGAACAGTCGCTTAAACATGGGAACCTCCTCTTTCTTGTCTGCCAGGGCGGTGTAAAAGCGGCGCCTCGCCTCCGCCTTGGCCTTCCGGCCGGGCAATGGCGAACAGGCGTCGCGCAGGCCGGAGGCCGCCATCAGCAAGGGCCTCAGCTCTTCCGCATGTTCAGGATAGCTGACGAGACAATCATCAAGAGACTCTCCCCGGTTCATCCTGTCAATGCATTCGTCCAGCAGCCTATTTAATTCCCTTTCCTTCATATTTCCTCACCGCCTTCATATTTTTCGAGCAAGCGCCTTTTAGTACCGCATTATCCCGCGAAGTTTCTCTACCGCGCTCCGCTGCATCTCCCGCACCGCCCCGCTGCTCTTGCCCAGTATCCTGCTTGCCTCATGGGAGGACAGGCCAGCGAAGAACCGCAGCCCTATGACCTCCCGCTGTGCCGGCGTCAGCTGGTCCAGGGCCTGCGATAGCGCCGCGATCTGCAGACTCGTCTCCGCTATCTCCTCCACATTCGGCGACTGGGAAACCTCTGACGGGTCCAGGGGCACCGTCTGCCGCTTGCTCTTCTTTCGATAGTGATCCACCACGATGTTGTGCGCCACCCGGAAAACCCAGAAACGCATCTGTTCCTGCGTACCCCTGAAGGAACTTATCGACTGCACCGCCCTGAGGAACACGTCTCCGGCCAGGTCCTCCGCCTCGGCCTTGTCGCCGATGCGGACGAAGATGTAGCGCACCACTCCATCGTAGTGCTGATCGAACAGGCTGGCGAGCGCATCTTCCCTTGTCCTTGCTGCCGGGTCATGCTTACCGTTCAGTTCACACCTCCGTGTCTCCAGCTTAAGCATTTCTTTACCCCCAAACAATACCGCAACATTGGGAGCGGCGCAAGCCGCCTGCGTTTCTCTGTTACTATAGAAAACGAAATAGTGGGGATTGTGTCAGGTCCTAAAGGGGGGGAAGATGGGGGATGGAACGCGTAGTACACGAATATCTTTCCCCAGACATCTAATAAATAATTTAACCTTCGTGTTATAATTAAATAAGTATGGTAACAAATAACAAAGAACGATTTTGGGAGATACTAGCGACCATAATTCCATCACTAACCTATTTTGGTGCTTTCTTATATTTTTGTGGTCGCAAATATACAGAATCTTACTACAGCTGTTTAGGAATACCCTCTAATCTCCTTGGATTTTCAATACCTGATTATATGTATGCAGGTTCGAAACCTATCCAAATTCTATTTGCATTGATTTGGACAGTACTATTTGTTGCTTTTACTCGATTTATCTATCTTATCTTTATTAAGAAAATTGTTTATGATAGTAACAAATACACAATACTTCAAACAATTGGCATCTTCGGCTACTTCTTTTTGTTGCTTTTAGCATTCATTTTTCTTATCATAAGTCACGGTTTTCAAAGCACTAATAATTTCAACTGGTCCGCCACTTTTCTTCTTTTTTCATGGATATTTATATCTTGGGGAGTAATGATACTATTCGATATGAATTTAATATATAAAGCAATGCGCTCTAAAATTATGAGATATGCATTTGTTATTCTCTTCTCTTTAACACTGTTTTTGCTACCCTTCTATGAAATGGATGCATTAGGCGTAGTTTTATCTCCAAGAAATATTAGCCAATCCTTCGGCACTATCGAGTTAACATCAACACAACCATTTGTTGATAACATATCGTGGGTGCAAACAGATGATGGTGCTTATAAAACTACAGATACCCTTTATCTTATATTATCTAGCAATGAACAACTATTCATTCGATCTGATAAATACAATAATAGCTTGTTCGTAGTACCAATATCTATGTTGTCTTCATATACTTTATCCACTGAATCAAATAATTCGGTAATTATCCCTTAACAGTGGATACTTTTTCATCTACCAAAGTTTATTTCTTTAGCGGTGCCACTTTCGGCCCGGAGTCGACCGCCTGCTGCGAACCCATGAAGATAGTTTGTAAAAGACTCTATCTTCTGTTATACTGAACATAGTAGTTTTAGTTTAGGTTATTACAAGCTTCTTAGAATCCCCTCAGATTCGTATCAAGTGTTGGATGACCCCGACTCTAACTAAAGTTTCGAGAAGAGGAGGTCATCCATGAGTTTTGACGACAAGTCCATCCGATGTTCCGATTGTGGCACTACCTTCACCTTTAGCTCCAGGGAACAAGAGTTCTTCGAATCTAAAGGCTTTACCAATGAGCCCAAGCGGTGCCCCACATGCCGCCGTGCCAACAAGGCGCGACGTTCTTACAGTGGGAGCAGCAGCTACAGTTCCAGGTTGTAAATGTTTTGTGCCTTCGGCGCCTGGTGTAAGCAAAGACACGGAAGTACTGTGAGTGAAGTGTCGTGTGGCCGGAGGTTTCAACAGGTGAAGTTGAATCCCGGGATCCCCTACTGGTAACAGAAGGGGCACAAGGAGGCTCAAATTGACGCAATTTTATCAG
>Ga0315289_10005121_pt1 | contig 19431 bp, 16 predicted proteins | sample YL17G11_40_MG_FD_203452 | JGI IMG/M metagenome (GOLD analysis project Ga0315289, IMG submission 203452) | Sediment microbial communities from Yellowstone Lake, YNP, Wyoming, USA - YL17G11_40 | ecosystem: Environmental > Aquatic > Freshwater > Lake > Sediment | place: USA: Wyoming | collected...
AACTTGGGTTCGAGGCGCTTGAAGCCGTGCTCTTCCAAGAATGCAACGATGTCAGGGTCGCGTAGCCCTACTCGCTTGGCTGCTTCTAACAAAACGTCAGCAGTCTTTTTGATGGCATATTCAACAGGATCAAAGGGCATTGTAAACTCCTTTCCCCAATCGCTTATTCGCCCATCTGCCTGATTTTGATTTGCATCTCATTCACCAAATTCAACGCCTGCAGCGGCGTCATATTCGCAATGTCCGCGTCCGCAATCGTTGCAACACCGCGCGCCACATTTCCACGCGCGCATCATACGATGCGCGGTCTTCGCGAACAAGTGCCTTGACCGCCGACCACCGACGGCAGATCGGCGCTAATTTCTGCGGTCGGCGGTCGGTGGTCAGCGGTCTGTCACATTTCTTCTAGCCGCGCCAACACACCTTCCGGCCGCTCCACCACGCGCTCAGGCAACCCCGCCTGCCGCGCGACGTGAGCACGAGTTCAAGTTCACGCGCGGTGGTTTTCGCGTCGACTTCAAACGTCTCGTAGAAATCGCCGAGACGAAACAGCACGAGCGCGTCGGGGAAACGCGCTTTGATTTGCCGATACTGGGTCAGCATAGGCGTCATGCGTTCTTCATCGGTCATCGGTGCATATTATAGTTGTGTTTTCATTTGTCTGCAACGCGCGGGGATGATCCGCGAATCACGCGAATCTTCGCTAATCTATTTTTCTATTCGCGTTGTTCGCGGATAAATCCTTCAATTTGCGAGTTGCGCGCCTCAATGCTACAATACCGCCGATGTTTGCTCTCTTCCGTAAAGCCTACCGCGACGTGACCCAGCGCCGCGTGCGCTCACTCCTCACGATTGGCGCGATTGCGATTGGTGTCGCGGGCATCGTCGCGATTGTCTCCACTGCGCAAAATCTCACGCGCGCGCAAGCGGACGCGTACCGCAACGCGTCGCAAGCCGATATTACCTTCTGGGTCTGGGATGCGCCGCCCAAGACCGCGCGTGCGCTCGAAGATATTCCCAACGTCGCCGCCGCCGAACTCCGCAACAATTATTTTACGAAATGTAGATGGAATGGCGAATACCGCGACGTGAACGTCTGGGGGCTGGAAAATTTCTCCGACGCGCGCATCAACCAAATCCGATTGCTCGACCGCGCGCCGAAATCTGGCGAGTTTGTCGCGGAAGTGACGGCGCGCGATCTGTTCCCCGTTCAGATTGGCGATGCGTTTGCGTGCCGCGCGCGCGATGGGACGACGTTGACGCTGACGCTCGCGGGCTTCGCGCAAAGTCCGAATTATCCGAGCGCGACGATTCTCGATTGGGCGACGGTGTACGCGAACGCGGAGGACGTGGCGAAACTGCTCGGCATCAGCGGCGCGAATCAAGCCTTGCTCAAAGTGCGCGACCTCACGCAAGCGCGCGACACGGCGCGCGAAGCCGCGCGACTTTTGGATCGGCGCGGTGTAACGCACAACGCGCCTGACATCCGCGATCCCCAGAACTATCTCGGCAAGCGCGAACTGGACGCGCTCTTTGTTTTGTTCAGCGTCTTTTCCGTCGTCGGTCTCGTCACGAGCGGCTTTCTCGTCGCGAACACGCTCGCCGCGATGACCGCCGAACAGGTCGGCGAGATCGGCATCGTCAAAGCGATTGGCGGCACGCGCGCGCAAGTAATCGCAATTTATTTGATCGCAGCACTGCTGTACGGCATCGCGGGAACGATCCTGGGAACGATCCTGGGTGCGCTCGGCAGTTGGCGATTGCTCGCGTACATCGGCGCGCTGTTGAATCTCGACATCGGTTTCGCGATTGCGCCTGAAGGAGTCGCGCTTGGTGCAGTCGTTGGAATTGGCGTGACCCTGATCGCCGGCTTGATTCCCGCGCTCTCCGGCACGGCGATTCGCGTCAAAGACGCACTCGAAGCGTACGGCATTACTTCGACGTACGGGCAAGGTCGCGTGGATCGGCTCGCGCAAAGAATCGTCGCGCTCCCGCCGCTGTCCGCGATGTCACTCCGCAATCTTGCGCGGCGCAAAGCACGTTCGTTCATTACGATGCTCGTGATCGCGGTCGCGGTCGCCGCGTCGCTTGCCGCGCAAAGCACCAGCACGTCAGTTGACACGGCGATTGATGGCTTGTTCAAAACTTATTACGCCGACGCGTGGGCGTGGTTCGATCAATGGGTCGGCACGAATTTCGCGGCGAATTTTCGCGCCGCCGATGGGGTGACCGCGACCGAGGTGTGGTCGTTCGGCGACGCGTGGGTCGGTACGTCGCGTGCGCGCTTGTGGGGCGTGCCAGCGAACACGACGATGTACGTGCCGCGCTTGGTTGCAGGTCGCTGGTATCGCACAGATGAGAATGGCGCCGTCGTCATCTCAACTGATCTCGCGCTCGAACGCAAATTGCGCGTCGGCGATACAATCGAAATCGAGATCAGTGAGACGCGCCGCGATTTTCGCGTCGTCGGGATTGTGATTGACAACAGCATTTTCCTCGGCAGTACCGTCGCGGGCAAAGTGTTCGTTGACGAAACCATCGTCGAACGAATGCAAGATCGGCAGGGTTGGGCGACCTTTTTCGCGCTGCGCTTCGACGCGCACGATCCCGCGACGGTCGAGACACGTTTGGGCGAATTGCAGACAAAGTTCAAGCAGTATCAAATGGGAACCGATTCCGCGTATCGTGAGGTGCGCGGCGCGAAAGAACAGACCCACATTCTTTCGCTCGCGCTATACGCAATGAGTTTGATCATTGGTGCGATAGGCGCGCTCGGCGTACTGAACACGCTGACGCTGAACGTGTTGGAGCGGCGGCGCGAAATCGGCGTCCTCCGTTCGATTGGCGCGGCGGACGCGAACCTCGTCCAAGTTTTTCTCACCGAAGGTTTGGCGTTGGGATTTGGCGGTTGGCTCGTTGGGATTTTCGTCGGTTATCCGCTTGGGCTGTTCTTGCTCAACTTGATGAAGTCTGTTCTGTTTCAAATCGATTACATTTTCAGTCCGCAGATGATTTTCGCAAGTCTGCTTTTCGCGCTCGCGCTCTCGACACTCGCAAGTCTCGTGCCTGCGCTCGGTGCGGCGCGCCTGCGCGTGGGGCAGGTGCTGCGGTATGAGTGAGTTGAGCCGCGCCGACATTGACGCCGACGCCGACGCCACGCCTGACGACGGTCGAAGGCGGCATCGCGGAAATCAGATTCGACGAACGCGCGATTGTGCTCGACCAACGCGCCGCGCCGTTTTGCACGATCAAGTTGAGCGAAGAAACCGAGATTGTCGGCAGCATCCAAAAGCCGAACGCACCTCAACACACCTGACAGCGCGCTGCGTCTGCCCGATGGTCGCACGCTTGTCGCGGATGTACGCAACTGCCGCGTCGAGATCATTTCGCCCGCCAAGAAAATCATTGCGCAAATTGGCAAGACGGGACAATGCAAGAACGAAACTGGGTTACTCGCCAAGCCGAGCGGCGTCGCGATACTGCCGAACGGGAATTTGCTCATCACTGAAGCAATGAGCCGCCGCGTGAGCGAAATGGATTTGTAGGGCAAGGTCGTCCGCGTGGTCACGCTGTCGAACGTTGCATATCCATCCGACGCACAGCCGACGCGCGCGGGAAATATTTTGATCGCCGCGTACGAAAAACCAGGGCGCATCATTGAAGTGGATTGGAACGGGCAAATCGTCTGGGAATATTTTCCGAAAGTGGAAAGTGAACGGCTCGACCGTCCCTCCATCGCGCTGGAACTGCCGAACGGCAACATCGCGTTCAGCGACGATTACAATGACCGCGTCGTCATCATCAATCGCGCGGGAAAAATTCTACGGCAGTACGGCGTGACAGGCGTCGCAGGCAAAGCGCCTGGCTATTTGAACACGCCGAACGGAATGGATTGCCGCGCGATTCCAATTCCTGCCGCGACGCTTACCGCGATTGCGTCAACACCAACCCTGACACTCACGCCGACGCGAACCGCGATAGAGACAGCGACGCGGTATGAGTCATATGCGCAAGACGGAATCAAATCCAAAGAGGTGAAACAATGCCCGAGTCAACCAACAAACCCAAACCGTCCTCCGTCCTTTCAACTATCGTATGGACCATTTTGTTTTTCCTTCTCCTCTTCATCGTGCTACTTGTCGTCGGGTTGATTGGCGGCGCAGGGATTCTGTTCATCGGACGTGTCCTGGCACAATTCTTTGAAGTGCGCGTGTTCGAAGCCTCGTTAATTGCGCTGGGTGTGGCTGTCAGCGCCGTCTTCGTGTTCTACCGCGCCTCGCGTCCGCAACACATCCTTGAACCTGTGGACGATGATTGGGAAGAAGATGAGGATTGGGATGACGATGAAGAGGATTTCGCGGATGAAGAAGACGACGACATCGTCCCGCCGCGCAGTCGCAACGATCCTTGCCCGTGCGGCAGTGGGAAAAAGTACAAGTATTGTCACGGGAAAAATGCGTAGTCGCACGCGCGCGCAAGCATTTCTTCCGACAGGCAAACTTCCTGCTGATCTCCTCACCGCGCTGTTGGCGCGCGTGCCGCGCGACGACGCGCGCGTGATCGTAGGTCCCAACATCGGGCGGGACGCGGCAGTGATTGACATGGGCGACCACTACCTCGTTGCCAAAACCGATCCGATTACGTTCGCAACCGACGACATCGGTTGGTACGCGGTCAACGTCAACGCGAACGACATCGTTTGCATGGGCGCGCGTCCGAAATGGTTTTTGGCGACCGCGCTCTTGCCCGCCGGTCGCGCGGACGCGGCGATGGCGGAAACGATTTTCAACCAAATTGCTGAAGCGTGCGCGGTGTTGAACATCGCGCTCGTCGGCGGGCATACCGAAATCACGTACGATCTGCCGCGTCCGATCGTCGTCGGCGCGATGCTGGGTGAAGTGGCGAAAGACAAACTCATCACGAGCGCGGGCGCGCGCGTCGGCGATGTCGTCTTGCTCACCAAGTTCGCGCCTCTCGAAGGAAGCGCGCTGATCGCGCGTGAAAAGGCAGACGATTTACGCGCGCGTGGCTTTACGGACGATCTCATCGCGCGCGCGAGAAAATTCTTGCGCGATCCAGGAATCAGCGTCGTGCCCGAAGCGCTCATTGCCACTGACGCGGGCTTGGCAACCGCGCTGCACGATCCGACCGAAGGTGGCGTCGCGACGGGACTAGGGGAACTCGCGCACGCGTCGCGCGTCGGTCTTGAAGTTGACGAAGACGCGATTCCGTTTGCGGAAGAGGGCATCGCGCTCTGCGCGGTGTACGGACTCGATCCGTTGGGCGTGATCGCGTCGGGTTCGCTTTTGGTGACGACGCCCGCGGACAAGGCAGACCACTTGATAAATCTTTGGGCAAGTGCTAATATTCGATGCGCCGCCATCGGACGCGTCGTGCCGCAGGAAGACGGCGTGACGTTGAGGCGCGGTACCACGCGCCGCGCGCTCCCGCGCTTCGACGCGGATGAAATCACGCGGATTTTGTAGGACAGATTTTCATCAAGGAGTCTTTCAATGTCGAATGAAGTTGCATCACCCAAGCCCGCGCGCAATTGGCTCTGGCAGCCGAACCTGATCGTTTTCGTTTCGAGCGCATGCATTATGATTCTCGAACTCGTCGCGGGGCGAATGATCGCACCGCACGTCGGCTCGTCGCTGTACACCTGGACAAGCATCATCGGCGTCGTCCTCGCGGGAATTATGCTTGGAAATTATCTCGGCGGACGCTTCGCCGATCGCTGGGCGTCGCTGCGTTTCCTGGGTGGCATTTACATCCTTGCCGCGCTCACGGCGCTCATCGCCCTGTGGGTTGATCGAATGGGTCGCGTCACGCCGAACGATTGGTCCATCCTCGTCGAAATTCTCGCGCTGACCACCGCGATGTTTTTCGTGCCCTGCACGATCCTGGGTATGATTTCCCCGATGGTCGCGAAACTCGCGGTGAGCGACCTCGCCAAGACCGGCAGCACCGTCGGCAAGATTTACGCGGCGGGCGCCCTCGGCAGTATCGTCGGCACGTTCGCGACGGGCTTCGTGCTGATTTCGTGGTTCGGCACGTACACGATTATTTGGGGCGTCGCGCTGGTGCTTGGCGCGCTCGGGTTGATTTTTCTCTTGGGCGCGCGCTGGGAATCTGCCGCGCTCGCGGCGCTGATCGTTGTCGGCGTCGCGTGGCTCGCCACCGATCAGGGCTGGCGGACAAGTCCGTGCATGCGCGAAACGAATTATTACTGCATCAAATCGTACGACGAAGACCATGACGGTGAGTCGGTACGCTTGCTGCTGTTGGATCATTTGGTGCACAGTTACGTCTCGCTGACCAATCCAAAGGCGCTGGTCTATCCCTACGAAAAAATTTACGCCGAGATGGCAGAGTATCGCACGCGCACCAAACAATCGCCCGATGTGTTGATGATCGGCGGCGGCGGATACACCTTCGCGCGCTATATGCAAGCCACGTATCCCAACAACGAAATGCACGTCGTCGAGATTGATCCAGGTGTGACGCAGTTCGCGTATGGTTATCTTGCGCTGCCGCGCGAGATGAAAATCATCACGACGAACGAGGATGCGCGTACATTCTTCGCGCGCCCACCGACGAAAAAGTACGATTTGATTCTAGGCGATGCGTTCAATCACTATTCTGTGCCGTATCATCTCACGACCAGAGAGTTTAACGAACGCGTGCGCCAATGGCTCGCGGACGATGGGTTGTACGTCGTCAACATCATTGACGGCCCGTACGGTGAGTTCGCGCGGGCGTACTATCACACCTTGCAACAGACTTTCAAGTACGTCTATCTTGCGGAAGGAAATGGCGCGTGGCGCGAGGTGTCGCGCAGTATGTTCGTCCTGATTGCCACTGACAAGCCACTGGATCTGGCACTGGTGGCAGAGTGTGACGCGGGCGATGGCGATGCGCTCACGGCGCGTACGATCGCCGGTCAAGCGGAACTCGACCGATTACAGACCGAGGCGCCGCTGATTACACTGACCGATCAATACGTCCCTGTCGATCAAATGCTCGCGTCGGTGTTCACGGAATTCACGCCCAAGTGACGCGCGTGCGTTTTGCAAAATTCTGGACGATTCCTGATCATCCGCCCTCGAACCCAGGTTGCTTGATTGTTCCGTCGTACGCGTTGAAAGACCGCGCCTTGCCGACGAAGCCGACGCGCGCCCAGATCGAATTGGCAATCGCGTGGTGGAAGCAATTTCCGCGCGCCAAAATCATCATGTGCACGGGCGACAACCAGGGGCTCGGTGTGACGAACGCGCGCGTGATGGTTGAATACGCGGCACGGCTGGGCGTCCCGCGCGAGAACCTGATCGAGGAAGCCGCGTCCCAAAACACGCGGGAGAATTTGTTCAACGGGTTGACCATCGCCGCGCGCCAGAACTGGACTCAGCCCACGCTCGTCACGCTCGATTTGTACACGCGGCGCGCGGTTGCCACCGCGCGCCAGCAGGGCTGGAAACATTTTTATTGGCTCTCCGTGTTTTCGGAGGGCGAGTCGGCGTATGGACTCAAAGCCATTCAAACCTATTCGCGCGTGACGATCTTTTGCTACGAAGTAATCGCGCTGGTTTACAGCAAGATGGTTGGGTGGATATGAACTTTTGACTTTGCCCGCGCTTGTGATATACTGAAGAGTGTCAGGGTGCTGGTGCGCCCCACTCGCTTCAGAGGAGAAGCCCCCAGAGTGATTTCGTCAAGACAACGCGCGCTTGATCCAGTTGAATTCTTGTAAACCTGAACGCGCCCATCGGCGGTACGCTCGTGTGTATCGTGTGATGGGCGCGTTTTGTTTGCCAACGACAAGGAGTCTCTTGGTTGTTCAAAGTTTGATCAAACCCGGCGAATATCGCGATTCGGTCGCGCTGATGCTGCTCGCGCGCGAGTTGAGCGCGCTGCCCGGCGTCGCCGATGTCTCGGTGGTAATGGGCACTCCGGCGAACAAAGCGGTCTTGGCGCAAGCCGGTCTGCTGAACGCGGACGCGAACGCGGCGACGCCGAATGATTTGCTGATCGCCGTCAAAGCCAAAGACGACGCGACCGCGCGTGCGGCATTGGCCAAGGCGCAACAATTGCTCGCGCAACAAGCCGCGTCAACGCAGACCGCAGGCGGCGCGGCGCGCCCGCGTACGCTGCGCGGCGCAATTCGCGCGACGCCCGGTGCAAACCTCGCGATCGTTTCGGTCGCCGGACAATACGCGGCGGCGCAGGCGTGGGACGCGTTGCGGGCGGGTTTGCATGTCTTGCTCTTCAGCGATCACGTCGCACTGGCTGACGAAATCGCGTTGAAAGAGTACGCGCGCGCTCACGGCTTGCTGTTGATGGGACCCGGCGCGGGCACCGCGCTCATCAACGGCATCGGACTCGGTTTTGCGAACGCGGCACCGCGCGGCAATATCGGCATCGTCGCGGCGGCGGGCACCGGGCTGCAGGAAGTCAGCACGCTGATCGCGAAAGCCGGAAGCGGCATCACGCAAGGTATCGGCACGGGTGGGCGCGATGTGAGCGAAGCAGTCGGCGGGATCATGATGCTCGAAGGGTTAAAGGCATTGCAAGCCGATCCGGAGACACGCGTGATCGTCGTCGTGTCGAAACTGCCGGCGGCGAGTGTGACGGAGAAGATTCTGGCGCAAGTCGCGCAGTCGGAGAAGCCGGCGGTGTTGGCGTTGATGAGCAATGATCCCAAATTGACAATTCACAGTTCACAATCGTCAATCGCCAATTGTCATTTGTCAGTGGATCTGTGCCAAGCCGCAGTTCTCGCCGTCGCGCTCGCGCGCGGAGAGAGCGTTGACGCGGCGCGCAAAAAACTCGCGGCGGAGGATCGCGCGCTGGCGGCTAAGGCGCGCGCGTTGCGGCGCAAGTTGAACGCGCGACAAAAGTGCGCGCGCGGGCTGTACTCCGGCGGGACGCTGTGCGAAGAGACGATGCGGATTTGGCAGGCATCGCTCGGCGGGGTGTGGTCGAATGCGCCGCTGAATCCGAAATTCAAACTACCGGACTCGAACAAGAGCAGGCGGCATACGGTCGTTGACCTCGGCGAAGAAGAATTTACGATTGGCAGACCACATCCGATGATTGACAATTCGGTGCGCGTGAAACGCATTTTGCGGGAAGCGTGCGATCCGAGCGTCGCAGTCATCGCGCTCGACGTGGTGATCGGCTACGGCGCGCACTCGGATCCGGCGTCAGAATTGGGCGCGGCAATCGCGGAAGCGAAGACCATCGCGCGCAAGCGCGGGCGCGAATTGATCGTCGTCGCGTCAGTTACCGGCACGGAAAGCGATCCGCAAGGGTTGTCGCGGCAAATGGACGCACTGAAAAAAGCGGGCGCGATTGTGTTAGGGAGTAATGCGGCGGTGGCAAAGTTCGCAAGTGCAATAGTGCAGTAGTTGAGTGCGCGCGTTCGGTCCGGTTTTTCTGGGAAGAGGGAGTGTCAAAGGTGGAAGACAGTGATTTCAAGGCAATCGAAATGAAACCCATAGGGTTCATTCAGCGCCTATCATCCGGCGAGAATGTTAAGGACAGAAACCTTGTCTCAAGAATTGTGTTTACCAAAGATCTCGCTCCAGCTTTGGATGGAATTGAGTCCTTCTCTCACATTTTCGTTATCTGTTGGTTCCACGAGGTCGCGGAGACTGACAGGCAAATCTTGCATCACCCTGGCAATCCAGCCGCCCCGCAACCTTTGGGAATCTTGGCAACGCGCGCGCCCATTCGTCCCAACCCGATTGGGTTGACCTTGGTTGAACTTGTAAAGCGAGAAGAGAATATTCTTTGGGTGAGAGGTCTGGATGCCGTAGACAACACCCCGGTCCTGGATATTAAACCCTATCCTGATTGGGAGCAAGGGCGTTTCCTTGTCGTGGCAGACTTTAGAGTCCCGGAGTGGTTAGCAAGAATCGTCAGACAAGATGACGACGCACAGCATCCGTGAATAGTTGATGGAGCAAAGATGGAAGACCTTACAATCGGGCGAAAATCTTTGAAATCGGATCGGTGGACGGAATGGCGCAAGACGCCGACGGATCAGAAAAAGAAAGTCGCGTTTCCACCGCTGCAAAAAGCGTACCCCGCTGATGCGAAATTGATTGACTTGGTCGCGCCGAAAGATTTCACGGTCGGCAAGATTCCGTTGAGCGACGCGATCAGTCGGCGCGTCAGTCATCGCAAATTCACGGAAGAATTTCTCACGCTGGAGGAATTATCGTTCTTGCTGTGGGCGACGCAAGGTGTGAAAGAAGTCGTCAGAGATGGATACGCGACGCGACGCAACGTGCCATCGGGCGGCTCGCGCCATTCGTTCGAGACGTACTTGTGCGTTCAGCGCGTAAAAGGATTGACGCCGGGGCTGTATCGTTATCTAGCGCTTGAGCACAAATTGATTCTGTTGAACGATGATCCGAATTTGTATCGCCAAGTGAACGAAGCGACCGGAGATCAGAATTATGGCGGCGCGGTTATTTTCATCTGGACGACGATTCCATATCGTTGCGAATGGCGGTACAGTTTTGTCGCGCACAAAATCATCTTGCTCGACGCCGGACACGTCTGCCAAAACTTGTACCTCGCGTGCGAAGCGATTGGCTGCGGCACGTGCGCGATTGGCGCGTACAATCAGGAGAAGATGGACGCGGTGCTGGGCGTAGATGGCAAGGATGAGTTGACGGTGTACTGTGCGCCGGTGGGGAAAGTGCAATAGTGCGATAGTAGCGATGTGTCATTGCGAGGAGCGGGCATTGCGACGAAGCAATCCCCGAGTGGCAAGTTGGAGATTGCTTCGCTTCGCTCTCAATGACACCCCGGAGCATTTGATGGCAAATATCCAAGACCTGTTCGGCAAACAACTCACCGTGAGTAACATCGGCTTGCAAACGTTTGCGGAAAGCGTGCGCGCGCAAGGCGTCGAGGTTGTGGACGTAGACTTTCGCCCGTCGCCGTACGACGCGCCGCGACTGACGCGCACGCGCGCGGGTGTGGACATCGAAGCCGCGAACGCGGAAGCGGTACGACGCATCGCATCGGGCAAAGCCGTGTTGATCGGATTAGGGATCGCGCGCGAGGCGATTCCAGGGATGCGCGACAAGATGATTCTGCACGCCGGTCCGCCGATAACCTGGGAGCGAATGTGCGGTCCCGTGCGCGGCGCAGTGATCGGCGCGTGCTTGTACGAGGGGTGGGCAAAAACGGCGGACGAAGCCGCGCAACTCGCGGCAAGCGGCGCGCTCACGTTCGAGCCGTGCCATCATCATCACGCGGTCGGACCGATGGCGGGTGTCGTTTCGCCTTCGATGCCGGTGTGGATCATCGAGAACGCGGCGCGCGAAGCGAACAATCGCGCGTTCTGCACGCTGAACGAAGGACTCGGCAAGGTGCTGCGCTTTGGTGCGTTCGCGCCGGAGGTGATCGAGAAACTGAAATGGATGGAGAGGACGCTGTATCCCGCGCTCGACCGCGCGGTGCGTTCGATTGACGGCGGCGTGGACATCAAGAACCTGATCGCGCAGGCGTTGTATATGGGCGACGAGTGCCACAATCGCAACAAAGCCGGCACGTCGTTGTTCTTGCGCGCGATTGCACCCGCACTCGCGCGCACATGCGATGACCGAGGTCACCTTGGTGATCGCGAAACGCTCGCGCGCGTGATTGAGTTCATTGATCGCAACGATCACTTTTTCCTCAACCTCTCGATGCCCGCCGCGAAAGCGTTGACCGAACCGGCGGAAGGGATCGAAGGATCGACGATTGTCACGACGATGGCGCGCAATGGCACCGATTTTGGAATTCGCATCGCGGGATTGCCGGGACGATGGTTCGTCGCGCCAGCCGGTCAAGTGAAAGGTCTGTACTTCCCAGGTTTCACCGAAGCAGACGCGAACCCAGATATGGGCGACAGCACGATCACTGAGACGGCGGGCTTTGGCGGGATGGCAATGGCGGGCGCGCCGGCCATCGTCAAGTTTGTCGGCGGTGTGCCGCAAGACGCGCTGGACGCGACGCTCGAGATGTACGACATTTGCGCGGCGGAGCACGACACGTTTCTGATTCCCGCACTCAACTTTCGCGGCGCGCCATTGGGCATTGACGTGCGCCGCGTCGTCGAAACCGGGATCGCGCCGCGTCTCAACACCGGCATCGCGCACAAAGAGTTGGGCATCGGACAAGTCGGCGCGGGATTGCTGCGCGCGCCGATGGAGTGTTTTGTCGCGGCGTTTGAAGCGACCAGGGAACTGTGAGGTGACGTATGGCAAAGCAGTCTCAGAGCGTCACGTGGCGAGAATCCTAGTCCACTGTGATGCTTGATGCCTATGAAAATCTGTAACCGGAGGAAACCATGAATCTCACTCGACGCGAGTTTATCAAGTGGTGTGGTGCGAGTGCTGCACTCTCGGGATTACATTCTCAATCCGGCGCGCCATCCCTTGCGTTTGCGGCACCAACTCCAGCCATCCAACCAACCATCAAACCGATGGCTTTTGCTGCCCCGGCGCAGACGCAGGCGGGAGATTCCAAGCCCAACATCCTCTACTTTCACATTGACAATCTCGGCATCGGAGAGTTGGGCTGCTATGGCGGCGGCATTCTGCGCGGCGCGGATACGCGGCGCATTGACCAGTTCGCCGCGCAGGGAACCAAATTGCTCAATTTCGCGCCCGAAGCGCAATGCACACCCAGCCGCGCCGCGCTGATGACTGGGCGCTACTCGATTCGCTCCGGCTGTCACACGATTCCATTTGCTGGGGAAGAGGGTGGGTTGGTTGCCTGGGAGCGCACGATGGGCGATGTGCTCTCTGATGCGGGTTACGCGTGCGCCTGCTACGGCAAATGGCACATCGGCACATCCGATGGACGATGGCCCACCAATCATGGCTTTGACGAATGGTACGGGCCCATTCGTTCGTACGACGAATGTCTTTGGCCCACGCGTGCCGAATATGACCCCAGGCGCGATGCTCGCTCGCCGGTGTTGGAGAGTTCCAGGGGCAAAGCCGCGCGCGCCGCAATTGACATCCTCACGACGGATGTCCGGCGCGATATTGATCTCGAATACCTCAAACGGGCAGAGACATTCATACGCAAGAATGTCGCGCAGGGCAAGCCGTTCTACATTTACTTTAACCACTCGATGATGCATATGCCGACGATACCGCGCAAAGAATTCGCGGGCAAGAGTGGTTTCGGCGATTGGGCGGACAGTCTGCTCGAACTTGACGCAGACTTTGGCAAGTTGCTCGATCTGCTTGACGAACTCGGCGTTGCGAGCAAGACGATTGTCGTCTTGGCGGGCGACAATGGCGCCGAGGAATCGTTGCCCTGGCGCGGCACTTCGGGCTACTGGGAAGGTTCGTACTTTACGGGGATGGAAGGATCGCTCCGCACGCCCTGTCTCATCCGCTGGAGCGGGCGCGTGCCGGCGAATCGCCAGTCGAACGAAAGCGTGCACATCACCGACATGTTCACTACGCTGGCGCGTTGGGTGGGAGGCGAGATTCCGCAGGATCGCATCGTTGATGGTGTTGACCAACGCGCCTTCTTCGAAGGCAAGACAGATCAATCAGCGCGTGAGGGCTTTCTCTTTTGGAACGGCGATCAGATGTACGGAGTCAAGTGGAAAGATTTCAAAGTCGCGATGGTCGAGCAAAGGTATTTCTGGGATCCCGTCCTCAGGTACGCCGTGCCGCACATCTACAATCTTAAACTGGACCCAAAGGAGCGGGATAACCAGGCGGTGTATTACGGTTGGGTCGCGTCTCATGCCGGACGTATGTTGCGCGAGTTCATGGCAAGCACGCAGCGTGAGCCGCCGATCCCTGCCGGCGCGCCGATAGACTTCAACCCGTACAAGGCAAAGACGAGCAAGTAGGGGTAGCCCTGTGTGGCTGCCCAGAAGGCAATCCCGCATGCCTGCCCAAAAGTCAGAAACAATGCCAATGGCAACCGGACGTTTCCACCTGATGGCGAAACCTATCGGCGCGCTGTGCAATCTGGACTGCGCCTATTGCTACTACCTCAGCAAGCAAGACCTGCTCGGCAGCAAACGGCGCATGACGGATGACGTGCTTGAATCCTACATCAAGCAGAACATTGACGCGCAGGACGGACCAGAGATCGTTTTCTCCTGGCAAGGCGGCGAGCCAACGTTGCTGGGTCTGGAATTCTTCCAGAAGGTGATTGAACTACAGAAGAAGCACTGCCCGCCGGGCAAGCGCGTCGAGAATGACTTGCAAACTAACGGCACACTGCTCGACGATGCGTGGTGCGAGTTCCTGCGCACCAATCGCTTCCTAGTAGGTCTGAGCGTCGATGGGCCCAAAGACTTGCACAACACGTATCGGGTGGACAAGAATCACCAGCCGACTTTCAACAAGGTCTTGGCGGCAGCGCGGCTGCTTCACAAGCACGGCATTCTGTTCAACACACTCACGGTAGTCAATCGGTTCAACGCCCGGTATCCGGTGGAAGTGTATCGTTCTTTGCGGCGGCAGTTGGGAGCGATGCGCATACAATTTATTCCACTCGTCGAGCCGAACGTGTTCGAGCGAGTCGCGCCTCAACATTGGAACGAGGAGACGCTTCCGACATTGGAATCTCCTACCGCGCGACCGGGTTCGCTAGATTCGATAGTCACCGATTGGTCAGTTGACCCGGAGGATTTCGGGACGTTTCTCAGCAAGGTGTTCGACGAATGGTACAGGTGGGACATCGGCAAGGCGTTTGTGTATCTCTTCGAGTGCGCGGTGGGACAGTGGATGGGGCTGGGCGCATCGCTTTGCACGCTGGCGGAGACGTGCGGCTTGGCACTCGCCATCGAGCATGATGGCAGTGTCTATGCGTGCGACCACTACGTCTATCCCGAGTATCGGCTGGGCAACATCAGAGAGCAGCACCTGTCGAACATCGTGTTCTCATCCCGCCAAGCCGCGTTTGGCATCGCCAAGAGCAAATCCTTGCCGCAATACTACCGCGAGTGCAAATATCTCTTTCTATGCCACGGCGAATGTCCCAAGAATCGTTTCATTCGAACACCTGATGGTGAACCCGGACTGAACTATCTCTGTACCGGTCTACGCAAGTACTTCAGCCATATTGATCCCTACGTCAAGACACTGGCACAGGAATTGCATGCTGCTGCATCACCACCGGTGGCGCGCTGATCGCGATCTGATGAAGTTTCATCTCTAGGCATCGGTTTCACACCGACGCTACTTCTGAAATCAAAAAACCAAGGAGGGAGAAATGGTCACTCGACAGATTCGATGGTGCTTGGTCATCGGGCTTGTAGTTCTCCTCGCGGGCAGTATCCCGATGATCGCATCATCCGCTCCAAGCGCACAGGGCAGCAGTCCCGCGAGCGGTGATCTCAGCGCCTTGAAAGCCGCGCTCGAAAAAGATGGGTTCACGGTGCAGGAGGGACAGTTCATCCAATTCGACGTCCTTTCGATGTGCTGTACCGGGCAAATTCCTTCCTGCCTCGGCTTCAACCCAATCGCGCCATACATGAGCGCGCGCCTGCCGAAAGCGCCGGGGCAAACGGTCGAGAGTACGTTCCCCTGGGTTTTTCGGCTGGGCGCGAACGAGGCGGTGATCGTGGTCGGGCGCACGCCGCCCCCGACGGCGTACTTTAGTTACGACACGTACGCCATCACCCGGTTTTCCGAAAAGGAACAAGCGCGCAAAGTGATCTTTTCGAATCTGGGCGACACGTTCAGCCACTTGACGATTCACACCAGCGGCACTGTTCAAGAGCCCTTCAATCGCGATGTGATGATTATCTACACCGCCGATCAAGGGATTGACAGCCGCGTGCGCTCCGCAGCGCGCACCGCCGGCTATCCAACAAGCATCATCAACACCGGCGTGATTCCGGACGCATTGACCCGGTTGGGTACCGATGAGAAGGCGGATGAGATCGGTATCGTCCATCGCATGGCGTTGCCGCAGACCGGCTCCGAGAAGGCGCTGGCAGATTACCTCAAGACCCCGCAACTGCTGCTGCGCGTGACGTTGAAGAATCAGACGACGCCCGATCCGTTTCCGATGCCGACGCTACGCGCGCACGGCACTGGCAGAACCGAAATGGACTTGATGCCGGCGGTCGAAGACTTGCGCAAGGCGATTCTGGAAAAGCACGGCAAACTCAAAGCCACCGAACTGACGACGGGACTCTTTCCGGGTCAGGAGTTCGATTGCCTTCAGCGCGAGATCAACGGCTATGGTCCTACGCGTGACGCGCTCTACCTGATGACCACGTCGGTCTTTAAACTCCCGGATAGCGCAGACGATTTTGTGATCATCTATGGCGTCAATCACGAGGCAGTCGGCAAAGCGACCTATGCCAGTCTGAACGTCTACGAAGATAGCATGGTCGCGGGCATTAGCGGTGAACATAATCGCCACTATGCGGGGAGCGCGAAGGATTATTTGCCGAATCATCCCCAAGCCGACCTGCTCTATGTGTGGAAGATCGCCCGCAACTGTCGCGGCGAGCCGCACTGCCTCGAAGCGCAGATAAGCAACTGTCCAAAGATTGATCTGAACAAGTTGCCGAATTTGGAGATCTTTTGGCGGCTTTACGTCGAGCGCGAAACGCGCGTCGCCCCAGCCCCCGGCGAAGTCATCTACGATCAGGCGATTTTGTTCAGCCCGGCTGGGTCTACGCCGACGGTAGGTGTATACACGTGGGATTGGCAAACCTACATCGTCGGTCAAGCACGTTCGTCGTTTCGCATTCCGCTCACATGGCGCTCGGAACGCGTGCCGGATCAAGCCGGTGGCACAATTCATGGGATCGCGCTGAAAGGTCCCGAAGGTGGCGTCGAGGTTTATTGGGGCGCGGCGTTGGGCGGCACATGCGCGGGCGAAACGCAAAAGATCCAAATCGCACGCGGCGAGATTTCGGCGTGTTACACCAAGCGCGCCGACGGAACGGTGATCTGGGATCAGATGACCACGCCGTTGGATAGCACCAGCACCACGACGGTTTCCGCGCGCGCCTATACAAACAACGCGGCATCGACAAGTTACGATGTCGTGCGGCAAGTGTTGTCCCAGTGGGTCTTGCCGCCGTGAACGGGAGCAAATTGAAATCTAAGCCGATGCACAAATACCATCAGGAGATCGCGCGCGCCATCAATCAGCGCGCGGCACAAGAAAAGGTGCGGCTCAACCAACAGGGCAACCGCTACATTGGAACGACGAAGCCATCCTACGCGCTCAAAGCGGCAGTCGTCGGCGAAATCGTGCGCGGGTGGATCGCGCGTCACCCAGACCTGACGCCCGCCGATTATCGGCACTTGCTCGATTCCCTGTCGCGGTCCAAAACGCATAACGAGTTCGCGTTCATCGGTCCGTTGCTCAGCCACCTGCCGCGCCTGCGAAAAACGCTCACGCCGCGCGCGCTTGACGGGTGGCTCGCGCGCGCGGAGGGGTGGGCGGAAGTGGATTGCATCTGCCAGTCCAACTTCACCGCCGACGAACTGCTGGCGAACTGGGGCAAGTGGAAGCGCGCCCTCATCGCGCTGTCCAAAAGCGCGAACGTCCACGAACGCCGCGCGAGTCTCGTGCTGCTCACCAAACCGGTGCGCGATTCTGCTGATCGGCGGCTGGCGCAACTTGCATTTGCGAACATCGGCAGGTTGAAGCGCGACAAGCATATTCTCAGCACCAAAGCGGTATCGTGGCTGCTGCGCGATTTGGTCAAGCATCATCGCGCGGAGGTCGAGGCATACTTGGACACGAACACGGACACGCTGCCGAAGATTGTGGTGCGGGAGACGCGGAACAAGTTGGTGGGAGGAGTGAAGCGAAAGCAAAGAGGTGTCGAATGGGTACCAGAAAACCCAGCACGCTGATCCTTGTGCTTGCGTCTTTCGTTCTTTTGGTCCTCGCCTGCGATTTGAGTTCTCTGACCAAGGATTCGACTAAACCGATTGTCGTCATCACGGCACCGGCGAGCGGAACCCGCGTGAACGTCGGGACTGAAGTTGGTGTGCAGTCCACCGTGACCGCCGCACAAGGAATCGCGCGCATTGATTTGTTGGTAGACGAGGTCGGCATTCGAAGTGAAATGCCCCCCTTTCCGCAAACGAACTATACGGTGATCCAGCGTTGGGTCGCGACGACGCCCGGAACGCATACCGTTTCGGTGCGTGCCTACAACACGGCGTACGTTTCCAACGACCCGGTAGCAATCTATATCGAAGTGATTCCGGCAAGCGTCTTGCCATCACCGGTTCCAACAGTGGTTGGAGTGGCGCCGATCAGCCCGGCTCCAACAACAACGCTCAAACCCACTGCTCCGGTGACCCCGATTGCCACGCCTACCGGCGTTGTGAGTTCGGGCGATGATTTGATCGCTTGGGCTAATCAAGCGCAATGGAAAAACTTTCCGGGGCAAGCGACGATTCAGTTCGGAGAAGAGTATTGCAGTGAGGCTGGGTGCGTTTTCTGGCGCACGTCTCCCAACACGACGATGGAAGACGGCTCCCAGCCGACGCGAGTGCTCATCACGCGTCCTCAAAGGACGAACAATGGTTGGATCAACGGGTGGTATCCGGACACAGCGACACCACTCGCCATCCAACTCGGCGACCGCCTCGTTGGAAAAGTAGGTTTGCTGGCTGGTGTGCCTGCCACCGACGAGATCCGGTTCCGAATCCAGATTTCGGCAATCGGCAAGCCCACCACGCCGATTGTCGAACTGCGTGACACGGCCGATGGTGCGCTCAAATCGTTCGATGTCTCTCTTGCCGATTGGGTGGGCAAGCCGGCTTGGTTCATTCTGGAAACCTGGGGCAACGGCTCCCCGCTCGGCGAGCGCGCCGCATGGGTGGAGGCGCGCATCGTGAGACAGACTCCCATGCGATAATTCGCGGAGTGTGGACGCGCTGCCCCCAATAGCGATAAAAAGATTAGAGAAAATTCGTGCTATTCGCGGATGAAAGAGAAAGGTCGAATGACAATGGACAATCGTGCCGAGTTGGAAGCGCTGTTCATAAAGCATGGCTACACCGATTTCAAATGGATTGACCCGAAGCAGATCGTTGTCGCGCAGTGGGTGCGCATGAAATGCGAGTTCGGTTGCGCGGGCTACGGCAAATCCGCCGCGTGCCCGCCGAATAATCCTTCCGTCTCCGAGTGTCGGCAATTTTTCGACGAGTATAGCAGTGCGGTGGTGTTTCACTTTGAGAAGCAAGTCGCCAAACCGGAAGATCGTCATCCCTGGTCGCGCAAAGTGAACCTGGGGCTATCCAAACTGGAGCGCGAAGTATTCCTTTCCGGCTATCGCAAAGCGTTCCTGCTCTTTATGGACTCGTGCCCGCTCTGCGATGAATGTGCCGGTCGTCGAGAGGATTGCAAGAATCCCAAGATGATGCGACCGTCGCCGGAAGGAATGGCAGTTGACGTGTTCGCGAC
>Ga0315289_10005122_pt1 | contig 19430 bp, 25 predicted proteins | sample YL17G11_40_MG_FD_203452 | JGI IMG/M metagenome (GOLD analysis project Ga0315289, IMG submission 203452) | Sediment microbial communities from Yellowstone Lake, YNP, Wyoming, USA - YL17G11_40 | ecosystem: Environmental > Aquatic > Freshwater > Lake > Sediment | place: USA: Wyoming | collected...
ATAAAGCTCATGCTAACTTTGTGTTTAGTTCAGAAGGGTTAGTATCTAGCCCTTCTCATATTAATAATTTAAAAGAATTAAATATTGAGGACGGCAATTCCTCGCTGTGCTTAAAAGCACAGGTATCCTTGCCGTGGATGTAATGAAAAAAAATATTTCGCAAATAATTGAAATCCCAGAAGGGGTAAATGCTGGAAAAGAAGGAAGAGAGATTATTGTAAAAGGAAAAGAAGGAGAGATTAAAAAAAAGATTGAAACAAGTAAAATTCTCCTTTTGATAGAAGATAAAAAGATAAAACTCGAGAGCAAAAATGCAACAAAAAGAGAGAGAAAAACAATGAACTCTCTTAAAGCCCATATAAAAAATATGATAAAAGGCGTGCAAGAACAATTTGAATATCAATTAAAAATTTGCAGTTCTCATTTTCCAATTAGTGTGGAGTTAAAAGATAAAGAAGCAATTATAAAAAATTTTCTGGGTGAAAAAGTACCACGAAAAGCAAAAATTCTCGAGGGTGTGAATATTGAAAACAAGGGAAATTTGATTGTGATTAAATCAATAGATAAAGAATTGGCCGGGCAAACTGCTGCAAATTTTGAAAAAGCCACAACTGTAAGAGCAAGAGACAGAAGAATTTTCCAAGATGGAATTTTCATTATCCAAAAAGCAGGGAGGAAAATATGACTAAATTTTTGAGGAGAGCCTGGAATAAATATTCAAAATTAGGAAAAGGAAGAAAAAAGAAGCAAAAATGGAGAAGTCCAAAAGGTAGAGATAATAAAATGCGGGAGAAACGAAGAGGATATGCTCCAGTAGTTAGCATAGGCTATAAAAGAAAAAAAAATTTAAGGGGAAAAATAGACGGGAAGCAACCAGTTCTAATTTACAATCCAAAAGAAATAGAATCAATAACAAAAAACCAGATAATAATTCTAGGAAAAATTGGAAAAAAGAAAAAATTAGAAATCGCGAAAAAAGCAAATGAAAAGAAAATAAAAATCTATAATTTAAACATAAATAGAATATTGAAAAAAGAACAAAAAGCCAAAAGAGCAAAGGAGATAAAAAATGAACTTAAGTAAAAAGAAAAATCTTGCTGCGAAAACACTCAAAGTTGGAAAAGGAAGAATAGTTTTTATGAAATCCCGACTTGAAGAAATAAAAGAAGCAATAACAAAACAAGATATGAGGGATTTATATAAAGAAGGTGCAATCATTTTAAAAGAAATTAAAGGAAGAAAGAAAATTGAAAAAAGAAAAAAAGCAAGAGGTCCTGGAAAGATTCAAAGAAAACCTAATAAAAGAAAAAAAGAATATGTTAAAATGACAAGAAAATTAAGGGGCTATGTCAAGGAATTAAAGAATCAGGGAAAAATTTCAAAAGAAGAAATTAAAGAAATACGAAAAAAAATAAGAAATAAATATTTCAAAAGCAAAGCACATTTAAAAGAATATAGAGGAGCTAAATAAAATGAAAACAAAGAAAATTAAAAATTTCCTAGTCTTCATTTTTCGTAGGAGGAATAAAGAAAAATGAAAACAATAAAACGAAGAAGACAAGAAAACAAGACAAATTATCTTACAAGAATAAAATTGCTTAAAGGAAATTCTCCAAGAATTGTATTTAGAAAAACAAACAAATATGTTATTGCACAATATGTTGTCAGCAAACAAGCACAAGATAAAGCAGAGATAGGAATTACTTCAAAAAAACTTTTGAATTATGGATGGCCAAAAGAATATTCGGGAAGTCTCAAATCATTAACAGCGTCGTATTTTACTGGTTTATTATTCGGAAAGATAATTTTGTCTAAAAAATTAAAAACTCCGATTTTGGATTTTGGGATGATTCAAAAAGTGCATAAAACAAAAATATATGCTTTTTTAAAAGGACTTATAGATGCTGGATTAAAAATGAAAAATAAAAAAGACATTTTTCCAGAAGAAGATAGAATAAAAGGCAAGCATATGAAGAATAAAATCCCTTTTGAACAAATTAAATCAAAAATAGAAAAACAATAAAATGAAAAGAGAAGAACTTTTAGAAAAACCGATAGAAGAAGAAATAATCAAAGAATTAGAAAGAGAAACTTTTGAAGAAAAAGCAAAAAGATTGGATAAAGAAAAACTCAATTCATGGGTTCCAAAAACCCAACTTGGAAAACAGGTAAAAGAAAAGAAAATTAAAGACATTGATTATATTTTGAATAATAATCTTAAAATTTTAGAAGGGGAAATTGTTGATAGTTTAATAGACGTTAAAACAGATTTATTCTTAATCGGACAATCAAAAGGAAAGTTTGGTGGAGGCAAAAGAAGAGCATGGAGACAGACGCAAAAGAAAAGTAAAGAAGGAAATATCCCTACTTTTTCTGCACTTGCAATAATTGGCGACGAAAAAGGGCACATTGGTATAGGACTTGGAAAAGCAAGTGAAACTTTACCTGCAAGAGATAAATCAATAAGAAAAGCAAAATTAAATATTTTCAGAGTCAAGAGAAATTGCGCAAGTTTTGATTGTAATTGTTCTGAATTGCACACTATTCCTTTCAAAACCCAAGGAAAATGCGGAAGCGTGAAAGTTATTTTAATACCTGCTCCACAAGGAACAGGATTAGTCGTAGCAGATGAACTAAAAAGAGTTTTTAGATTAGCAGGAATAAAAGATATATACAGCAAAACCTTTGGAAATCAAAGAACCACTTTCAATTTAATTAAAGCATGTATTGATGCATTGAAAAAGACAAGCGTCGAGGGGAAAAAATGATTTGCATTATAAGGATTAAAGGGCAAGTAGGAGTAAAAAGAGATATAGTTGAAACTTTATCAAGATTAAGATTAAGAAGAAAATATGCCTGTGCTGTAATAAGAGATACAAAAGAAAATTTAGGAATGATAAAAAAAGTAAAAGATTTTGTTGCATTCGGAGAAATTGACGAAAAAACTTTTGAAAAATTAATTGAGAAAAGAGGACGACCGACAGAAAAAACAAAAAAAATAGATGCTAAAAAAATTGTTGAAGAAATTGGAAAAGGAAAAAGTTACAAAGAACTTGATTTAAAACCTTTTTTTAGATTACACCCTCCACGAGGAGGAATTGAAAGCAAAAAGCATTTTGGCGTTGGAAAAGGAGTTTTAGGAAACAATAAAGAGAAAATAAATGATTTAATTGAGAGGATGCTGTGATGGGAACCATAGTGTATTCAAATTTGGTAGAGCTTTTATTAGAAGAAGGAGATAAAACAGAAAAAGAGATAATTAATGAGACAATTAAGAGATTTGAAATTCCAGAAGAACAAATAATTAAGATCAAACTTCAATTAGATATATCTCAAGATTATTTTCAAAAACAAAAAAATGGAAAATATCATTTATTAAAAAGAATAGAGGATGGTATTTTTGGTAGAAAAGTATTTTTAGAAACATTGAATAAAGCCCCTGCAGAATATTTAAAAGAAAGACCATGGATCCAAAAATTAAAAGAAGCATTAGAAAAAAAAGTATTATAAAATGAAAACACACAAACGCAAAAAATCGTCGAGAATGCATGGAAGAGGAATGGGCACTCATGGTGGAGGTGCTAGGAAAAAAAGAAATGGCAGTGGACACCGAGGAGGGAAGGGCATGGCTGGAACAGGAAAAAGAGCTGATCAGAAAAAAACATTAATGACTAAATTATATGGAAACAAATATTTTGGAAAACAGGGAATAACAAGCAAAAGAACAGCAAAAGACAAATCAGACAGAATAAATTTAAGACAAATAGAATTATCTCTTGAAAAATACGGGAAGAAAAATGGAGATGCATGGGAAATTGATTTAAGTTCATATAAAATTCTTGGAACAGGAGAAGTCAAGAATAAATTAATTATAAAAGCAAGAGGAACTTCTAAAGAAGCATTGAAAAAAATTGAAGAAAAAGGCGGAAAAATTATTTTACCTTTAAAAAAACCTGTTGAGAAACAGGAATAAAAATGGCAGATTTAAGAAACATCTTTCAATTTATCCCAGAAGTTAAAAAACCCGACGAGAAAAAGTTAGGATTTAATGTTAAACTTAAATGGACTCTTATAATTATTATTGCTTTTTTTGTTCTTGCAAACACTTCTCTTTTTGGTTTGTCCAATAATGCTCTGGAAAGATTCAAATATTTGGCGATTATACTTGGAACTGATTTTGGTTCAATCATTTCATTAGGTATTGGACCAATTGTTATGGGTTCTATTATTTTACAATTGCTCGTGGGTTCTGGAATTTTATCAATTGACACTTCAACAGACGAAGGAAAAAAATTTTATCAGGGAATACAGAAATTTTTAGTTTTCTTTTTCATAATTTTTGAAGCAATGGTTTATGTATTGATGGGAGCACTCCAGCCAGAATCAGGACTTGCATATCTTTTGATTTTTCAGTTGGTATTAGGAGGGCTTGCGATTTTTTATATGGATGACTTGTTGCAAAAATGGGGGCTTGGCTCAGGAGTGAGTTTATTTATTGCTGCAGGAGTTAGCTGGAGATTGATTACAAGTGCTTTTCAATTCATTGATCAGCAAGGGAAAAACTGCTTGCTTGATTTTAAAAATATTGCATGCCCTGGAAAAGTTTTTGTCCTTATACAATCTATAACAAATAAATATCCTACAGAACTTTTATCTGCAGGAGCTGCAATAGTTACCACTATTTTAATTTTCTTAATAGTTGTTTGGGCGCAATCACTTAAAGTGGAAATTCCTCTTTCTTTTGGAAGAATTAAGGGATATGGAATTAAATGGCCTTTGTCATTTTTTTATGCTTCTGTTATTCCAGTTATTTTTACTGCTGCATTTATTGCAAGTATACAGTTATTTGGAGGAATAATTGAAAATGCTGCAATGCCGTGCCTGGAAGTTGCAGAAAATACAACAGTTTCTTGCGGAGGATTGGCAAGTTTTGCTTCTCATTTTACTTTTTTAGGGCATTTTGTAGAAGGACATGCGATTTCTGGATTTGCTTATTGGATGGATTCAACAAATATTTTAGAGTTATTTATTAGAGGAGGTTTTATGTTCAAATATTTACTGCAGGCTTTAACTCATACTTTATTTTTCGTCTTTTTTTCAGTTTTATTTGCTGCATTTTGGGTTAAGACAAGCGAGATGGATGGCAGAAGCCAGGCAAAAAAAATTATGAATTCTGGTTTGCATGTCGCAGGTTTTAGACAGGATGAAAGAATTTTAGAGAGCATTTTAAACAGATATATTATGCCGCTGACAATTATGGGTGGTGCTGCAATTGGTTTGCTTGCATCATTGACAAATCTCCTCGGTGCATTGGTTTCTGGAACTGCTATGCTTTTGGTAATTATGATTGTATACCAATTTTACCAGAGTATTGCAAGAGAGCATGAAGTTGATATGAATCCTATGATGCGAAAATTCATTAGTGGTTAGATTTTAGGAAGATTAAAAACTCTTTTTACAATTTTAAATTTCACAGGTTTTAAAAACTAATTTTCATATTAATTAAAATGAATACTCAAGGAAAAGAAGGAAGTTTTAAACTTCTTTTTGTCATTATGCTATCTTCATTAGCTATTGCAGGATTATGGGATAAAATACCGTCGATAAAAAATTCTGTGCATGCAATTTTAAATCCAACTGCAGGTGTGCTTTTTGACTGGAATGTCACATGGGGAATGATTGTTATCATTTTTATTCTTACATTAATCACAACTTTGTTTCAAAAATATGCAACAGACCAAGAAACTTTAAGAGAAATGAAAAAAGAACAAAAAGCAATGAGTGAAGAAATGAAACAATACAAAGGGCATCCTGAAAAATTAATGGAATTTCAAAAAAAGCAATTTCAATATATTCCAAAAATGATGAAACTAACAATGAGACCGATGATATTCACTGGTATTCCTTTAATACTCTTTTTCAGGTGGTTTATGGATGTGTTTAATACAATGGGAAACCCAAAATTTTTCGGGTTTTTCAACTGGTTCTGGTTTTATTTAGTTATGTCAATAATCTTTAGTTCTATTTTAAGAAAAGTTTTGAAAGTTGTTTAGAAAAATAAACTACTTGCACTCACTTCGTTTGTGATTATCAAAAATCTCTAATGTAAAACACCGACGATAAATCTATTAAAATGTTTTTCTGTCAGATAATAACTTAATCAATAAGCGAACGACATTAGGAGTGAGCCTAATGTGAGCGAGCCGAAGGCGAGCGATACAGTCAAACTTAAAAACTTACCTATTCTTTTTAAATTATGAAAATGAATGAACATCAGCAACAACTCGCAATACAATTAAGCGTTTTTGAACAACAAATGAGACAGATACAGCAACAACTCCAGATAATAGAACAGGGAATTATTGAATTAAATGATTTGTTTTGTGGTTTAGAAGAATTAAAAGGAAAAAAAGACAGCGAGATTCTTGCTCCTGTTGGAAGAGGAGTGTTTGCAAAAACAAAACTTATTTCAGAAGATTTGCTTGTTGACGTCGGAGAAAAGACTTTTGTGAAAAAAAATATTCCTGAAACAAAAAAATTAATTGAAGAACAGATTGTGAAGTTAAAAGAAGTTCAAGGAGAATTGGACAAAGAACTTAATAATTTAAACAATCAAGTAAGCGAAATTATTTTAAAAGAGCAAGAAAAAAAGAGGAAGGGGTGAGGGGGAGAGTTGGGGGAAGATGAGTTTTGTAAGTGATATAAAAGTTAGTAAAGAACAAATTGCTAACTTAAATAAACATATTATAGATGTTAGTGGTTCTGCATGTGATTTTCATGGTTTTACAAATGAAGGAAATTTAGATTATGCAATAAATAAAGCAAATTATCAATCAGATGTAATAGACCAAGCAACAACACTTATGCATGAAATAATAAGAGGACAACCATTTACTAATGCTAATAAAAGAACTGGTTTTGAAATGGCAAAGGGCGTTCTTGTTTCTGGTGGATATGCTCTTAATGCATCGTCAAGTGAGATAATCCCATTTGTTGAGAGTATTAATGTTAGTGGATTATCTACAGGAGAAGTTAAAGATTGGATTACTAAACACTCTATTTTTACAGGCAGTTCTGGAAATTTTGAGACTATCTCTGGAGCAAATGTAATTAAAGATAAAGAGATGTTAAAAAAAATGGATTAATTTTTGTAGTTAAGACTTTTCAACAATCTTCTTTTCTCGTCGAGAAATCCATTACAACTTTCCCTTCTTCTTCCTCACCCCAAAAAACTAACAACACCTTTTCCAATCATCAATAATCCAAAGACAATTCCGAGGGTATTTGCTCTAAATGCAAATAAAATCAATCCTCCTGCAATTATATCTGCAATTCCCATAATAATACAAACAGGGTCTTTCATTTTCTTTTATTATACTTCGCCCTTTTATATCTTTTGAATTAAATTACGTTTCAACTTCCTTCAAAAACCTATCATAACTTAAGATTCCATATTCGCTGATTATTCCTTTAAGATATTTTTTATCAACAAATTCAAATGCAGGATTTTTTATCTTGACATTTTTTGGAGCCCTGTCCCATATTTCATTAAGTTTTCTGTTTTCCAAAGGAACTTTTCTCGTCGTGAATTTCCAAGAATCAGCAACAATATAAACTGGGATTTTCTGATTTTTTGCAATCTGCACAATCACCTTGCTTCCAATTTTATTTATTATCCCATTTTTCAGCAAAGCATCTGCACCGAGAAAAACTTTAGTTGCATAAATCTTGTCTTTTCTGTTTTCTTTTTCAATTGCAAATGCAACAGAAGAATCAACAAACATCGTGACTTTTATCCCTGCTCTTGCTAATTCCCTCGCTGTTTTTCTTCCCTGAAACAAAGGACGCGTCTCTGTATTATAAACTTCAAACTTCTTTCCTTTCTTTTTCGCATAAATCAAAGATTCAACAACATTTGTAGAATGACAATGAGTAAAGATAACATCGGAATTTTTAATTAACTTAAACACTTTCTTATTCATCTCGTTTTGAGCTGAATCAAAATGTTTATAAATTTCTCTTAACGATTTCCCCTCTTCAACCATATCTAAAACATTTTTCATCATAGGTTCTGTCGAACGCAAAGATAATAATTTATTTTTTGATTTTCTCGTCGGTATCAAAGAATAAGCGCGCAATGCAGCTTTTGCAATATTTCTTGCTCCTTGTATTTTAACTTCTTTTATTCTATTACAAATTTTATCAAACTCTTTTTCTCTACTAAACCACTTTCTTTTTTTATTCATGCATCTTTAAATGTAAGAAACTTTAAAAAACCTCTTTTTCTTTTATAACATATGTTAGAGTCACTTATCAACCCAAAACATTCTGGCAAAGGACCTGTTAAAATGTTTTTCATCGGATTGCTTTATGCTTCACTTTCATTATTATTAGTGCAATGGTTTTTTTCAGGTGATGCCACTCAATCAAAATATTCCGGATGGCTTGTGGTTTTGTTCTGTGTTGCATTTAGTCTTCCTTTTATGTATTTTTTAATAAAACAAGAAGAACAAGAGGATGAAGAAGTTGAAGGGCTTTGGGGAGTTTGGAAAGCCCACAGCGACGCTATTTATGCTTTCATGTGGCTATTTTTAGGATTTATAGTTGCATTTGCTTTTTGGTTTATTGTCTTGCAAAATTCCAATTTGTTTAACGCACAAATCGAAACTTATTGCAAAATAAACAACCCTGGAAGTGTAGAAGATTGTGTTAACAATTATGATTTTACTAAGCCCGGACTTTCAGGAGCAATGACAAACAAGGTAAAATTCTTATCAATTTTAGAAAATAATGTATATGTCATGATTTTTAGTTTAATTTTTTCCTTGATTCTCGGAGCAGGAGCAATAATTATTTTGGTGTGGAATGCCAGTATTATCGGAGCAGCTATTGCAATATTTGCCCAATATAATATAAAAGATATTCCAACAGGAATCTTCAGATATATGATTCACGGTTTTCCTGAGATTGCCGCTTATTTTGTAACAGCTCTTGCAGGAGGAATTCTCGGAGCAGGAATTATAAGAAATGGTTTCAGAAGCAAAAGATTAATCAGGATTTTGGAAAATTGTATTATTTTATTATTTATTGCAATTGCTATTTTAATTTTGGCAGCCTTAATGGAAGTTTACATTACCCCAAGTATATTTTAAGAAGAAATCTTTAAATAGAACCCATTTTTCTCTTTCTTATGAAATTTGTATGCAGAGAATGCAACTATCGTTTTGAATCAGAAAAAGACAAAAGAGGAGATTCTTGCCCTTATTGCGGAAAAAAGTCAGTTGAAAAACAAAAGAGTGCTTGTGAAATTCTGGACGAAGTAGAGTAATAAAATGGAAGAAAAAAAGATAGTTGAAAAAGATTTAGAAGAAGGTGTAGAAATTCTAAAAGAAAGAAGCGAAAAAGTTAAAAAATTCTTGAAACAAAAAATCGATTGGTTGGTTTATTTAATTCTTGCTTTTATTGTGTGGATTTCTGTGTATATCAGGACGAGAAACATCCCTTTACTAAAAGATATAAGCACTGGAACTTGGACACTTGGCCCTGATTTGGACCCTTTTTTGTTTTTGAGATGGGCTAAATATATTATTGAAAACGGAAGTTTAATGGTGCTTGACACAATGAGATATGTTCCTCTTGGATTTGATACAGCGCGTGAAATGAAATTACTTTCTTATTTAATTGCATGGTTCCATAAAACCCTTTCATTTTTATCATTAAGCGATAATGTTACTTATTCTGCAATAATCTTTCCTGTATTTATGGCTGGCTTGACTGCAATCGCTTTTTTCTTGTTCTCTAGAAAAATATTTGAAAAAGAAGACAAATTAACAAAAAATATAATTGCTTTAGTTGCTACAACTTTTTTTATTTTAATCCCTTCTCTATTGCCGAGGACAATTGCAGGAATTCCTGAAAAAGAATCTGCTGCTTTCTTTTTTATGTTTGCGGCGTTTTATTTGTTTTTATGCGCTTTTAGTTCAGAAAAATTAAAAAGTAAAATTTTATTTGGAATAGCCTCTGGAATAACTACTGGATTAATGGCTCTTGTTTGGGGAGGCGTTATGTTTGTTTTTGTGACAATTCCTGCTACTATATTACTAGCATTTATTTTTGGTAAAATAAAAAAGAACGAATTTTTTATTTATTCGTCGTGGCTAATCTCTTCTCTTGTAATTATGCTTTCTTTTTCAGCAAAATATAGCTTTAATGGTTTAATAAATTCGCCATATACTTGTTTGAGTTTAGTAGTTTTTGCACTTATTGGTTTAAGTTTATTGTTTGCAAAAAGTGAAAAAATTATGGATTTCAGAAAAAAAACAAAACTTCCGAAAGAGATTTTTCTTTTGATTTGCTCAGGTGCTATTGTATTAATTTTAATTCTTATCCTCTTAGGACCAGGAACTATCTATAAACAAATTATTGGAATTAAAAATTCATTGATAACTCCTATGACTACAAGGTTTGGAAAAACTGTTGCAGAAAACCAACAACCTTATTTTTCAAGTGATTGGAAAGGGGGTTTTGGACCAATTTTATTCAACATTCCTGCTTTTTTCTGGCTGTTCTTTACAGGTTCTATTTATTTATTCAATAATTTAATAAGAAAACTAAACAAAAAGGAAAAAATATTTTTGACTTTTAGTTATATTGTATTTTTATCTTGTCTTATCTTCAGCAGATATGCCCCTCATCCAAATCTGTTAGATGGAGAAGGTAATTTAAGTTTACTCATGTATTTTGGAGGAATTTTATTTTTTCTGGGAAGTTTTGTATACTACTTTTACAAAAGATATAAAATAAAAGAATCATCTGTTTTTAAAGAATTTGACTTGGGATATATTCTTTATTTTATAATTTTAACAATAAGTATTATCGGTGCAAGAGGAGGTATAAGATTAATTATGCTTTTAGGTGCTATAAGCCCTGTTGCAGTTTCATTTTTAATTGTTAAAACATGCAAGGGATTTTTCAGAGAAAAAGAAGAAGTAAGAAAATTTTTCATAGGAATTATTTTAGTGGGTATATTAGTTTTTTCATTATTTACATTATATAATTATTATAAACAAGACAAATTTACTGCAGAAAATTTTGCCCCAACATATTACACCCAGCAATGGCAATTAGCTATGTCTTGGGTCAGAGAAAACATCCAAAAAAATGCTGTTTTCGCACATTGGTGGGATTATGGATATTGGGTGCAGAGTATTGGTGAAAGAGCAACAATTCTCGACGGAAGCAACTCTATAATTTATTGGGATTATTTAATGGGGCGATATGTTTTAACAGGAACAAATGAAAAAGATGCTTTGGAATTTTTATATGCCCACAATGGAACACATTTATTAATTGATTCCACAGACATAGGAAAATATACTGCATTTTCAAGCATAGGCTCGGATGAAAATTATGACAGATTTTCTTGGATTTCCACATTTGTAATTGATGAAAAACAGACACAGGAAACAAAAAATAAAACAATTTACCTTTATGGCGGAGGAACTGTTCTCGACGATGATATTATCTGGAACGAAAACGGAAAACAAATATTTTTGCCAAAGAAAAAAGGTGTTTTAGGAGCAATTGTTATAGAAAAAATTTCTTCTGGAGAAATTTTACAACCACAAGGAATTTTTATTTATAATAATCAACAATATAAAATACCTCTGCAATATGCTTATTACAAAAATGAATTAAAAGATTTCGGCTCTGGGTTGGATGCAGGAATTTTTATTTATCCTCAATCAAATGTTCAAAATAATCAAATGAATATAAATGAAATAGGGGCATTATTATATTTGAGCAAAAGAACAGTGCATTCAAATCTTGCCAGATTATATTTGTTCGGAGAAAAATCAGATTCATTCAAATTAGTTCACAGCGAGGATAATTTAATTATTTCTCAAATCAAACAGCAAGGAACAAATATTGGAGAATTTATACAATATCAAGGATTCCAAGGGCCGATTAAAATATGGGAAATAAATTATCCTTTAGATATTCAATTTAAACCAGAATATTTAGAAAAGAAATTTCCAAACCAAGAGTTAAATCTAGCTAAAACAGGAGAATATTAATGGAACCTTTATTGGTTATTATATTAATATTAAGTTTTTTTGTTACACTTACTTTTATTCCTAATTGGATTAATATTGCAAAAAGAGGGGGTTTTGTAGGCAAAGATGTGAATAAAACTGAAAAAACAAAAGTGGCAGAAGCAGGAGGAATTTGTGTTATGATTGGATTTGTCCTCGGTGTTTTAGGTTATATTTGTGCAAAAATTTTTGTTTTTAAAACAGAGGAAAATACTTTGGAAATTTTTGCTTTATTGTGCTCTATAATTCTTGTTAGTTTCATTGGATTTGTTGATGATTTAGCAGGATGGAAAATAGGATTAACAAAAAATACAAGAATTTGGCTTTTAATTCTTGCAGCTTTTCCTTTAGTAGCAATAAATGCAGGAGAATCGGTAATGATGGGAATAAATTTAGGGGTTTTTTATTTTTTGGTTTTATTCATTGGTTTTGTTGGAGCTACCACAACTTTTAATTTTTTAGCAGGTTACAACGGGTTGGAAGCAAGTCAAGGAATTTTAATATTATCTGGATTAGCAATAGCTACTTTTTTTACAGACAACAGCTGGTTAAGTGTAATTTGCTTAACTATGGTTATGTGCTTATCTGCATTTTATATATACAATAAATATCCTGCAAAGGTTTTCCCAGGCGACATTTTAACTTATTCCGTCGGTGCATTAATTGCAATAGTAGCCATACTCGGAAATATTGAAAAAATCGCTGTTTTCTTTTTTATTCCTTATATTATTGAAACTGGGTTAAAAATCCGAGGAAAATTGAAAAAAGAAAGTTTTGCAAAAGTGAATAAAGATAATAGTTTAGAGATGCCTTATGATAAAATTTATGGATTGGAGCACCTTGCAATAAAATTGCTGAAAAAAATTAAAAGAGATAAAAAAACCTATGAAAAAGAAGTGGTGTATTTGATTAATTTATTCCAGATTATGGTAATCTCCTTAGGTTTTTTTATATTCAGAAATTCAATTTTTTAAAATGATTAAAAAAATATTTTCAAATGAATTGTTCAAAGGCAGTTTTATTACTTTAATTTTATTCAATCTATTTAATGTTTTCCAAGCAGTTTTTCACTTTATTGGAGCAAGAGTATTAGGGGCAGAAGATTATGGTATTTTAGCGACTCTCTTAGGAATTAGTTTTATTCTCGGAATTCCTGCAGAAGCAATTCAAACTATAATTTCAAGATATACTACTGAATTTTATGTTAAAAAAGATTATTCTAAAATAAAAAATTTGATTAAAAAATCTTATAAAAAATTCTCTCTTTTGTTTTTAGTGGGAATTGCCCTTTTTGCCATTTTTTCCCCTCTTATCGGAAAATTCCTTTTAATTGATTCTAAAATTATTTTTCTTATGAGTCTTTTTTTAATTGCTACGTTTTTCATTCCTGTAAATAGAGGAGTTTTGCAAGGAGAGAAAAAATTTATCAAATTGGGCATTAGCTTAGTTTCAGAAAGTTTTACAAAAGTGCTTTTTTTGATAGTTTTTTTCTTTTTAGGATTGAGATTATATGGGGCAATGTGGGCGATAATTTTAGGTTTTATTATATCCTTCCTTATTTCTTTCTTTTTTATAAAAAAAATTTTTAAAACAAAAGAGGAAGAAACCCCTTTTCGTGGGATTTATTCTTATTCTTGGAATGTATTGATTATAACAGGTTGCATGATTCTTTTTATTAGTATGGATATAATTCTTGCAAAAAGATTTTTTTCTGCTCAAGATGTAGGGCTATATGCTGCTATTTCTATCCTAGGAAAAACAATCTTTTTTGCAGTTGCCCCAATAAGCAAAGCTATGTTTCCTCTTGTTTCAGAAAAAAGAGATAAGAAAGAGGATTCAAAAGGATTAATTAAAAGATCTTTGTTAATCGTTTCTGGAATTTGCGCAATAGGAATTATTCTGTTCTGGCTATTTCCTAATTTAATAATTAGTCTTTTTTATGGCTCTACTTATCTTAAATTTTCAAATCTCCTTGTTTATTTTGGGGTTGCAATGGGTTTACTTTCAATTACAAACATTTTTATCTATAATGTAATTTGCCATAAAAGGAAAATAGGATTATTTTTAATCTTTTTTGTGATATTGCAGATAGGATTGCTCTCTATATTTCATTCAACAGTATTTGAATATATCTTAGTTTTATTGATTTCAAATTCTCTTACTCTTATGTTCTTTGGCATAGATTATATTAAAAACACTTATTCAAAGTATAGTATGTAGAGTAAAAATTTTTTTAAATCAAAAAAGGCCTTTTTCTTAGCATGAAACTATCAATAATTATGCCTATGTATAATGAAACAAACATGGCAACAAACATAGAAGAAGTTTGTAATTCTTTGAAAAAAGTCACAGAAGATTATGAGGTTGTAATTGTCAATGATGGTAGCACTAATAATTGCTTTGAAGAAGCAAAAAAAATAAATAATAAAAAAGTAAAGGTGGTAGGATACCCTAAAAATATGGGAAAAGGCTTTGCAATCAAATATGGGTTTGATTTTACAAAAGGAGATTTTATCGCTTTTGTCGATTGTGGAAGAGATTTGAACCCAAATCAATTAAAATCATTTTTAGAAACTATTGAAAAAACAGAAGCAGATGTTGTAATAGGGAGTAAAAGACATCCTTGTTCTAAAGTACAATATCCTTTAATAAGAAGATTTATGAGTAGGATATACCAAATAGTAAACAAAACCTTATTTAATTTAGAAATTCAAGATACTCAAGTTGGAATAAAACTTTTCAGAAGGAGAGTATTAGAGAAAGTTATGCCAAAAATTGTGATTAAAAGATTTGCTTTTGATTTAGAACTTTTAGTGTTGGCAAATAAATATGGATTTAAAATAAAAGAGAATCCAATAATAATGAGATATAAATTTGGAAGTACCATAAATTCAAAAGCGGTTTTTTATATATTATGGGATACAGCGGCAATTTTTTATAGATTAAAAATTTTAAAATATTATGATGAAAAAATAGGAATAAAAAAATTTAAAGAATTACTATATTAAAAATGAAAAAATCAAAAAAGTTAAATTTGGGATGTGGAATAGAAATAAAAAAAGATTATATTAATTTAGATTGGATAAAAAGTAAAGGAGTAGATATTGTCTATGATCTTAATAAAGTGCCTTATCCTTTTAAAAACAATGCTTTTGAAAAAATTTATGCTTCTCATATTTTGGAACATTTAGAAGGAAATTGGTTTGAAATTATAAAAGAATTAACCCGTATTTTAGAGAAAGAAGGAGTTTTAATTGTTAAAGTTCCTCATTTTAGTAGTCCTGGAGCATTTTTGGAAAACCACAAAAGATTTTTTAGATATAGGTCTTTTGAACCTTATAATGAACAAAAAACTATGAAAGGATTGGATCAAATAAAGAGATACAAATTAAGAACAATCTATAAAAAGATAAACTTCATAAAATTCCCTTTAATTTATAATTTTTTTATCGAATGGCTTGTAAATCTAAGTAAATCTGCATCATTAATCTATGAAAATACTTTTCTTAAATCTTTATTTCCTGCAAATGAAATAGTATTTAAATTAAAAAAATGTCAAGTTTCGGTATAGTTAAATTATTCACCTAAAATGCATAAGCTCAGTTTTTTGATTGCAGCACATAATGAAGAAAAAACAATAGGTTTAGCTCTAGATAATTTTAAAAAAATTAAAAAAGATTATCCAAATATTGAAGTTTTAATAGGATTAGATGGTTGCACAGATAATACAAAAAAAATAATTAAAAAATATAGTTTTATTAAATACTTAGAATTAGATAAAAAAGAAGGCAAACAAGAAGTCTTAGATGAATTAGAAAAATTAATTACAGGAGATATAGTGATAATACATGATGCGGATTGGATCTTTTCTTATGAAAATAAAAAAGACCTGATTGAATTTATTAAAATATTTGACAACCCTTCCATTGGAGGAATTACAAATTGTTTTTCTGCTGTTTTTGATGAAAAAGATATTAAGAAAATTAAATCACTTGGATTTTTAGCTAATGCTTGGCAAAGTTATTATTTAGTAAATTTTCAAAAAGAATACTGTACTAAGATGATTGATGGAAAAAGATATGTTGATGAAAAAAGATTATTGTTTCCTTTTTTTTTAGATTTTTACAAAAAAAAGATTTTAGATCTTACTAAAAAAAGTAAGAAACTAAGTGCAGGGGATCATATCGAAAGAACATTGAGAATTTTAAATTCAGGATATAAAATAAGGGTTATAGATAATCCAAATCTTCCTAGATTCAAAACAACTTATATTAGTCAATCATTACATTCGATGTTTAATCAAAGAAAGAGAGGAGCTATAGCCAGAAGTAAAATTAAATCAGAATATAAATATAAAATACCTTTAAAATTCTATTATTTATTTCCATTATATCTTATAACTCATCTTTATAAAATGAATAGAGTGAAAGATTACCTTGCTTTATTTCTTTGGTGGATTTTTATGTTTTACGCTACTTTAATAGCATTTTTTAAAACAAGAAAAACGTTGACAAAAGATGTTTGGAAAATGAGAATAAAAAGATGAAATTTCCAATGATAAGTTTTGTTATAGCAACTTTTAATGGAGAAAGAACTATTGATAGATGTCTAAAAAGTATTTTAGAACAAGATTATCCAAAAAATAAAATAGAAATAATTATTGTGGACGGAGGTTCGATTGATAAAACTCTTAATATTATTAAAAAATATCCAGTAAAATTATTATATAATAATAAAAAACTTGCTGAAGGTCCAGGTATGGGAAAAGCATTGGGTGGTAAAAATGCAAAAGGAGATTATATTTGTTATGTAGATCAAGATAATATACTTGTTGGAAAAGAATGGTTGAAGGAAATGATAAATCCTTTTTTAAAAGATTTATCAATATCTATTGTTCAATCTCAACTTTATATTAATAAAAAAACAAATTTAATTAATCATTATATTGGGATAATTGGCATTGAAGACCCTTACGCAATTTCAAATGCAATAACCTCTCAATTAATATTTAACAAAAAATTATTTATAGAAAAAAAAGATTTTTTTCTTTTTAAAATGAATTCAAAAAATCAATTTTATTTTGGAAATAATGGAGGTATTTATAGAAAAAAAGAATTTGAAGAGATAGGGGGATATAGTAGAGAAAATGATATGTGTTGCGAATTCTCAAGGATGAAAATAATTTTGGCAATACCTAAAAAAGCATATTTATATCATAATTCATATTCTAATTTCCTAAATTTCATTAAAAAACGAGGAAATCATTTTAAAAGATTTATATTAGCAAATTATAAACAAAGGAAATATAAATGGAAAGGGAGGTATCTTAAAGAAAAAGGAAGATTTTATGTAAATATCATTAAAAATTTAATAATATTTCCAGCTTTATTTTATTCCATGTATAAAACTTTAAAAGAAAAAGATGCCGTGTGGATTCTACATCCTATTTTTTTATTTGTGATAACAATGGTTTATCTTTGTCTAATAATAATTTATTTACCAAAAGGAAGTTTAAAAGCATTTTCTAATTCATAACTATTTTACAACCTTTAACTCACACCATAATTCTGCACAAGGAAAGATCCATCCAAACAATCGTTCATAATATGTTGGACAAATATTGATAAAAGGATTAAAAAAATAATTTAGGAATTTAAATCGTTCGGCAGTATAATTTAATTTTTTTGACATTAATTTAAATTTAGGTACATTATAAAAATTCCAATCAGTAAAATAATCAAAAGTCATATAAGTAAAAAATCTAACGTGTGTAGGATCTTGATAAGAAAGCAAGCATGAGGCATGTGGAACCCTTATCTTTATTATAGCACCATTTTTACAAATTCTTTTTAATTCTGACATTAATTCTTTTAAGTTTTTAATATGCTCTAATACATGGGAAGTATAAATTCCATCAAAAGTATCCTCTTTAAAAGGTAATTTTTTTTCCAAATCTGTATATATATCTGCATTTATCTTTTTATTTACATCTAAATTGATCCACTCTATCTTTTCTGTTGATTCTCTATAATCTTCCCCACAACCTAGATTTAAAATTTTTAATGACATAAAAATATAAAAAAATGTCTCTTTATTAAAATTTATATATTAAAAGATTCATAAAAGAAATTATAAATTAACCTAAAGCATAAATAAAAGGAGAAAGCGAACTACTCCCCCCGAATATAATTAATCCCCCAACCAAGATTAATAAGATTATTATTGGAAGAAGCCACCATTTTTTTCTAACTTTTAAAAAATCCCAAGTTTCTCTAATTAATCCCTTGTTTTTATATTGTTCCATCATTAATAAAAAGATAGATTATTTATAAAAATTTCTCTCTATTAATCTATCATATATAGCATCACTTATTAATCTTTGACCAGCATAATTGGGATGTGCAAAATCATCTGGTGTTACAAGATAATCTTCTGAATTTAATCCTTTTATTAGGGGAAACATATCCAAAAAGTCTAACCCAATGTTATTAAGAGTTTTATTGAGTAATAGATGCTCATCTAAAAAATCATAACTATCATTTAGATTTACCCAATTAGGAAGAATCACCACTAAAACAGGAATATCTCGTTTTTGTGAAATCTCCTTAATTTCAATAAATCTTTGCTTATGTGCTTGCCACAAAGGAGAATCTTCTTTGTAAAGTTCTTTGTAATCAGTAAAAGAAGTAACGCCAAAATTATTTAATAATCTCTTCCATTTTGTTTGAAGAAAAACATAGAAACAAGAATGTTCATTTAAGAAATTTTTTATAGAAATAGGAAAAGGGATTGTTGTTTTTATAAGATTCCAGTTTTCATCAGGATCGTTTAAATAATGTCCGATAATTATTAAATTTGGATTATACTTTAAAACTTTTTCTTTTAAAAGAAAAAATTCCTGTCCTCCATTATACCCTGTAACTCCAAAATTAATAACTTCAATACCCTCTTCTTTTTTAAATAATGTTTGTTCTAAAATTTTAGGGTAAGTTTCATTCACTTCAATATTATATCCAAAGGTTGCAGAATCTCCAATTACTACTATTCTAAAAACACCTTCTGGTTTTTCCAGAGAATAATTATTATCTCTTAACCCCTGAGAATTTATTTCAACTTTAACCCCATGAAAGTATCCTTCGCTATTTGGTTTTAATTGATAACCTAATTCTAGATTTTCTGCTTTTTCTATAAATAAAAAAATACTTCCAGTATTTCCTGGAGAAACTTTAGAAAGATGAAAAAATCTTGTGATAATCTCTCCAAAGAAAAAAAAGAGAATTAAAATTATTAAGAAAATACTCAAAATTATTGCAATTTTTTTTATTTTAGTCCTTT